>ERZ773169.2149-NODE-2149-length-15128-cov-2.906455_pt1 | contig 15128 bp, 10 predicted proteins | sample MGYA00580536_ERZ773169 | MGnify/ENA primary metagenome ERZ773169 (study PRJEB29015, sample SAMEA2737814) | human gut metagenome | biome: human gut; feature: human-associated habitat; material: faeces | place: China | collected 2012 ...
CCTGTTCCACCACCAGATGATCGACGAGGCGCTCGCCGGCCTCACCCGCGAGCGCCTCGCGGAGCTTCTCGGGGAGGCGGACTAGCGGGTTTCGTGCAGGATTTTCCGATTGGGAGAGCCTGCTCGCTCGGAAAGCCCGAGAACGACTCTCTCAATCGGAAAATCCTGCACAATTACAGCACGAAGACTCTCCCTATCGAAAAATCCTGCACGTTCTGGCAGGTTCGGTCGACTTGCGTCTGGCCATCTCGCACTCGGCCGCCTCGCGCCCACCAAACCAGAAGGGGCGGCCCGAAAGCCGCCCCCATGCAGGTATATTTTATTGCGATCGGAGCGCTACTTCCGCTTGTCCTCTTCCACCATGGCGTTCATGGCGGCGCGCTCCTTGTCCTCCAGGCGCTCCTCGGCCGCGTCCAGCGCGCGCTTGTCGTGCTTGGCGTTGGCGATGGCGAGCACCGCGCCGGACAGCGCAAACAGGGCGATGGCATTGGGAATGATCATCAGCTGGTTGAACATGTCAGCGAGCTCCCACACCAGGTCGTTGGAGAGCAGCGAGCCCATGAAGATGAAGGCCAGCGCGATGATGGTGAAGGGCAGCACCGCCTTCTTGCCGAAGAGCCATTCCACGTTCAGCTTCGCGAAGAGGTTCCACGAAAGGATGGTAGAGAAGGCGAAGAACAGCAGGCAGATGGCCACGAACCAGGCGCCCACATTCGCGCCGAAGAACTGCCCGAAGGCCAGCTGAGCGATGTTGGTCTTGGTGATGGTCTCGGCGGTCAGCGTCGCGTAGTCGCCGGTGGCCAGCGTGCCGTCGCCCACGTAGAGCACCGACAGCACCACGAGCGCGGTCATGGTGACGACGATGATGGTGTCCACGAACACGCCGATCATGGCCACGACGCCCTGCTCGTGCGGATCCTTCACCTCAGCGAGCGCGTGAGCGTGCGGAGTGGAGCCCATGCCGGCCTCGTTGGAGAACAGGCCGCGCTTGGCGCCCTGGCTGATGGCGGCGATGATGCCGAAGGTGGCGCCGCCCACGGTGGCGTCGGGGTTGAAGGCGCACTGGAAGATGAGCGCGAAGGTGGCCGGAATGTTGGCGGCGTTCATGATGAGCACGACGAGCGACCCGAGCACGTAGAGCACGGCCATGATGGGCACGATCTTTTCGGTGACGGCGGCCAAACGCGACACGCCGCCGATGAACACGGTGCCGGCCAGGATGACCACGATGAGGCCCATGACCCAGGTGGGGATGCCGAAGGCGGTGTTCATGGTCTCGGCGATGGAGTTGCTTTGCACCATGCAGCCCATGAAGCCGAGCGCCAGAATGATGGCCACGGCGAAGAACCCGGCGAGGAACTTGCCCCCGTTGCCCTTGAAGGCCGTGGTGATGTAGTAGACTGGGCCGCCGTGCACGGTGCCGTCCTCGTCGACTACGCGGGTCTTCTGGGCCATGACCGCCTCGGCGTAGTTGGTGGCCATGCCGAGCAGGGCGATGATCCACATCCAGAAGATGGCACCCGGGCCGCCCACGATGATGGCACCGCAGGCGCCCACGATGTTGCCCGTGCCCACCTGGGCCGCGATAGCGGTGGACAGCGCCTGGAACGACGTCATGCCGCCGCCCTGGTTGCCGCCGCGCAGGCTGAAGTTGCCGAACACGCGGCGCCAGCCCTCGCCGAAGCAGCGGAACTGGATCGCCTTGGTGCGCACGGTGAACCAGATGCCCATGCCGAGCAGCAGGATGATCAGGATGTAGTTGGACAGGTAGTTGTTGATGGTGGTAACGATACCAAGTAGCGCCTCTTCCACGGCATTCCCTTCTTCTCGCGAGAAAACTCGGGGGAACTCATGCGTGGGCGGCCGAAGAAGTCGCGTCATCGCTCTGTCCGTTTGCCTGAGAGATTCAGCTTGCCTGCGGAGGTCGTCCGCGCGCAAGCCTTGCACCTTCGGCACTCACTTAAGAGTTCTCCAGAGTTTTCTCCGCCCCCGGTTTGCTTATGCTGCGCTTGTGCTGTTGCGGCGTTGCGGGCGAGCCGCTTTGCCTCATCGCGCGAGCGCCTCAGCATTCCGAAGGCCTCACAGAAATATTGACTCGGCCACTATACGCCCTGACGCGGCGTCGATCAACAACTATTTCGCTCAACGTTACGCGTTGCCCCCGCAATGCTCCGTAGCGCCCGCGAAAGGTGGTGTCCTCGCGGTGGTTGCGAGATGCCTACGAACGGGATCCGGCCGCGGTGCCCGTGTTAGACTGGGGCGACGAAAGCGGCAAAGCCAAGGAAAGAGATCGCCATGAGCAAGTACGACAAACTGTGGGACTACATAGAAGACCAGGAAGGCAACGAGCTGATGCTCACCTTCGACGAAATTGGCGCCATCGCCGGCGTTCCTTTGGATCATTCGTTCCTCAACTACAAGAAGGAGCTTGTGCCCCACGGGTGGGAAGTGGGCAAGATATCCATGAAACAGCAAACCGTCCGCTTCAACCGACTGGCGGAATAGGCCAAGATCGACGAAAAGGTGGCCAGCGGCTGGCGAAACGGACTTTCGCTGGCTCTTATAACTCAAGATCTCGTGCGCAAATTGCCCTTTTCGTTGACGAGGGGCTCGTCTGTTTTGCGCTTGAGCATAGTCTTGTGCTTGGCAGAAGACTCGCATGAATGCCAAGAAACTTTCTCTCGTGCTGTATGCTATGAAAGTGAAAACCTGTGAAACGAAGTGAAAGATTGTGAAATGAAGCGAGATAAGGCGACATCTACATGCAATCCATTCACCCCGACCTTCGGATGTGTGCCCCCCGAACTTGCTGGACGAGACGGGCTCATCGCTGACATTCTCGAGGGGCTGGATAACGCGCCGGGCGACCCTAACAGGGCAACTATCTTTGTGAGTGCTTGAGGAACGGGCAAGACGGTGCTCCTCACGACCATTGCCGAACGGGCTGAGATGAGGGGATGGATTAGCGTCAATGTGACCGATCGCGATGGGATGCTCTCGGAGATAATCGTCCAACTTCGTCAGAAGGCGTCGCACATCCTTGCCCCTGAGACGAACTCGTGGCTCTCAGAAATACATGTCCATGGCGTAGGGTTCACGCGAACGAGGGAGGAAGTGCCTTCTACGTGGCGCGCGGACATGACGAAGGCCGTCAGCGAGCTCAACGAGAAGGGCTCAGGTCTTCCCATCACCGTCGACGAGGCATCGGCACAATCCGATGAGCTTCCGGTTCTCATCGATTCGTTCCAACATTTCGTTCGCGAGCGCCGGGACGGAGGATGAGGCATGGGCACGTGGCTGAAAAGAATCGGGCTGGGCGCTCTGGCACTCGTCGTTCTCTGCGCCGTGGCGGTCTTCGCAGTTGATGCCCATGTGCGCTCTTCCGCCGGCCCGGGCATCCTGTCGGTTGACGAGGCGGCGGCGCTCGGCGACGTGGACTGCGTGCTGGTGCTGGGGTGCGGGGTGCATCCCGACGGACGCCCGAGCGACATGCTGGCGGATCGCATCGCGTGCGGCGTCGCGCTGTACGAGAACGGCACGTCGCCGAAGCTGCTGATGAGCGGCGATCACGGACGTGCTGACTACGACGAGGTGAATGTCATGCGGAATGCGGCGGTGCAGGCGGGGCTTCCGGTGGACGACGTGTTCATGGACCATGCGGGCTTCTCCACCTACGAGAGCATGTACCGGGCGCGTGATGTGTTCGGAGCGAAGCGCATCGTGGTCGTTTCCCAGGAGTACCACCTGTACCGTGCGCTTTACGTGGCGGAACGCCTCGGGCTTGATGCCTACGGGGTGTCGGCCGACCTGCGCCCCTACGCCGGGCAAGAGGCTCGCGAGGTGCGCGAGGTGCTGGCCCGGAACAAGGATTTCCTCACAGCGATCGCGCAGCCGCTTCCGACGTTTCTGGGGGATCCCATATCGCTTTCCGGCAGCGCTGCGGCCACCGAGGGGTAGGGAAGAATGGCAGCGGCCTCTCTGCGGTGAAGCGAAAGCGCTGCCATTCTGTCCTGTGTGGGGCGCAGGTGTGCTTACTCCGCCAAATCCTCCACGAAGCCGACGCGGTAGTTGCGGAAGATGACTTCGCCCTGCTCTTGGGTGGCGTCTAGGTCGACATCCGCTTCTATGCGGAAGTCGCCGGCGTCTTCCTCGTCCAGGAAGATCTGGCGGACGTGCCAGGTGTGCGATTCCTGCTCGGGACCCTCATCGATCATCAGGTAGGCGGCGGATCGCGCGTCGCCATCGAGGCGGATCTCGTTGTGCTCGGCGAAGTAGTCGTCCAATGCGGCGTTCCACGCGCGCTCGCTCATGCCCCATTCCTCGTCCAGGTTGCCCAGCTCGCGAGTGCGATCGAGTGCGGCCAGGCGCACGCGGGCGAAGAGCGCGTTGCGCACCATGACCTCCATGCCGTGACGGTCGGCCACCACGGCATCGGCTGCCTGCGGGGGCGCGCCGGCCTCGGGCAGCTCGCCGGCGCTCTCCCACGCGTCCACCAGCGACGAGTCGGTGGTGCGCACCATGAAGCCGAGCCAGGCGATGATGTCGCGCAGCCGATCGTCCAGCCGATCGGGCGGCAGGGTGCGCACGAGCACGCGGAAGGCGTCGGATAGGTAGCGCAGAAGCGTCCCTTCCGACTTCGCGATGCCGTAGCGGCCGATGTAGGTCTTGAAGTCGCTCGCCGTCTCCACCATGTCGCGCAGCACGCTCTTCGGCAAAAGCTCGTAGTCGCGGGCCCACGGCACGCCCTGGCAATACAGCTCGAAGGCGCGGTCCAGCAGCTCTTCCAAGGGCTTGGGGTAGGTGATCTCGGCCAGCCGCTCCAGGCGTTCCTCGTATTCCACGCCGTCGGCCTTCATCTCGGCCATGGCCGCGTCGCGCGCTTTGCGCTCCTGAGCCCGCAGCACCTTGGCGGGGTTCTCCAGGGTGGCCTCCACGAGCGAGATGACGTCCAGGGCGTAGTCGGGGCTTTCCGGGTCCAGCAAGTCGAGCGCCGCCAGCAGGAAGGGCGAAAGAGGCTGATCCAGGGCGAAATCCTCGGGCAGTTCCACGGTAAGCTCGTAGGACGGCCGACCTTCGGCGTCCTTGCCGCGCACCACCACGCCTGCTTCCAAAAGCGTGGCGAATATCTCGTCGGCCCGCGCGTTCAGCTTGATCTTCTCCTCGGGGGTTTGGGCCGAATCAGCGATGAGCGTATGCACGTTGGCCCAGGCGTCGCCTCCGCGCGACACCACGGACAGCACCATGGAATGGGTGATGCGCATGCGGGGCGTCAGCTTCTCCGGCGGCTTCTCGATGAGGTGCTCGAAGGTCTGCTTGTTCCAGCTGACGAAGCCCTCGGGCGGCTGCTTTTTCTTCACGCGACGCTGCTTTTTCGGGTCGTCGCCGGCCTTGAGCATCGCCTTGTGGTTCTCGATCTCATGCTCGGGGGCCAGCGCCACCACCATGCCCTCGGTGTCGAAGCCGGCCCGTCCCGCGCGGCCCACGATCTGGTGGAACTCGCGGGAGCGCAAACGGCGCATCTTGGTGCCGTCGAACTTGGTGAGCTGGGTGAGCACCACCGTGTGGATGGGCACGTTGATGCCGACGCCGAGCGTGTCGGTACCACAGATGACTGGGAGCAGTCCCTGTTGGGCGAGGCGTTCCACGAGCAGGCGGTAGCGCGGCAGCATGCCCGCATGGTGCACGCCCACGCCGGCAGCGAGCAGCCGCTGCAGGATCTTGCCGAAGGGGGTCGTGAACTTCGTGCCCTTCATGGCCTGCTTGATTTCCTCGCGCTGGGCCTTGTCCGACACGCCGTAGCTGGCCAGCGCCCGGGCGTTCTTCAGCGCCTCGTCCTGGGAGAAATGCACGATGTACATCGGCGCCTCGCCGGCGCGCAGACCCAGCTCCACGGTGGCTTCCAGGGTTTCGAAGGTGTAGTCGTAGGACAGCGGCACGGGGCGGGGCGCGTCGGTCACCAGGTCGACGGGACGGCCGGTGCGCTCCTCCAGGGCGGCGGCGATGTCGCTCACGTCGCCGAGGGTGGCGCTCATCAGCAGGAACTGCGCATTCGGCAGCGTGAGCAGCGGCACCTGCCAGGCCCAGCCGCGATCGGGATCGGCGTAGAAGTGGAACTCGTCCATCACCACGCAGGCCACCTTCGATGCGGGCCCTTCGCGCAGGGCCTGGTTCGCGAGGATCTCCGCCGTGCAGCAGATGACCGGCGCCTCGGTGTTGATGGTGGAGTCTCCCGTGATCATGCCCACGTTCTCGCGGCCGAGGATGTCCACCATGTCGAAGAACTTCTCCGATACGAGCGCCTTGATGGGCGCCGTGTAGTAAGCGGTGCGCCCCGTGGCCACGGCCATGAAGCAGAGCCCCAGGGCCACCATGGACTTGCCGGAGCCCGTGGGCGTGCCCAGAATCACCGAGTCGCCCACGGCCAAGTCCATGAGCGCGTCCTCCTGATGGGGCCACAGCTCCATGCCGCGGGCGTCCACCCATTCCAAGAATACCTCCAGGGCCTCGTCGGGCGTGAGCACGTCGCCCTCGCCGGTTTCGGCCCAGGGAAGGAGCCACCCCAGCGAGCCGGGCTCGAAGGGATCCACGGGTGCGATGGGGCTATCTGCGGCGGCGCGGGCGGCGCGCTCGGCGGGTTTCGCAGCTTCGGCGGCGATGTCCTCGGGCGTCTCGTAGACGCCCTCTTCGGCAGCGGCGGTGTTCTTGGCGGTATCGGTCATGGGGTGTCCGTTCTAATGGCGCGATCGTTCGCCATCTATTATAAGTAAGACCCGCGTATCGAAGATGACGCATCGGCAGCGGTTCCCGTGGTGTAGTATAGGCGCTTACTGAAACAAGGAGTCGCTGGTGCGGAAGGCGGGTCGTGGGCAGGTTGGAGCCTTGCAGATCCGCCGTTCCGGAAGCGGCGTCCAGCGCGCAGGGATGCGCTTATGAGAGTTAGGGTGCAACGTGAAAAAGGGAAATGTGGCGGCGCTTCTGCCCATCGGGGTATTCCTCGTGCTGTATCTGGGGCTCGGCATTCTGTTTGAGTACGGCATGGGCATTTCCATGGGGTTCTACAACATCCCCATCGTGGTGATCTTTTTGGTGGCGCTTCTGGTGGCGTGCTTCCAGAATCGCAGCCTTTCCTTTGACGACAAGCTCGTCGTCATGGGCCGAGGCATCGGGGACAAGACCACTATGATCCTTATCTTCATGGCGGCCGGCGTGTTCGTTGGCACCGTGGGACGTGATTCCGCCGAGTCGGTGGCCTACCTCATGCTGTCGGTCATTCCCGCCGAGTACTCTGTGGCGGTGCTGTTCGTGGTGAGCTGCTTCGTGTCGCTTTCGATGGGCACGTCGGTGGGCACCATCACGCTCATCACGCCTATCGCCGTGGCGGTGGCGGCGGCCTCGGGGTTCAGCCTGCCGCTGTGTGTGGCCTCGGTCATGGGCGGTGCCATGTTCGGCGACAACCTGTCGTTCATCTCCGACACCACCATTGCTGCCTGCCAGGGACAAGGTTGCCAAATGAAGGACAAGTTCCGGGAGAACTTCAAGATCGCTTTGCCGGCGGCGCTGGTGACGCTGGTGATCATTCTGGTGCTGTCGCTGGGCACCGACATCTCCGGCACGGTGCAAAACGATTACAACCTGCTGGAGCTCATCCCGTACCTCATCGTTCTCGTGGGCGGCATTGTGGGCATCAACGTGTTCATCGTGCTTTTGCTCGGCATTCTGTCCGGCTCTATCATTGTGGTGGCCGAGGGCGCCGTGGCCGCCACCGATCTGCTCGGCAACATGGGCACCGGCGCCGCCGGCATGTTCGAGACGACTATGGTGGCGGTGCTCGTGAGTGCCATCTGCGCGCTCATTCGCGAGAACGGCGGCTTCGTGGCTCTGTTGAACGGCATCAAGCGCCTGTTCCGCAGCCGGAAGGGCGGCCAGCTCGGCATGGGGCTGCTCGTGGGCGCCATGGACATCGCCACCGCTAACAACACCGTGGCCATCGTGATGGCGAACCCCATCGCCCACGAGATGGCCGAGACGTACAACGTCTCAAGGCGCAAGACGGCCTCCATCCTGGACACGTTCTCCTGTGTGTTCCAGGGAGTCATCCCCTACGGCGCCCAGATGCTCGTGGCCATCTCGGCCTGCACGGAGCTGGGCTTTCAGGTGTCGGCTTTCCAGATCATGCCATTTCTGTTCTACCCGTTCTTCCTCCTGATAAGCTCGCTCGTGTTCATCTTCTTCGTGCCGGATGACCGCGGCTACGTGCCCGACCACGCCGCCGCCCGCATGGAGGCGACGGTTGGCGCGGCGGAGGGGGCTGCGGGCGACAAGTAGGCCGGTCGGGTGTCGATTGGGCTTCGGCTGCCAGAGCAGAGCCTGGCGAAATTTCGGCAATGAGCGGCGTAGCCTGTCGTCGGTAGGGTTGGCGCCAGCCAGGGCACCGGGCAGCTGAAGCGTCTACCACTCCTCTAGTTCGTAATAGCGCTTAAGGGCCACGCCTGCGGGGGTCACCTTGAAATCGGCCTGCCACAGTTCCACACCGGCGGCGCGGCAGGCGTCCACGGTGGCGAGCACCTCCTCGTAGGTGGTGCCGTGGTAGAAGCGGAACCCGAAGTTGTCGTAGTAGAGACAGTAGAGGATCGCGGCCCGTTCGTGGTCGGCCAGCGATGCGGCCAACTCGCGCAAATGGCGCAGGGAGCGCTCGGTGGAGCTGAAGGGCGCTTCGGGTAGGCGCGGCACGTAAGCCGGGATGTCCGTCTGCATCTGCACGAGCGGCGTCTTCACTTCCAAATACAAGTCGTCGTTCACGAGGAAATCGAGGCGCGAGTCGCCCAAGGGCACCTCGCGGCGCACCGTGCGAACGGGACCGGTTATGGTCGCGAAAGCACCTTCGCGCAGGAAGTGCTCCACGTAGCGGTTCGACGCGTTCTGGTTGATGCCGATCCAGTGCTTGTCGGGATCGTCCGGCTGCTGCAGCGAGTAGGCCTCCACCGTGAGCGGCATCTTGCGCTTGGGGCTGTGGGAGTCGGACACGAGGCACGGGCGCCCCGCCAGGTCCAGGCCGCCAATACGCGACACCACCGGGCAATGGCAGCGCACGATGCCCGCAGGCTCGCCCTGTTCGTCGGCGGTTCCGAAGTCGACGTCCATGATGAGCCGATTCGGCCGCGCGAGAATGACCCCCTCGCGCAGAGGCTCGGGGAATGGGAGAAAGACGTCCTGCTTTTTATCGCGTGGCTCCATGGGCTCCTTGCAAGAATTTTAGAAAAAATGGTCACAAAATCGAGTTCTGAACTCCTCGCGCGTCAGTGCCTAAGGCGAACGTGTCTGAATTAGTCGAATAGTATTAATTGCGACACTAATGGCTGTCCAGATTCACTGGATAGTAGGGCAAATCGCTGCTTTGGGAGTTCAAAACTCGACTTTGTGACCAAATAGAGAAAAGTTTTTGCAAGCGGAAAGTTATGAGCTCTGCGCGTCGCGGTGGTGGGCTGCGGCGGCCAAGGCGTTGAACAGGCCGTGATGGCGGTCGAGATACTCCGGATGCCACTGAACGCCCAGGAAGAAGGGCTTCGCAGGATCCTCCACAGCTTCCACCACCCGATCCTCGGAACGGGCGGCGACAAGCAGGGCGGGGGCCACGTGGTCGACGCCCTGGTGGTGCATGGAGTTCACCTCGAAATCCCCCGATGCGCTCACCACCGATTCCAGCAAGCTGCCCTTGGCGATGGTGACCTTGTGGGATATGCCGTAATAGGGCGGGTTCTGGCGATGCTGCTTTTCGGTGACGCCGCAGTTGTACAGGTCGCGGTAGAGGCTGCCGCCGAGGGCCACGTTCATGACCTGCATGCCGCGGCAGATGCCCAAGGTGGGCAGGCTGCGCTCGTGGGCGAGGCGAGCAAGCTCCAGCTCGAAACCGTCGCGATCCTCGCAGACGGCGAGCAAGCCGTCCAGGCAGGGAATGGGCGGGCGTCCCGTGGCGGACAGCACGTCGCGACCGTCCAGGGACTCCACCGTTTCCACGGCCGAGGTGCCGTCCATGGCCTCTTCGAAGGTGCGGTCGGGCACATAATGGCCGCAGAAGGGAACTTTTGCTCCTGTGGAGCGGCAGTGGGAGGAGGAGCCGCAGCCCATGGCCGCAAGGTCATCCAGGCCCAGCGCATCGCGATTCTTGGCCGGGTCGGGCACGTAGTAGCGCGGATGCACGTCGCCGCCTCCGGTGATGAGCAGGCCGTCCACCAGCTCGATGACGTGGCGGGCGTGCTCTCGGTTTGCCTCGGCGCCCCCGGCGATGGGGTGAGGAGAATGGGCACGGCCCCGGTAGCTGCCACGCGGTTGATGTATTCCACATTCACGCGCTGAAAGCCATCGGCCTCGTTCAGCGTCGTCGTAATTCCAATGATCACGGGATTGTTCCTTTTGTTGCTATCGCGGCGAGTTGGCAGCGCATGCGTTGCTTCTGCGGATGCGCTGCCGTCTCGCCGAAACCACCTACCGCGTTAGAACATACCACCCCGCATGCCGTCCGACAATTGTCTATCTCACCGATGCACATCTCAAGGAATAAAAGGCTCGGAAAAAGCGGAGACACATTATTCGGTGGATTTTTCGATTGTTAGCAGAAAAAGGTTCTGAATGGGCGTGAGGATTAGCGGAAATAAGCGCAAAACGATAATTCATCGATTGCGATTCAGGAATGAGGGATTCTCGAGGCGCCGAGCAGCGAGTTCTATGGCTAACAAACGCAAAATCCGTCAAAATAATGAGAGCGAAATTGTCTGGAGTAAGCCAGGGCGTGTGGAAAGATTCGGAAGCGGGAGGGAAGGTCTATGCGGGCGGTAGTGCAGTGCGTGAGCGAGGCGTCGGTGACGGTGGAGGGGCGCGCGGTCGGTGCCATTAGGAAGGGGTACGTCATCCTTCTGGGCGTGGGCCATGGGGACACCGAGGACGAGGCGGAGCGGCTGTGGCGCAAGATTGCCAAGCTGCGCGTTTTCGAAGATGCCCAGGGAAAGACGAACCTAAGCCTGGCCGATGTGGGTGGGGAAGTGCTCGTGGTGAGCCAGTTCACGCTGTACGCGAATTGCCGCAAGGGGAATCGCCCCTCGTTCACGGACGCGGCCGACCCGGCCATCGCCCGGTGGCTGTACGAGTACTTCGCCGAGCTGGCCCGGACTGACGGCTTCACCGTGGCGACGGGGGAGTTCGGCGCCATGATGGACGTGGCGCTTGTGAACCACGGGCCCTTCACGGTGGTGCTGGATACGGATGCGCTTTAACGGGGGCGGCTCCGACCAAGAGGAGCCGCCCCCGTTGCGTGGGGTAATGGCGCGTTGCGCGGTTAGCCTTCGTCCACCACCAAGTCGACGAATTGGAAGGTGGTGCAGTCCACCAGGCCGCGATTGGTGAGGCGCAGTTCCGGCAGGCAGGCGAGCGGAATGAGCGCCATGGTCATGAAGGGGGAGGGCATGGTGCAGCCGATCTCGGCCCAGGTCTTTTCCAGATGATGCACCTTCTCGCTCATGGCAGGGGCGTCCAGGTCGTTCATGAGGCCGGCGATGGGCAGTTCTACGAGGCCGAGCACCTCGCCGTCGGCCACGACGACCATGCCGCCGCCTACCTCGGCGAGCGTGTTGGCCGCCAGCGCCATGTCCGCATCGTTGGTGCCCACCACGAGCAGGTTGTGGGCGTCGTGAGCCACGGTGGAGGCCATGGCGCCGCGCTTGATGCCGAAGCCCTTGGTGAAGCCGACGCCGAAGGTGCCCGTCTCGTGATGGCGCTCGAAGACGAAGGTCTTCAGAACGTCCTGGTCAAGGTCGCTTTCCAAGGCGCCGTCCGCCACGGTGAGCGCGGCGCGAACCTCGCGGTCGGGCACCGAGCCGGGCAGCACCTCTATGACGCGCACGCATACCGCATCGCCGTCGGCGGCATCGGCCGGCGCTTCCACGCGGAACGTCTCGGGCGTGATGGCGCGTCCCAAATGCATGGAGTGGGTCACCCAGGCCGGGTATTCGAAGGGCGCAAGCGGGAAGGTGCACGCGCCGTTTTCGGCTACCATGTCGCCGTCGATGAGCACGCGGGTGACGTTCAAATCCTCCAGGTTGTCCAGAAACACGATGTCAGCGCACTTGCCCGGGGTGATGGAGCCCAGCTCGTTGTCCATGCGGAAGCAGGTGGCGGTGTTGATGGTCATCATCTGGATGGCGCGCACCACATCAATGCCGCATTCCACGGCCTTGCGCAGGATGTAGTCGAGGTGCCCATTGGCCACGAGCGTGTGCGGGTGCGTGTCGTCGGAGATGAGGTTCGCGAAGCGCGTGTCGATGCCGGTCTCGGTGATGGCGGCCGCCAGGTTCGGCAGATCGAGCCACGCCGAGCCGTAGCGCAGCTGGGCGTACTGCCCGAGGCGCATCTTCGCGAGCGCGTCCTCGGCGCGGGTCGACTCGTGGCAGCAGCGCACGCCGCTGGCGATATACGCGTTCAGCCCCTGGTCGGTCTCAGGAATGGAGTAGTGGCCCGTGACCACCTTGTCGGCGGCGAGGGTGGCGGCCAGCTCGCCGTGGGCGTGATCGGTGCCCGCCAGGATACCGGGGAAGTTCATCATCTCGCCGAGGCCCACCACGCCGTCCCAGGTCATGGAATCCGCGATCTCGGCGGGGCCCACGGCAGCACCGGTGTCCTCGAAGCCGGGCACGGCCGGCACGCAGGAAGGCGTGGTCACCATGGCCTTCAGCGGCGTGCGCGCGGCGTCCTCCATCATCACCTGCACGCCTTCAAGGCCGAGCACGTTGCACACCTCGTGCGGGTCCCAGTAAATGCCCACCGTGCCGTGGGGGATGACGGCCCGGGCGTACTCGCCGGCGCCGATCATGGAGGACTCTACGTGGATGTGCCCGTCCAGGAAGCCCGGCGCGATCACCTGGCCGGCAGCGTCAATGACGCGGGTGCCCTCGCCGATGCAATGGGCGGCGCTTTGGCCCACGTAGGCGATGCGGACCTCCGCGATGGCCACGTCGATGTCGTCTTGCACTTCGGCCGTGCACACGTTCACGAGCCGCGCGCCCGTGATCACCGTGTCGGCGGGTTGGCGGCCCTGGGCCACGGCGGCCAGGGTTTGCGTGCACTCCCAAAGCGGTTTCTTGCAGAAATGGTTCAGCATGGGCGCCTCCTTCAGCGCTAGATGAATGGTCGGCGTGCACGGGCGTCGCGGCGTAGGCGACCGATCAAATGAGCGGCCGAAATGCCTGCCTGCGGCCGCACCCGGCCTGATGGCGCCAGTGTACGCCCGCCGTCTTCCGAGAAGGTGTCAATGGCCGAGAATGCAGAAGGGCTTCACGGAGTTCCCTTTCCTTGGAGTTAGCTCTAAATGCTTTAATGGGGAAGCGGGGAATGAGAAGGTCGCGATAAGGCAAGACGGTCGAAGAAGAACGTCACGGCAGCATAGGGTTTGCGAAGAAGAGAGGTGTGCCATGGAGTATCGGAAATTGGGTCGCACGGGCCTGGAGGCGAGCGTTATCGGGTTCGGCGCCGAGTGGATCGGCAAGATGGAGCAGGCCGAGGTGAACGCCATGGTTGCCCGGGGCGCTGCGGCTGGCGTGAACATCGTGGACTGCTGGATGAGCGATCCGGCGGTGCGCTCGGCCCTCGGCGAGGCGCTTGAGCCGACGCGAGATCAGTGGATCATCCAGGGGCACATCGGCAGCACCTGGCAGGACGGCCAGTACGTGCGCACCCGCGAGCTGGACCAGGTGCGCCCGGCCTTCGAGGACTTGCTGGAGCGCTTGCGCACCGATCACGTCGAACTGGGCATGATCCACTACGTGGACGCCTGCGACGAGTTCCGCGCCATCATGGACGGCCCCTTCATCGAATACGTGCGCGAGCTTTTGGCCGCCGGCAAGATCGGGCACGTAGGCCTTTCCACCCACAATCCCGAAGTGGCGCTGCTCGCCTGTGACGAGCCGGAGATCGAGGTCATCATGTTCTCGCTGAACCCGGCCTTCGACATGATGCCGGCTTCCGAGGATTTGGAAGATCTGTTCGGCGACTACGAGAACGTGGCCGGCGATGGCATCGAACCCGTGCGCGCTCGCCTGTACGCCCGGGCCGAGGAGAAGGATGTGGCCCTCACGGTGATGAAGGGCTACGCGGGCGGGCGCCTGCTTTTCGCCGACGCGTCGCCCTTCGGGGTGGCGCTCACGCCGGTGCAGTGCATCCACTACGCGCTGACCCGCCCGGCGGTGGCGAGCGTCATGGTGGGCGTGGAAATCGTGGAACAGTTGGAAGAGGCCTTGGCCTACGAGGGCGCCACCGCCGCCGAGCGCGACTATGCGAGCGTGCTGGCCGGGGCGCCCAAGCACGCCTATATGGGCCAGTGCACCTACTGCGGCCACTGCGCTCCATGCACGGTGGGCATCAACATCGCGCTTTCCAACAAGTTCGCCGACCTGGCCGAGATGGCGGGCGAGGTGCCCGCCTCGGTGGCGGCCCACTACAAGGCCATTGACGTCACGGCCGGCGCCTGCATCGCCTGCGGCGACTGCGAGCCCCGCTGCCCCTTCGACGTGCCGATCATCGAGCGCATGGAAAAGACGGAGGAGCTCTTCGGCTGCTAAACGAGCCGGCGAACTTCGGAGTCTTCAGCATTCGGGCGGGCTAATGCCACTTCGACGCAGAAATGGCCGATGGAAGGTGCCAGTTCAGGGCCGAAATGGTTGAAAATGCCAGTTCAACCTTGAAATGGCCGGCGTTGGGAAGGCGCGTCGCGCCATTTCTGCCCTCAACTGGCATCTGCCGGCGGATTTTCGAAATCGCGCTCGGCGCAGAGGCCCTTCAACGTATCCAAAAAAGCTTGGGCTTGGCGGGTGGGGAGGGTCTTGCGCCAGACGAGGCCCTGGGTGGATTCCAGGGTGGGGGACAGCGGTACGAAAGCCAAGTCGCTCAGCTCGTTGGCCTCGAACAGGCCGCGATAGCCCCACAGCGGCTGCACGATGCCTAAAAGCAGCGGGCCCACGCCCACGCCGATGTCCAGCAAGATGTAGAACGTGGAGTTCGCCAAGCTCAGTCGATCGTCGGGGGCGAGGCGCACCGCCAGAGCCAGGCCGCTTGCCTGAACCGTCCCTACGCCGAAGCCCAGCAAC
>ERZ773169.2156-NODE-2156-length-15080-cov-3.053378_pt1 | contig 15080 bp, 17 predicted proteins | sample MGYA00580536_ERZ773169 | MGnify/ENA primary metagenome ERZ773169 (study PRJEB29015, sample SAMEA2737814) | human gut metagenome | biome: human gut; feature: human-associated habitat; material: faeces | place: China | collected 2012 ...
GCAGACTTGTCGGGGCTGGAGTTCCGCCGGGTGCGCCTGCACCGGTGCCGGTTCCAGAACTGCGACTTCTCGGGGGCGGTCTTTGACCGGGTGGAGTGGAGCGGCTGCGACTTCTCCAACTGCCGCTTCGGCGGGACGGTCTGGACGGACACGGTGGTGCGGGATTGCAAGGGGGACGGCGGCCGGTTCACCGCCAGCCGGTGGCGGGGCTGCACCCTGGGAGAGAGCGCCTTCCGCTGCGCCAATTTTGCACAGTCGCGGTGGAAAAAGTGCCGCATGGAGAACTGCCAGCTTCGCCGGGCCGTGCTGGCCGAGGCGGATGTGGCCGGCCTGAGCCCACACCGGACGGGGTTCCAGGAGGTGGACTTTTTTCGCACGCCGCTGAAGGGGATGGATTTTTCCGACTGCGCGCTGGAGGGCATCACTGTATCGGAGAGCCTGGGAGAGTTGCGGGGCATGAAGATCAACCCGGCCCAGGCAGTTGATCTGATCCCCCTGCTGGGGATACAGCTTTTGTGAGGGAGGGAGCGCCCGATGGGCGGACTGGTGACGGTGGTGTTGCCCCTGTTTTGTTAAAAAAGTTGTAGCGCAACCCAAAAGCAATTCATAATTGCCTGAATGTAAACAGCTTGCGGTTTACATATGGCGATTGTTTGCATAGAATTTGAGGTGAAAACAGTGAAATTAAATGAAAGGTTAATTTCTTTACGAAAAGACAAAAGGATGTCTCAGCAGGATCTGGCAGAGGCTTTGAATGTATCGCGCCAGGCGGTATCCAGATGGGAAGTTGGAATTGCTATTCCAAGTATGGATAATCTGCTGGCGTTGAGTAAATTGTTTGGAGTTCCAACGGATGAACTTATGGGCGGCGATAAAGTTGTCAGCGTCCCGGAGAGTGAAAAGACGCAAGGCAGCGGAAATAGAAAGGGACGCTCTGTACTAAAAGTGATTCTAATTATCCTGGCCGCTGCGGCCCTTGTTGCAGCAATCGTAATTACATATCTGAACCAGAAGGACACGGAACCGGAAGAACAAAATACAGTGAAGTTTGAAGGACTGGAAGAGGAAAGGATCTCTGATTCCGATGCAGTAATAAGCGGGCCAATTTCATAGGGAGGAATGATGCGGCGATGAAAAAATCAGTTACAGCGACGGTATTGGCTTGTGCGCTTGTGGTGGGCGGTGTGGGGCTGACCCCGGCCGGAGCTGCGGAAAGCAGCGCAGACGTATGTTACTCAGTTTCGATTGATAAAAGCAGTATCGTGGCGGCTGATACCAGGACAGAAATGATCGGCTTTAAAGAGCTTTCAACGCAAGCAGTTGACCCTGCTGTCCTTTCAGAAAGTAAGGGCGGGAGCATGACGCGGGCCACCAGCCGGATTGAGTGGGATATCCCTTCCGGGAAGATTATGAAGGCAGATACCGCGTACTCCCTGGAGGCGGACGAGGTGGTTACGATAAACTGCACGTACTCCCCCAGGACAGCAGACCTTGACTTCGGGTTCATCACCCCGGATAATACGTTCCATTTTACCAGCGGGAGTGAGGGCAGTATCAAAACCAATATCCAGATCGAGGATACAGGAAAGTATTATTTTGCGGTACGAAATAATACTAAAAATAGCGTCGAGGTATTGGGATATGTCTACTATTAAATGGAAAATCATACCGATTTTATTAATAACGGCTTATCTGCTATTGGGGTGTATCGGATGCAGTTCATACTCATCAGAAGAGAAAGATGCTACAGATTTAACAGGCGATACACTTAAGCCCTCCAATATAGGTGAGATTAGTTTTGATATAAGTGAAATTGGGAATATGCCATTAATGACTGAGTTCTATATATGTCCAGCTAATGGAACAATTGAGATTAAATATGCGGAAGGAGCTTGGTCAAATTTAAAAGTAGATTTATATGATATAGAGTATGAAGAAAGTATCCAAACGGGAGAAATAGAAAGTGTAGGAGATAAACTTGTTTTTTCAAATCTATCAGGAGAGAAGCAATACTATTTCAAAATTGATGGAACTAGAGATAGTAAAGGTAAAAAGCTAGTTTTTTACATTGAGGAATGAAATGGAGGGAACTTTCTATGAAAAAAGTATGGACAAGGATGATATGTAGCGTTTTGTTATTTGCTTGTTGTATTCTGCCTTCTACAGCTATGGCCGTAGAGGGCAAAGAAGCAAATGTTATCGTAACTGTAGAGCATGAAGAAAAAGACATATTTGAAATGTATGGTAACGTATTTGAAGAAAGTATGGTGGAAAGTCGCAAAAGTACAGTAGATCTTTCAAGTGGAAGCGTTGCGTTTACGGTTGGGGTTCTAGATGCTGGGGAGAAATATACTACAGATACATATGATATATCAAAGAGCAAGATTAAAGTTACATTGCAGAGTATAGGGGGAGCATCACCTCATGTTAAGGTGACATTATATAAAAGTTCCGGTGTTAGTGTAGCAACGAGTACAGTTAACTTGCCGTGGTCTACCCCGCTGGGAGGAGGAGGAAGTGAGACGGTAACATTTTCTAATCTAAACAGTTCGACCAATTACTATGCTGTTATTGAAAATATGGACACTGTAGAAACAGGGACGATTCTTTGCGTTGTAAAGCAAGCGTAAGTGGCGAAGGAAGATGGACTGTAAATTTCACAGTCCATCTTCCTTCGCTTGTTATAACGGTTTATCCGTTACGCTATGCGTGAACGGGTAAACCGTTATACGGTTATCTTTTGTAATAAGATGACAGCCCAGATTTCCTATGGCAACACGACACTGGAGGAAAACGTGTATTTGCAGGGGCTACGGATCAGCGGCCCCAGCAGGAAGGAGGCAGGATTGAGCAACTGCGGCCGACGTTGGCCGGGAGCTGCCGGTCAGGGGTTTAGCAGTTTGTGAAAACAGGAGTCAAAAGGTCCTGAACTACATCCTTCCCTCCGAACGCCTTCGCAGGAGGGGTTATTGATGGATAATAATGTGGAGGGCGGTATACACCGCCCTCCACGTTTTTGTACCTTAGCCTCTGCGCCGGCGGCTGCCGGTGTAGCGGCCCCGGCCGCTGTAGGCGTAGCCCCGGCGGCCCGTCCGGCCCCGGCCGCGGAAGAGCACCACCCGCAGCAGGAGGGCGGCGATTACTACCAGGACGACCACCAGAAGGATGCGCACCAGCAGATTGTCAAAGAACTTCTGAATCCGGTCCAGCCGGTAGAGCCAGGGGTCCCGCTCCACCGAACAGGTGGCCACCAGATCCAGGGTGCCGTAGGACTTGCCGTTGAAATAGGCCGTGATGGTGCCCAGCACCTGCCCCTGCTCCACCGGGGCCTCCACGCTCCGGGTTTCCAGGGTGTAGTCATACGTAAAGTTCTCGGCGGACACGTCGTTGGGCAGCAGGGCGGTCAGCTTTCCGTCGGGCATAAGGGTGACGGAGGCGGCGTCCTTGCCCAGGGTGACCTCCACCTCCGGGATGTCCCGCTTGGTGTTGTCCAGAATGGTCTGGGTGGAGAAGTTGGCAAAACCCCATTTAAACAGGCGGATGGTCTCGTCAAAGTAGATATAGCCCTCGCTGCCGGAGGTGCCCGGCTCACGCTCACAGCCCATGACCACGGAGATCAGGTTCCGGTTCTCCCGGGTGGCGGAGGCGGCCAGGCAGTAGCCCGCCTCAGGGGTGGAGCCGGTCTTGATGCCGGTTGCGTACTCGTAGATGTAGCCCGCCACGCGGAAGTTGGAGATCAGGGCGTTGGTGGAGCGGATGATGCGCGGCTCGGGGTGCAGGTTGGTGGCGGGCATGGTGTAGTTCTTGGAGCCCACGATGGTGCGGAAGGTCTCGTGCTTCATGGCCTCCCGGCACATGAGGTAGATGTCGTAGGCGCTGGTGTAGTGGTCGTCGTCGTGGTAGCCGTGGGTGTTGGAGAAGTGGGTGTCCTCCATGCCCAGCTCGGCGGCCCGGGTGTTCATGAGCTCCACGAAGGAGGCCACATCGCCGCTTACCGCCTCAGCCATGACGTTGCACGCCTCGTTGGCCGAGGGGATCAGGGCGGCGTAGAGCAGGTCGATGATGCGGATCTGTTCCCCCTCTTTGATATCGGCCGTGGAAGCGCCCTCCCCGATGCCGGTGTGAAGGGCGGAGCTGGCGGTGACGGTCTGCTCCAGGGACAGCTCTCCCCGGTCCACCGCCTCCAGGGTGAGCAGGCAGGTCATCACCTTGGTGATGGAGGCGGGGTAGTTGTGCGCGTGGGCGTTCTTCTCGTAGAGAATCTCGCCGGTGTCGGGGTCCACCAGAACGGCGGCCTTGGCGTTGACGTCCATCTCGTCCAGAATGGCGCTGCCGCTGTCCGCAGCGGAGGCAAAGGTGGCCAGCAGCCCCGAGAGCAGGGCGAGGCAGAGTAAAACGGAAAGCAGTCGTGATTTTTTCATAGGAAACTCCATTTGACTATGTTATAATAACGGTATGGCTATTATAACAAACCCCGGACCGGGACGCAACGGGGAGGGGGATACAAAAAGATGAAGATTTCCAGACTGGAATTTGTGGCCCTGCTGCTGGCGGCGGTCTTTGCGGCCTTCGCGGCGGGCTGGTTTTTTCGGGGGCAGGCCGCGCCCCAGCCCGTGCGGGTGGAGACCGAGCGTACCCTGACCCAGGAGACGCCCCTGGCGCTGCCCGCGCCTACGCCCTCCCCCTCCGCCCAGAGCAAGGAGGATACCCTTGCCGGCGGGGCGAAGATCAACCTCAACACCGCCGGGGTGGACGAGCTGATGACCCTGCCGGGCATCGGGGAGAAGCGGGCGGAGGACATCATTGCCTACCGCCAGGCCAACGGCCCCTTCCGCATCCCGGAGGAGCTGACCGAGGTGCCGGGCATCGGCGAGGGCATTCTGGAGGGCCTCATTGACTACGTGACGACTGGGGAGGAGAACCGATGAAAATACTGGTGGTAGACGACGAGAAGGTGCTGGTCAAGGGCATCAAGTTCAACCTGGAGAGCGAGGGCTACCAGGTGGAGGCGGGCTATGACGGGGAGGAGGCGGTGGAGCTGGCCCGCAGCGGCTCCTTCGATCTCATCATCCTGGATCTGATGATGCCCAAGATCGACGGGCTCCAGGCCTGTATGCGCATCCGGGAGTTCTCCAACGTGCCCATCATCATGCTCACCGCCCGCAGCGAGGACACCGACAAGATCATCGGCTTCGAGTGTGGGGCGGACGACTACATCACCAAGCCCTTCAACATTCTGGAGCTGAAGGCCCGGGTGCGGGCCCTGCTGCGCCGGGCGGGCATGGCGGCCCAGAAGCAGGGCGGCGGCCGGCTGTCCATGGGCCACATCACCCTGGACGTGGACGCCCGGGCCGCCTGGAAGGACGGCAAGAGCGTGGATCTCACCGCCAAGGAGTTCGACCTGATGGAGCTGCTGCTGCGCAACCCGGGCCGGGTGTACTCCCGGGAGAACCTGCTCAACGTGGTGTGGGGCTATGAGTACGCCGGCGATTACCGCACGGTGGACGTGCACGTGCGCCGCCTGCGGGAGAAGCTGGAGCTGGACCCCGCCAACCCGGAGTATATCCTCACCAAGTGGGGCGTGGGCTACTATCTGAAGCATGGATAAGGGGAGCGGCGCGGTCAGGCGCGTGCCCTTCTGGCGCTCCCTCCAGACCAAGTTCGCCCTGACCTATATCGTGATTGTGGCGGCGGTGCTGATTCTGCTCAACACCTACCCCCTGGTGGTGTCGGAAAAACTGGCCTACCAGTCCAAGCAGGCCTCCATGCTCAACCAGGCCTCGGTGCTGGCCTCCGCCCTGGCCACCGGGCCGGAGGCCCTTACGGCCGAGGGTGCCACCCGGACGGTGGAGCTGCTGCGGGGCAGCCTGGGAGTGACCCGGGTGGTGGTCACCGACCCAAACGGCTTGGTGCTCTGCGATTTCCAGGACGGCGTGGGGCGGACCGACACCGCCGGGCGGTACGCCCTGTTCTGGGAGCTGGTCACCGCCCTGCGGGGCAACAACGTGTTCCGCTCCGAGTACGGCGACGGGGCCTTCCGAAGCCGGGCGGCGGTGCCCATTACCTACCGCTCCATGACCCAGGGGGCGGTCTACCTCTACGAGTACGACGCCGAGCAGGGCGCGCTGCTCCAGGGGATCCAGACCAACCTGCGCTTTATCTCCATCGTCATCTGTATGGTGTCGCTGGTGATGGGGGTGGTCTTCTCCAAGGCCCTCACCCGGCGTATCGCCCAGCTCCTGCGGGGCATCCACACGGTACGGGAGGGTGAGTACAGCCACCGGGTGAGCGTCCGGGGCGGCGACGAGCTCAGCCGCCTGGCCGACGAGTTCAACGAGCTCACCGGCCGCCTCCAGACCACCGAGGAGGTGCGCCGGCGCTTCGTCTCCGATGCCTCCCATGAGCTCAAAACCCCACTGGCCTCCATCCGCCTGCTCACCGACTCCCTGCTCCAGGCCGACCACATGGACGGCGAGACGGCACGGGAGTTCCTCAACGACATCGGGGACGAGGCTGATCGGCTCACCCGCATCACCGAGAAGCTGCTTACCCTCACACGGCTCGACACCGCCCCGGCGGCGGAGGACGTCCCCGTGGATGTGGGGGCGGTGGTGGAGCGGGTGGAGCACATGCTCTCCCCCCTGGCCCGGGCGGTGGAGGTGAGCCTGGAGCTGAAGCTCCAGCCGGGCTGCGTGGTGCTGGCCACCGAGGACGATCTCTACCAGATCGCCTTCAATCTGATGGAGAACGCGGTGAAGTACAACCTGCCCGGCGGCCGGGTACTCGTCACCCTCACTGCCGACGGCGGGCGGGTGGTCCTCCGGGTGGAGGATACCGGCGTGGGCATCCCGAAGGCGGATCTGCCCAAGATCTTCGACCGCTTTTACCGGGTGGACAAGGCTCGCTCCCGGGCCGCCGGCGGCACCGGCCTGGGCCTGTCCATCGTGCGGGACACGGTGCTCCAGCACGGCGGCGCCGTCACTGCCCGGCGGCGGGAGCCGGAGGGCACCTGCTTCGAGGTCAGCTTTGCCCAGTGGAACGGAGAGGAGGTGGGCCGATGAGACGACGCATCGCGGCGCTGGGCTGTCTGCTGGCTCTGGCCGCCGGGGGCTGCGCCCCCCGCCCGGAGGAGCCGGAGGGCGGCTACTGCGTGTACTACTCCGCCCTGTCCGACCGCTTTGCCCCCCTGCCGCTGGACTGTGAGCCCTTTGAGGGGAGCGGCGGCGACCCCATCCCTGCCCTGGTGGACGCCCTGCTGTCCCCGCCGGAGACCCAGGGCCTCGCCTCCCCCTTCCCCGAGGGGGTGCGCCTGTTGAGCTGGGAGGTGGAGGAGGGCCGCCTCCACCTGGATCTCTCCGAGCAGTACGGCGGCCTGTCCGGGGTGGATCTCACCGTGGCCGACGCCTGCCTGACCCTTACGCTGTGCCAGGTGGAGGGGGTGGAGTCGGTCTATGTGACGGTGGAGGGGAGGGAGATCCCTTACCGCCGCGTCCAGCAGCTCGGTCCCGACGGACTGCTGCTCACCGACGGCACCGATGTGCCGCCGGAGGAGCCGGAGCCCAGTCCCACCCCGCCCGCCTCTTGACAAGGGCCGGGCGGGGGTGTAGCATAACACTCAACCTGAAACAGGAAAGGAAGATCCTGCCCATGAGTCAGCAGCGCATCGGCACCCAGTGCCTCCACGCCGGGTATACCCCCGGGAATGGTGAGCCCCGCAACATCCCCATCGTCCAGTCCACCACCTTCCGCTACGCCACCGGCGAGCAGATGGGAGCCCTCTTCGACCTGGAGGAGAGCGGCTACTTCTACACCCGCCTCCAGAACCCCACGAATGACCACGTGGCGGCCAAGATCTGCGCCCTGGAGGGGGGAACCGCGGCCATGCTGACCTCCTCCGGTCAGGCGGCTTCCTTTTACGCCATCTTTAACATTGTCTCCTGCGGGGAACATGTGGTGTGCTCCTCCTCCATCTACGGCGGTACCTATAACCTCTTCGCCGTCACGATGAAGCGCATGGGCATCGACTTCACCTTCGTCGACCCCGACTGCACCGAGGCCGAGCTGGAGGCCGCCTTCCGGCCTGAGACCCGGGCCGTCTTTGGCGAGACCATCGCCAACCCCGCCCTCACCGTGCTGGACTTTGAGAAGTTCGCCAGGGCGGCCCACGCCCACGGCGTGCCCCTCATCGTGGACAACACCTTCGCCACCCCGGTGAACTGCCGCCCCTTCGAGTGGGGGGCCGACATTGTCACCCACTCCACTACCAAGTACATGGACGGCCATGCCAACGCGGTGGGCGGCGCCATCGTGGACTCCGGCCGGTTCGACTGGACGGCCCACGCCGACAAGTTCCCCGGCCTCACCACCCCGGACGAGAGCTACCACGGCGTGACCTATACCGAGCGCTTCGGACTGGAGGGAGCCTACATCACCAAGGCCACCGCCCAGCTCATGCGGGACTTCGGCGCCATCCCCGCCCCCATGAACGCCTACCTGCTCAACGTGGGGCTGGAGACCCTGCCCCTGCGCATGGCCAGGCACTGTGAAAACGCCCTGGCCGTGGCCCGGTTCCTGAAGGGACACCCCAAGGTGAGCTGGGTGCGCTACCCCGGCCTGGAGGGCGACCCCTACTACGAGCGGGCCCGGAAGTACCTGCCGAACGGCACCTGCGGCGTGGTGTCCTTCGGCGTGAAGGGCGGCCGGGAAGCGGCCTCTAAGTTCATGGCGGGCCTGGAGCTGGCCTCCATTGCCACCCATGTGGCCGACGCCAAGACCTGCGTGCTTCACCCCGCCAGTACCACCCACCGCCAGATGAGCGACGCCGAGCTGGCCGCCGCCGGGGTGGCCCCCGACCTGGTGCGCTTCTCCGTGGGCATCGAGGATGTGAACGATATCCTGGCCGACCTGGAAAAGGCCCTGGAGGGAGCGTAAACAGAAAAAATAAAATGCGCTCCCAAAACGGGAGCGCATTTTTTAGAAGAGAGGAGAGACTGCTATGGAATGGAGACGGCTGACACAGCCGGAGGAACCGGCGTTTGGAAGGGCGATGGCCCTCTACGAGGCCAGCTTTCCCCGCCACGAGCAGCGGCTGCCCGATGAGCAGCGGGCCGTCCTGTCCCACCTGGAGTACCATTTCACCCAGCTTTTTGATGGGGCGGAATTCGTGGGGCTGCTGCTCTACTGGGAGGCGGAGGACTTCCGCTATGTGGAGCATTTCTGCGTCCGTCCGGAGCTGCGGGGCCGCCGCTACGGCGCCAAGGCGCTGGAGGAGCTGGGCCGGGATGGGAAAACCGTGGTACTGGAGATCGACCCGCCGGTGGACGAGATCGCCCGGCGGCGGCAGGGCTTCTACCAGCGGTGCGGCTTCGCCGTCAACCCCTATCCCCACGTCCATCCCCCCTACCGGCCGGAGTACCCGGGCCATGAGCTGGTGGTGCTCTCCAGCCCCCGGGCGCTGACCCCGGCGGAGTACGGGGCGTTCGCGTGTTACCTGAGCGCGGTGGTGATGGCCTGAGGGGCGGGCTCTGGCCGGGCGCGCCGGAGGGAGCGGCTGAAGCGCAGGCTGACGAGGAGAACGGCCCCCTCGGCGGCGGGGAAGGCCAGCCATACGCCGGTGAGGCCCAGCAGGGCGGCCAGCAGCAGGGCGGCGGCCACGATGGACACAAAGCCCCGGAGCAGGGAGAGCCGGAGGGAGCGGCCGGGGTGCTCCGCCGCCCCCAGGAAGGAGGCGGTGATCAGGTTCAGCCCGGCAAAGGGAAAGCCCAGAAAGTAGAGCCGCAGGCCCTGCTCCGCCATCTGCTGGAGCGCCGGATCTCCGTCCCGGTTGAAGAGGGACACCAGCGGCCCGGCGGCGAAGAAGGCCAGCGCGGCCATGCACAGCCCCGCGCACAGGGCCAGCCCCAGGGCCATGCGGCACAGGGTGCGCACCCCGGCGGCGTCTCCCCGGCCGTGGGCCAGGCTGACCAGGGGCTGGACGCCCTGATTGACGCCGGTGAAGAGAGCGAGGGCCATCAGCGCCAGGTTGGCCACAATGCCGTAGGCCGCCACTCCCAGCGTCCCCGCCAGGCGGAGGGTCAGCAGGTTGAAGACCGCCAGCACCAGGCCGGAGGAGCACTCGTTGAGAAAGGCGGCGCTGCCCAGCCCGGCCAGATCCGCCAGCGGCCGGAGGGCGGGGCGGAAGGGGCGCAGGCGGAAGCGGCTGCGGCGGGGGAGGATGTGCAGGGAGGACACGCACAGGCCCACCACCGGGGCGATGCCGGTGGCCAGGGCCGCGCCGAAGATGCCCATATCCATGGGGTAGAGGAACACATAGTCCAGCACGATGTTGGACAGACTGCCCAGCAGCATGGCGGCCATGGCCAGCTTGGGATTGCCGTCGTTGCGCACGAAGGCGGTGAGAATGTGGTTGAGTAGGAAGCAGGGGGCAAAGAGGAGCACCGTGCGCAGATAGACCGAGCACATGGGCAGGATGGCTCCCTCCGCCCCCAGCAGGCGGGCCAGCGGCACGGCCCACAGCAGACCGGCCAGCGCCAGTAGCCCGCCCAGCGTCCCGCCGCAGGCCAGGGCGCGGGCCAGGGCCAGCCGCCGCCCCATGCCGCCGGAGAGGGCAGAGGGGCGGGCGTGCTCCTCCCCCTCCAGCTCGACCAGGGCCAGCCAGCGCCCCGTCTCCCCCCGGCGCGCCCGGGGGAGCACATCGGCGATGTGCTGCTCCACCGTCCGCCAGGGCAGCAGGCGGTTCTCCTGAAACAGGAGGGTGGGGCGGGGGGGAACCGTCACCACCCCGGCCGACCGCCGCTGGAGGCCCGCCAGCACCCGCAGCAGGGTGGTCTTGCCGCAGCCGGAGGGGCCGGACAGGGCGGTGATCCCCGTCTCCGGCAGCACCAGGGAGAAGTCGTCCAGCACCCGCCTTTCCCCATAACAGACCGTAATATGCTCCGCTGATATCACAGCTTCGCCCCCTTTCCCAGCCGCCGGAACAGGAGGCCCAGGGCGTACTCCAGCAGAAAGCTGAGGGCGATCACCACCGCCGTCCAGGCGAAGAGATCGGGGGTCTCCAGGGTGATCTTGGCCCGGTAGACCTGGGTGCCGATGGCCAGCCTGGGCTGGCAGAGCACCTCGGCGGCCACCCCCGCCTTCCAGGCCAGGCCCAGGCCGGTGGCGCAGCCGCTGGCGAAATAGGGCAGCACCGAGGGGACATACACCAGCCGGAGGGTCTTCCAGCGGCCGAAGCGGTAGGCCCGCGCCGCCTCCAGGAGCTGCCCGTCGGTCTGGCTGATACCTTTACAAACATTGCCCCACAGCACCGGCAGCACCATCAGCCCCGAGACGATGGCGGGCACCCGCCCCGTGGAGGCCCACAGGAGCACCAGCACGATGAAGGAGGCCACCGGCACGGCGCGGATCACCTTCACCATGGGCCGGAACAGCCAGTCCGCCCAGGAGAGGGCGGAGGTAATGACGGCCAACAGGGTGCCCACTGCCGCCCCCAGGGCGAAGCCGCCGAAGATGCGGCCCAGGCTCACCGCCGCTGTCCGCCAGAAGGAGGGCCGGGCGGCCAGGGCGGCCAGCCGCTCCCACACCTGCAGGGGAGAGGGCAGGAGCAGGGCCCCATGTCCGGGGGTATATACAGTGTCCACCCAAATGGCCGCAAGCTGCCAAGCCCCCAGCCAGAAGGCCAGGGGCACGACAACGCGCAGTATTTTTTGTGTGGTTCGATTACGGAATATAGTAGAAATTATCATCCGGGATGGCCCCTCCGATCGAGGTGGGGTCGGCGGCATAGAGCACCTCATAGTAGTCGGAGATGCCCTTCAGCTCGTCGCCGGTCAGACAGACCATGTTGGCCTGGGGGATGGCCGCCTTGGCGACGGCGGCCTTGGGGACGATGCCGTACTGCTCGATCAGGGCGGCGGCCTCCTCCGGGTGCTCATTCACATAGGCGATGGAGGCGGCGTACTCGGTGAGGAAGGCGTCCACCGCCTCCGGGTGCTCCTCCACGAAGTCGCTCCGGGCCACCACGCAGCCCATGGTAAAGGTGCCGGCGGCCCCCACGTCCTGCCACACGTCGTTGAGATCGATGGCGTCCCGCACATCGGCGTTCTGCATCATGACGCTGGTGGCGGCGGGGACGGGGAGCATGCACAGGTCGATCCCGCCGGAGGCCATGAGGGCCGTGACCTCCTCGCTGGTCTTCCACTCGATGGTCACGTCCTCGCCGGGGGTGAGGCCGCTCTCCTCCAGCAGGTAGTTGAGCACGTACTCGGTGTTGGTGCCCTGGTTGATGCTGTAGATGGTCTTGCCCGCCAGATCGGCCATGGAGTGGACCGTATCGCCGTTCTCCAGGATGTGGAGCACGCCCAGGGTGTTGAGGGCCAGCAGCCTGATGCTGCCCGCCTTGTTGTAGAGGGTGGCCGCCAGATTGGTGGGGACCGCAGCGATGTCCAGCTCGCCGTTGTTCAGCTTGGGCACAATGTCGGTGGGCGGGTCGGAGCCGAGGGTCAGCTCATAGTGGAAGAAGGTCCCCTCCGTGGTGTCATAGGTACCCTCCTCCGCCTGGGCGAAGGCCGCGTCGCTGTCGGCGAGCAGTTTGGCCGCTCCCATGCCGGTGGGGCCGTTGAGCAGGCCCAGCCGGATGGTCTGGTAAGGGGCAACGGTCTCGGCCGGAGGGGTTTCCGCGACGGGGGAGGACGTCTCCGGCGCGGGGGACTCCTCCGGCCCGGCCTTGGGGGCGCACCCCGCAGCCAGGCCCAGCACCAGGGCCAGGCTCAGGCCCAGGGACAGCAGCTTCTGTTTCATGTCAATCTCTTCCTTTCCTAATTCTGTTCCAGCGCGTCCGGCTGAAGCACCTGCACCCGTCTGCCCTCCCGCCGGAGAACCCCCCGCCCGGCCAGGGCGTCCAGGGCGCGGTAGAGGGAGGCGCGGCTCACCCCCAGCCGCCGGGCCAGGCCGGCGGCGGAGCAGTCCAGCTCCACCCATCCCCCCTCCAGCCGGGAGAGCAGGTATTGGGCCACCTTCCGCTCGGCGCTGCCGGCGGTGAGGGCGTCGATCTTGCCGCTGAGAAAGCAGATGCGGCCGGACAGGTAGGCCACATAGTTGCGCCCCACCTCCGGAAAGCGGCCCATCAGCTCCTCCACCAGCGCCTGGGGCAGGAGGAGCACACGGCAGGGTGCGCGGGCGGTGAGGGTGGTGGCGTAGTCCGCCCGGTCGTTGAACAGGGCCGCCGCGCCGAAGAGATCCCCCGGCTCCAGCACACTCATGATGAGCGCGCCCTTGTTCACCTGCACCCGGCCCTCCAGCACCACGCCCAGGCAGCGGCGGAAGGCGTGAGGGGCGTAAATCACCCCGCCCTTACCGTTCTCCTGCCGGACCGTGCGGGGGTCGGTCCGGGCGAGCTCCACCGCCTCCGGCGGCGCACCCCGGAAGAGAAAGGTCTCCGCCAATCGGGCCCGCTCGGCCGCTTCCCGGCTGTCCATTGGCTCTCCCTCCCCCAAATCTGTCTCATACGGTACAGTTTAGTGTAGCACGTATTTTCCAAATGTCAAGCGCAAATGGGGCTGCTTTTCCATAGAATGGGGTAAAAAGGAGGTAACTGCCATGTCAAACTGCCGTCAGCCCGGCCGGGATGCCCGGGCCCAGGCCGAGTCCCAGGCCCAGGCCATCATCGCCCAGGGCCGCCGGATGGCCCGCCAGCGGCTGGAGGGCGCCCCTCTGGAGGAGGAGCCCATGAAGCGCTACGCCCATCCCATCCCCTACTGCATCGACTGTCCTACCCCGCCGCCCGCCGACGGGCTGGACCGGATTCTGGAGGCCCTGGCCTGCCAAAATCAGCTTCTGGTGGAGCTGCTGGGGGCCGTCAACGCGCTCACCGCCGCAACCCTGAGTATCCAGAGCCGCCTCTGAGTTCTTACAGATTCGTGAAGTTTGCAAACTTTCTCTTGTCAGACGGCTTCCCATTTTATATACTAGTGGTTGCTTGTTGACATAATCACACCTGAGAAAAGGGGGCGCCTCTCTGTGGCCCAACGCCGTCGCATCCGCAAAAAAAAGCGTGTCTCCCCCCTCCGCCGGGCGGGGAAGCTGGCATATCGCATCCTGGTGGTCCTGTCCGCCATCATCGTGGTACTCTACTGCGCCTATCGCCTGGCCTCCAAAAAGCCCACCCAGGCCCCGGAGCCCACACCGGAGGCCCCCGCCGGCTCCCTCTCCCCGGATCAGACCGAAGCGCCTGGCCGCCAGAGGCGGGAAGGGACATACACTTTTCTGCTGGCCGCCAGCGACCAGTCCAGCGGCAACGCCGACACCATCATTGTGGCCTCCTACGACACTGAGGCTCAGAAGGTGGGTATGGTCTCCGTCCCCCGGGACACCCTGCTGGAGAGCGGGAAGATCAACGCCGCCTACCACAAGGGGCCGGAGAACCTGCGGGACACCGTCTCTAACCTGCTGGGCGTGCCCATCGACTACTATGTGGCGGTGGACGTGGACGGCTTTGTGGCCCTGGTGGATGAGCTGGGCGGCATCGAGTTCGACGTACCGGTGCGCATGAGCTTTGACGATCCCACCCAGGACCTCCACATCCACTACCAGCCCGGCCTCCAGCACCTGACCGGCGAGGACGTGCTCAAGGTGGCCCGCTGCCGCAACAACTCCGACGGCCCCGGCTCCTACCCCGACAACCTGTACGGCGCCTATCCGGACGGAGACATCGGCCGCACCCGCACCCAGCAGCAGCTCATCGCCGCCATCCTGAAAAAAGCCCTGTCCAATCCGCAGAAGATCAACTCTTACGTGAACCTCTTCCTGGAGTATGTGGACACTGATCTGGAGTTCAGCGAGGCCCTCTGGTTTGCCCAGCCCGCCCTGGGCCTGGACTTCTCCACGGGCTTTGCCAGCGCCACCCTGGCGGGTGAGAATGTCTACTATGTGGACAGCCGGGGCTACCGCTGGGGCTCCTGCTACGAGCTGGACCCGGAGGCCGCCCTGGAGACCGTCAACTCCCTCATCAACCCCTACAACGCGCCGCTCACCGCGGCGGATCTCAACATTTTTCAGAAGCCGTGACAAAAAGGCGCCGCTGCAAT
>ERZ773169.2162-NODE-2162-length-15029-cov-3.511487_pt1 | contig 15029 bp, 13 predicted proteins | sample MGYA00580536_ERZ773169 | MGnify/ENA primary metagenome ERZ773169 (study PRJEB29015, sample SAMEA2737814) | human gut metagenome | biome: human gut; feature: human-associated habitat; material: faeces | place: China | collected 2012 ...
CTATTTTTTTCTGATTGGTAGATTCTTAAAGATTCCAACGATTGACAAATTCCCTAAAGTACAATAGACTTATCTGGAAACATAATTGAGAAAAAGTTTCAATAGTATTTTTCTCTCTATGCTTTGCTTCAAAATCAGGCGGATGTAGAAGCCTGATGACATACAATGAGTTTGACTAATGAAGAGAGATGGAGGCAGAGAATGACATTAAAGGATTTACCAATAGGAAAAACTGCAACCGTTCGGGCAGTTGGCGGAGAAGGTGCACTGCGGCATCATTTTCTGGATATGGGATTGATTCCGACTGCATCGGTTACGATGGTAAAATATGCGCCGATGGGCGATCCGGTTGAGGTGCGGATTCATAGCTATGAACTGACGTTGCGCCTGGCGGATGCAGAGAAGATAGAGATTGAGAATGTACGCGAGGCAGGAACCGAAGCAGCGGACAAAAAGGAACATGGGATTCCGATGGCGCGCGCGATCGATCACCCTGGACTCGGAGAAGGTGGAAAATACCATACAAAGGCGGAGGAACACCCATTGCCGGATGGCATAGTCCTGACGTTTGCCCTGGCAGGGAATCAGAACTGTGGCAAAACGACGCTTTTTAACCAGCTGACCGGATCCAATCAGCATGTGGGGAATTTCCCGGGTGTGACGGTGGACCGGAAGGATGGCACGATCCGCGGACATGAAAATACGAAAGTGACCGACCTGCCAGGAATCTATTCCTTATCGCCATATTCGAATGAGGAGCTGGTGACGCGTCAGTTTATTTTGCAGGAGCACCCGAAGGGAATCATCAATATCGTGGATGCGACAAACATTGAGCGCAACCTGTATCTGACCATGCAGCTTCTGGAACTGGATATTCCGATGGTTCTGGCGCTTAATATGATGGACGAGGTGCGCCAGAACGGCGGTTCTGTCCGTGTCAACGAACTGGAGGAAGAACTGGGAATTCCGGTTATCCCGATCTCAGCGGCAAAGAATGAAGGAATCGGAGAGCTGATCGATCATGCGCTTCATGTAACGCATTTTCAGGAGAAGCCGGGACGGCAGGATTTCTGTGATGCGGATTATCACGGTGGTGCGGTGCACCGCTGCCTGCATGGTATTATGCATCTGATTGAAGATCACGCGCAGAATGCGGGTATTCCGGTGCGCTTTGCTGCATCGAAGCTGGCAGAAGGCGATGAGGAGATTGAGGCGCGTCTGAATCTGGACACGAATGAAAAAGAGACGCTGGAACATATTATTTGCCAGATGGAGAAGGAACGCGGGCTGGATCGGGCAGCTGCGATTGCAGATATGCGGTTTGGTTTTATCGAAAAAGTCTGCAGGCAGACAGTCGTCAAACCGAGGGAAAGCCGGGAACACCAGCGAAGTGTGAAGATTGACCGTCTTCTTACCGGAACCTACACGGCGATTCCGGCATTTATTGCAATTATGGGACTGGTATTCTGGCTTACATTTAATGTGATCGGAGCATTTTTGCAGGATCTTCTGCAACAGGGAATTGACCAGGTGATTGTAGCCTGCAGTCAGGCGCTGGATGCGGCAGGAGTCAATGGCGTATTAAAGTCACTGATTGTAGATGGAATCTTTCAGGGGGTTGGAAGCGTGCTGAGTTTCCTGCCGATTATTGTTACACTGTTCTTTTTCCTTTCGATGCTGGAGGACTGTGGATATATGGCAAGGGTTGCGTTTATTATGGATAAACTTTTGCGAAAGATTGGTCTTTCCGGAAGAAGTATTGTACCGATGCTGATCGGATTTGGATGTACAGTACCGGGAGTTATGGCGAGCCGGACACTTTCTTCAGAGCGTGATCGTAAAATGACGATTATGCTGACTCCGTTTATGAGTTGTTCAGCAAAACTTCCGATCTATGCATTCTTTACAACGGCGTTTTTCCCGGGGAAGGGTGCAATTGTAATGATTGGTCTCTATTTCTTTGGAATCCTGATGGGAATCCTTACTGCACTTGCAATGAAAGGGACGATGTTCAAAGGAGAACCTGTTCCGTTTGTTATGGAACTTCCGAATTATCGTATGCCGGGTGCAAAGAATGTCGGACATCTGCTCTGGGACAAAGCGAAAGATTTCCTGCAGAGAGCATTTACTGTTATATTTATGGCAACACTGGTGATCTGGTTCCTGCAGACTTTTGATATGCATCTCAGTATTGTGACTGATTCAAAAGACAGTATTCTTGCGATGGTGGCAAGCGTGGTTGCGCCGATCTTCAAACCGATGGGATTCGGTGACTGGCGGATCTCCACAGCATTGATCACCGGATTTATGGCAAAAGAAAGCGTGGTATCGACACTTTCCGTTTTATTTGGAAGCACTGCGGCTTTACTGGGATGTATTACACCTTTGGCTTCCGCGAGCCTGCTTGCATTCTGCCTTCTGTATACACCATGTGTTGCTGCAATTGCATCGGTCAAAAGAGAACTTGGCAGTAAATGGGCAGTTGGTGTTGTGGTCGGACAGTGTGTGATTGCATGGATAGTCGCATTGGTTGTGCATCTGGTCGGAGGGTTTTTCTTCTGATAGTTGACCGTATCAAACAGAAATTCCCGGGAGGGCAGGATATCATAGTGAAACTGCTATTTCCGGTAACGGCTTACATTCAGGGCAAGCCCCATTTCTCCGAGGAGAAAGACGATGGAAGTGCCACCGTAACTAATGAAGGGAAGTGTGATTCCGGTGTTGGGAATTGTGTTGGTGACAACGGCAATGTTCAGAATGACCTGAATTGCCAGATGTCCCATGATCCCGGCTGTAAGCAGAGCGGCAGAAAGTTCCTGACTGTGCATGGAGATCACGCAGAGCCGCCAGAGCAGCAGGGCGAAGACCAGAATCAGGATAATGGCACCTGCAAGCCCTGTTTCTTCACATATAATTGAAAAAATCATATCATTCTGGGCTTCGGGGACGAAGCCCAGTTTTTGTATGCTGTCACCAAGACCACGGCCAAAAAGCCCACCGCTTCCAATCGCATAAAGCCCCTGAATGGTCTGGAAGCCTTTTTCATATTTTTCCGGATCGCGCCAGATAGCGAGGCGTTCCAGACGGTAGCTTTCTGCAGCGAGAAAGACGGCAATAAAACCGATGCCGGCACTGCCGAGCGCGACGAACTGCATGTAGTGTGGACTGGAAGCGAAGATCAGAATGACACCGATTCCGAGAATGATGATCGCGGTACTTAAGTTGTTGGAACCGACCAGACCTACGATGGGGAGCAGAGTCAGCATCGTGCGGCACATGAACCAGAAGCCGTCCGTTCGCCTGCGAGAGTATTCTATCTGCCAGGTGAGAAAGAGAATGACGGCAACTTTGGCAAACTCTGAAGGCTGAAAGGAAAGAGGACCGAGATTCAGCCAGCGTTTTGAACCGTTGATCTCCTGTCCGACAAGCAGTACTGCGGTAGAAAGAAGCATGGAGAGCAGATAGGCGGCAGGCGCAAGCCGGACAAAAAAGCGATAATTCATAGTGGAGATTACATACATGGCACCAAGACCAAGTGAGGTGGCGAAAAGCTGTTTTTTGAAGTAATAGGCAGAGTCATGGAAGCGAACCCAGCCGTTGTATTCGCTGGCACTTAAGAGGATGATCAGCCCAAAAACAGCCAGGACAAGAACGAGGATCAGAAGGGCAGTATCAACAGGTGGTTGTGCGTTCTTTTTCTGATTGGACATGAAGTACCCCAAAAGTCTTTTATTAAATGCTATATAAAAAATACCGAAAATATACATGAGGGATTGTACAAAAATAATGGTGTGCTATAATTTTGAATATATTGAACGAAGAGGGAAACTAAAGATGAAAAAGTTCATAGAGGAAATTAAGACTTTTGCGCTCCGTGGAAATGTCATGGTAAACTTTATCATCATGGTGTTTATTCTTTTCTGCCTTATGAAAGGGATCAATAAACTGGGCCGGACTGACAAAGAAAGAAGAGGAACCGGTAGAACCGACCACGAAAATCTGTCCTTACTGTCAGAGTGAGATCAGTCAGTATCAAAGCAAGCCGCTGCCCGCACTGCACATCGGTACTTGAAGAAACAAAACACCTTGCGGGACAGTGCCGTGTGAACAGTTATGAAAACAGATCTGATATTATGTAAACTATGGAGGGGCTATGGAGTACAGAGAAAAGCTGGAAAAGAAATTATTTGAAATGCAGGATCTGAAATACAGGGATTTTCACAGCAGGCTGCTTCCGGGAATCGACAAAGAAACGATTATCGGGATCCGCACACCGGAGCTTCGAAAATTTACAAAAGAGTATGCAAAGACTCCGGAGGCAGAGCTTTTTATGCAGGAGTTGCCACACAGATATTATGAAGAGAACAATATGCATATAATGATTGCATCGTGGATAAAAGATTACGAAAAATGCCTTGCGGAAGTGAAAAGATTTCTTCCGTATGTAAATAACTGGGCAACCTGTGACCTCCCTGCACCAAAGATTTTTGTAAAACATAAAGATGAATTGCTTCCGGAGATCCGCAGCTGGATTGCGTCAGATGAGACTTATACGATCCGTTATGGAATCGGCATGCTGATGACGTTTTATCTGGATGAAGATTTTAGACCGGAATATCTGAAAATGGCAGCAGATGTCGAATCTGAAGAATACTATGTAAACATGATGATCGCATGGTATCTTGCAACGGCGCTTGCGAAGCAGTGGGATGCCACCATTCCATATCTGGAAGAACGTAAGTTGTCAGAGTGGGTGCACCGTAAGACTATCCAGAAAGCAATCGAGAGCTACCGGATCACACCGGAGCAGAAGGTTTATCTGAAGACCCTGCGAAAATAGCACAGAAGACATACCACAAAACTCCTCCGCATACACTGTAAAAACAGTGCCTTCGGAGGAGTTTTCTTTGAAAGATTACATCGAAGAACGTGCAGTGGAAATTGCATATTACATAATAGAAACGAAAGCAACGGTACGGCAGACAGCAAAAAAATTCGGGATAAGCAAGAGTACGGTACATAAAGATGTCACAGACCGGCTAAGCGAAATCAATCCCGGCCTTGCGGGGGAAGCCCGTAAGATTCTAGACGTCAATAAGGAAGAACGCCACATCCGTGGCGGACTTGCTACCCGGGAGAAGTACCTTCATATGCAGCATTGAACCAGCGGACGTACCCCGGCGCCTCCTCGATATGCAATGAAAAAAGAAGCAGCTGGATCACAGCTGCTTCAGTACGTTTAAGAGTTTTGTATTATCGTCGGGCATCATGATGCAGAAGCGGACAAATTCACCGTCCAGACACTGGAAGGAAGAACAGTCGCGGATCATCAGGCCTTTTTTGATGCAGGCCTCAAAGACATCGGCGGAAGTCAGACCGTCCCGGCGGATTTTTAATAAGATAAAATTGGCATAGGCAGGATAAACTTTAAAAGTTGGGATATTTTGAAGTTCCTGCTCCATGCGGTCACGCTCATCGAGAATCAGATCACGCGTTTCCTGAATGTAGTCGTGGTCACGGAGCATCAGCTCTCCGGCAAAGGCACCAAGACTGTTCAGTGACCATGGCGTCTGTTTTTCTCGCATTTTGGAAAGAAATTCCATATTTCCGGTAATTCCGTAACCGAGACGCATGCCCGGTGCAGCATAAAATTTAGAAACACCACGCAGTACCATGAGATTGGTAAATTCTCTGGTCAGAGGAATCGCAGTTATTTCTTCGACATCCGGTGCGAACTCTGCGTAAGTTTCATCGATCATGACAAAAATATCTTTATCGGCACAGAATGCGATCAGTTTGCGGAGATCCTCCTGCATGACCGCAGAGGAAGTCGGGTTGTTCGGATTGCAGAGAATCAGGAAATCATAACCGTTTTCCAGAATTTTGCACAAATCCTCTACATCGAGAGTGAAATTTCGTTCTTCTCGCAGATGATAATATTCCTGTGTGCTTCCGGAGAAAGAGAGTTCTCTGGAATATTCGGAATATGTCGGTCCGAGAATCAGGGTGTGTTTCGGCGCACGTTCCTGAATCAGAAGTGAAATCAGTTCACTGGAACCGTTGCCCGGTAAAATAAATTCAGCGGGAATCCTGCAGTATTCTGAGATCGTATTTCTGAGAGACACATAATCTCTGTCCGGATAGGAAGAAAAAAGATCAACATTTTCTGCAATTGCTCTTTTTACAGAGGCGGAGAGTCCCAGCGGATTGACGTTTGCTCCAAATTTGACGATATCTTCTTTATTTAAATGATAGTAGTCACATATTTTTTCTATGTCACTTCCATGAAAAACCATTTTTGTAGTCATAAGGTTACACTCCTCATTTTTTCGCTATTTACTATAATAAATCATCGAAGCGTTTTTTACAATAGACAACCGTCGAAGATGTGTTATACTAGAAAAACAGATGTTATTGTGAACAGAAACAAACAGACAACATTTGTAATAATATTTATAGCAGACAAAAATGTAAGGTGAGGGATAAATATGAGACTGCAGATTGTGCAGGATGCACTGAAAACAAAAAATATCAAATATGAATATACCGAAGAGGATGGCTGCGGCAGCCTTGATTTTATGTTCCGCGGTCTGAAATTTCATGTGTGGGAGTACTGCGATGGAATCTGGGGCGCAGAAACGAACATCTATGAGGCTGGCAGAAGCGAGGACATCGAGGGTGATTATGAAGAAAAAATTGCCGATGAGATTCTGTCATGGCCGGATATGATCAATAACTGAACAGGAGAGAAAAATGAAACTTGTGAATATCGCCGATGAAGGCGCAAAATATAAATGGCAGCTTTACGATCTATATGATAAAGCATTTCCGGAACAGGAGAAAAAGCCCCTGCATGTAATGGAAAAACTGGTAGCAGATGGAAAGATGGAGATGCTTGCCATGGTCGACGAAGATGAATTCGCAGGACTGGCAATCAATCTGATCGATGCGGAGCAGGATCGGGCGCTTCTGGATTATTATGCGATCGCACCGGAGAAACGAAATTCCGGATATGGAAGCATGGGACTGGAGGCATTGCTTAAAAAGTTCAAAAATCATAAATATATTTTTGAAATAGAAACACAGGATGAAAAAGCAGAAAATGCCGAAGAACGCAAAAGAAGAAAGGCTTTTTATCTTCGGAACGGACTTAGGGAGACAGGATTGTTTGTAAATGTGTATGATACGGATTTTGAAATCCTTACACCGGACGGTGAGCTGACTTTCTGGGAATATGTAGATTTTCTGCGAGAAGTAATGTATGAAGAATACGTACAGATTCTTCGCCCGACTCTGATCGCGATGAAAAAGAAATAGCAAATAATATAACAGACAGTAATAAAAATACAAAAGGAAATTGAGGACAGGGAATGTGGGAGAGAATGTAATTTTAGTTTATCTGGTAGTATGTTTTTTTGTATTTCTGGCGGGATTTGTAGATTCGATTGCCGGAGGAGGCGGACTGATCTCGCTTCCGGCATATATGATCGCAGGGCTGCCTGTACATACAGCAATTGCAACAAATAAAATGAGCAGTTTTATGGGGACTTCTGTATCGTCTTTTTACTACATGAAAAAAGGCTTTATGAAGTGGAGAATCTGTATTCCTGCTGTTTTTGGTGCGATTGCCGGTTCCTGGATGGGTTCTCATCTGGCACTTCTGATTTCGGAGAGCGTTTTGAAGATTGCCATGCTGATCGTGCTGCCGATAATTTTGTTTTATGTTCTGAGGAACAACGCGCTTAAAGGAAATGAGGAAAATACAACAGACGTAATTGATGGAATGCTGATTTTTAAATGCGCGATCATTGCGGTCGTAATCGGTGTATATGACGGTATTTACGGACCGGGAACGGGTACATTTCTGATGCTTTTGTTTACGGGATTCTGTCATATGACACTGAATGATGCAGCAGGAACCACAAAAGCGATCAACCTGACAACCAATATCACGGCCCTTGTGGTATTTCTGATCAATGGTAAAGTACTTCTTCCATTGGGAATTGCAGCCGGGGTATGCAATATGGCGGGCAATTATCTCGGAAGCCACAGTTTTACATCTAATGGACACAAGATCGTAAAACCGGTTATGATCGTGGTGATCGTGATTTTCTTTATTAAAGTATTGACAGAATTGATTTGAAACAACAAAAGCCAGAGCTTAATAGCCCTGGCTTTTGATATATTCATAAGTTCTCTTGCAGTTGTCATGGTCTCTGGCAACAAATAAATTTTCGCGCATTGCGGTATAAGTTTCTTTTTCCCGAAAACCATTTTCGGCGTACTCGCGGATGAGACGTACCAGCTCATTCTGCTTTGTACAACGGTCACCGAACAGATCTTTTTCCATATCTATATAGCTTCCGTTGGTTTCGTTGTACTGTTTCAGATCAAACTGATAAAAAAGTATCGGTTTTTCCAGATAATAAGCATCCCAGCAGGCACTTGAATAATCTGTGATCATCATGGAACAGCCCATAAGAAGCTGATTCAGAGGCACGGAATTGAAAGAAATCAGTTCGATCAGATTATTATCAGCATGGAAATTATCAATAAATTCCCTGAGCTTCGGATGAATATAAAATACAAGCCGAATCTGTTTTTCTTTCAGATAATCCAATAACTCCTGATCATTCAGAAGGGAAGTATAGTGCCGATAATAACTGCTCTGACAAAACAGCTCATCATTCTGGCCTTCCAGCCAGCTTCGCCATGTCGGCATCAGCAATATAAACGGATGTGCCGGATCAGCGGTGTTTTCCAGCTTGTCCCAGCGTGCGAGTCCGGTGACAGGGACTTTGGACGGTTCGTATTCCATATGCTGTGTGATGATATTTTTTTCAAATTCAGATGATGCCGTAAAATATGTCACAGGCGAGGAAGAATGCACCCCAAAAAGATTATCTACATTTTTAAGGTACAGCACGCCATGCTGAAGAAAATAGAGTTTTTGTTTATTGATCTCTCTTGTGATAGGGTTCGGCATCGGTTTCCAGATATAGGCATGGTGACGTCCGTCCGGAGAAATATACAGATCCGCAGTCAAAAGATACAGAATATGGCGAAAACTCAGGAAAGGGATCACGTTTTTACTGTATTTCTGCATGTCATTCCACTGAGGAGATTTCCGGTCCAGAATAAAGTAGACATTCTTTTCATTTTGTTTCATACAGTATTCAAAAAAGTAAAAACCATTTTCCTGCGCGGTGACACAGAATTTTTCGTAAATCAGCCATATATGATGTTTCTTGAGGAGTTTGCCGAATATTTTATAAATAGCAAAAGCGGACAGTTCCTTTATTCGGAAACTGAGTCGGTCATGTGGCTGCCAGTGACGGCATCGAAGCAGGAAACTGTGACCGGAGCCGCCCATCGGGAAATACACGAAATCACCCCGACGGACATAGTGCCTTCCGAGAAGGAGGGCAAGACGGACTTTGCTGTCAAGAACGGCTGTGTAAACAGTATCGGAAGTCGTGTCCTGAAAAACCAGTGCCCAGTCACCGTCATTTTGTTCCAGAAAAGAGACGTCAATCTTTAGTACCATTTCTGATGAATCGTCTATCGACAGTTCTACAGGATGTGAAAAATGAAATCCTGTATTCTGAAAAACGATTGAAGCCTGAAGCTGTGTGGCTTTCTCAGGACGACTCAGAAGCAGAATGAGCCTTTTCTTTTTTATTTTTAAGTTTTTAATATGAAGTGTTTGTTCCATAAAAACCTTCCTGATCATGGATGAAGGCGATTATTTCCGCTTCATCCATTTTTTGATTTCTTCGCAGATATGTCTGCTGTGTTCGTGATCTTCAAACCGGAAATATTCCTGCTGCATTTGTTCATATTTTGGTTCCATGCGGAAGCCATTCTGGATTGTTTTTTCCAGAGAATCCAGCAGCTGATCAAGAGTTTCGGCACGGTCACCAAAGAGGTCTGTCTTCATGTCAATGTAGCTGCCATGTGCTTCATTGTATTTGTCCAGATCAAACTGGTAAAACAGAGTCGGCTTGTTCTGGTACAGGACATCCCAGGAGACACTGGAATAATCCGTGATCAGCATTTTGCACTGCATCAGCAGTTCATTTACCGGTGTGTCACCGAAAGATTTCAGGTGAATACGGTCGCCTGCAATGTGGAAAGATTCCGTATGTGTCTGGAAAATCGCGTGCAGATAAAAATTTGCGTGCAGATCATATTTTTCCAGAATATCTTTAAAACGCTGAGAATTAAGCAGTGCTGCATAATGCCGGAAATAGTCGCTTTCTTCAAATTCGCGGTCAGAAGCACCTTCCAGCCAGCTTCTCCATGTCGGCATAACCAGAATATCATGTGAATTCTGAGATTTGTCTTTTAATACATCCCAACGTGCGAAACCGGTATTGATCACTTCATCCGGTTCATAATCAAAGTTATCAATTACGATCTGCTTTTCCTTTTCACTTGTAACAACAAAAAGATCGCAGCTACCCGGCTTGCCTTTGCCATAGAAGAAATCGACACGTTTCAATGCTGTAACCCCATGCTGAAGAAACACGAACGGCAGATTTTTCGTATATCTGGTAAAAATACTGTGGCGGCTTCTCTGTGCGTAAATATGACTGCGGGCATCGGTACTTACGAGCAGTTCGGCAGCAAGGATATAACACATATGACGAATTGTCATAAAGTGTACAACATTTTTCTTATATGGACGGATCATATCATAGTCAGGAGAATCTTTCGTGATCACATAGTAAATTTTCTGACCGAGATAGGTTTCCTCGTCATGGTCCATGCAGTGTTTGAAGAAATAATATCCGTTGTCCTGTGCTCTGGTCGAGTATTTCTCGTCTACAAGGCAGATATGTTTCTTTTTCCAGTAAGGCTTTGCTATATTATAAAGAAACATTGCAGTAAATTCCTTCAAAACGATATCAAAACCATCGTATTGTTCGCGGGCACGATTGATCAGCGCCAGTTTGGCTCCGCCGGTGTAATAAGGATAGACATAAAAATCATCCGGTGTGCGGAAAGAACCATTGTACAGGAATTTCATGAACATACGACGGCGTGGTGGGATGAGAATCTGTATAAGACTGGTGCGTTCGGTGTCGGAATCGAAAAGCTGAATCATGACATCCCAGTAAAGTCCGTTCCAGTCAATCGTGTGGAGATCAAGTGTTATTTTTATGCGAAGAAGCTCTCCGTTTTCTTTAATTCGGACCGTCTTAAAATCATAGGAAATGGCATCTTCGAGAAGCTTGTTACGAAAACGCAAAATGCTTTTCTGGTATTTGAGAGAACCGGGGTTCAGGTCAAAAGTAATCCGAAGAATTCCGCCGCGCATGTTTAAGCCCTTTAACTCGCAGCGGTGGGATAACTGCACGTGGTGGTTGCGGCTGTGCAGAGTGATAGTAAGCGACTGGTCGGAAACGGTCTCCGGGTTAAGACCAAGCTCCACGATACGTTCGGTTGGAGGTACTTTAACATCATCTTTCAGATAAATGTCTTCGATAAAAATATGAGGTGCCGGGGCAGAAGTGAAACCGGAAATTTCGTGCAGGCGATAGTAGGAAATTTTTGATGTAGTGGTCATTTCTGCAAGCAGACGGAAGGTTTTTGTGTAACGATATTCGTAAAATTCCTGCAATGCGGTAAAATCCAGAAGATAAGTGTCTGAAGACAGACTGGAGATTCCCGGATATAAGATGGTTCTGGTATCAGTGTCTTTCAGTAAAAAACGGACAGAATCTGTCGGTGATACCGGAGCGTTTATCAGTTTTAAAGTGATTCTGCCTTCGGCGGCAGATATAATTTCAACATCGAGAGAACCTGTGATCGTCAGGTTAGATGAAGAATTTTGATTGCTGAGCATAATGCCTCCTTGATAAAATAGTGTCCTTTTGGCGGACGTTTTGTGAAATTGTGCATTCATTATAACATAGGGGAGAGTGCAAAACAACGAGGAGAAAATTGACAAAGGATATTGCCGTGGGATAAAATAGTTTGAAAGGCAGAAAATCAGAAAGGAAACTACAGATGAATGTAAAAAGCAGATTTACAAAAAATAATACGCTGGCAATGAAGGGAATTGCGATTTCTTTTTTGCTTTTTTATCATTGTTTTTCGAAGAAATCCAGGATGGGCGGCATGTATGTGGATTTTGCACCGCTTTCCAGAGAAGTGGCAATGATGATCAGCCGCTGTATGGTTCAGTGCGTTGGGCTGTTTGCTTTTTTGTCTGTATATGGACTTACACGTTCTGTAAAAAAGAAATATCAGTCTTATGAGTTCAGTGGCCGGGAAGGAACTATGTTTGTACTGGAGAGATATCTGCATCTGGTACTGTTCTTTACAATTCCCTTTTTCTTCTGTATGGGTGTGACATTTCTGACAGATACATCCAGTTATGCGAAGGGGCTGGTAAGTGCACTGGTCAGTATTGTCATGGATTTCTTCTGTGTGGGACATCTTTTTGGCACACAGGTGCTGATCAGTACCTGGTGGTATTTAAGTCTGGAAGTACTTCTCATCGTATTTCTTCCGTTTGTTCTGCGTTTTTATCGGAAATACAGTTGGCTGATCGTACTTATGTTTCTGCTTCCGGGAAGCTTTCTGATTGAAAAGCATGTGCATCTTACAAAATATCTGTTTGTGATGCCGCTTGCAGTATGTTTTGCAGATCAGGATGTACTGGAGAGAATCCGCGATTTTATGATTGTCAGAAACAAATGGATGAATAAAATCCTTAAGTTTGCGATAGAAACGATTGTCATGTGTGCACTTTTTATGTTCTGGTACAGTAAATGGGGCAGAAATCATTTTGAATTTGTGCTGAACGGACTGATCCCGGTGTCTGTGATCTGCTGGTCGTATGAATTTTTGATCAATCTTCCGGTGATCCGTGAAATCCTGCAGTTCATGGGAAAACATTCTGCGAATGTATTTTACATACATAGTTTTATCCGTGCAAAATGGATTGGAAATTTTGTATATTCCTTTGGACATGCATTTCTGATCTGGTTTGTATTGATGGCGAGCAGCATCGTGATTTCAATCTTTTTGGAGGGAATAAAAAAAGCCGTTCGGTTTGAACGGCTTTCGGGAAAAATAACAGATAGAATTCTGGGCTGGGCAGACAAAATACTCTGGTGCGTCAGCAGAAACGACGTTTGATGGCTTTACAGATCTGTCGGCTGTGCTGCTGATCCTTAAACTGAAAATATTCCGAACGCTGTCGGGCATAGGCTGGTTTTAATGCAAAGTCATGTTCGGCAGCTTTTTCTATGAGATCAAACAGTTCAGATGAAGTTTCGGCACGGTCACCAAACAGATCTTTATGCATATCAATGTAGCTGCCGTGAGCCTCATTGTACTGATCAAGGTCAAACTGATAAAACAGAGTCGGTTTGTTCTGGTAAAGCATATCCCAGCAGACGCTGGAATAATCTGTGATCAGCATACGGCATTTCATCAGCATCTCGTTTACGGGTGTATCCCCGAATGAAAGTACATGGATCCTGTTACTTGCTATACGGAAGGTCTTAAGGTGGCTCTGAAACTTGGCGTGCAGATAAAAATAAATCTGAAGGTCATATTTTTCCAGAATTTCACTGAAACGTTCGGAGTTAAGAAGCTGCATATAGTTTCGGAAGTAGTCACTGTTTTCAAATGCTTCATCTGAAACTGAATCGAGCCAGTTTCGCCAGGTTGGCATAATCAGGATATTATGGCTTTCCTGAGAGCAGTCTTTCAGAACATCCCAGCGTGCAAATCCGGTATTGGCGACTTCGGCCGGTTCATAACCAAAATTGTCGAGGATGATTTTTTCTTCCATTGTATTTGTGACGATAAAAAGATCACATCCGCTGCGCATTCCTTTTCCATAAAAGGCATCGACGCGTTTCAGAGCAGTCACCCCGTGCTGCAGAAAAACGGATTTCTTCTTTTTTATATAGCGGTTAAAAATACTGTGCCGACACTGTGTTGCATATGCATGGTATTTGGAGTCGGAACTGATGATCAGCTCCGCGGCGAGAAGGCAGCACATATGACGGAGCGACATAAAAGGAATAATATTTCTGCCGTATGGTGCGACTTTCGGATAGTCCGGTGATTTTTTATCTATAATATACAAAATCTTCTTATTTAAATAAGCCTGTTCATTGTTTTCCATGCAGTGTTTGAAAAAGTAATAGCCGTTATCCTGTGCCATGGAAGAAAATTTTTCACATACAAGGCAGATATGCTGCTTTTTCCAGTAGCTGCGAGTGAGACGGTAGAGCAGGACCGCAAATATTTCCTTATAAATAAGAGAAGTGCTGTCGTATGGAGTACACTCACGGTAGGCGAATGCCAGCGTTTTATCTCCGGTATAAAATGGATAGAAAGAAAAGCCGTTTTCGGTATGATGCGCTCCGTTATAAAGGAATTTATGAAAAAGCCGTTGCCGGGTATCCATATGGACAGGAATCTCTGCAAGCTCCCCGGATGCAGGATCTTCCAATATGATGTATACGTGCCAGTACAGGCTTTTGAGCAGCAGATCCTTAAGGTTCAGCGAAATCTGCAGGCGCACAGTGGATTTTCTATCAGCAATGAGATCTGTCCGGAAATCAAAGGAAGTGGCATCTTCGTTCAGTTTATTCTGATAGGAAAGGATAGTTTTTACATATTTAAAAGAACCGGCTGTAAGATCTGCGCTGATATTCAGGTTTCCATGGCGGAGTCGGATGGAGCGCAGAGAGCAGGACGCAGCCGGGTTGGAAAGTGTCTGATTGGTCATAAGTCCTCCGAAAAAATTTTTTCTATATTATATCATAAAAAAATCGGAATAAACAGTTGACATGAAGAAAAAGATGTGATAAGTTAATACAGAACGCTGCCGAAGACAGTAGGTGCCGTAAGGCATAAGGATCAAAACGCCTACCGAGGACTAAGTATTCTATTTAAGATTACAGAGACCTTACTGTCATGCAGTAAGGCTTTTTTTATGTTTTGACGCGGCGGTATAAATCTATAAGGAGGTGTACCATTTATGGCAAAAGTAGAAC
>ERZ773169.2170-NODE-2170-length-14992-cov-16.897034_pt1 | contig 14992 bp, 16 predicted proteins | sample MGYA00580536_ERZ773169 | MGnify/ENA primary metagenome ERZ773169 (study PRJEB29015, sample SAMEA2737814) | human gut metagenome | biome: human gut; feature: human-associated habitat; material: faeces | place: China | collected 2012 ...
ACAATAAACATCAGATGAGATAGAAAACAACAGGAGAAATAAAATATATGTCAACCAAAAGATTAGCAACGGATGCAATGTTCTTAACATTAGCCCTCGTTGTATCCTATATAGAAGTATTGATCCCAATACCAGTTGGAATACCCGGAATCAAATTAGGACTCGCAAATGGAGTCATCATGGTACTGCTATTTTTCACAACATGGATCAGAACCCTTGAGATTTCTGTGATCCGAGTTGTACTGGCAGGCTTCCTATTTGGAAATCCAATGACGATCGCATACAGTCTGGCAGGAGGAATCCTAAGTCTGATCGTAATGGGAATCTTAAAGAAGATCAAAGGATTTTCATCAGTCGGAATCAGCGTCGGAGGAGGCGTTGCACATAACATTGGACAGTTAAGCATCGCAGTCATATTGATGGAGAACACAAAGATTTATTACTATGCACCAGTATTACTTCTGACAGGAACAATTGCAGGAGTTATGATTGGAGTGTTAAGCGGGGTACTGGTTAAGAAAATCCCGCCACAACTATTTTAAGTGATAAAATTATGAAAATTTCGTAAAATTTTTTCTAAAAGTTTGAAATTTCATCAAAATCATGGTAGTACTATATGTATATGCGCTTTCATAAGCAAGATAAGAATAAGATCATACAAAAGAAAAAGAAACTCTTAGATATGAAAAGAAAGGAGTTTGAAAATGAAAGCAAAACTAAATGAGATCATAAAACACGGACATTTAGGCATCATAGCGGCATTTTTTGCAATTTATATGGTCACATTTTCTTATATAGAAAATCGAGATGTACATCATTATATTGTACATACAGTACTTGATGAGAAAATCCCATTTTGTGAATATTTCATTATTCCATATTTGCTATGGTTTATATTTGTAGCTGTAACTGTACTGTATTTTATGTTTTTCAATCAAAATAAATGGAAAGAATACTATCAGTTGATGATCACATTGGGAATAGGAATGACCTTATTTTTAGTTATTTCCTTAGTATTTCCAAATGGACAGGATTTAAGACCAGTACTTAGCGGAAACAGCATTTTTATTCAGGCGGTGCAGTTTATTTATCATACTGATACACCGACAAATGTACTGCCAAGTATTCATGTATTCAATTCCCTTACATGCTGCATGGCAATTCTTCAGAATAAGCGGAAACATTTTAAGAAAACAACAGATATCGCAGTAGTGATCTTAACGATATTAATTATCATGTCAACGATGCTTCTAAAACAACACAGCGTTGTGGATGTAGCACTCGCAATCCTCATGTATACTGCATGTTACAGGATTGTATACGGCAAAGAAGTATGGAAACAGGATGCATTTTGTTCCTTTTTATTTATCAATCGGTAAGTGAGAAAGCTTGACAGTATTTCTTGTGTTTGTTATAAATAAGTGTATGTAGCTCCCAGGGACCTTAAGTTTTAAGAACTTAAGGTCCCTGGGAACATAAAAACCAAGAAAGAGTATAACAATGAAAAGAAAACTTCTATCTATATTAGTATGTATAACAACACTCTCTTTATGTCTGATGGGATGCACAGGCAATACAACGAAGAAGAATAAGAATGGAAAACTAAAAGTTATGGCAAGTTTCTATACAATGTATGACTTTGCCAAGAAGATCGGCAAAGATAAAATTGAAGTGACGAATATGGTACCGGCTGGTACAGAACCCCACGATTGGGAGCCATCTACGAAAGATCTGATCGAGTTGGAGAAATCCGATGTCTTCATATATAATGGAGCCGGAATGGAACAGTGGGTGGATGATGTATTAGAAAGTCTTGACACTGAAGAATTAACAAGTGTAGAAGCATCCAAAGGAATCAAATTGTTGAAAGATACCGATGCACATGAACATGATCACGAGCACGAAAGTGAGAATGATCCACATGTATGGTTAGATCCACAGAATGCAAAATACGAGATGAATCAGATCAAGAAAGCATTGATCAAAGCAGATCCAGACAATAAAGACTATTACGAAGCCAATTATAAGAAAGAAGCAGCACGATGTGATGAGCTGGATCAACAATATAAGAAAGAATTAGCACAAGTTTCAAAGCGTGAACTTGTCGTAGCACACGAAGCATTTGGATATCTGTGCAAAGCATATGATTTAGAACAGATGGGGATCGAAGGGTTATCAGCAGATGATGAACCAGATCCAAAACAAATGAGCGAAGTGATTGAATTTGCAAAGAAACATAAGGTCAAAACGATCTTTTTTGAAGAATTGGTAAGCCCGAAAGTAGCAAAAACCATTGCCAAAGAAACAGGAGCATCCGCAAAGATGCTAAACCCACTCGAGGGATTAAGCAATAAGAAAATCAAAGCAGGGCAAGATTATTTTTCTGTAATGAAACAAAATCTTTCTGCGATTAAAGAGGCATTAAGTGAATGAGCAAAACAAGCATAGATAAAATGATACAACTAAATCATGTAAAGTTTGGTTACAGCGATACAGAAGTATTAGATGAGATCAATCTTACGATCAATGAAGGGGAATATGTCGTATTAACCGGAGAAAATGGAAGCGGGAAAAGTACGCTTATGCGTCTTATTTTGGGAGAACTGAAACCAGATGAGGGAGAGATCATTATTATGGACAATGATTCCAAATTAAAGAAACAGATTGGTTACGTTGCCCAGAATGGGATCAGCAAAAATCAGAGTTTCCCGGCAACGGTTGAAGAAATCATGGTAACTGGACTATATCAGGAACTTGGTTTATTCCATCTTCCAAACAGGAAACATAAAAAGAAGATCAAAGATACATTAAAAGAATTCGGGATGGATGAATTCCTCAAGCGAAGAATTGGAGAATTATCCGGCGGGCAGCAGCAGCGAGTGATGATCGCCAGAGCAATGATCTCAAATCCAAGACTGCTTATCTTAGATGAACCAACAACAGGAGTTGATGCCACATCAACGAAAGCGTTATATGACACGCTATATGAGATTAATACAAAATACAAAACAACTATTTTTATGATCACACATGGAAGATTACAGGATTGTAAAGGATGTGATCGTATTTTGAGAATGGATGAAGGGAGAATTGAGGAACAATGATAGAAATGCTTCAATATGGATTTATGCAACGAGCATTTATCACAGGAATTCTTCTGGCAGTGATCACTCCACTGATCGGAATCACGATCGTATTAAAAAGAATGTCCATGATCGGTGATGCACTTTCTCACGCTTCCTTAGCCGGAGTAGCCCTCGGATTATTACTTGGGATCAATCCAATCCTTGGAGCGATGGGGATCTGTTTGTTCGCAGCACTAGGAGTTGAAGCGATCCGAAGAAAGATTCCAAGATATTCAGAGATGGCAATCTCCATCATCATGTCAACAGGGATCGGACTAGCCGGAGTGTTATCTGGTTTTGTAAAAAATGGAACAAACTTTAACAGCTTCCTCTTTGGAAGTATCATCTCGATCAGCAAAGACGAACTACTGATCGTATGCGTGATCAGTGCCTTAGTATTACTCTGTGTATTACTTTTATACAAAGAACTATTTTATATTGGATTTGATGAAAATGCAGCAAGGATCAGTGGTGTACCAGTAAAGACGATCAACTTTATCTTCACACTGTTAACCGCCCTTACCGTATCCATCGCATCAAGAACCGTAGGAACTCTGATTGTATCCTCCATGCTCGTTATCCCGATCGCATGTGGAATGCAGGTAGGAAGAAGCTATAAGGCTGTTATGATCATCGGCGTGATCACAGCACTGATCACAACGGTGATCGGATTAACACTATCTTATTATATCGGACTCAAACCAGGAGGAACGATCGTGTTATTAGAAGTAGGATGCTTTTTGATCCTTACATTGGTAAGCAGATATTTAAAATAGGATAAGACCCGATATTACTTGAATTTTATAACAAAATTTTATATAATGAAAAGAAAGCATGCATATAAAACAAGATTGCATGCTTTCTTTTTTGGAAGCAATCACGAAAGGAAGATAGATCAATGATCATCAAATTAATTGAAACTGTATATCAATTCCTGTGGGGAGACTTGATTCATATACCACTTCCAGGTGGGGGAAGTTTAGGAATCTCACTTCTGATCCTGTTATTATTTCCAGCAGGAATCGTATTTACAATAAAAACAAGATTCCTACCGATCCGCTTATTTCCAGATATGGTAAAAGTACTGACAGCAAGCAACAAAAAGGATAAAGGCGAAAAAAGCAGTCTTTCATCCTTACAGACATTGATTGTATCAACTGCAACCCGTGTCGGAATGGGAAATTTAACCGGAGTTGTAGCAGCCGTATCCGCAGGAGGGGCCGGAGCAGTCTTCTGGATGTGGGTTACAGCCTTACTTGGTTCATCCACAGCCTTTATCGAAGCAACTTTAGCCCAGCTTCACAAAGAAAAAGATCCACTCTACGGAGGATACCGTGGAGGTCCGGCGTACTATATCCATCATTTTATGGAAGAAAAACAAGGCAAGAAGAAAAAACATACCCTGATCGCAGTCCTGTTTGCGATCTCAGGACTGATCTGCTGGTGTGGGATCAGTCAGGTAGTCAGCAATTCTGTAGCGGAGTCATTTAACAATGCATTTCATATTCCAACGATCTACACAACGATCATCTTAGTGATCATTGCAGCAGTGATCGTATTAAGAAAGAATGCAACCGTGAAAGTATTAGATATCGTTGTACCGATCATGGCAGTCGTATACTTCCTGATCACGATCTTTGTGATCGTAACGAATATCACAAGTATTCCAGCAGTCTTTGCAAGAATCTTCAAAGAAGCCTTTGGACTAAGACAAGTCGCAGCCGGTGGATTTGGAGCTGTTCTTATGAATGGTGTGAAACGAGGATTATTCTCAAACGAAGCAGGATCAGGATCCGCCCCATGTGCCGCCGCAGCCGCAGACTGCGAATGCCCTGCACAGATGGGACTGGTACAGGCATTAGGAGTATTTATCGATACGATCGTCATCTGTAGCTGTACCGCAATGCTGATGCTATTAGCACCACAGAGTATGACAGACGGTCTTACAGGAATGAATCTACTTCAGACAGCTATGAACTACCACCTTGGAAGTTTTGGAGTCATCTTTATCGCCGTGATCCTTTGGATGTTCAGTTTCTCAACATTCTTAGGAATCTTGTTTTATGCAAGATCCAATGTTGCATACTTATTTGGTGATAACTGGGCATCACAGACAGCATACAAAGTATTAGCACTGGTCATGCTCTTTATCGGAGGAATCCAGACTTATACCTTCGTATGGGACTTAGGAGACGTCGGAATCGGACTGATGACGATCTTCAATATCTTCATCCTGTATGCAATGTCGGGACAAGCGATCAAAGAATTGAAAGATTATGAAGCAGATAAGAAGAAAAATATAGAAGAAAGAGCGTTTTCCTTGCAGGAAGATGAATAAAAAAATGGGTGTCCCAACCAAGGACACCTATTTTTTAAACAAATAATTTCTTCCGAGTCCGAAAATAAGCCACCAAAACCATACTTCCAGTCAACACCCAGGAAATCGGATAGATCACCATCAAAAGCCTGTAATCATGGAACCAGTGACAAACCGTAGCAAGCCATACAAGTCTTAACACACAAGACCCAAACACAGTAAGGATCGCAGGGGTCATAGACCGCCCAAATCCACGCAGGCATCCACCACTGATCTCATAAGAACTTGTTAAACACTCAAACATCAAAACAAATAAGAAACGGATCACAGCATAACGATATACCGCAGGGTCACTCGTAAACAATCCAATAAAGAACGTACGGAATACAACAAAGATCGTACTAAGCACTCCACAGGAGATGACACTACACATCATACCAAGACGAAAGATCTTCTTACAACGCTCCTCATTCTTCGCTCCATAATTCTGCCCAGTAAACGTAACAACCGTCTGAGCAAATGCATTGACAAGGTAATAAGCAAAATACTCATAATTAAGCTCCACCGCAGACCCAGCAATCCCAGCAGAACCAAAACTGTTGATCCCAGACTGGATACAAACATTCGCAAGCGAAAACACCATTCCCTGAAGTCCCGCAGGAACCCCGATCCTTAAGATCTTAGATACCGCATCACGATCGATCATCAAAGACTGAAAAGAAAGACGGATCGGAAGCTCCTCGTGCATCAGAAAATAAATGATCTGCGCAGCACTTACCGCATTCGCACCAACCGTAGCAAGACCAGCTCCAGCAACACCCATACGAAATACTACAACAAATAACAAGTTCAAAATAACATTCACAACACCAGACACGATCAAAGCATACATCGGACGACGCGTATCCCCGATACTACGAAGGATCGAAGCCCCAAAATCATACAACATAAAAAACGGCATTCCAAGAAAATAAATTCTCAAATATAAAGTTGCCAGATGAATGATATTCTTCGGAGCACCCATCAGTACAAGGATCGGATGCGCCACAAACTGTCCAAGCACAAGCAAAAACACACCACTTAACAAAGCGAGCGTAACCGCTGTATGTACCACACGAGGAACACGTTTCTTATCACACTGTCCAATATAGTTTGCAATCACAACATTTGAACCAAGTGAAATTCCAGAAAACAAAGTAACCATCAAAGAAATAACAGAACTATTACTCCCAACCGCAGCCAAAGCCTCACTACTCGCAAAACGCCCGACAACCGCAGTACCAACCGAATTAAAAAGCTGCTGTAAGATACTACAAGCAGCAAGCGGCATGGCAAATAATAAAATTTTATCTAATAAACTTCCATGAAGCATATCCATCTTACCGGACTGCTTAGATGAAGAATTCTTCATATAAAACTCCCTTCTATCTCCTGTGCCCAGTCACCTTAAGTTTTAGCAGATACAATTCTAACTCTTTTTAAATAAATTATCAACAAAAGAAAATAACGAACCAAAAAAGATACAATCGAAACAGGATCATAATGATATAATAAAGAATAAAACAAAAAGATAAGACATAAGAAAGAAGGAACACAACCCATGCAAATGAGCATATTACTATTTAAACAGATTGCCCAGCTATTCCTAATGATCCTAATGGGCTACATCATCGTAAAAACAAAACTATTAAAAGGAGAAGACAGCAAAGTCCTCTCAAAGATCATCCTATACCTGATCATCCCAGCAGTCATCATCAACGCATTTCAGGTAGATTACAGCTCAAACGTAACCAAAGGACTGATCACAGCCTGCATAGCATCCATTATCCTGCATAGCATCCATTATCCTGCAGTTTTTACTACTCTTCGTAACCTACATCATGCAAAAAATGTTCCACCTAGACTCTGTAGAATTCACATCCGCCTACTACTCAAACTCCGGAAACCTGATCGTCCCATTAGTTACCTATATATTAGGCGGTAAATGGGTCGTATATGGCTGTGTATTCATGAGCGTCCAGTTATTCTTCATCTGGAGCCAGGGCAAAAACATGATCAGCAGGGAAAAAGGGATCAACCTAAAGAAGATCCTGTTAAACATCAATATGATCTCCGTATTCCTAGGAGTCATCCTATTCTTCACAAAAATAAGATTCCCAGAGATCATCAACAATACGCTCTCATCTGTAGGAGGCATGATCGGACCATTAAGCATGATCGTCACAGGAATGCTGATCGCTGAAGTAAACCTAAAAGATATCTTTACAAACAAGAGAGTCTATCTGGTAACAGTACTAAGACTAATCATTCAACCATTGATTGCATTAGCAGTCATTAATCTCTTAGGAATGAGAGGATGGCATCCACAAGGAGATAAGATAATTCTCATCACATACCTCGCAGCGATCACACCATGCGCATCGACTGTTACACAGATGTGTCAGGTGTATGGGAATGATTCGAAATATGCAAGTGCGATTAATGTTATGACTACGTTGTTATCTATAATTACCATGCCGGTGTTTGTTTATTTGTATCAAATGTAAAAATATTACAAGGAAAATATTTACAATCTATAAACTGGTAGTATAATAATTTAAAATACAATGCATTGATTATACATCATATTTGATGTATAAAGGAGGGGGATTATATGCCATTTACAACAGTCAAAACAGAAGAGTTAATTGAAAATATGAAACAAAAAGATGCTGAATTTGCAAAACAATGGGATGAAAGCAGAAATGAGTATAAGTTGATACAAGAAATGATTAGAATCAGAAAAGAACAACATATAACACAAACACAATTAGCACAAATGACCGGAAATAAGCAACAATCAATATCAAGAATTGAAAAGAAATTAGTAAAACCATCTCTGGCATCATTTTGTAAGATTATTAATGCATTGGGATATGATTTGAAGATAGTCAAGAAATAAGTTGTTGTTGAACTATAGATTTGGAAAGACTGTGAATTTGCAACTAACAGTTTATTTTCAATAATCTTCAGTTTGTATACTTGAAAAACTATTGTCTGATATTATGTGAATTAATATCCAATATCGTATAACATACACGCCCACTAGTGGTTTCGAACACTGAAATTATTGAATATTATAAAAATGGTTATCTGTCGGCGACCGTAGGAACACGTCGCGGGCAGATAACCATTTTTATAATATTCTACCAATAACTTCAGTTCATCAAACCATTATTTACTGTCTATAATACTCCAAAAATTCCTCAAGTTTCCCCATAGCATCTTCCAAAACTTCAATACGAGGCAGATAAACCACTCTGAAATGATCCGGCTCCTTCCAGTTAAATCCACTACCATGCACGATCAAAAGCTTCTTCTCACGTAAAAGATCCAAAGCAAACTGCTCATCATTCGTGATATTAAACTTCTTCGTATCAATCTTAGGAAAGATATAAAACGCAGCCTTCGGTTTCACAGCAGAAATACCAGGAATATCACAAAGTGCCTTATAAACATATTCCCTCTGCTCATAAATACGTCCACCAGGAACAATATAATCATTGACACTCTGATGACCACCCAGCGCCGTCTGGACAACCGCCTGCGCAGGCACATTTGAACAAAGTCTCATATTAGAAAGCATATTAAGTCCCTCGATATAATCCTTTGCAACCGCCTTATTACCACTTAAGATCATCCAGCCAATACGGAAACCAGCGATCATATGAGATTTAGACAATCCGGAAAATGTCACACAAAACAGATCAGGAGCAAGAGAAGCAATGGATACATGTTCCTCTCCATCCATCACAAGACGATCATAAATCTCATCAGAGAAGATAATAAGCTGATGTTCTCTCGCAATATCAACGATCTGCTGTAAGACCTCTCTAGGATACAAAGCCCCAGTTGGGTTATTCGGATTGATCAAAACGATCGCTTTCGTTCTATGATTGATCTTCTTCTTAATATCCTCCATATCAGGATACCAGTCTGACTGTTCATCACAGATATAATGAACCGCCGTACCACCAGCAAGCGTAGCACAAGCTGTCCACAAAGGATAATCCGGAGAAGGAATCAAGATCTCATCCCCATCATCAAGCAGGGCAGACATAGAAAGATTGATAAGCTCACTGACACCATTCCCAGTATAAATGCTGTCGATATCAACATTTGGAAGGTGCTTAAGCTGTGCATACTGCATGATCGCCTTTCTCGCAGCGAACAATCCCTGAGAAGGGGAATATCCTTCGCAGTCAGTCAACTGATGTCTCATATCATAAATGACTTCATCCGGCGTTCTAAAACCAAATGGAGCAGGGTTTCCGATATTTAACTTTAAGATATTTGTTCCATCACGCTCCATACGATTCGCTTCATCCACAACAGGACCACGAACATCATATAAGACATTATCAAGTTTGCTTGATTTACTAAAATGACGAACAGGAGGCTTCTTATTGTCAGTCAGAGAAGAACGATCGATCTCAGGTTCAAAGAAATCTTCCTTAGAAGCATCACCAAGAAGCCATTCCTCCTCAACTTCCAATGTATCTGCAAGAAAATGAGCGATATCCGCACGAGGAAGAGTCTTTCCACTGACATACTGGCTGATATGGCTCTTTCCAACCTTTAACCCTGCCTGATCAGCAGCGTGTACTAGATCCACCTGTTTCATTTGTTTTTGCTCCATAGCAGAACGTAAATGCTCTGCAAATAGTTCTTTCTGATTCATAATACAGCTCCTTTATTAAGAAAAGTTCAATTTATATTTAAAAAGTTCAATTTGTTAAAACGATTATATCATAAAAGAAAAGAAAGTTCAATTTAAAATACACAAAAGTTCAAAAACGACAAAAATATACTTATTATAACAAAAAGTACAAGGAAACTTATTGAAATTTATGAAATTTATGATAACATGTAAAGAAGATTAATGAACAAGAATAAAAAAACTATATTATGGGGATTAGAAGAATATGGGAGTATCAAAAAGACAGATGCAGAATTTCCTGATCTATATACTTGATATGGTGGGATTGACTGCAGGATATTTTGTTGCAGTTTATCTGCGATTTGGAAATCTAAAAACAGCATATGGGTTTATGAGAGCTGATACATATTTGCGATGGATCATTGCAATGGCAGTTCTGACTTTTGTTTACTTGCTGTTCCACCCAAATCGCAGTTTTTTTAAGCGTAAAATTAAAGACGAAATACGATGCGATTTTCAGACAGCAGTTCTGACTGGAGCCGGGATGTCAATGATCGCATTGCTGATGGCAGACGCATCCGAGTATTCAAGATTCATTTATATGTTTACGATCGGATTTGAGTTCTTTTATATGATCATAGCACATCGTCTGTACCGTAAGTACTGGCTGCGAAGAAGATCCAATCATTCATTTGCAAGGAAAATGATGCTGATCACAACTAGTGGTGAAGCAGAGCAAGTGATCACGAATATTATAAAAGAAAAAACATGAGATTTATGGATCACGAGTATTGTCATTATAGATAAAGATATGGTAGGAGAAAATGTCTATGGGATACCAGTCATTGGATTTACATATCGAAGTATGTTTGAATACGCAGCAAGAAATGTTGTAGATGAAGTGTTTATCTACATTCCAAAAGAATATAAATATCCAGTTGCAATGACAATTCAGAATTTTGAGGATATGGGAATCAATACAAGTCTGAATATTCCTTTGTTCCAGATCAATCAGAATCTAAATAAGACATTAGAAACTGTAGGACCATATAATGTTGTATCATTTTCTGGAAGAGAAGTTTCTTTATTTATGTTACTTCTTAAGAGAGCGATGGATATCCTTGGTGGACTGGTTGGACTTTTGATCACTGGAATCGCATTGATCTTTGTGGCACCAGCGGTGAAACTGGAATCTCCGGGACCATTATTGTTTTCTCAGAAGAGAGTTGGTAGAAATGGTAGAATATTTAAGATCTATAAGATCAGATCGATGTATCAGGATGCGGAGGAGCGTAAGAAGGAATTGATGGCTCAGAATGAGATGGACGGGCTGATGTTTAAGATGAAAGATGATCCTCGTATTACGAAGGTTGGGAAATTTATCAGGAAGACTAGTATTGATGAGCTTCCGCAGTTTTGGAATGTACTGAAGGGGGATATGAGTCTGGTTGGGACTAGACCACCTACAGTGGATGAATTTGAGCAGTATAGTGCTTATCATAAGAAGAGGCTTTGTAGAACACCTGGGTTGACTGGAATCTGGCAGGTTAGTGGTCGTAGTACGATTACGGATTTTGAGGAGATTGTGAAATTGGATGTTCAGTATATTGAGAATTGGACGATATGGCTGGATATTAAGATTTTGTTTAAGACGGTTATGCTGGTGGTTAAGGGTGATGATGGGGCGCAGTAGAAGGGAAGTGTACGGTGAGTAGTAATTATATAAGGAAGAAACAATTAAAAATTGCGATGATCGGACATAAAGTTGTTCCATCAAGAAGAGGCGGAATTGAACTTGTACTGACTACGATGTGTCCTAAGATGGTAAAACGAGGACATCAAGTTACATGTTATAATCGTTCCGGTGATAAAGTTGAAAATGAATATGTAAATACCGTAAAAAATGGTACATATAAAGGCGTAAAATTAAAGAAAGTATTGACGATCAACAAGAAGGGGCTGGCAGCAATGACATCCTCCTTTTCTGCTGCTATCAGAGCAGCATTTGGAAGATATGATATTGTACATTTTCATGCAGAAGGACCTTGCACAGCTCTTTGGATTCCGAAATTATTCAGAAAACGTTGTATCGTAACAATCCATGGATTGGATTGGGCAAGAGATAAATGGAAATCTGGATTTGGTTCAAAATATATCAAATTTGGAGAGAAAGTGGCTGCGAAATATGCAGATGAAATCATTGTTTTGAGTAAAGGAGTTCAAGATTATTTTAAACAGACGTATGGTCGAGATACAATTCTCATCCCCAATGGAGTATCAAGACCTGAGAATGTGGAAGCTGATCTGCTCACGAAGAAATTTGGTCTGCATAAAGATGATTATATTTGTGCGTTGTCACGACTTACAGAAGAGAAAGGTATTCATTATCTGATTGAAGCTTATCAGAATGTGAAGACGGATAAGAAGTTAGTGATTGCTGGAGATACTAGTGATACGGATGATTATGTGATGAAACTTAAGAAGTTGGCTGGGAATAATCCGAATATTATCTTTACTGGATTTGTTTCTGGAAAGTTACTGGAAGAGATTTATAGTAATGCTTATGTTTATGTGCTGCCTTCTAAGTTGGAGGGAATGCCACTTAGTCTGCTTGAGGCTATGAGTTATGGGAACTGTGTGATCGGGTCAGATATTGCTGAGATTGCTGATGTGGTTGAAGATAAGGCGATTTTGTTTAAGAAGGCTAATGTGGAAGACCTTAAGGAAAAGCTGCAGATGGTTTGTGATGATGAAGGGCTTGTAAGGAAGTATAAGAGTGAGGCATCTGAGTATATCTGCAATAGATATAATTGGGAAGATGTTGTTAGTCGGACATTGGATGTCTATAGAAGAAAAAAGAATTGTAAGGAAAATGTTATTGGTTAAAATATAGAAAATATGAGGAAGAAGAATGAAGATGCCGAATAAGGAAAAGCCGTTAATAAGTGTTATTGTTCCTATATATAAAGTTGAAAAATATTTACAAAAATGTGTTCAAAGTATAATAAATCAGACGTATAAAAATTTAGAAATTATTTTAGTAGATGATGGATCTCCAGATAATTGTGGGATAATTTGTGATAAATTAGCTGAACGAGATGATAGAATTCGGGTAATACATAAAAAAAATGGAGGATTATCTTCAGCAAGAAATGCAGGGATTGAGATAGCAAATGGAGAATATATAGGATTTGTTGATAGTGATGATTATATAGAAGAGTTTATGTATGAATTGTTGTTAAAATCAATTAAAGAAAATAATACAATGTTATCGGTATGTGCAATTTATTATACTTTCGAAAATGGAGAAAGGATTACGAAAATCAAAGATGAGAAAGATAGAGTGTTTGATTTTAAAAATGCAATTTTAGAAATGAATACATATCGACTCTTTGATATGGGTGCTTGGAGCAAATTATATCATAGAGACTTATTTGAAAGTATTAGATTCCCAGAAGGAAAATTAAGTGAAGACTTTTATATTATGTATAAAATTTTTGATAAAGCACAGAGAGTTGGTTATGTAGCAACGCCATGTTACAATTATTTGCAACGCCAAAATAGTATTTCGAGAAATACTAAAATTAATCACGATTTTGAGGATGCAGCTAAGTGTCAAATGGAATATCTAGATAAAAAATATCCAGATATGAGGATTATAGGACATACAGCATACGCTTCTTCAGCATTAACAGTGTATGATTTTTATTTAAAAAATAAGGTGAAATGTCCTAAAGATAGAGTTAAGCATTTCAAAAAGATTGTGAAACAAAATATTGAATATGTCAATCAGGCAGAGTTTTTGTCTAAGAGTAAAAAAATACAATTTAAACTATTTTTAGCTAATAAAGCAATATATGATATAGTGTTTAAGATGTACAGAAAAATCAAGAGGGTTTAGTATGAACGAATTAGTAAGTGTTATTATTCCTGTCTATAATGTAGGAGAAATCTTAAAAGAGAGTGTTAATAGTCTGTTACTAGGAGAATATCAAAAAATTGAAATATTGATTGTTGATGATGGATCAGATGAGCAAACAGCAAGAATGTGTGATGATATTTCTACAAAAGATGAAAGAATAAAGGTAATTCATCAACAAAATATGGGAGTGAGCGGAGCAAGAAATACAGGAATTGATTGTGCCAAAGGAGATTATGTTGTATTTGTTGATGCAGATGATCAAGCAGAAAAACAGTTAATTAGTACATTGTTAGATGATTGTAAAAAGAATGATGCAGATATTTCAATAAGTGGATATAGAGAATGGTATGAAGTTGATAATTATGAAGAAGTAAATTGCTCAAAAGAAATTTTTGTAAAGAAGGAAAAAGAAGTTTTAAGAGAGTTTTTCTTATCTAATAAAATTGGATGGAATGTATGGGCAAAACTTTATAAAAAGGATGTTATTGGAAATATTATAATGGTCTCATAAATTAAGACACTTTTTCGGACAGATCTTAATGAATCTGATATACTTAAATCAATACATAAGAAAGGATTCAGTGGCATGTCCAGAAAAAGAAGAAATTTTAGTGCAAAATTTAAATCAGACCTTGCGATCGAGCTACTCAAAGGAGAAAAAGATCTCAATACCTTAGCAACAGAAAACAATATTCAACCAAACCTTCTCCGTAACTGGGAAAGAGAATTCTTGAACAATGCTTCTGCTGTGTTTGACGACAAACGTGAGGAAAATCTCAAGGAAAAGCTTGTCGAAGAACGCAAGGAAAAAGCTGAGTATGCAAAAAAGGTTGGTCAGTTAACCTTGCAGGTGGACTGGCTCAAAAAAAAATCTGAAGAAATTTGCGGACCTGACTACGAGAGTAAATTTAGTCCGAAACCTTTTGACG
>ERZ773169.2185-NODE-2185-length-14937-cov-3.695941_pt1 | contig 14937 bp, 15 predicted proteins | sample MGYA00580536_ERZ773169 | MGnify/ENA primary metagenome ERZ773169 (study PRJEB29015, sample SAMEA2737814) | human gut metagenome | biome: human gut; feature: human-associated habitat; material: faeces | place: China | collected 2012 ...
GAATTCCATGCCATACCCCTCTCACCTGTATATAGTATTTACTCCCACTAATAATAGTTTACTAATTCATATCATAACATGAAGAAGTGTCATTTACAAGCAAGCGAAAATGACGAAAGTTTTATAAAAATTGATCATTTGTTATATGACGGAAAACGATATCTCATGTACAGGGACATTACCCAAAATAAAGTCCGGTGCACCGGGACAAAAAAACTCCGGCGGCAGGGAGCTCGCCCGTGAGGTATCCTCTGAATCTGGTTCGCTTGAAAAAATTCGTCCAAGTATCGGAATGTACAGGTTTTTGCTTTGATACAGAAAATGCTGCTGTCTGAGCATCTTTGATGCGAGTTCAGCACTTTTCTGTATCGCTTCTAGCAAAGTTCTGTACTTCCTGATACTTTAGAATTTTTGAATTGAACCACGTTCAGAGGATACCTCACAGGTGAGCCCCTCCACTGGAGTTTTTAATATCAATCCCCCTCACCGGGAATCCTTTATCTATCTTATTGCATCCTTCATGCTCTTCACATACTCTCCGACATATGGCATGCAATCTTCCCCATAGGTTTCACACAGCTTCACAATAGCTGATCCTACAATCACGCCATCCGCCTGGGCTGCCATCTTCTTTGCCTGCTCCGGTGTGGAAATTCCAAAACCAACCGCACACGGAATATCCTTCTGCGTTTTTACAAGCTGAACCATCGCCCCGATATCTGTCGTAATCTGACTTCTCATGCCTGTAACACCAAGAGAAGACACACAGTAAACAAATCCTTCTGCCTCTTTTGCGATCATAGAAATACGCTCATGAGAGGTCGGTGCAATCAAAGAAATCAGATCCAGTCCGTACTTCTCTGCTACAGAAGCAAACTCATCTTTTTCCTCAAACGGCACATCCGGAAGGATCATTCCGTCCATTCCCACTTCCGCTGCTTTCTTACAAAAACGCTCCACTCCGTAAGAAAAAACAACATTCGCATACGTCATAAATACCATCGGAATAGATGTGCTTTTACGGATTTTTTCTACCATATCAAATACTTTATCAGTCGTAACCCCACCGGATAAAGCGCGCAGATTTGCACCTGCTTCATCCATTGCATAAACAATTTTTTCAGTAACATCAAGAGACGGATCCCCACAGGTAACAAACGGGATAAATGCCTTTCCTTTTGCAAATGCTTCTGTAATTCTCTTATTCATGGATGTCCTCCCCTCTGTAACGCGCTATTGCCGCACAGTCCTTATCTCCACGTCCTGAAATTGTAATAACTACGATCTGACCATATTCATCCTGACAGAAATAAGATTTCATTCCATGGAAAATACCAGGTTTTCCAGTTGCGATCGTTGCTGCTGTTTCTGCTGTATTTACACCACGTCCAGCCGCTTCACAGCCAATCAGACGCACACCCTCATCCTCGATAAAGTTATAAAATGTACCAATTGCATTGGAGCCGCCACCGACACAGGCAAGTACGGCATCCGGAAGTTTTCCTTCTTTTTCAAGGATCTGTTCTTTGATTTCTTTAGAAATAACAGCTTGAAAATCACGTACAATTGTCGGGAACGGATGCGGTCCCATGACAGAACCGAGTACATAATGTGTCTCCGGAATGTACTGCCCTCCATGTATTCCAAATCTTCCTTTAGACATTTGCTTGATTTTCTCCTCTATGTCTTCCTTCAAAATAATCCTATTTCTCTGCAATCACTTCTCTATTTCTCTGCAATCACTTCTCTAATCCTGTACTGCTTTTCTTACAATATCCACAACCCGTCGGATCTTTTCCGGGTCTTTCCACTTTTCTGTCTCTACACTGCTGCTTAAATCCACCGCAAAGGGATGAATTTCCCGGATTGCCTGCTCCAGATTCTCCTCTCCGATTCCCCCTGCAAGAAAAAACGGTCTTCGAATCTTTGGAATCAAAGACCAGTCAAATGTCTTACCGGTTCCACCGCTTCCCTGATCAAGCAGGATATAATCTGCCGGACTTTGCAATGCATTCTCCATATCATCGGCTGTTTTTATGGAAAAAGCTTTGATGACCGGCTTATCTGTATGTGCTTTTAATTCTGTGATATAAGACTCATTCTCCTGTCCGTGAAGCTGCGCCATGGCAAATGTTCCCTCATCCATAAGTGCTTTTACCAGCTCCATCGGAGCATTGACAAATACCCCGACCGGCTGAATATCCGGTGAAAGGTCATTCAACAGTTCTCTTACCTCATCTGCCGTCACACTGCGGATGCTTTTAGGAAATTCAATGATAAATCCACAATAATCAGGCTTCGCTTCATTGACTGCAAGGATATCTTCTCTGCGTCTTAAACCACATATTTTAATCTTTGTTTTGTTGAAATTTTCTACTGTCATTCTCCTGCATCTCTCTGCTTTCAGTCTTCCGTCAGAGGTGCTCCGTTCAGTTCTTCCAGTGCTGCTTTTTTATCTGGACTGCGCATCAGTGTCTCTCCAATCAACACAGCTTCGATCTGATTTTCATGTAATTTTTTAATATCTTCTGATGTTCGGATACCGCTTTCAGATACAAAAATCACATTGTCCGGTGCAAGTTTGCGAAGCCGTATGCTGTTCTGCATGTCCACTTCGAACGTCTTAAGATCACGGTTATTGACACCGATGATCCTTGCACCACTCTTTATCGCACGTTCTACTTCTTCTTCATCATGTGCTTCTACAAGCGCATCCATGCCGAGATCTTCTGCCATTTCACGATATTCCCGAAGCTGTTTATCATCCAGAAGCGCACAGATCAGAAGTACCGCAGCGGCTCCATAAGCGGCTGCCTGCAAAATCATATAATCATCGATTACGAAGTCTTTTCGAAGGACCGGAATGTCCACTTCCGATGCAATTTCCCACAGATACTGATCTGAACCCTGAAAATAAAACGGTTCTGTCAGGCAGGAAATAGCCGCTGCTCCGGCTGCTTTATACTCTTTCGCGATCTCCAGATACGGAAAATCCGATGCGATCAGTCCCTTTGACGGGGAGGCTTTTTTGACCTCGCAGATATAAGACATTCCCGGTTTTTTCAGTGCCTGGTAGAAACTGTGTGGTGTTTTTGCCGTTTCAGACTGAATCAGCGGATTCAGAAGCATCTGGACTTTTTTCTGGCGGATCTCATTGATCAGATCTTCACGGGGCATTTCTTTTTTATCTCTTTCGATACGCTCTCTCGTCTTTTCGGCAATCTCATTCAATATATTCATAATAACAAGTTTCCTTTTCTTATATAGTTCAGATATCCAATTCCTTCATTCGGAACAATACTCTGACTTTTCTATTATAGCACTTACTCATTTGAGCAGGCGATAAATTCATCCAGTTTTTTCAATGCCGCACCACTGTCAATCAGTTTTTCTGCCATACGGACACCGGCTTCCAGTTTCTGATCTTCTTCTCTTGTCTTACCCCTTGGTCTCGTTCCGGCAAGAGGAAATGTTGTCAGTTTTTTATCTTCCAGTTTTACCAGAGTCTCCGGTGATGCACCTGCAAGTTCGATATCATCACTGAAAATATTCTTTCAAAATCTCTCTTAAAGTGTCTCCCGGATGCGCGACCTGTTTTGTAATTTCTTCTTTATTTTCTTCTTCTGTACGACGTATCTTCATGCAGCCATCTGTACAGGTAATTTCCATGCCTGGTTCATATCCGAGGAAAGAATAGCGTCCCCACACCTCTGTCTGGCTGGCGCTTTCCAGCAGATAGCAATGTCTGCTTGCCTTTCTTAAAGTCCTCATAACTTCTACCGGTGTGTATCTGTCTGCATATACTTCCCGGCAGACCGGAACTCTTTTGTATTGCCCTTTTGCTGCGATTTCTCTGATATTTTCCAGTGTAGGATACATGTATCTTTACCTCCTCCTGATGCACTTCTTAGAATGCGTCTGATGGATTTTTTATGTTATTGGAATATTACCGAGTAATTTCCTGTAACGCAAAAAGCCCGTCCATGACAAAGATTTCCTCTGTCAAGGACGAGCAATAAACTTCACTCGCGGTGCCACCTTGATTCACGAAATGACTCGTGCACTTTGCGGAATACCTGCATTTCCACCCGGCTCTCACCCTCCCGGACTCTCTGTGCGCGCATAACAGCTTTTATCTCCGCTTCAACGGTTTAACTGATTAAATTAAATTTTCTATAAAATACCATGACTTTTTTTAATTGTCAATAGGGTTAGACAGATTTCACATTTTTTATTCTCAACTTTGTGATTCCCCTCTTTTAAACTTCAGAGAATATGATATAATAAGCGAAGAAAAAAAGCAGTACCATACAGGCACTGTCGTATCATAAAAAGGAGTTTATCCACTATGAAATTTATTTATCCTGCGGTTTTCCGCAAAACTGACAAAGGAACTTACCGGGGATTTTTCCCTGATCTTGAAGACTGTTACGGTGAGGGCGACACACTTGACGAGGCCATCGAAGAGGCTAATGCAGCTGCCTACAACTGGATCACACTTGAACTTGATGAGGATGACTGCCAGCTTCCGCCGGTTTCCGACGAGGATGATCTGGAACTTCAGGATGGAGATATTGTCCGGAATATTTCCGTAAATATCAGATTTTATGAAGGTTGGGATGAATGATCAAATAAACCTGAAAATGGATTTACAGACGATACTTCCCAGCATGTTACAGAACTACAGATACCGGTGGAATGTTGATTCGATCCCACCGGTATTTTTGTATTATACTACTTTCAGGAACATTACCACAGCAAATTCCCTCTTCTCTTTTACTGCTTTTTCTGCCGTTTGCGAAGTACCAGTATCGCCGCTGCCATCACTCCCGAAAGGACAAGGATTCCGACAAATACTTCAAGCGGTGTATTATCTTCCGTCTTGGGACTGGATACGGTTTTGACACTGTGTGAAACAGCCGTTGTACTGCCTCCCGGTCTTCCCTGCACAGTCGTTGCTCTTCTCAGCGCTGCAGTCGGTCTTACTGCCGGCATCCGGGTAGTGACCGGTGTCGCAGCATGCCGTGTTACAGTCCGTCCTGTATTCACGAACTGAATCGCATCCGTTTTACTTCCACTCCCATTCTTCGATGCCCAGACTTCTGATACGAGTCCACCCTGTCCATCATTCAGCACATATACCGTCACCTCATAGGTACTCTTATCATATCTTATATTTTTTACAGAACCGGATTTCTGAGAAATTTCATAATGGTATTCTCCTGGTTCCGTATATTCGCTCATTCCAAACGAACCCCTGCCCATTCCATTTGATACTGTAATACGAAGTTCTGTCTCCTGCGGCATCGGTACACCGCTTTCCTTTGCAGAGAGCACATACTCAAAAACTCTGCGGTCAGCGCTGTTCTGATTTCTGTAAATAACCGAGACCGGAAGTGTGACCCGGCAGCTGTTTTCTCCTGTATCCGCCATCACCTGACCCGGAAAGAGCAGTATCCCGATCAGCACCGAAATGCAGATCAGCCTGCATAACTTTTTTAATTTTTCTATCATGTCTGATTCACCTGCTTTTCTTTTTCAAGCCGCCCAAATAGGATCACACGGCCATTTGTTTCTGCTTCAGCACAGGTCGACAGCCCGATCAGCTGATCCTGCTCAGTAATTCCGATGTCCCGGTACTGCACAGCTTCTTTTTGGATATATGCAAGGAGTTCTGCCATGTTTTCCTGCTTCCTGACTTCCGGCCGATACACCAGACTGTCATAGGCATCCGTCTGAAGACACGCATACAAAGTAATTTTGACGCTGCTTCCATCCGTATAAAAAAGTCGTCCGGTCTGATGCTTTTCAAAATAAGTCCTGTCAGTAAAACGAGCCACATCCCCAAACATGGCACCATTTGCCATATGATGCCCAAAGAGCAGATTATAACAGTCGCTGAAATCTGATGTGTTTTCACTGTCCAAAAAAGCGGTCCCTGACAGTGAAAACTCTCCATATACATCTTTATTTACATATTCCATATCATCTTCGCCCTGTACGATTGGATAATCCACATGGGTTCCGTCTATCGTCAGCCAGCCACGGACATCCGGATTGATCGCCAGAAGTTCTTCCAGACTTGCATCATCCTCATCCACCGACACAGACGGTTTATATTTCATCAGATTTCCGGAGGCAAACGCCCCCTGATACAGCATTGCCGTATCCCACAGGGCGTAGCCGCCGTACAAAAGCATCACAGTTGCCAGAATTGCCGCCACAAAGCTGACCAGCCAGTCACCTGTCTTTGCTACAAAAACAATTATTTTCATTTTTTTCCGTAGTGTCTGACACGAAGGAATGCAAATCCAAGGACAAATGCTGCCACTACCATAATTGCATATGGAGCAATATCCATTACAATACCCATCGGAGGTGTTGCATCTTTTGCATTTGTATAGCTGACGTTCGTATCTGCCGTAATTTTTCCGGCAGCAGTACCATCTTTAGAAGATCCTGCATTTGCAATGGTAGTTGTATAGCCGTTAGCATTTGCTTCGTCCTCCGTAATCGTATAGGAATCATTTGCAGAAAGGCCATGAATTGTAACACTTTCACCGGATTTCATCGTGATTGCCGCACTGCTTCCATCCCACTGTTCAATTGCTGTTTCACCATTTTTTGTAACATAATATACTTCTCCGGCATTGCTGCTGTTTATTGCAATATGAAATGCGAATTCTTTTGACATGTTGCCAAGCTTACCGGTTACCGTCTTTGATACCGTCAGATCCTGCACCTGACCTTCTGCATGATTATATGTGTTCGTAAAAGTTGCTTCCGTCAGTTTGTCTCCGGTTGCCTCATCAAAGAATCGATAATCAAAGGAACCATCTGAATATTTGTAGATATCCAGAATCTTTTTTTCTGCTGAATAAACAATGCCTTCAAATCCACTTGTCGAACTCTCTTTAATCACATAACGGTAAATTCCCGGTTCAGCAAACGATGATACATTGACCGTAAGTGCTGCATTCTTCGTTTCTTCGTTTTTCCCAATGTCACCTTTTGCCGATGAAAACTCAATACTTCCTGTCGTCGATCCATTCCCAAAAGTTACACCACCTGCCGGACCGGACTCCACTTTATTATCCGGATCCGCTGCACCAGGAGTAATCTCGAAACTAAAAGCTGTATTCGGTATATAAGAGTTTGCATATTTTTCGAGTGTCTTTGAAATCTTAAGTCCGTCAACACCTTCACCGATCGGACTGGTCGCTGCCATGACCGGCACAGCCATTACTGTCATCATCGCACCGGCTATCACAACAGCTGCCATTTTTTTCATAAATTTTGCTTTGCTCATCATACCTATTTCCTCCTTAAATCTTTTTACTGCTACATCTCTGCCATCCTCTGCGGAACTTCTTCCGGATACCTGTTTTTTTCTTCCATATCTGTCTTCAGCTCTTCCAGAAACTGACGGATATACAGGATCTCATCATTCCGATTCATTCCTTCCGCCTGTTCTTTTTCGTAAAGTTTCAGATTTTCAAGAAGCGTCCCGCATACATTGTGGATTGCTTCTCCGTTTCCGGTAAAACCACGGTACAGCCTCCGTATCGCCTCATTTTCCGACATCTGAAATGCTGTCGCATAAAGTTTATGGAGCATATAGGTTCTGCGCCCGCCTTCCTTCCAGAGTGCAATATAACGTGTCCCTTTTTTCGTACGTGAAGACACAACCACATGCGTAGAAACCTTTCTCCCGTCAATTCCTGTTCCGTCCACCCTGCGGACAACTGCATTTTCGTTTATCTCATATAGTCCTTCATATCCTTTTATATCCCGCCACATACTCTCACCTTATCCTGTCTGTAATCTTTTTTGCTTCCCCGTCACTCATCCATCAGATACCCGAACGGCGTACGATGGTAATGACTTTTCCTTTTATTTCACTTGTATCAACTGCCCCGAAAGACCTGCTGTCTTTTGCTCCTTCCCTGTTGTCGCAGAGAATAAAATACTGATCTTCTTTCAGCGTCAGCGGATATTCCACCTCTGAATCATATGCCGGTGTCGTATAAAAAATATTTTCTTCCGTCACCGCACTTTCATTGACCATTAAATCGGACTCATCCGTAATCTCCACAACATCTCCGGGGACTGCTACGATCCGTCCGGTGTACTGTATACCTTCTTTTTGGAATACCACGACATCATCACTTTTCAGATTCTTGTCCAGTCTGTAATAAAGCATCAGATCTCCCGCACATACCGCCGGCTGCATATCTGCATTTGCCATAGGCGTTAGCCCAAAGACCACTCCAAAAAGAATCCCGATAACCGTGATCAGCAAAAACAGCCTGACCAGAAAATTACGAAGTGCTCTCATATTTCTCTCCGATTTTTATCTTTTCCGCCGTGCCGGCTTCAGAAGAAGTCCGGCCACGCCGATTCCTGCAAGTGACATCACAGCAAACGGAAGTGGCTCATCTGTGATACCCATCGGAGCCGGTGTTTCTTCTTTCCACTGCGCATAAAGCACGTTGCTATCTTCATCCAATGTATCGATTCGGATCACATCACCTTTCTTCAGAAGGACTCCATCGCTTCCGTCCGCAGAAGTGCTCCAGCCGGCGAAGTAAAATCCGCTCATCTTTACATCAACACAATCGTTATTGATTGTATAGTTCTCATTCGGATTTTCGATTTCCACAACATCGTCTGCTTTTTTCTCTCCATTTACCATACCGCCGTTGTAATTATAGGTAAGCGTTGTTTTCCTTTTTTGTGTCCATTTTGCATAAAGGATCACATCCTCTTCCGGCATCACAAATTCATTCCCCGGGTAATAATCCATACCGGTACCATCTGCCTCTGTATTCCAGCAGAGAAATCCTTTCGAGTTTTCCGGCACCGCCCAGTCTTTCGGGACTCCCGCCATCTTTGCTTTGGCACCGCCCGCATAACGTCTGGTATCAAGCAATGTCGGAGTATTTATTTCTCCGTTATTTGCATCATAAGTAAGTGTGTAACTGCCTTCATTTGCCCACTGCGCATACAACGTAAGATCTTTCGTGAGAATCTGGTCAAAGTTAAACGGCTGCGTTCCTGCTTCATCCATTGTCCATCCGACAAACCTGTAGTGTGTCCTCTCCGGATCTTCCGGCTTCCGTGCCACATGATTTGCTTCAAACTGTTGTTCCGGAATCTGTGTTGCATTCTCCCCGGTCACAAACGTAACTGTGATCGTCTTTGCTCTCCACTGTGCATAAAGTGCCAGATTAGATGCCGGCATTTTTGCATTATCAAAAGAAAATTCAGACCCCTCTTCACATCCCGGAGTTGTATACCATCCTGCAAATTCCGTCATATATTCCGGAAGTGAATCCGGAGGCTGCGGTGTCCAATTCTGATTGGAAATATCCTTCTCGAAACGAATAAATTGAACTGTTTTTACCGGTTTCTGACTGACATTGTAAAATTGGAGGTCATATGTTTTTCGTGTGTAATAAAAATTATACGTTTGGTCTGCATTTTCCCGTCCACCATCGGTCACTTCCTGCTTCTCATAGTCATATCCCGTAATATTTTTGGGATTAAAAGATCCTGCCGCATATACAAACTGGCTGTAATCTGTTAATTCTGTATATTCATCATTGTCTACGTTCTGTCCCCAATAACGTACATCCAATTTATACAAATTCGATTGCCAGTCTGCTGTATAATTCTGTATTTCATTGTCTTTATCTGTCCTTATTAAGTCCTCTGTAACTGTCTGTCGCTTTGAGATTTTAAGTATTTCTGTGTTTTTTCCGCCTTTCCATCCATTAAAATACCAGTTCCATCCCCAACCACTGTTATTGTACTGTACCTCATTTCCGGCCGGCCATCTGTCTGCGATCGCTTCACCGTATTTTGCGGTAAACGAATAATTACTTCCTGTATATGTCTTTCCTCCGATCTGAATACTTCCATTTCCGTCATTCAGATGGAATTTAAAAACATAAGAATTTCTCGCATACCGTACATTCAGTACCGTAGACCCGTCACCTGCGATCGTCACATCTTTCGATGCCTTTGAATCATAATGAAAGCAGGAATACCTTGTGGCATTTCCATAAATATCTGCTTTCACAGTACTTCCAGTCGCACCGCTTGCCGACTCCTGACTGACATAATCATATACACCTGTCGTCAACGTTTCTTTCCAGTACACAACCTTGTAGCCGGCAGTTCCTTCTCTCCATTTCGCATACAAAATAAGATCTGTTTCTACCGTCTGTCCAAATGTGTATGCCTGACTGCAATCCTCATCGGTGAACCATCCGTCAAATATATATCCGGCTTTCACAGGATCAGAAGGCTTCTGTGAGTTCTCACCATAGGAAACCAGCTGCGGATCTACTGCCGTTCCACCATTTGATACAAAGCGTATCCAGCTTGCTTTTTTTACTACCGGATAAAGGATAAAATCACCGTCTGCGCTGCTGATCGTATATTCACTGTCCGGTTGATTGGACTCTGCGTTCCCGGACCAGCCGGCAAATACATATCCCACCTCTGCTTTGTATCCATAATTTTCTGAAACAGGTATAATTTTTTCACCATCTGCCAATGCTTCAGTATGAAGGATTCTACCATGCTCTCCATTATCTGTTTTGTAATAGACATAATGTACATTACTGAACTTTGCAAAAAGATCGAGTTCCACATTTTCTGTGAGATTACCGTCCTGTTTTCCGGCAATCTGTGCACCTGTTTTCAAAAAATCCTCTGCTGTAAATTCCGTTCCGTCTTCCCGAAACCACCCCAGGAATTTTTTCTTATCTGCATTTTCACCGGATGCCGCCGGTGTCTGCGGTTTTACCGGAATTTCATTTTCAGAAAGAATCTGGGTATTAATCGGATCTTCTGATTTATCTTCTGTTCTATAAAAACGGCAGGTTACCGTAAAGTGTGTTTCCGGATCAATAAGGATTGTCTGTACGCTGACTGAACCCGCTTCATCCGAACTCATCTCTGCATTCCCGGATACCTCTGTCGAATCAGCCGTTTCCTGCTTCGTTACCATCCCCCGATGCTCGTCCGCATCTGTGTCCTGCATCTGCGTCGTCTCTGACACTGGAGTTTCTTCCTGCGTTTCTTCTTTCGTAACTTCTTCCTCTGCCGCTTCTTTCGACTCCTGCGGCCCCTCTTCTGCCGTCTGTTCATCTTCAGGGAGTGCCGTCTCATCAGATTGAACAGTCACCTCTGCTTCATCGTCAGTAACATCCGGACTCTGTGCAAAAATCTGCGGATCTGTCTGGCAGATGAAGGATAAGACCACAGCCAACGTCAACAGGAATACCATTATCTTTCTTATTCCTTTTAACATTCCGTTTTTCTCCCTTCCTCCTTTTTCATATTTGTCACAGTTTTTATGTCTTTCTGTTTCAGCATTACTCCGTTTTCTGTGACACCTATAGTTTATCAGCGCGTAATTGAGTATACAACTTCCAGAATTGCAGCCTACAGCGTCATTTTTGCATATATTATTCGTGTTTTTCATATAAAGTTCGACATTCATTCTTCGGTCTTTCCTGATTTTTTCAGAAATTTTTTCCACTGTTTTTCAATAAATACAGGACTTTTCGGGCATCTCATGCTATGCTTATATCAACGAATAATCTATGAGGAGTTTTCTTATATGTCTGCTTTTTCCGACACACTCAGTCAATTTATCGATGACAAAAAAATCAAAGTCTATTCCATGGCCAAATACTGTGATACAGACCGTTCAACTATGTACAAATTTATCAGTGGAAAGCGTAATCCTCCGTCTGATGAAATCATAAAAAAAATGGCGCAGTTTATGCACCTCTCTCCGATGGAATGGCAAAAGTTTAAAGAAAGCTGGGATGTCGCCAGAATCGGCGCAGATGCGTATTATAAAAGAAAAAGTGTGGAAAGTTTTATCTGCAATTTTCCGGATCAGCCTTCTGCAGAATTCTGCGGCTGTTCTTTTACTCCGGATCTTACTTATGCAGAAAACCGGTCCGACTGTATTTCACTGACTTCTCAGCAACATATAAACTATTATGTCCACCAGATGATCCTTTCGGAAGCAGACCGTGATTCCGGTGAGATCAGTCTCTTTTTGCAGCCGGACTACAAATTCCTGTTTAATCTTCTTGCAAGCCTGAATCCTTCCGATTCGCTGAAGATCAGCCAGATTGTATGCGTTGGAACCGAGACAACCTTTACAGATGATCATCAGCTCACCAACCTGAAATATCTGCACAGCGTATTCCCGCTTTATATGGCAGGGCATGACTACTCGCTGTACTATTATTACGACAAGATCGAAGCACATTACCACAGTTTCAATCTTTATCCATGTATGATCCTGACTTCGGATGCTGCGCTGCTGTGCAGTTCCGACTATCAGACCGGAATCTTTTTCCGCTCTGCCGAAGTTGTCCGGATGCTTCATGGCATATATACTTCCTACCAGGATCAGTGTGCACTGTTTTTTACTCCGGCGGCTCTTACCCCGGAAAATCATGCTGTGGTGATTGGTTCTATGTTTAACTCTGCATTTACCGAAAACGATCTGATCGGCATTCAGCCGGAAACCTGCCTGACACCGTTTTTTACCGGTGATCTGCTCCGTGCTATCTTTAATTATGAAATTCCGCAGGCAACATCGATCCTTCCGCTGGCTGAACAGGCTTTTCAGATGAACATGTACAAAATACAGAATCAGCAGTTTTTTATTTATTCTACCTACGAAGGGCTTTTGCATTTTGTACGAACCGGACGTACGGATGAAATTCCTGAGATTTTTTATCACCCACTGACCATTGCCCAGAGAATCCATGTCTTGAATGAAGTCTGCAAATGCTGTGAATCCGGTGCTTACCGTTTTCTTCAAAAACCACTGAATCATCTTCCTGCCAATCTTCATTTCTGCATCCGCGGAAACTTCGGAACGATGATCTTCAAAAACAATGTCGGAGAAATTCTTGTACTGAATATCAATGAAACCAAACTGGTGGAAATTTTCCGTGACTATCTGGAAAATATGGAAGAAAACTGTTTTTATAGCATAGAAGAAAGCATCTCAATGCTCCAGCAAATCATTGAACATCTGAAAAAAATGACTGACACAGATTGATTTTCTGTCATTTACATTTGATCCGATAAATACAAAAAAATACCCTGATGAATACTGAAATGCTCAGTGCTCATCAGGGTATTTCTGTTTTTCGTTTTCATACTCGCCGGATCATTTAACTGTTTGCAGTATATAACATTTCCGACAGATAAAACAATATGTGGCAGAATTTGTGGGCAGAATTTTTTGTCTTTTCTGACAAAATTGTCCATTTTGGTCTGACCAGTTTGTATTTTGTTTTTTATTTACTGCAAAATTTATAATTGACATCTTTTTTTCTGTGTGTTAATATAATCCACGCAAAATTGAATATGGTCTAATTGGAAACGCACATTCTCCATGAATGATTAACGAACAACACATGCTCACGTAACTTACTATAAACAGTAGTGTATCAATTTAATCATTTTAAGGAGGTTTTTTTATGCCTAAAAACAAATTTCAGGAAGTTATTTTTACGATCATTATGGTATTTTTTATGGTTTATGCGATGATCTGTTACAACATCTCTCTCAACATCGGCGGTATGTCAAACGAAGTTTTTCTCTCCGCATTTCATGAACTTGTGATCATGGGGCCGATTGCTTTCATCCTTGATTTCTTCATTGTATCCAAGCTTGCTTTCATGTGCGCTGCACGTATGACTGATTTCAGAAACAGCCATCCGTTCAGCAAGATTCTTGCGATCTCTGTGGCATCTGTCGCATTCATGTGCCCGCTGATGAGCCTTGCTGCAACAATCCTATTCAAAAATGCCGGAAGTCAGTTCGTCGCAGTATGGCTTCAGACAACTGCTATGAATTTCCCAATGGCATTCTTCTGGCAGCTGATCTATGCAGGTCCGATCGTACGCTTTATTTTCAGACATATTTTTAAAGAAAATGAAGCTACAAGTCTTAATACATAAAAAATCTGGTCTGTGGAGATCTCATAGGATTCTCTGCATGACCAGATTTTTATTTGCTCTTATTTACCGTTATAAAAAAATATCCTCTGACAATCCTTTTGTTAAAGAAGATATACCGGCAGATCTTCGTTGATGTGAACCGGTCCTGCAACCGTTTCCGGCTCTGCATTTTTCACAAATGCTGCCTGAAGTTCTTCAGAATTCTGTGGTGTGAGAACAGATGTCTTCACAGTTTTCTTTCTTGTCGTTGTCTTCTTTGTGGTTGTTGTTTTTTTCGCAGTTGTTGTCTTTTTGGCTGCGGTTCTCTTTGCAGGAGCTTTCTTTGCTGCCGGTGCTTTCGCTGCCTCTGATTTTGCCGGAGCCTTTACTTCCTCTGCCGGCTTTGCTTCTGCTTTTACTTCTGTTGTTTTTGCATCTGCATTTGCTGCACGCAGGATGCTGTCTTTACCTACTGACACGATTCATGACCTCCTCTGCCAATTCTGTATATTCTTTTGCGCTTCTGCTGGATTTCTTATATTCTACTACCGGAACACTGTTGTCCTGTGACCATTCTACTGAGCTGTCTACACGAATCACATGTTCAAATACATAAATACTCTCCAGCTGATGCAAAGTTTCCATGGTCTGTTTGAAGTAATTCTTGCGGGTATCGACCTTCGTAACGGCAATTCCGGCAACCTCAAGTTCCGGTGAAATCTGCTTTACTTCATTCAGAAATTCAAACATATTTGCCAGACCAAACATTCCCCACGGGCTTGCCTCCACGGGTATGATCACTTTATCTGATGCACACAGGATATTCATTACCCAGCCGCCAAGTGTCGGCGGTGCATCAATCAAAATGTAGTCATAGACCTCAGAATCCTTGATCCTCTGCAAACATTTCCGCAGGATAAACTCTCTCTGCCACTTTGTAAAAAGC
>ERZ773169.2200-NODE-2200-length-14869-cov-3.343661_pt1 | contig 14869 bp, 10 predicted proteins | sample MGYA00580536_ERZ773169 | MGnify/ENA primary metagenome ERZ773169 (study PRJEB29015, sample SAMEA2737814) | human gut metagenome | biome: human gut; feature: human-associated habitat; material: faeces | place: China | collected 2012 ...
GCCTTGGCAGGCCATCGCGCAGCGATTTTGTTCAATCGGAATTTAAGGAGGCTTTGGATGAAAAAAAGATATTATGTTTTAATAACAATATTTCTTCTAATTGCTTTTTGCGTTGTTTGGAATATTTATGATAATCAAAGGTTTGTTGTAACAGAACAGACGGTCACACTTGATGATTTACCCAATTCGTTTGACGGGTATCGTATTCTTCAAATTTCCGACCTTCACGGGAAGTATTTCGGAGAAAATCAATTAGATTTGCTTTCTGCTATTAATCAATTAGATTATGATTGTATATTGTTTACTGGTGATATGAACAAGTATGAGGAAAGCGATTTGCTATCATCACAAGCTATTTTTGATTTGATAAATGGGATTGAAAAAAAGGAAATGGCTTTTTGGGTTGATGGGAATACTGGACCTTTTGCCATCGACATGATAAATGGAAGCTGTACAGGCAATTTAACAAAAATAGGAAAAGAGATAGAAGAAAGTGGAGTGAATGTCTTACTTTCTCCCGTTGAAATTACTAGGGAGGGTGAAAGTATATGGCTTGTTCCTGAATTAAATCAAACAGATATTCAAATGAATTATTTAGAAATGACGGAAGATATGTTTGAAAGTACAGAGGACTATCAAAATGTGATTTTATATGGTCAGGAATTGCAAAAATGGTATGAACAATTAAGTGATAATGGACAGGTGAAAATCAGAGTAAATCACTATCCCATACAAGCGAATATGACACAAGCAGATTGGGATGGATTAGGATATTTAGATTATGACCTTTCCATAGCTGGTCATTATCATGGTGGACAGCTTCGACTGCCATTTTTTGGAGCATTATATATTCCGTCACCAACTTCTGGAATAGCAAACGGATATTTTCCAAAACAGAATGAAGTAAAAGGCTTAAATCAAATTATAGATATGCAACAATACATTAGTGCCGGTTTGGGTTCAAGTGCATCTATATCTTTTTTAGATTTTCGCTTGTTTAATACACCAGAAATCAATTTAATAACCTTACGTTGCCACAAATAAATTCCAGTTTGCAGCGTTGATTAACAAATAAAAATGATTGAATACAGCTATGCGTATTTATAAAATATACATAGCTGTATTTTTGATTACGGGCAGGACTCTTCGGGGTTCTGCCCTTTTTCTCTTTTTCCAGACCAAAAGACCACCTGCTGGAAAAGAACAAGAAAAACCAGAAAGGATGTGGTGACTTATCATTATAGGAATCGATCATGGATATTATGCCATCAAAACTCCCCATGTGTGTTTCCCGACAGGACTGACCGGGTATGATTACGAGCCGTATACCATGCAGAATGTTCTGCAGTACAATGGGAAATTTTATGTGTGCGGAACCGGGCGGCAGACGCTGGTGAGAAGTAAGACTTCCAATGACAATTATTATCTTTTGACAATGGCTGCCATTGCCCAGGAGATCCGCTACCGTCGGGGAGAACGGAAAGCAGATGTGGTTCTGGCAGCCGGCCTTCCTTTGGCAAGTTTTGGCAGGGAGAAAAAAGACTTCCGGGAATATCTGTTTCGGAAAGAGCAGCCTTTGCGTTTCCGGTACGAGGATGAAAGCTATGAGATTCGGATTCAGGATGTAAAACTGTTCCCACAGGGATACTCAGCGTTGGCTCTTCACCCGGAATGTGTTCGGGACGAGCCTTCTGTTCTTCTCGCAGACATCGGTGGATGGACCGTTGACCTGATGCGGTTGGACAACAGTGTTCCAAACGCCGCGACCTGCCGCAGCTTGGAACTTGGTGTGATCCGGTGTGTGGATGAGATTACGGAACAGGTACGCAGAAATACCGGACTGTCTGTAACGGACATTCAGATTGAACGTGTTCTGAACGGCCAGAGCTGCAGCATGGACCCGGCTGCAAAAGAAATCATTGTCCGGCAGGGAAGGCTCTACACGGAGAAAATACTGTCTGCAATTATGGAGGCCGGGTTCGATCTGAAAGCGATTCCGTCCGTGATCATGGGCGGCGGAGCCAGCATTCTGAAACGGCACGTGACACCGCAGGACGGGCTGTGTCGGCAGGGTTACCTGACAGACGTACACGCCAACGCTTCCGGCTATGAGCGGATTGTGGGGCAGATGTGCGCGAAGTAAAGAGGCCCGTTTTCTCGTTCCGCCTGAACCTTGATAACCCGGATCACAAAAGGGCATGGGAGATCCTGCAAAGTGTTCCGGATGGGCAGAAGAGCAGCTATCTGGTTCAGGTAATTTTAAAAGATCAGGAAAACAACCAGCTGGAGAAAAGCATCCGGCAGGCAATCCGGGAAGAATTGGCCGGTGTTTCCATTTCAGGCTCCGGGGAGGGTATCTCAAAAAAGGAAGAAATTCCGTCCCAGATGCTGGATTTTCTCTCCGGGTTAGAGGATGCATTCTGAAAAAGTCAAGTCTTTTTCAGTGATAAAATAGCCAAAATTCAAGCAGACAAATTAGTGTAAATCACGGATCTTTGAAAGGAGTGATGCCTATTGAGTGTTATTGGATCTGCATCTTTTTGGGGCTTTTGGGAAGCGTATATTCGTTGGGTATTGTGAATAGCTTTCTGCCACGTTTTAGGGTATGTTGTGTATAGAAAAAAGAAAGGAGAGCAAAACGCATGGAGATGAAAAATATATGCGGAAAGATCCCGGTAGACTTACATGAAAAGATGAAACTGGAGATCGAAGAATTAGGAATCAGCATACCAAAATACCTTGAAATGGTAATCGAAGAACACATGACAAGAAAAGGAGAAAAGACGAACATGGCAGATTTAAGAACAGTAGCAGTACAGGTAACCGAGGATTTATTTTCCAGACTGAAAGCAGTCCTCGCCAAGAATGGCATGAAACAGAAAGACTTCTTAATCGGGCTTATCGAAGAGGCAATCGAAAAAGAGGAAGCCAAATGGAAAGCAGAGTCAGAGGAAGCCGAAGAAACAGAAGGAGAACCAGCAGAATCAGAAATGGAAGATCCTGAGACTGCGGAATCAGAACCGGATGAAGAGTCAGCAGAACCTGAAGCAGAAGAGCCTGAGACAGAAGCACTGGAAGCTGAAACAGACGGAGAAATGACAGAACCGGACGAAGCTGAAGCATATGAGGAGCCGACAGAGCCAGAAAACGAAGAGCCAGCGGAACTGGAAACCGGAGAGACGGAATCAGAAGCAATAGATTCAAAAGATGCAGAAGAATAGACATCAAAAAACAGAAACCAAGAGACTGAGACGGTGCAGAGAAATCTGCACTGTTTTTTTCGCAGCGAAGGGAGGCTGATAGTCGGAACAATTCGATTTTTTGACCTTTTCAGCGGAATCGGAGGATTCCGAGAAGGGCTGCACAGGGCAGGGGGCTTCACCTGTGTCGGACACTGTGAAGCAGATGCATATGCAGACCACAACTACCGGGTGCTGTTTGATACGGAAGGAGAGTGGTTCTGCAATGACGCAAGAAATATTGAAACAGAACGAATGCCGGACTTTGATCTTTTATGTGCGGGATTTCCTTGCCAGGCATTCTCAATCGCTGGACGAAGGGAAGGATTTGCCGATGCAAGAGGAACCCTTTTCTTTGAAGTTGCCAGACTGGTTGCAGACAAACGACCTGCGTATTTTCTCCTTGAAAACGTACCCGGTCTGCTTTCGCATGACAAAGGGCGGACGTTTCACACCATCCTCAGTACGCTATCTGAACTGGGGTATCATGTCGAATGGAAAGTGCTTAACAGCAAGGATTTCGGAGTCCCCCAGTCAAGGAAGCGGGTGTATATTGTCGGATATCTTGATGGAAGATGTGCCGGAAAAATATTACCTTTCCCAAAAGCAAATGGAACAGCTCTTATACAAGTCCATGCTGGCAAACAGGGAGAAAGAGTCTACGCAGAAGAAGGACTGAGCTGCACGCTGACCAGCGGGTCTGGTGGTATGGGCGGCAAGACCGGATTATACGAAGTCGGTATCCCAATCAAGGAAAACACCCGAAAAGGATACAAGATGGCCTACGAGGGGGACAGCATCGATCTCGGATATCCGGGAATCAACAGTCGCAGGGGGAGAGTCGGGCATGAGATCGCCCATACCCTGACGACCGGAAACCAGCAGGGAACACTGCATTTTGTAGATATCTCCCCTCCGCCGCTGGTGACAGACGTTGCAAGATGTCTGAATACCAGACAGGATTCCAGCATCCATAACCACAGAGGCGAAAGTTCCGGGGTGCTGGTGGAAGAACCGCCAAGGGCAGTGCTGACACCGGCCAAGGAAAAAGTCCGCCAGAATGGAAGAAGGATGAAAGAACCGGAAGAGCCAATGTTCACCATTACGGCAACTGACCGTCATGGAGTGATTTACCACGGCAGAATCCGCAGGCTGACGCCAAGGGAGTGTCTGCGGCTGCAGGGATATCGGGATGGTCAGATTTCCAAGATGGAAAAAGAAACATCGGATAACCAGCTTTACAAGCAGGCCGGTAATGGTGTCACTGTCAATGTCATTGAAGCAATAGGCAGAAATTTGAAAGCAGTAGATGAAGAGATCCAAAGCGGCTCACCTGTTCCAGAAGCGAAGGGTGGGTGAAGCAGATCGACCTAAAAGACCAGTATTTTGGTACAGAGATTGAGATGACAGGTATCAGCCGCTATGATGCGGCTGTTGCGATTGGAAGAATGTTCGGAACAGAGCCATATCATATCCGTTCTTACGATTCCTGGTGTGTAAAAGATTCAGATGGAAAAACGTGGAAATTTTCAAGGGACAGCAGTATCGACTGTGAAAGGCTGGCAAATGGTACTGTAATAGATGCCGATGGAGATTATTCGACAGAAATGGTATCCCCGAAATTGGAATATTCGGAAATGGGGAAACTCCAGGAAGTGGTGCGGTGTGTCAAAAACGCAGGTGCTTTTGTCAATTCATCCTGTGGCATGCATGTCCATGTGGACGCATCCAACCATACACCAAGGAGTCTGAAAAATGCACTGACGATCATGTACTGCAAAGAGGATATTCTGTTCAAAGCCTTAAATGTACAGACGAGAAGGGAAGATGAGTATTGCCAGAAAGTCCGTCCTATGGTATTGGAGAAGATCCGCCGGATGCCAAACAGCACCATCACGATGGAAAAATTCAAAAGGGCATGGTATGAGGGAAATGACGGAAGCTCCGAGCATTACAACTGGACAAGGTATTATGCCTTAAACCTACATGCTGTTTTTTCCAAGGGAACACTGGAATGGCGTTGTTTTGAAAGCACCCTCCATGCAGGAAAAGTCCGGTCGAATATCACACTGGCACTTGCCATATCCGCACAGGCGATCAACCAATCTTGTACCCATGCAAAAAAGACGGAGATCGGGGATAACCCGGCATTTACGTTCCGCACCTTTCTGCTCCGCCTCGGATTGATCGGGGACGAATACAAAAATGTACGGAAGCATCTACTTGCCAATCTGGACGGGGATAAGGCATGGCGGTATGACAAAAGTACCTATGCCTGTCTGCAGAATCCAAGACGGACAGATGATGCGAGATAACAGAATAATGAGAACAGACAGGCCGGGTGGAAACATCCGGCTGTTCTTATGCAAAATGAAGAAAAAGAAGAAAGAGGTAGAAAACATGAAGAGTAAATATCGATTCAGGCGAATCCTTTCAGGGGTGATGGCGGCAGTCACCATCTTATCCACGGTCATTTCACCGCTGACGGTGTATGCTTCGGAAGAGCCGAAAGCGGCGGAACCGCCAGCGTATGAATCCGTAAAGGATAAGCTGGATGAAAATGAAGTGGTAAAAGCCACCGATCTGGAGCTGGAAGTCGGACAGGACTTTGATGTTTCCACGGATTTTACAAATTTGGAAATCAAGGACGAAAGCAAAGTCAAAGTGACATTCCAGAAAGCAGAGAATGACGCCGGGGAGAACTTCAGCACCAGCCATGCAGACACTTACCATGCCGTTTATTATGTGGAGCCAGTCAACCAGAACCACCCGGTTTATCAGATTGGGAGAAACCTGATCGTAAAAGAGCCTGTGACAGCAGCTCAGAGTGAACCGCAGACAGAACAGGCAGTTACCGAAGAGGATACAGGTTCTGATGATGAGGAAGCTGCCTCGCAGGAAGAAACTGAGACAGTGCCTGTAGAGACAGAAATTGTTGAGCCGGAGACAGCTGAATCTGAAACAGAAGAACCGGAAGAAACAGAACCCGAATTTCAGGGTGGACTTTCTGAATCTGAGTTTGATGCCGCATTAGAGGAAGCCGAAACAGAAAATACAACCGATAAAGAATCCGGGCTGACACTCAGCGATGTTCTGGAGCAGGCAGGGGAACAGGATATTGACCTTATGGCAATGGAAGATGGGGAAACCGTTTCTTTCACCGCAGTCAATACCAGTACAAGAGCAACACAGGATGTAGATGTGACAAGAGGGACTGCATACTATTATGCAGACTACGGTCTGGGTTCTTATGTAACCTATAAATATACCGTAAAATTTGGAAACGTGTCTGCAACTGCCTACTGTGTGCAGCCGTCAAAAGCAGGACCTGGGGATGGTGTTTATAAGATCACCAAACTGGGTGACAGCAAAGCACTGGCAAAAGTATGCTACTACGGCACAAAAGCATCCGGCGAAAATGGATTTTTCTCAGAGAAACATCCTGATTTTTCCGCTGGAAAACAGTTTATCATTGTCCATCTGGCTGCGTCTTATGCCAATAACAGTAGTGACGCTTTTTCCGGTACGAATGCAACCGGACAGGCTCTGGCAATGGAACTCTACAATTATTGCATGAGCCAGCCGGAGATACCGGAAGTGGACATGAGTTTCTCCAATGCAGATGTTACCGCATATATCAGCGGCAACAGCCAGAGAACAGAAGAGATCACCTTTAAGGCATCCGAACTGCAGACCATCACCATGAAACTGCCTTCCGGTGTCAAACTGCATAATGTGACAACGGGAAAAACAAGCAGTGCAGGTGCATCCGTGGAGATCTGCGGCGGTACCAAATTCTACTTATCTGCACCGCTGACACAGGCAGTGGATGTCAAAGGGGAATGGTCTGTTACCATGAAGGGAAGCATCATCAAAGACTATTCCGCTTACAAGATCACAACCGGAAGCGAGACACAGGACCTTGCCCTGGTATTTGGCGAGGGCGTGACCGATGAGAAGTATGTAGATTTTAAAGTGTCATGGGTAAAACAGGCAACTCTGGAGATCGTAAAGAAGGACCGCAAGAGCAACAAAGCCATCGCAGGTGCAGTTTATGGCGTTTACAGTGACAAGGATGGAAAGAACTTGATCACAAAGATGCCGGCCACAGATGCCAACGGAGCTTCCAGCGTTACGATCACCAAAACACAGGATACCGTATACCTGAAAGAGATCTCCGTACCAAACGGATATCTGCTGGATACCAAAACCTACGATGTGAAACTGGTCATCGGAGATACTGTAAAACAAACCGTTACCGATGCAGAGCAGATGGCAAGCCTGACTGTTTATAAATTAGGAGAAGTCCTGACCGGAGCAAAGGTAACTGATGATGGTGTTTCCTTTGTTTATACCGAGCAGAAACAGAAGAGTGCGGTTTACAATGTTTATGCCGCAGCGGATATTGTATCCGCAGACGGAACCGTCATTTATAAAAAAGACGCACTGGTCAAAGCCGGACTTACTACCGGGGATGACGGAAGTGTCACACTGGATAATCTATATCTGGGAAAATATGTGGTAAAAGAAATGCAGGCACCACAAAATCTGGTATGCACAGGCGAAAGCCAGGAAATCACCCTTTCCTATGCCGGAAGCAATGTGGAGAAGGTCATGGGAAGCGTGACATTCAAAAATGACCGCCAAAAAGCAAGCGTAAGCGTATACAAACAGGATAAGGAAACCAGGAAATACCTTCCGGGCGGCACTTATGGTCTGTATGCCGGAAATGACATCAAAGCAGCGGACGGAACCGTTGTGGTCAAAAAAGATACCCTCATTGAGAAGGTAGTGACCGGAACAGACGGAAAAGCCGTATATCAGGCAGACCTGCCGATCGCTAACAGCTACTACATGAAAGAGGTTTCTGCACCGGCCGGATATACCAGAAACAGTGAGGATGTGTACTCTTTTACGTTCCAGTACACCACAGACAAAGAGGCAACCGTTTCTTTCAGCCACACGTTCCAGAACGAGCGTGTCAATGCGAAGATCAAACTGGTAAAAGAGGATTCCGAAACCGGAAAGACCGCACAGGGAGATGCAACCCTTGAGGGTGCGGTTTACGGACTGTATGCCCGTGAGGATATCGTTCATCCGGATGGACAGACAGGTGTCCTTTACCCGGCAGGAACGCAGATTGCAACCCTGACTACGGATACAGAGGGAAATGCAGAAATCGCAGACCTCTATCTCGGAAAGTATTACGTGAAAGAATTGACGCCGCCTGTTGGATATCTGGCAGACCCGGAAGAACATGATCTGGAGTGTAATGACGAGGGAGATCTGGTTCAGACGGTAGAACGTACCGTAACTTCTCTGGAAGATGTGATCAAACAGCCGTTCCAGGTCATTAAAGCAGCCAACAATGGTAAGACCGATGCCGATCTGTTAAAAGGTGTGGGATTCAGTGCATATCTGGAGAGCAGCCTGAAGAAAAATAAGGACGGTTCCTATGACTTTGCATCTGCAACTCCGGTTGTACTGACCGCAGACGGACAGACAGAAATGTTCACGGATGAGCGTGGATATGCATGCTCCATTCCGCTTGCATACGGAACCTACATTGTAAGGGAGACCACCACACCGCACAACTTCAAACCAGTCGATGACTTTAAGGTTGTGATCTCGGAAAACAATCCGGATCAGCCGCAGGTATGGCGTGTGCTTCTGGACGAAGAGTTTGAAGCAAAATTAAAGATCGTCAAAAAAGATGACGAGACAAAGAAATCTGTCCTGGTTCCGAATACTGAGTTTAAAGTATACGATCTGGATAACAAGAAATATGTGGAACAGGTGACCACCTACCCATCTACTATGGTACATAAATCTTATTTTACGGATGAGAATGGATACCTGATCCTGCCACAGAATCTGGCTTGTGGAAATTACCGCATCGAAGAAGTGACTGCACCGGATGGATACACCCACAGTGCCAATACCGTGGAAATCAAGGTAGACAGCGATACTGCATACCAGGAAGATCCGGTCAGCGGTGACCTGATCATCGAGGTGGAATTCGAGAACCACCCGGCAAAAGGCAGACTGACCATCCACAAGGAAGGAGAAGTAGTCAAAGGTTTTGACAAGGATTTCATCCATGAGGAAGCCAGCCTTGCAGGAGCCGTGTTTGAGGTTTATGCCGCAGAAGATATCTATACCGCAGACCATCAGAAAGATGAGAACGGCAACCGTTATCTGGAATATGCCAAAGACACACTGGTGGCAACGGTGACAACCGATGAAACCGGAAGTGCCGTAGTAGAGAACCTTCCGCTCGGCAAATACCGTGTAGAAGAGAAAAAAACGCCGGAGGGCTACACCTGGAATGCCAAAGGCGAAGAAGTAACTTTTACCTATGCCGGACAGGATACCCCAGTCGTAGACGAAGAAGTGACTTTTACCAATGAACGCCAGAAAGTAAGCATCACCGTGGAAAAACAGGATGCAGAAACAGGAAGCACGGTAGCTGGAGCTACATTCGGTCTTTACAATAAGAACGAGATCAAATCCGGTGACAAGATTATTGTGAAAGCAGATACCTTATTACAGGAGATCACAAGCGATGAAAAAGGACAGGCACACTTCACCCTGGACCTGCCGCTTGGAACTTATTATGTGAAAGAAATTTCTGCACCGGATGGTTTTGTATCTTCTGACGAGATACTGGAATTTGATGCCACCTATCAGGGGCAGGACATTCCGACTATCAAGCTGAAATCTGTGAAGAAGAACCAGCCGACCACCATCGAGGTGACAAAATCCGACCTGACCACAGGCGTAGAGCTGAACGGGGCATCCCTTTCTGTTCTGGACAAGGATGGAAATGTGATCGACAGCTGGACTTCCGTAAAGGATGAGCCTCATGTGATCAAATACCTGACCGTTGGAAAAACTTATACCCTCCGTGAATCTCTTGCACCGCTTGGTTATTTAAAGACCACGGATGTGGAATTCACCGTTCAGGATACCGCAAAAGTACAGAAAGTGGAAATGAAAGACGATGTTCCGAAAGCCCTGCTGATCGTAAACAAGAAGGGTGAATTCCTTGATAAGATCACCCTGCTGGACAATGTCAAAGGCGTTGTAGAGCATCTGTTTGAGTACATCACAGGAAGCCTGTCAGACGTTACCTTTGAGATTTACGCTGCAGAGGATATCAAAGCAGCCGATGGTGTAAGCCCGGATTATTATGCTAAGGACGAGCTGGTGGCAACCGTGACTACTGATGCAAACGGTGTTGCAGAAGTATCTGACCTTCCGGTTGGAAAATACTATGTCAAAGAGGTGGGCACAGCATATGGTTATGTGCTGGATGAAGAACCACGATATGTAGATCTTTCCTACCGTGACCAGGATACCCCGGTTGTCGTATACGATGAGGACTGGCAGAACAACCGTCAGAAAGTAAAAGTGAACGTCCTGAAGAAAGAAAAGGATACCGACCGTGTATTAAAAGGCGGCATCTTTGGACTGTACACCAGAAACGACATCCTGTCCGCATCTGGAAAGGTGCTGATGGAAGCAGATACCCTGATCGAGTTAAAAACAACAGATGTAGATGGAAAGATTTCCTTTATTGCAGACCTGCCGATCGACGGAACCTATTATGTGAAGGAGCTGTATGCACCGGATGGATTTGTCACCACCGGAGAAGAGCAGGAATTTGTTTTTGAGTACCAGGGGGATAAAGAAGCAGAAGCATCCTATGAATTTGTATTTGAAGATGAGCCGACAACCGTGGAGCTTTCCAAAACCGATCTGACCACGGGCGAGGAACTGCCGGGAGCCAGATTACAGCTGACGGATGAAAACGGGGCTGTTGTTGAGGAATGGACATCCACCAAGGAGCCGCACATCATCAAAGAACTGGTTGTAGGAAAATCTTACACCCTGACAGAAAACAAGCCGGCCGATGGATATGCCACTGCGGAAAGCATCACATTCACCGTAGAGAATACTGCGGAGATCCAGAAACAGGTAATGGAAGATGACGTGACCAAAGTGAAGATCAGCAAAACGGATATTACCGGAGATAATGAGATCGAAGGAGCCAAACTGACCATCACAGATGAAAATGGCAACATCGTAGAAACCTGGACTTCCGGTAAAGAGCCGCATTATATCGAAAAACTTCCGATTGGTAAATACACCCTGAAAGAAGAGCAGGCTCCAAACGGTTATGTCGTTGCAGAGGAGATCACCTTCGAGGTGGCAGATACCGCAGAGATCCAGAAGGTAGCCATGAAAGATGACACCGCAAAGGGACGCCTGATCATTGAGAAAACAGATAAGGATACCGGAGCAGCACTGAAAGATGCAGAATTTGAACTGAGGGATGCGGATGGCAAAGTGGTAGAAACCCTGACCACTGATGAAAACGGCCATGCAACCAGCGGACTGCTTGCAATCGGAACTTATAAGGACGGCAAATTTGATAAGGCAGCCACCTATTATCTGGTTGAGACCAAAGCACCGGAGGGCTATCAGCTGGATGAGACCAAACATGAGGTGACATTTACCTATGTAGATGACAAAACTCCAGTGATCGAAGTCATCCAGAAAGTGACGAACGAGAAGCTGCCGGAGGATACCCCGTTTGTAAGCAACCCGAAAACAGGCGATGACACCAACCTCTGGATTCCGGCCCTGTGCCTGATTCTTTCCGCAGGCGGTCTGATCGGCATGGGTGTGGCATCCAGAAGAAAGAAGAAAAAAGGGGGCAGATAGGCTGAAACAATTATATTTTGCGTATGGAAGCAACATGGATCTGGACCAGATGGCATATCGGTGCCCAAAGGCGGAGGTGGTAGAAATCGTCCGCCTGGAGGGGTATCGGCTGACCTTTGCAGCCGCAGGAAGCGGCCTTGCCACCATCTTCCCGGAAGAGGGAAGCCATGTGGACGGCGTCCTCTGGTCACTGACCGGGGACTGTGAAAAGAGCCTGGATCTTTATGAAGGCTATCCTGATTTTTACGACAAGCAGGAGATCACTGTCAAGAACAAAGATGGAAGAGAGATCAAAGCCATTGTCTATATCATGACAAAAGATTACATGCAGAACTTTAATCCGCCCGGACGGTCGTACCTGACTGGGATCTTAAAGGGCTGCAGACAGAACCAAATCCCGACAGAGCCGATCCTGAAAGCAGCAAGGAAACCGCCTGTGCCGGGAAAGACGCAGAAGAGTCAGCCAAAGAAGCAGAGAAAAGCCGGACAGGAACGATGAAGAAAAAACCAAAGACAGGAATCTTACAGAGGTTTTTCAAGATCATCTGCCTTGCAGTGACGCTGACAAGTGCCGGGTTTCTGATTTACCACATGGTATATCTTCCAATGGAGAACAAAAAGCTGATGGCAGAGCTGAAAGGGAATTTCCCGGAGCCGGAAGCTCCGGGAGCCTCAGGCTCTGAAAAGAAAGACCAACCAGCTGGAAGAAAATGCCCGGTGGCTGCGGTAGACCTTGTTTCTCTTCGGGAACAATACCCGGATGTGCAGGGATGGCTGACGATACCAGATACCGGAATCGATTACCCGGTGCTTCAGTCCGAACAGGAGAATGGGGAGTTTTACCTGAAACGGAATTACAAAAAGGAATATGACATCAACGGAAGCCTGTTTTTACAGGCAGACTGTAAAGTGTCTGAAAGTCGGAACCTTATCATTTACGGTCACAACATGAACAGTGGGGCAATGTTCGGAAATCTGGACTTATATGCAGATGAAACGTACTATCAGGAGCATCCCTTTGCTTATCTTCAGACAGAGGATAGCATTCAGGAATACCGAATTGTCACGGTGCTGAAAGCAGACAGGAATTTGTTCTCATTCCAGCAGAAACTCGCAGATGCGGAGGCAGTGCAGGAATATTTAAAAGCAGCTAAGCAGAGGGAAGTGTTCGAAACCGGGGATGATTACCTGAAGTGTATATACGATAAGGTTTTGACGCTCGTCACGTGTTCATATGAATGGAGCGGTGCCAGGAACATCGTCCTGGCGGTGCCGGTTTCCGGGGCGGTGTGGAGTCAGAAGTGTTCGTAAGTACCCGAAAAGTGCAGAAAATGAGACAAATAATGACCGCACGGGCAGGGATGTGTTCAAAACAGGGGGATTATGAAGGGTGTGCATTGGTAGTATTTAGGTTGAAAAAAGTGTCTGAAAGTACCAGAAAAGTGCAGAATGTGAGACAACTTATAACCCAGATCCGGCAGAAAGTGTTCCAGAAAGGAGCGTTTCCTGCCGTTATTATTTACTTGGAAAGGATGGTAACGATTATGAAACGATTTTATACAGCAGAATCCGTAACAGAAGGACATCCGGATAAGCTCTGCGACCTGATCGCAGACAGCATTTTGGACGCGTGTCTGAAAGAGGACGAAAATTCCAGAGTGGCCTGCGAGGTGCTGGCGACCAAAAGGAACATCATTGTAGCAGGAGAGATCACCAGCCGATTTGAGCCACAGGTGTTTGAAATCATCAAAAAGGTGCTGGAGAGTGCAGGCTATGAAGCAGAGGAAATCCACATGGATGCCCTCATCCACAAACAGAGTCCGGATATCGCCGGGGCAGTGGAGAGATCCAGAGAACGAAGGGCAGGGACTGTTTCTGTTCAGAGCGGACTTGCCAGCGGTGCCGGGGATCAGGGCATCATGATTGGCTACGCCTGCGATGAGACACCGCAGCTTATGCCGATGCCAGTGGTTCTGGCGAACCGCATTGTAAGGGAACTGTCTGCAAGCCGTAGAAGCGGATATATCACGGGAATCTTGCCAGATGGAAAGGCGCAGGTGACCGTGGAGTATGAAGATGACAGACCTGCCCGGCTGGATGCCGTCATTGTGTCCTGCCAGCATGAAAAGGAAAAATCCCTTCGGAAGCTGGAGCATGAGATCCGGGAGAAAGTGTTACGCCCGGCACTCCGTATGCTGCCACCGGATGAGGATACCAAGATCCTGATTAACCCATCGGGCAGATTTGTGTGCGGAGGTCTGGATGCAGACACCGGACAATATCATCGACGGTGCCTACAGCTATATCTTCTTTGTGTTTGCCGGTATTCCGGCCACGTATCTGTACAATACCTTAGCCGGTATCATCCGTGCACTGGGAGACTCCAGGACACCTGTTTATTTTCTGATTTTATCCAGTCTCTTTAATATCGTACTGGATCTGTTTTTCATCGTACAGATAGGAACCGGAACAGCCGGTGCTGCTTATGCTACGGTGATTGCACAGGCTGTTTCAGGCATTCTCTGCCTGATTTATATGAAGAAGAAATTCGATATTTTAAAAATGCATCGGGAGGAAACACGAATCAGTACCTACCACCTCTATCGTCTCTGCATGATGGGTATTCCGATGGGACTTCAGTACTCCATCACCGCCATCGGTTCGGTGGTGATCCAGACCGCCATCAACTCTCTCGGTTCCATTGCCGTTGCCTCGGTTACTGCCGGTCAGAAGATTGGTATGTTCTTCTGCTGCCCCTTTGATGCACTGGGAGGCACAATGGCAACCTATGCCGGACAGAATGCCGGTGCCGGGAAAACTGACCGTATCCGCCAGGGAGTTCGTTCTGCAACCTTCATTGGAAGCATCTACTCGGTTCTGGCATGCATTGTCCTGACCCT
>ERZ773169.2204-NODE-2204-length-14856-cov-9.678468_pt1 | contig 14856 bp, 9 predicted proteins | sample MGYA00580536_ERZ773169 | MGnify/ENA primary metagenome ERZ773169 (study PRJEB29015, sample SAMEA2737814) | human gut metagenome | biome: human gut; feature: human-associated habitat; material: faeces | place: China | collected 2012 ...
GTGCTATTCGCGGTGCTGGAACCCAAGGACACTGCGGTATATAAGCTCATCGCGACCAAGCCGGGCGAGGCTGCATCAGAGGGATGATAGAATCACCAACGCCGCCCATTTTTCAAACAGCAATGTGTTCCGGTACAACTTTTCTGTAAGAAGCAAAAAATGAATTTATTTGATTTTATTCTGATTTTTGACTTGTTCATCGACGATTTATATGGTATAATATTTGCTATCAAGTTCATAAGCAAACCCGGCGCAAGCCGGCGACGCAAAGCTATAGGGGCCCATTGGGTCAGCCAGTTGCCAGAAAAAAATGTTGCTTTTTCTGCCATCAGTAGCTTTGTGTTCTTTTTTGAAAACAGAGGTTGACAAGGTTGAATGCACAGCGATATACTGACCGCAGAGCAGAGCAGAGCAGAGCAACTATAATGCTCTGCCGTTTTCGGTTGCTCGCAAATATTGTTTTATAAGGTTAGATAACGCTTTCAGGTATGGGTTCGCCATACCTTGAAAGCGTTGTTTGCTTTTTTAGGCGTCATACATGTAAAGGTAGAGGGGATTGTACTATGAATCTTGTAAAGCGAGCCGGGGTTTACAGGGAGCTGGCCATTCTGACAGCGATGCTGATTCTAACGGCGCTGCTGTCTTTCCCGGCGCGTGCGGAAGAGGCGGAAAGCCAGCATGAGCACGTGCGCGTTGGCTTTTTTGCGATGGACGGCTATCACATGATGGATAAGGATGGAAACCGCAGCGGTTACGGCTATGATTTCCTCCGCCTGATGGCGCGCTATTGGGATGCAGACTATGAGTACATCGGCTATGACAAAAGCTGGGAGGATATGCAGCGGATGCTGCTGGACGGCGAGATCGACATGGTCACTTCTGCCCGCAAAACGCCTGACCGCGAAGAATTGTTTGATTTTTCCCGTCCCATCGGAACCAGCAACGGTATCCTGACGATCCGCGGCGATAATACTGCTATCGTTGAGGGGCAATACAGTACCTACAATGGGATGCGTGTTGCACTCCTGAACGGAAACTCCCGGAATGCTGAATTTGCAGAGTATGCACAGACCAAAGGCTTTACCTACAATCCGGTTTATTTCGATTCGACTGAAAAGATGGCAGAGGCCCTTCAGGACGGAACGGTCGATGCCATTGTCACCAGTTCCCTGCGCAGGATAAACAACGAGCGCATCCTTGAAAAATTCGGCAGCAGTGATTTTTATGTGATCGTCAAAAAAGGAAATACCGAGCTTCTGAACCAGGTAAATTATGCAATCGATCAGATGAACGCCGCCGAGGGCAACTGGAAAACGACCCTCTATAACAAAAATTACGAAAGCACCGATGCCAAAAATCTGGAGTATACGGAAGAAGAAAAGCGCATCATCGCCCAATATTCCAAGGACAATCCCCTTCACATCCTGTGCGACCCGACCCGGTATCCCTATTCTTATACAGAAAATGGCGAGGTAAAGGGCATTCTCCCGGACTATTTCCGGAAGATAGCGGACTATGCCGGGCTTTCCTATGAATTTCTTGTCCCCGCAACCAGAGATGAATATATCGCGTATCAAAGCGCTAAGGGCACGGTAGACATCAGCATTGATGCACGATTGGATACGGACAATTACGCAGAAACCAAAGGATGGGGATTAACCGCACCCTATATCACGATGCGCATGGCAAGGGTGACGCGGAGAGATTTTGACGGGAACATCCATGTCGTCACCACGGTCAATCAGACCGCGTCCAAGTCGATCGAAGATGCAGTGGCACCCGGTGCGGAAAAACTGATGTGCAGTACCCGTCAGGAGATGATGGAAGCTGTCCGTGACGGCAAGGCGGATGCAGCGTTTGTCTACTATTATATGGCGCAGGCGTTTGTCAACGGCGACACGACAGGCACCTTGACCTACACGCCGCTGGAACAGCCCACCTTCAGCTACCGCATGGTGGTTTCCTCCACGGAAAATCACGCGCTGGCAGGTATCCTGACAAAGGCAATGTACGCGATGCCGGAGAATCTTGTCGAGGATCTTGCGGCGCAGTACACCGCATATAAAGCGACCAATCTGACCTTTGCAGACATGATCCGCCTGCATCCGGTTGCGGCTTTGCTTATCATCGTATTTATCTCGTGCATGGCGGTCGCGCTGATCATTATTATGAGCCGTTTGCAGACGCGCAGAGAATTACAGCTTGCCGCCCAGCAGAAAGCAGAAGAAATGACCACCCTTGCAGAGCAGGCGCAGGCCGCCAGCAAAGCAAAAAGTGTCTTTCTTTCCAATATGTCCCACGATATCCGTACCCCGATGAATGCCATCATCGGCTTTACGAATATCGCGCTGCATCAGGATTCTGTACCCGAAATCCACAACTGCCTGAAAAAAATCGAGGACAGCTCGGATCATCTGCTGTCCCTGTTGAATGATATACTGGATCTGAGCCGCATCGAAAGCGGAAAGGTGGTATTCTCCCCTGTTCCGGCGGATATCACCGCCGTTACGGATAGTGCAATTGAGATCATAAACGGTACCCTTCTGAGCCGGAGCCTGAACTTTGAGGTACACCGTGAACCGATGGAAAATCCCTATGTCATGACGGAGCCTGTCCGCATCCGGGAGATTCTGGTCAACATCCTGAACAACGCCGTAAAATTCACCAATGACGGCGGTACGATTCGTCTGGATGTGAGCAACCGTCCGGGAGCCGATGCACAGCACAGCGTGGTTTGCTATCGAGTTCAGGATACCGGTGTCGGTATGAGCGAGGAATTCCTGACAAAGCTCTTTGACGAATTTGCGCAGGAGAAAAACGACGCAAGAACGCAGTATAAAGGCACAGGTCTGGGTATGCCCATCACAAAGGGATATGTAGAAATGATGGGTGGAACCATTGCGGTGGAAAGCAAAAAGGGAGTCGGCACGACCTTTACCGTGGAAATCCCCATGGAGCTGACAAGCTCTGAAAAGGTCGAAAAAACAAAGAAGCCGGCAAAGCGCAAAAGCCTGAAAGGGATCAAGGTGCTTCTGGCAGAGGATAACGATTTGAACGCCGAGCTTGCCACGATACTGTTAGAGGATTCGGAGATGATCGTAACCCGTGCGGCGGACGGGCAGGAGGTTGTCGACCTGTTTGCCAATCAACCGGCGGGTACCTATGATATTATCCTGATGGACATTATGATGCCGAAAATGGACGGACTGCAGGCAGCAAAAGCCATCCGCGCCATGCAGGCGGAACGCCCGGATGCAGAAGAAATCCCCATCATTGCACTGTCGGCCAACGCTTTTGCGGAGGATGTGCAGACCTCTCTGGATGCGGGCATGAACGGTCATATTTCCAAGCCTCTTAATGTGGCGGAGGTAGCCAAAGCCATTGCGAGAAATCTGAATAAGTCATGACCGCTTTTTGCAAAGCAAGACAGGTGGTTTCTGGTAAAGATATAGCAATTTGGGGCAGACTTCAAAGAATGCTGCGTGACAAATTGTTCTGTAGCCTCCTGTAACCGGTGAAACAGTTTATTGGCGTTGTGTTTCTATAATCTTAAAAATAAAAGAGAACGGCAGGTACATTTGAGCTGTACCTGCCGTTCTCTGCTTGGCATTACTTTTTTCTCAGAATCCTTGGATTCCGGTTCATCCACTTTCTCAAGGAATGCATCCACGAAGGCATTTTCCACCTTCTTATAACCGCCGACCACGGTATCTTCGACCTTATTGGTAGGCTGCGGTTGCTTTTTCTGCCATACCGCCGGTTTTCAGCGAACCATCTTCCTCCAGAAATTTGTCTGCGAACTTGTCCTCAATGCCCTGATATAAGGTTACGAGTAACCTTATCGGGGAATTGGAAAAGCAGTTGCCTTCGGTGGAAGATATTCAAAATAGAATTAAATGAGCCTTTTTGAAATTTGTTAAAAGTATTTTTACCGTATGTTCTTACAGAGTTTATTTGCATTTTGACCACCATTTGACCACTACTGTGCAGTCGCCCCTCAAAATGCCGAAAAAGCCTGTTGTGACAACCGACAACAGGCTTTTTCCTGTTTTGGCGGCAAATGTGCAGAACCAATAAAGTTCACGTTTCATCGTCAGTCTATACCACCCTGTCGTAGTTCTCCGACCCGGAAGGCCAGAGGTTCGAATCCCTTCGGGCGCACTTAAAAAAGCGCATTGCCATGTACTTTTGCAATGCGCTTTTTGGTTTGATGTTATTTTGGCTTCAGAATCACTTCTCGCTTTCAGGGAAGATGATTTTGTTGACAAAGAAGAAAATGACCATAGACACGCCGCCGTTCAAAACCGTCGTGCCGATGTTATAAATGAAGTCCGGCACAAGCAATCCGGCTACGGCGACCCACACGCAGTTGATGGAGTTGACAATGCAGGTAATGACGCAGAACGCCACCACATACCACGCGATCTGCTTGCCCAGATTGCCCTTGCTGCGGAACACGAAATTGCGCTGGATCGGGAAGTTGATGCACTCGCCGATGACCATGGCGATCATATACGCGCAAAAGTACGGCAGCCCGCCGTGGGCGGCATCGTAGCCGAGGATGTTCCACTTGAAGGTTTCCCCAAACAGGGTCACATCCACGCCGGGCCAGCCGAAATCCACCACCGGCAGACTGCTGAACGCAGCGGGCAGAAATTGCAGCAGCAGATACTTGAACACGGTGATCAGGTTCGACACGATGACGAACAGACCGCCCTCGCGCACCCACTTGGCTGCGGCGGGGTGTTTAGCCGCAAAATTATTCCAAAACTGCATAATGCAACCTCCATCAAGCGCCGCGCAGACGCTTTTCCATCTGCGCATTCAGCACCACATTCTTAATCGCTTCATAAATCACCCGCACAAGACCCAGGATCCAGAAGCCCTGCAATTCCATGACAATGCCGTCCACCATGCCCATGCTGATGGCGCCGTTCGTCATCTTTGCCAAGGCGCGAAGGGGCATATTGTACTGGAACAAAATGTTCAGGTCCGGCTTGCCGCGTTTATAGCTGACATCCAGCAGGATCGTCAGCACAAGCCAGACAAGCCAGCCCAGCGGGCTGCGTGCGTGGTTCAGTTCGCCCAAGGTCAGATTGCGGTCAATTTTGGTTTTGCCATTCGGGATGGGATGCCCCAACAGCTTTTCAAAGTCTGCATCGGAAACGTGCAGCACATCGCCCTTATAATAGCAATCCAAGTCCCTATCCTCATACGGATGCACGGTAGCCGTTCCATGTACGGAGATTTTCTCGCACAGCCGGATGTCCTCCACGCTTGCGCCGACAAGCAGCTCGTACTCGCCGCCCTCGATTTCCCAGCGGTTAGCCTTGACATTCCAGAAACGGAACGCCTTATCGTCCAGCGTAATGGTGATGCGCTGTTTCTCACCGGGGGCAAGCGTTACGCGGGCAAAGCCTTTCAGTTCCTTTGCAGGGCGGAAAAGCTCACTGTTCTTTTTAGCAATATACAGCTGCACAATTTCCGTTCCTGCCACACTGCCGGTGTTCGTTACGGTAAGGCTGACCCCCTGTTCATCGGCGACCAAATCGCTGTACGCAAACGTCGTGTAGCTCATACCATAGCCAAACGGGAAGCGCACTGCTTTTTCCGCCGTGGTAAAGTAGCGGTAGCCGATGTACAGCCCCTCGCGGTACTCCACAGTCTTGCGGCGGGTGGCAAAGTCGGCGGCGCTGGGTACGTCGGCGTAGGCCAACGGCCATGTTTCTGCCAGCTTGCCGCAGGGGTTGACCTTGCCGGTCAGTGCATCCGCAACGGCGCCCGCCCCCGCCTGACCGCCTAAGGCGGCGTACAACAGGGCTTGGCAGTTGTCCAGCCACGGCGTTTCGACTACGCTGCCGCTGTACAATACCACGACAATTTTCGGGTTGACAGCCGCCACAGCCTGCAGCAGATCCACCTGATTTTGCGCAAGGCGCAGATTGCTGCGGTCAAGCCCCTCACTCTCAGCGATTTCATCCAGACCCATGCACAAAATAACTGTATCTGCCTGTGTCGCCAGTTCGCAGGCGGATTTCTGCAAAGCAGCATCCGGCTTACCGTGGCGGTCAAAGCCCTGCTGATACCCGATGACGTTCAACTCGGAGTCGATCAGCTTATCCAGCAGCACATCCACCTGTGTCGAGTTCACCATGCTGGAGCCTGCGCCCTGGTAGCGCGGATTTTTGGCAAAGTCGCCGATGACAGCCACCTTGCTGCCCGCCGCCAACGGCAGCAAAGCGCCCTCGTTTTTCAGCAGCACAAGGCTTTCCTCGGCGGCGCGGCGGGCAAGTGCATGATGGGCTGCCGCATCAAACTCACGCGGGGCAGCGTCCAGCGCAGCCTTGGTATCAAACACCAGCGGCAGCAACTCTGACAGGCGGGCGTCGATGTCGGATTCAGAGATTTTCCCGCTTTCCACCGCCGCCAACAGTTCGCGCACGCTGTCCCCGCCGGGCGCAGGCATTTCCAGCGTGGAGCCGTTTTTCACACCCAGCGCGTGGTCGTTGCTTCCGCCCCAGTCGGTGATGACCGCGCCGTCAAAGCCCCACTCACCGCGCAAGATCTCCATGAGCAGGTGCTTATTCTCGTTGGCGTACGTACCGTTCACAAGATTGTAGGACGACATAATGCTGCGGGGATGCCCCTCTTTGACGGCAATTTCAAACCCGGTCAGGTAAATTTCCCGCAGGGTGCGCTCGTCCACGATGGAATCCGAAGCCATACGCCGCGTTTCCTGACTGTTGACGGCAAAGTGCTTCGGGCAGGCGGCTACGCCCTTGGACTGGATGCCGCGAATATATCCCGCCGCCAGCTTGCCCGCGAGATACGGGTCCTCGGAGAAATACTCAAAGCTGCGCCCGCACAGCGGGTTGCGCTTCATGTTAAGCCCCGGGCCCAACACCACCGACACTTCCTGCGCGGCGGCTTCCTCGCCCAAGGCTGCGCCGATTTCCTCGCCCAGCGCGGCATCCCAGCTGTTCGCAACAGCCGACGCCGTGGGGAAGCAGGTGGCGGGCACGCTGGGATTCAGCCCCAAGTGGTCGCTCTCCCCCGCCTGCTTGCGCAAGCCGTGGGGACCGTCCGACAGCCAGATCTGCGGGATGCCGTGTTGGGGCATACCCCGCGTTTTGAAGGTTTCCGCGCCGGAAAGCAGCGCGCATTTTTCTTCCAAGGTCAATTCTTTCAGCAAAAGTTCTGTATTTTGCATATATTTTCCCTTCTCATAAGAAAAGCCGCATCCAACGCCTGCAAGCAGACATCAGACGCGGCTTTTATTCAGCAAATACCGTTGTTAGAGCAAAGAATGCTTACTCTGCCGCCAGCGTGACCACAGCCTCGTTGATGGAGTAGGTGTTGCTGTAGCCCCAGCCGGAAACGATTTCGTCGTGGGCGGGGATGGTCAGCTGCTTGCTGCCGTCCTCACCCTCGGTGATGGGCACCGTCAGGGCATCGCTGCCGTTCAGGGTCATGGTAAGGGCATTGTCCTGCACATCCACCAGCGTGCCGGTGATGGATGCAGAGCCGTCGGCGGCAGTCAGCGTGCAGACCTTGTGGGAGTAATCCACCAGCAGCACGGCATCCGTTGCGGTGGGCGTCTCACCCTGCACCAGCTCATAGCTGCCCGTGTACTGCTCGGTGACCAGATCCTCGACCTGCACTTCAAACGTAGCGGTTGCACCCAGGAAGGAGGCCGTCACGGTCTTGGTGCCTACGGTGTCGCTGTCGTAACCGGTGAAGGTCAAGCGACCGCCCCAGATGGACTCCTCCGCACCGTTGGCGCGGGTAGCCGTCACAACCAGCTCGCCGGGGTTGAAGATGTCGCCCGTGTAGAAGGTGCGCAGGTTGGAGGCATCGATCGTCAGGCTCTTGGCAGGGGCATAGGGCTGACCGTAGATGTTGATGTTACGGGTGAACGCACCGCCATAAACGCCATAGCTCAGGCTGGCTTCCATGCTGTATACGCCGTGGTCGGTGTCAAAGACGAAGATATCCGCATCTGCGCCGCCATCCACATCGGTGGGGCGCACGGTGCCGTCGGCGTCCTGATTGCCCAGCAGATGAATGACGAAGTTCTTCTCGCCGTTTTCATCGTAGTTGTACCAGTAGCCGTAAACATGGGAGATAGAGTCGCCGCCCACGGAGGTGCTGGGACCGCTGAAGGAACCCCACATCGAACCGTCGGTGTAGCAGTACATATCCAGACACGCCGGATCCACGACGGTACTGAAGCCCTCGGTGTACTGGCCCTCGAAGAAGTAGGCGACTTCCCCGTTCGGCTCCTTGGCTTCCCAGGTTTCCTGCGGGATGGCAATAAGGTCATCCAGCGTCTTGGAGACATACTCGTTGTCGTTGTAGTTCATAACGGGACCATCGGCAGAAGTCTGCGCCGCATCGGGGGCAACCTCCGCATTGTCGGCCGAGGGCAGGCTGCTGCTCTGCAGGGAGAAACCGCCCACGCAGACCGCAGCGACCACGACCACCGCACCGGCGGCAGCAAGCTGTTTTCCGGTGGCTTTTGCCTCGCCGGTTTTCGTCTGCTTGCAGAAGCAGGCGATCACGCTGAGCAGGCAGGCAATGAAGGTGCCGACCATATAAAACACGCACAGACCGGCGTTGCCGCCTGCAAAGGTGACATGGTTGATGACGTCGGCAAAGACGAAATACAACTGCACAACGACAAGATACAGGGCAATGTTATAAATGACCGCCTGAATCAGCGCGCTGAACGGAACGGAAACAAAGAAGAAAACGAGCGAAGCGGCAGCGCCGACCAGCAGCACCACGCCGGGCATCGTGCCGGAGTGACCCAGAGGGGCGGCCGTGGCCTGTGTGAACAGGAATACAATGCCGGTGATCAGCGCGACCAGCGCTGCGGCAAGGCAGAACCAGCTGCCCAGCCCTTTATTTTTCAAGCCTTTATTCATCGGGTTCCACCTCCATCAATTCTTTTTGTCGGCACGATTCTTCCGCTTTTCCTCGGAGAAAACGTCCGTGTAGGTGTGCAGCACATACATCACGACAGCGGCAACAGCCAGTGCGCAGAACACAACATCGAGAGCGCGCAGGGTCGTCTGCCACCACGGGGCTGCGTCGGAAACGACAACGTCCTCCGCGCCGGAGCCGCCCATAGAGGACTGCAGCATGATGTAGTACAGATAATGGTTGGAGTCAATGACTTTCTGCAGCAGGTCGCCGTCATCGGTGCTGGTGATCAGCTTCTCGATTTCGTTCGGGCGGGCGGTATCCAGGCAGAAGATGTTGTTGCCTGCCATCAGCATTTCGGGGGCGGAGGAATACTCGGACGCGGTCAGCGCATCGTCGATGATGTAGCCGCCGTAGTTCCACTCGTCGCGCAGGATGTGCTGAATGCCCTGGTTGGCGGCAGCGTACATAACGCCGATACGGTTGTAAGCGGTCATAACGCCGAGAGAATCGCCCTCAGCCAGAGAACCCTCAAAGGCGCGCATATAGATCTCGCGGATGGACTGCTCGTTCGCAAAGGTGGAGATGCCCTGACGACCGGCTTCCTGCTCGTTCAGGAAGAAGTGCTTGACCGTGCCGATCAGACCCTTGTTGCGCATACCGTGGGAAACGGCCTTGGCAGCATAGTAGCTGAGAACGCCGTCCTCGGAGAAATACTCCGAGGTACGACCAGAGTAGGGAGAGCGCAGGGTGTCCGCGCCGGGCGCGTAGGCGATGGGGATGGACGCATACAGCGCATCCTCGCCGTACATCTCGCCAAAGCGGGTCTGCACATCGTGGTTCCAGGTTGCGCCGACGATAGGCAGCGTAGCCCAGCCGGTGCAGTTGCGGCGGTCGCCGTACTTAAACTGACCGTTCATGCCCTCGGGACCATCGACGATGGTGCAGCCGGGCTTGTTGACAGCCTTGACAGCCTTGATGCCCTTGGAGTCGCCCATGTTGATGAGCAGATCGCTCAGCGTCAGCTGAGAAAGGAAGTCGTTCCACTTCGGGTCGTCGAAGGCGACGCCGATCATATCGCTGAAGTTGATCTTCTCATCCAGCTCCACGCCGAGGTTGAAGTCGGAAACGCTCTTGGCATCGGCTGCCTTGACGTAGGTCTGCATATTCAGACCGTTGTACAGCTTATCGTTGACCGTCAGGGTCTCCAGCGTGGTGGGGTAGGTCGTATCCCACGCGCTGCGGGACAGGTAGGTGATTTTTTCGTCGTCGTTCGCCCAGTAGTTCACATCGGCGTCGTCGAAGGTATTCGTGACTTCCACATCGCTGTTGTAACGGGAGTTGCGGTACTTTTGGGTATCGACCTCGGTGTTGGGGGCGGTCCAGGTGGCCACGGCGGCGGTGTTGCCGGTGACGACATTGCCGTCCTGATCGATCAGCTTGCCCGCAACGGCGTCACCGCACTTGGCGGCCAGCACATTGTTCAGTGCCTCGTGTGCGCCGTTGCCGACGGCAAAGTAGTAATCGCCCGCATCGAGGATGTAGCCCTTCGCGCCGTTGGCGTCATAGGACGCGAGGAAGTAGCCGGGCACATCGACCGTGACAGTCTCGGATGCACCTGCGGCCACGTCGATTTTGTCATAGCCCAGCAGCTGGATCGAGGACTTTTCGACGTTGTTCTGCTTGTCGTAGTCGGTGTAGGGGGTCTGTGCGTACAACTCCACCGTAGCCTTGCCGTCCCTGTCGCCGGTATTGCTCACCGTGACGGTCGCCGTAAAGGTGTCGGTGTCGCTGTTGTAGTCCAGTTTGTCAAGGTTGTACTCATAGGTCGTGTAGGACAGACCGTAGCCGAAGGGGAAGCAGACCTCCTCGGCGTAGTTCCAGCCGTCGGTCGAGGCTTTGGTGCCAACCGTGGAATCGGCGTTGCCCTGACCGAGGATGGTGTCCTCGTAGCGGGTCTCGTAGTAGCGGTAGCCGACGTAGATGCCTTCGTTGTAGCTGACAAAGCTGTCGCCTGCCGCGCGGGGCGTTTTGCTGCCGTAGTTGTAGGCGTGCAGACCGAAGTTTTCGGCGCTGGGCGCGGACAGGGAGTTGGCGGCAAAGGTGGCGGTGGTGTGACCGGAGGGGTTGACCTCACCGGTCACAACGCGGATGGCGCCGGGCATACCGTAGAAGCCGGGGTTGCCGACCCACAGCACGGCGTCAACATTGTACTCGTCCAGCCAGTCCATCTCCATCGCAAAGACGGAGTTCAGCAGGACGACGGTTTTCTTGAATTTGCCGGAGTCCTTGATTTTCTGGAAGATCGCTTTCTCGTTGTCGTCCAGCTCCAGCATACGCTTGCCCTCGTCGTTGACCATCGCAAGGTCGTTGCCCTCGGTGGCAAAGCGGGACAGCGTCACAAACGCGACATCGCCGTAGGACGCAAACGAGTCGGTGACGCTGCCGGTGAACAGCGCCGGGTCATATTCGCCCACGCTGGAAACGCTTCTTTCTTTCGGCGCGGCGGCGGAAGCGTAGGCGTCCAGCACGGTTTGGTTCACGTTGAAGCCGGCATCCTGCAGGGCGTCAACGGGGGTTTTCTGGTAATCCGGGTTCGTGGAGGAACCGCCTGCGGTGCTGCGGAACACCGGGTCGATGCTGCCGCGGCCAAAGACCGTGACGTTGCGCTCAGACTCGGAAAGCGGCAGGGCATTGTTGCGGTTGTAGAGCAGCACGCTGCCCTCTTCCTCCTCCTGCTCACAGAACTGATAAGCGGCTTCGATGTACTTTTCGTAGCTTGCGTCAGACAGGGTGCCGTCAGCGGAGAACTCCGTGCCGCCGTAAGATGCGTCAGAGCCTTCGATGCCGAGTGCATGGTTGACTTCGCCTTCCTGCTGGAACGCAATAGTCGTTCCGGTCAGGACAAGGTTGGCCACCAGCACAGCCGCGCCGGACAAGCCCAGCCAACGGCGGGACTTGCTTGAGGTTTCCTTTTGTGCCATAGGTTTTTCTCCTTCCTAAACTGTCACAGATGAATGATACGATGCGCTTGCTGCCAAGGGCTGTGCACTTCCCTTTTGCACAAGCTTTTCGTATCTTTTTCACAAAGCTATCATAAAGGGAAGCGTTGACCGGGTCAATGCAGTTGGCGTAAACGTCAAAAAACACGGCACAAATGACACAAAAGCAAAGCGACCGCCTTTCGGCAGTCGCTTTTGGGTTATGCAGTTTCTTTTTGGCTTTTCCCGCAGGGGAAGGTGACAACCAAGTAAAAAATCGAGTCCTCCACAAAGCAGTCTGCCGTGCCGCCGTACAGCTCGGCAATGCTTTTGATGCTTTTTATGCCGTAGCCATGCTCCTCGGTATCCTGTTTGGTTGTGACGATAGCGCCGTCCCGCAGCGTCGGCGGTGCGGGGGTGTAGTTCTGCACGCGGATGACCGCCATGTCACGGCAGCGGCTGATGTCCAGTGTGATGACCCGCTTAGACGCATCGCTTACCTGCGTCAGACACTCAATGGCATTGTCCAGCGCATTGCCCAGCAGGGAGTAAATGTGGTAGTGCTTCATATTCTCCAGACAGCTGCCGTCTGCCGAGCAGACCAGCTGAATACCTGCCTGCCCGCAGAGTGCCGATTTTTGGGTCAGTGTGATGTCCAGCGCCTTATTCCCGGTGAAATAGCGCAGGTTCAGGTTGTTCATCTCTTCTTCCAGACGGGCGCGTTCCTCATCTGTGGCGCGGGAATACTGCTGTTTCAGGTCATGGTAGCGGATGTTGATTTTTTCCATGTCTTTTTTTGCCTGCTCATACTGCTGCTTGTCACATTCCAGCAGCTGCGCCAGCATTTCATTTTCGTGTTCCAGACTCTTGATGCTGCAATTTGAAAATTCCAGCGCCAGAATCGTGATGGCAAACAGGATGCAGAACGCATTCAGCGCCAGATAGGCGGTCAGGTAGGACTCTGCGCTGCTGTCCAGGACATCCTCCAGCACAACACTCAGGTAGACCGCGGCAATCAGGAAAAAGCCGGAGTAAAGCACGGTCTTGACATTGTCAAACAGCAGGCACCCGCGCCGGATGCGCAGGGTGAACAGCAGGTAGATGACCAGGCAGACCACAAGGTTGCTGAAAAGCAGAATGACAAAGTCAACGCGCCTGTCCGTGCGCCCATGCTGAATCAGCAAAAAAATGGGCATATAGGCCAGCTTACTGGCAATGTGCTGCACCGCGTAGGCACAGGTTGTATAAAACAGGGCGTGCAGCGGGCTGCAGTCAAAGCTGAACCATATCAGGTCAAACAGCAGCGTCGTATACAGCAGCAATTTTGCCCAAAGCGGCAGGAATGCCAGGGTGTCCGTCAGCGCAAGAAAGGCCCATACACTCGCCGCCAACCGCGGAACGAAGCAGCTGCGGCGCTGCCCCCACGGGACAAACAGGCAGGCGCATAGAATCATACCCAGCTGGATTTGCTGGTTCAGTATCCAATTTATGACCGGCACGGGTCTTCCCACTCCTTTTTTGCCATATATCGGGAGAATGCCTCGGTAAAGGCGTCCTTGTAGGTGCGCCCGATGGGCAGTGCCGCCCCGCCGATATAGACATTCATACGGCTTACCGCCGTGATACAGCGCAGGTTCACAAGATAACTGGCGCTGCATCGCACAAAGCCGTAGGGCGTCAGCTGCGCCGCGATTTCCTGCATCGAACCGCGGTTTTTGATGATCTCGGTCTTACCGTCCCCGCCGCACAGGTTGTACAGCAGGTCGTGCTGGCGCACCTCCACATAGGCGATTTCCGCTGCATCCAGCAGCCGCGTCACGGTGCCGTCCTTGACGACAATGTGCGGCGGCGCAGTCTTTTGACCGGCGCGCTTTTGCAGCACCTTCAGCGCCCGCGTCAGATACATATGGAAGGAGTACCACTGTATCGGCTTTACAATAAAGCCCAGTGCGCCGACACTGTACCCGTTCAGCGCGAATTGCTGCAAATTCGTGCAAAAAATGAGGATGACGTCTTGATCTGTCTCCCGGATTTTTTCGGCCAGTTCCATGCCGGACATCTGCGGCATATCAATGTCCAGATATAAAATGTCAAAATCACGGTCTTGCGCCGCCAGATAGACTGCCGCACAGTCGAACTCCTGTACGTTCAGTTCTGTGCCGTTCTCCGCGCCAAACCGCGCCAGTGCCTGTTTCAGTTGGTCTCTTTCTTGTTTTTCATCGTCCACAATGCCGATTCGGATCATCGTGCGTTCCTCCCTCCGCGCAAGGATCTATACAAATATGATATACCCCCGAACGCAGCCGCGTCAACCTTTTACGAGCGAATCGTCCAATTTTTCCAAGATATTTCAGGTGGCAGTTGCCGCAGTTGCAGCCGCCGTAGATGGAGTCATTACCCGTACCGTCTATCCCGAAGTGCCGCCGCGGGTGGAATACGCTCTCTCCGACTTAGGCGAATCCATGCGTCCCATCATGGATGCAATGGAGATTTGGGGGACGGCATATAAAAAATAGAAGGAATAAAAAAGCAGCACAGCCCCCGCCAGAAACTCATAGAACTTGGCGGGGGCTGTACTCTTTTAATCAGCCAATATTTAAATCAGACCCATCAGGCTGGGCAGGCCCAGAGACAGAGCCGGGATGTAGGTGACGGCCAGCAGGGCGGCAACCAGTGCCACAAAGTAGGGGATCAGCTTGGACGTGACCTGCTCGATGGAGACATGGCCGATACCGCAGCCGACGAACAGAACCGAGCCGACCGGCGGGGTGATGTTGCCCAGGCACATATTGAAGATCAGCATAACGCCGAACTGAATCTCCGTCATGCCAAAGCTGGTGGCGATGGGCAGGAAGATCGGGGTGAAAATCAGGATGGCCGGAGTGATGTCCATGAACATGCCGATGACCAGCAGGATGATGTTCATGAGCAGGAAGATGATGTACTTGTT
>ERZ773169.2212-NODE-2212-length-14797-cov-3.242572_pt1 | contig 14797 bp, 9 predicted proteins | sample MGYA00580536_ERZ773169 | MGnify/ENA primary metagenome ERZ773169 (study PRJEB29015, sample SAMEA2737814) | human gut metagenome | biome: human gut; feature: human-associated habitat; material: faeces | place: China | collected 2012 ...
CATCAACGGTGCGAAGAACGCCGCCATTCTGGCCGTGCAGATGATGGGCACGAACGACGAGGCCATGCTGCAGAAGGTGGTCGACCTGAAGGCGGAGATGGCCTCCTAGGCGTTCTCGTCTTGTAATGGGTGCGGTCTGCGCCACGCAATTTGCTCGACGGTTTGCGTGGCAGAGGCGGCCTTGTTCGTGGTTGCAGGCGATTCGGTCTCCGGTTTTTCCCAAAAATTGCGTTTGTTAGCATCCGCAGTGGAGCTGCGGGAAATCTAAGGGGCGAAAATGACGCCAATGAGGGCAAATGGTTCAATTTCGGGGCAGAAAATGGACATGAGGCGAGGTCTTCCGTCTCGAATGTCTGCAGAAAATGCTAACAACCGCAATTTTTGGCGAAAAGCCGATAGGCAAATTGTCCCAGTAGATTGGTCGGCGGGTAGGTAGTAAGTTGATACCGACGGAAAGAGCGTCCGTTAGGCTGACGCCAACGGACAGGTTGTTCCAACAGATTGACGAGAGTGGCGGAACGAATATGGCGAAGAAACTTCTGATGGGAAACGAGGCGTTTGCCCACGCGGCTTTGGAGGCCGGGGTGAACGTGGTGGCGGGGTATCCCGGCACGCCATCGTCCGAGCTGGTGGAAACCGTGGCGAAGCTGCACGCGGCGGGAGCGGCCCAGGACGTGCATGTGGAATGGTCCACCAACGAGAAGGCGGCGCTCGAGATGCTGGCCGGCGCGTCCTACTGCGGCGCGCGGGTGCTGTTCACCTGCAAGCAGGTGGGGCTCAATGTCGCTTCCGATGCGCTCATGTCGCTGAACTACGTGGGCACGGGCGGCGGCTGCGTGCTGTTCGTGGCCGACGATCCGGGCCCCATCTCCTCCCAAACCGAGCAGGACACGCGCCGGTTCGGCTCCTTCGCGAAGGTGCCGGTGCTCGATCCGGCTACGCCCGAGCAGGGCTTCGCCATGATGCGGGCCGCCTTCGATCTGTCCGAGCGCTACCACACGCCGGTCATCGTGCGTCCCACGACGCGTATCAACCATGCTTCCACGTTCTTCGAGGTGGCCGAGGAAACTCACGGTCGCCCGCTGCCTGAAGAAGGTTTCCGGAAGGATCCGAAGTGGGTCATTTTCCCCAAACGGGCTTTCGAGGCGCACGGCGAGATCAATCGCCGGTTGGCCCAAATAGCTTGGGACTACACTCACGACCCCGCATTCGCGCAGTTCAACGAGGTGTTCGAAGGGGGCGGGGAAGGTGAGGGCGCTTGCGCTCAGAATGGCGTCGAAGGTGCTGGAGCGTCTGCTCCTGCGGTGGGTATCGTGGCTGGCGGCGTATCGGCAGCCTATGCTCGCGAGGCGCTGACGCTCATCACGTCTCAGGCCGCTCGTGCCGGCATCCCCGTGCCGCGCTACCGCTTCATAGCTGTGGGGACGCCGTATCCTTTCCCGACTGAGACGGCGGCGGCCTTTGCCGAGGGGCTGACCGATGTGATCATCTTCGAAGAACTCGATTCCGTGCTGGAAGAGGAGATGCTGAAGCTGGCCGGGGCGCGCCATCTGCCGCTGCGGGCGCACGGCAAGCTGACCGGCGAGGCTAACGACCGCGGCGAGAACACGACGGAGAACATCGCCGGCCGCTTGGGGAGGTTCTTCGATCGCACCCACCGCTCCAATGGGCTCGCCGCCCTGGTGGCGTCCACCATCGGCGCCAACGATCTCAGCTACGAGGGCCCGTTACCCGTGCGGCCGCCGGTGCTGTGCGCGGGCTGCCCTCACCGCGGCAGCTTCTATGCCGTGAAGCAGGCGCTTCGCGGCCGTGAGGCTGTGCTGTGCGGGGACATCGGCTGCTACACGCTTGGCAACGCCCAGCCGCTCGATGCGGTGGACACCTGCCTGTGCATGGGCGCGGGCATCACCATGGCCCAGGGCTTTGCCGTGGCCGAGCCGGACAAGAAGCAAGTGGCTTTCGTGGGCGACTCCACGTTCTTCGCCAGCGCTATGACCGGTATCGCGAATGCAGTGTACAACGGCCACGACGTCACCTTCGCTATCCTGGACAATGCCACCACGGCCATGACGGGCAGTCAGCCCCACCCGGGTACGGGCGTCACGCTCATGGGCGAGCGGCGCCGCCCCATCGTCATTGAGGAAGTGCTGCACGGCCTCGGCATCCAGCACATCGGGTTCGCGAATCCTCACAGTCTGGAAAGCTCCGTGGCGGCGGCCCGCGCGGCCATCGACTACGAGGGGCCCTCGGCCATCATCTTCCGTGCGCCGTGCATTCAGCTGAAGAAGCCCGATGCTCCAGTGACGATCGATGCCGACAAGTGCGCCGGCTGCAAGAAGTGTATTACCTCCATCGGGTGCCCTGGCATCGGCTTCGATGAGGGGCTGCGCGGTCCGAAGTCGGGCACGCGTGGTCAAGCTTTTGTGGATACGAGCTTGTGCGATGGCTGCGCGCTCTGCGTGCAGGTGTGCCCCTTCGACGCTATCCAGGGTGCCGTGGGTTTTGGCGGCGCGGTGCCGACAGAGCCGGCCATCTACGCCCCGAACCCCGATCCGTTCCAAACGGGGCCGATCCCTCGTGTACTGACTGATGAGGTGAATGACTTCCAGGAAACGGAGATAGCAGGCGAGTCGAACGAGACGCCTGGTGAGGTGTTGGGGGCAGTCGAAGGGGTGCCAGTGGCAGAACGCATCGTGCATTCCGAAGGGCCGACTGGCCCCTTGGCGGGATTGCCGCTGTCGGAGGAAGGAGGCGCGCGATGATCGACATTTTGCTTGCAGGCGTGGGTGGCCAGGGTACGGTGCTGGCCGCGAAGGTGCTGGCCCAGGCGGCGCAGAGCAAGGGCTGGCAGGTGCGCACGGCCGAGACTATCGGCATGGCCCAACGTGGCGGTAATGTGACGAGCCACGTGCGCATGGGGTCGAACGGGGAGGCGATTTACTCGCCGCTCATCACGCCGGGTACGGCCGACATGGTCATCGCTCTGGAGCCGGGTGAGGCGGCCCGCGCGCTGCCCTATCTGGCGCCGGGTGGTGTGCTGGTGACGGCCACGACGGCCATCCACCCGGTGACGGCGGCCCTGGCGAGCCAGCCCTATCGTGCCGGCGACGTGGTGGCAGCTTTGGCGAACTCCCTGCAGGCGGAGGCGTCCCGCGAGCAAGCGGCCGAATCGATCGTTGCGCCGAACACCGTGACTGCTGACCAGGACGCCAGCACCGATGGCGTGGAAGGCTACCCGGTGCCCCTGTTCATCCCCGTGGACGACGAGGCCCTCGTGCGCGAGGCCGGTGCCGGCTCCCGCAAGTCCCTCAACATGATGCTGCTCGCCGTGGCCGTGGCCCAGGGCCGTGTGCCGCTCACCGTCGACGAGCTGAAAGATGCGGTGCGCGCCTGCGTGAAGCCCCAGTTCGTCGCCATGAACCTCGCCGCCATTGACACCGCCGTCGCCAACTTCGGATAACAGAGGGCCTCGGATAATTTGCTCTAGCTGAATAACATGCAAGAGTTCTCATAGACGTGTTGCTTGATTTGTCAATTAAAGCATCTATAATTAATACCATAATTATGGTAATGAAAGTAGGTGCCTTATGACAGCCGCTGTGGCAGCGCTTCCGCTTATTCGACCTATCACTGATTTGCGCACGCAGTTCAATGACGTGTGCGCTCAGGCGACGGAGAGCCAGGAACCCATCATCCTCACGAAAAACGGTGTGCCGGCCTATGTGCTGGAAGACTGCGCCGCTTATGAGGCCGCCGCTCAGCGCAACCGCATGTTCCTCGCCTTGCGTGAGGCGGAAATTGAAGAGCGCTACCGCCCGGAGGCGCTCACAGCGGAGGAATCCGACGCGCGCATGGCCGAAATCTTCAAGGTATGGGGGCTCGACTATGCTTGATCTTGCATGGCGTCCGCGGGCGCAGCTCGATCGGGAGTCCATCGCCATCTACCTCGGCCTCGAGCGGGGAATGCCCCAGGCGGCCCTCGATGCGATAAAGGGTATCGATGCGGCTTTGGAAACCGTGCGAACCTTTCCGGACGTCGGCGGCCACTTTACCGACGACCATCTCGAGCACGAGTACCGCACGACGCTTGCGGGCCCCTACATCATCTACTACCGCTACAACGCCACCACGCTTACGGTGTACCGCATCATGCATCAGCGTCAATCCATCGACACCTATAGCCTGATTGAGTATTAACACTCAATCCAGAATCAGTATAGGTTGCCAAGGTACAATCCGAAAACAGTTGACCTCAATCAACCCTCAACCGATCAAATTCGGAAAAACATGAATCAAAAACTCGGAAAACCATGAATCAAAAACTCGGAAAACCATGAATAGTTTGATAGTATAGGGTCGATGCAAAGAAGCCGCTCGTAGAGAAAAGGTTGCGTGGGCCATGCCTCGGAAAACGCTTGTAAAGAATGGATATCTGCCGCGTCTTGTGGACGAGCAAATAGAGCGCTATCTCGAGGTCTTCGGGGCCGTAGAGGTGGCTGGTACGAAGTGGTGCGGAAAGACGTGGACGGCTTTGGCCCACGCGCAAAGCGTCAGCTATGTGGATGAAGAGTTGGACATGGCTCGTGCCGACCCAAAACTCATGCTCATAGGCGATCGCCCCCACGTTATAGACGAATGGCAGCTTGCGCCTGCGATTTGGAATGCAGTTCGTCATGCCATAGATGACGAGCGGGGGTTAAGGGGAGCGTGGCTGCTGACTGGGTCGTCCACCCCGATCTCGTCCGATGACCAAGAGGGCCAGAGCAGGCATAGTGGTGCGGGTCGGATTGGCTCTGTGAGGATGTATCCCTTCAGCTTGGCCGAGTCTGGGGAGTCTGAACGTTCTGTCTCGCTCCGCGGTCTATTCGCTCACCGGTTTCAGCCAGCGAAAGTTGAAAACGATACGCGTCAGCTAGCTGAGTTGATCTGCCGTGGGGGATGGCCCGAAGCCCTCGATCTTTCCGCTGAAAACGGTCAGCTCGTTGCAAGAGAATATCTGCGTCTTGTTTTCGAAAAGAGTGCTCCTAAACATGGCAAGAGTGGAGAGGTGGCCCGTCGGTTGTGCTTGTCGATTGCCCGCAATTTGGGACAGTCTCCAACCTACAAGACCATCATCAGCGATATGTACGGCGGAGAGGACAATCCATCATCCCTCGTAACCGAGCAGACGCTCGCCTCGTATCTGGAGTTTCTTCGCTCGATCTACCTTGTCGAGGAGGTGCCGGGCTGGGTGCCGCCAAAGCGCTCAAAAAAGCGCCTAGCGACGAAGCCGAAGCGCTACTTCGCCGATCCGTCGTTGGCCGCCGCCCTGCTATTGCTTTCGCCGGATTCCCTCCTCGCGGATGGGCAGACCTTCGGTCTTGTTTTCGAGAATCTTTGCATTCGCGATCTCAAGGTATACGCCCAGGCGATGGATCCTTCGATGCCGGCGGCTGTTTACTACTATCGGGACGATTCGGGGTTAGAGGCCGATGCTGTCATAGAGACCCTGGATGGTAGATGGGCCGCCTTCGAGTTCAAGCTCAGCGAAGAGAAGGTTCCCGATGCGGTGAAATCTCTCAGGCGGCTGCGGAAGAAAGTTGCAGAAAACCCACGAGCGCAGGGGCGTCCTCCAGAGTTCCTCTGTGTGATAACCGGCATTGGCTCGTATGCTAGAGAAGTGGAAGAGGGCATTTACGTCGTGCCCCTCAGGGCGCTGGCAGACTGATACGGTGTACCGCATCATGCACCAGCGCCAATCCATCGACACCTACAGCCTGGTCGAGTATTAAAGGACTTCCAGCGGGATTTACCGCTTGGAGTGAAAGAATTTTCTTCCATGATAGCTTCTAAGTTCCTCTAAGTTTGCAAGGGGTTCCCTGCAAAGACCTATTAGAACTACGGAGGGGAGGAGTGCGGGTAATTCTGATTTGGGAGAAAAATTCGTGAAATAATCTCCCGCAGCGGAGATTTTTACGGCAAAGAGGATTATCTGCACTCGCTCGAAGAACGCTTGGCCTCGGGGCAATTAATAATTCGGAAAGAAAGATTGCGGATGGCGGTAATGGCTATTGGGGTCTGGTTCTCGTACTCTTGTAGACACGTTGAGGAGAACGTGCTTCTGAGTAAGGGAGAAGAGGAGGACCTATGGCTCGCAATGAAGAGACGCTCCAAGCCGATTCGCGTGAGACGATTCGAGGCGCTGCGCATCTTACTCGCCGCAGCTTTATCAAAGCCACTACGGCTGCTACGGCTTTGGCCGCGGCTAGCTCGCTGACTGCTTGCGCTCCGGCTACGAGCGATTTGGCCGCTACGGGTGAAGATGCTGAAGCTGCCCATCCGGTCGGTCGCGATATCGTGTCAGGCGAGTGGAAGACGGCGGCCTGCTGGCACAACTGCGGTGGTCGCTGCCTGAACAAGGTGCTTGTGCAAGACGGCGTTGTCGTGCGCCAGAAGACCGACGACACCCACGAGGACAGTCCGGACTATCCGCAGCAGCGCGGGTGCCTGCGCGGCCGCAGCCAGCGTAAGCAGGTGTTCGCCGAGGATCGCATCAAGTATCCGCTCAAGCGCGCCGGCTGGAGCTTGGACGCTCCCAATGGCGAGTTGCGCGGCAAGGACGAGTGGGAGCGTGTGAGCTGGGACGAGGCGCTCGATCTGGTGGCTCAGGGCCTGACTCGCGCCAAGGAGCAGTATGGCAACCGCTCCATCCTGCTCCTGAAGGGTTGGAATCCCGAGATGACCCGCACCATGGGCGCCTTCGGCGGCTTCACGAACTTCTGGGACACCAACTCCTATGGCTCCTGGTCGAAGACTCCGTTCGTCATCGGGTTCCATCACGACAACATGCAGGATCAGACTATCAACGACCGTTACGACCTGCGCAACTGCGAGACCATCGTCATGATGGCCATGAACCCGGCCTGGAGCGCTGCGGGCAGCCAGATGTGGAGCTACTGGCAGGCCAAGGCCGCCGGCGCGAAGTTCATCGTCGTTGATCCCATGTACAGCGAGACGGCGGCCACCTTGGATGCGGAGTGGATTCCCATTCGCCCGGCCACCGACATGGCCTTCCTGCTCGGCGTGGCCTACGCCATGTTGGAGGCCGACGAGGTCGAGGGCCTCATTGACTGGGACTTCCTGAACCGCTGCACCGTGGGCTTCGATGCCGAGCATATGCCGTCCGATGCTAAACAGCAGACGAACTTCAAGGACTACGTGCAGGGCGCCTACGACAACACGCCGAAAACGCCGGAATGGGCCAGCGAAATCTGCGGCGCCTCGCCCGAGGCCATCCGCAATCTGGCCCGCGCTATGGGCAAGGATCACAAGGTGGGCTTCCTTGTGTCGGCTGCCTCGGCCCGCGTCAACAACACCGACAACCTGCCCCAGCTCGTCATGACCGTGGGCGCCATGGGCGGCCATATGGGCAAGTCGGGCCACATGACGGGTTCCACCATGCATGTGACTTCGGGTAACGGCGGGCCGGCTCTCATTAAGGCCGGCAAGGACGGTCTGCCCGAGATCAAGAACCCCGTGGATGACCACATCAATGGCAACGAGGTGTGGGATGCTGTCATCGATGGCACTTATACTTTCACGGGCACGAAGCACTACGACCCGGCCGAGAAGCGCGATATCGACATCCACGTCATCTACCATTCAAGCGGCAACAAACTGCAGACCAACGTGGGCATGGCCCGCGCCATCGAGGCCCATCGCAAGGTGGACATGGTGGTGGCCCATGCCCAGTTCTTTACCTCGGCCGCCCGCTACGCCGACATCATCCTGCCCCTCACCACCGAGTGGGAGCGCTTCGACGGTCTGTTCGGCGGCACGCTCGGCCATAAGTCGAACCGCGAGATGATGGTGGCCTATCAGCAGATCATCGACCCCTTGTACGAGGCAAAGTCCGACCAGGACATTGCCTGCGAGCTAGCCGAGAAGCTGGGCATCGCGCGCGCTGATGTGTACCCCTTCGATGTGAAGCAGCAGTATTTCAATCAGCTGGCTTCCATGGAGGTGTGCGACGAGGACGGCAAAACCTATGTGCCGGCCGTGGGCATCACCCAGGAAGACATCGACGAGCTGGGCGTGGAAGGCGAGCCCCAGGAGGGCAAGCTGGCCTATCAGGAGCTCAAGCAGCTCGGCGTGTATCAGGTCAAGCGCACTCCCGACGACAACTACGGCTATATTGCTTTCAAGGACTTCGTGGAAGACCCCGAGGCTAATCCGCTGGAAACGCCCTCCGGTAAGCTGGAGATATACAGCCAGACGCTTGCGGACACGTTCTCGGCCATGGGTTGGGACACGGTGACCCCCATTCCCACCTATGTGAAGGTGACCAACGGCTACGAGGACGCCTCCGCGTCTGGGGCTGAGTATCCCCTGCAGGTGATGAACCCCCACTATCTGCGTCGTGCTCACTCGGTGTTCGACAATATCGGCTGGCTGCGCGAGGCGTGGACGAACCCGGTGTTCATCAGCACTGCCGACGCCGAGGCGGCCGGGGTGTCCGACGGCGACACGGTGCTCGTCTCGAGCCCCTACGGCCAGTGCGTGCGCAACGCCTGCGTGTATGCGGGCCTCATGCCCGGCGTGGTGGCCCTGCCTCACGGCGCGTGGGTGGCCGTGGACGAAGAGACTGGTATCGATGCGGCCGGCGCCGACAACTACCTGACGGGCCCCGCCCCCAACGGTCAGGGCGTGTCGGGCTACAATTCCGCGCTCTGCAAGATTGAGAAGTACACGGGCGAGGCTTTGGCTCCCGATGCCGAGCAGCCGCTTCGCATTGTCTGCAAGGATGGTGAGTAACCTATGGCCGACGTGAAAGAGAACAAGAACCCGCAGGGCTTCTATTTCAACCAGCAGGCTTGCATCGGCTGCCGTACGTGCCAGGTGGCCTGCAAAGACAAGAATGATCTCGAGGTAGGCTATCTGTTCCGCCGAGTGGAAAGCTTCGAAGTGGGAGAATTTCCCAAGCCCGCCACTTTTCACTACTCCGGTGCCTGCAACCACTGCCATACCCCGGCCTGCGTGGAAGTGTGCCCTGCCGGTGCTACCTATATCAATGAGGAAGACGGCACGGTGCAGCACGATGACGAGGCGTGCATCGGCTGCGGCTACTGCGTGAAGGCTTGTCCCTACGGCCACCCGGTGCTTATTGAGGAGCTCAACGTGGTGCATCGTTGTGATGGATGCATCGATCTCCGTGCGGCAGGGGAGAAGCCGGCTTGCGTGGCAGCTTGTCCCATGCGTGCTTTGGATTTTGGGCCCATTGAAGAGCTGCGGGCCGCTCATCCCGATGGCGTGAATGTGGTCTCGGTGCTGCCCGAGCCCACCACCGATCCCTCGGTGGTTATCGATGCCCGTCAATCGGCTCTTTCCGGCGAGCCGAAGCAGCTCGTTCTGTAGCCATCTTCCCGCTGAGCCGGGCCGTGCGACCCCCCCTCCCGTCGCACGGCCCGGCTTTCCGCGCTACACTGGTCGAAGGTGGAAGGGGGCGCGCCGATGAAGCTGAAAACCAAATTTCTCTGCCTGATCGCCGTGCTGTTGGCGGTGTCGCTCGGCGCGAACCTGGTTTGGACTTCCGCAAACAAGCATAGCCAAATGGAAAACGAACTGCGAGAGCAGGCGCGCGCCCTCGCTCAGCAAATGGATGCCGTCTGGGAGTTCATGGTGGCCAATCAAGATCGCCTGGCCCAAGTGGCCTTCACGGAAGATGGCGTGTACCAGGGGCTTCACTGCGCCATTGCCGGTCGCATTATCGGTCAGTCTTTCACGATGCATTCCGATTACACGACGCGGTTCGTGAATTTCAACCCACGCAATAAGGCTGGCGAGCCCGACGACTACGAGGCGGCCGCGCTCTCCGCGTTCCACGACGATGCAAGTCGTGCCGACTACTATGGCTTTACCGACTATGAGGGCCGCCAGGTCTTTCGCTATGTGGCTCCCATGACCATAGAAGAGGCCTGCCTGCAGTGTCACGGCGAACCAGCCGGCGAGCTGGACGTCACTGGCGCTCCCAAGGAAGGCTGGAAGATGGGGGACGTGGGCGGTGCCATCAGCATCATCATGCCGCTTGACGTGTACCAGGCCAACGAGCGAGAGTCCGTCGCCCAAGACGTTTTATTCTTCGCCATCATGCTGGCGGTGTGTCTGGTGGCGGTGTATGTGGCGCTGACCTATTTGGTAACACGGCCTTTGGGTAAGATTCGCGCTGGCGTGGACGAAGTGTCCGAGGGCAATCTTGACGTGCGTCTCAGCTATAGCGAATCGTCCCAGGAGATGAGTTCGCTCACGACGGCCTTCAACGACATGGCCCACGAACTTGCTGATGTTTACGCAGGGCTTGAAGACGAGGTGGCCGATCGGACGGCGCAGCTGCAGCAGGCTAACGAGGTGCTCGAGCAGCAGCGTCGCCAGTTGGAAGCGGTTAACGCTCAGCTGGTGGATGAGAACCAGTACAAGAGCGACTTCCTTTCTATGGTGAGCCATGAGTTGCGCACGCCGCTCGCTTCCATTGTGGCCTTTGCCGATCTGCTGAGCAAGCATCGCGCAGGAGCCGACGAGAACGAGGCTAAGGCCTTGGCGGGCATCGAGGCCAACTCCCAGGCGCTCATGCTGATGATCAACGACATTTTGGAAATGAGCCGTCTTGATGCCGGCCGCGTGAAACTGAGTCTTGAAGTGGTGGACATCGGCGATGTGGTGGGTATCGTGCGTGCCACGGTAGGGCCCCTGGCGGCTAAGGAGCATTTGGAATTTACAAGCGAGGTGGCGCCGGATGTGCCGCTGGTACGAGGCGATTTCGACAAGCTCGTCCATGTGCTGCAGAATCTGTGCGGCAACGCGGTGAAGTTCACCCCTGACGGGGGTACCGTGCATCTTAAGGCCGCTTTCCATCCTGCCAGTTCAAAAAGCGTTGCCGATGAGGTATGGCTTACGGTGGCCGATAGCGGCATCGGCATAGATACCGCAGATCAGGAACGTATCTTTGAGAAGTTTGTACAGGTGGACTCGTCATCCACTCGGCGCTACAACGGTACGGGATTGGGACTCGCCATCGTGCGCGAGTACGCCGAGATGCACGGAGGCTCAGTGAGCGTGGAAAGCGAACTGGGCCAGGGAGCCTCTTTTGTTGTGCGCATCCCTGTATCCGGACCGGTTTCACGTGAAGCAGCAGAGAAGGACGACAAATCTGATAGCGAGCCTAGCGGCGAAGATCTCCCGAAGGGGGAACAATCATGAATCGACCCATTAAGGTAATGCTCATCGACGACGATCCGGGCATCCATGAGAGCCTGCGGGCCGTGATCGAGGAGGCGGGCTACGAGTTCTGCGGGGCTCTTGGCGGGCGAGAGGGGCTTCGGCTGTTGGATGATGAGCGCCCCGACCTGTTGCTTCTCGATGTGATGATGCCTGGCATGAATGGCTTCGATGTCTGCCAACAAATGCGCGAGGAAGGACGTCGTATTCCCGTTATCTTTCTCACGGCGAAAAATGACATCGTAGACAAAAGCACGGGCTTCAAGGCCGGTGCCGATGACTACGTGACCAAGCCCTTCATCGCCGACGAGCTGTTGCTGCGCATCGACGCCCACGTGCGGCGTCATCGCGGCGACATCGAACATGCGCGCAAAAATTCAACCGATGTCAGTGAGCTGGTGCGCCGCGAACCGTGCCGCATAGGAGATCTGGAAGTGTTCTTCGATCGCTACGAAGTGCATTTGCACGGCGAGACAGTTCCTCTGACGGCCAAGGAATTCGAAATACTTGCGCTTTTGGCCGAAAGTCCCGGAGAGGTGTTCACGCGACGCCGCATCTATGAGCACCTGTGGGGCGAAACGGCGGAGGTGGACGAGAATTCCATCACGGTATCCATGCGCAAGATTCGCGAAAAGATTGAGAACAACCCCAGCGAGCCGCGATATCTGCTCACCGTCTGGCGCGTTGGCTACAAGCTGGCGGCAGAATAGAGGATCGTGGAGAGAGGGCGTCATCGCACTCCGAGTAGTTAACTTACTTAAGTTAAAGGCTAAGTTTGCCCATTTGCAATTTTTCCAATGTCGCCTTCGCTTGCGGGCAAGATTTTCGAGTTGTTAGACGTCTTATGTTGCGCGATGTTCGATTTCGGCTTGGTTTGCGGGGTTTTGCGCCGAAAAGAGCCGGAAATCGTCGGTTGGGCTTCAAATTGAGATTCCCCGAAGTCTAACAACTCGAAAAAAGCGTCCGAAAACGAGCGCTAGATTTGCCGGGGGCAAGTTGTAGTCGGCATGCCCTCTCGCCTCGCGCAGAAGGGCCCCCGTCGATTAGATGGGCGATAAAGTCATCTTTCCAGCCACCACCTCGCCTTTTCCCTGCGCGATTGTCGTGATTCACGAGTGCGAGTTGTTGCCCATTTGTTAGAATGGGGCATACTCGCAATAAATGTGCACGAAGGAGAGATGCGCGCCCATGGAAATGACGAAAGAGCAGCTTGAGCTTATCACCAATCAGCTGGCCACCATTAAGGAGCGGTCGCCGTTCTACGCGAAGAAGTTCGAGGGCATCGATGTGACGGACGTGCGCACCCAGGCCGACTTCGAAAAGCTGCCCTTCTCTGAGAAAGATGACCTACGCGCGGTGTATCCGCTGGGGCTGCAGGCGGTGCCCGACGAGGAAGTCGTGCGCATCCACAGCTCCTCGGGCACCACGGGCACGCCGGTTATCAACCCCTATACCAGGCAGGATGTGTCAGACTGGGCGGAAATGTTCAAGCGGTGCTATGAAACCGCCGGCATTACTAATCTGGACCGAATCCATGTGACCCCGGGCTACGGCCTGTGGACGGCCGGCATCGGTTTCCAGCTGGGCGCCGAGCGCCTGGGCGCCATGGCCATTCCCATGGGGCCGGGCAACACCGAGAAGCAGCTGAAGATGATGCAGGATTTGAAGTCCACGGTCATCTGCGCCACCAGCTCCTACGCGCTGCTTCTCGCCGAGGAGATCACCAAGCGCAACCTGCGCGACAAGATTCACCTGAAGAAGGGCGTCATCGGCTCCGAGCGCTGGGGCGAGAAGATGCGCAACCGCATTCAGGACGAGCTGGGCATCGAGATTTACGACATTTACGGCCTCACCGAGGTGTACGGCCCGGGCATCGGCATTTCCTGCGACGCTCACGACGGCATGCACATCTGGGACGACTTCGTCTACATCGAGATCGTCGATCCCGAAACCGGCGAGGTGCTGCCCGACGGCCAGGAGGGCGAGCTCGTGCTCACCACGCTGCGCAAGCAGGGCGCGCCGCTCATCCGCTACCGCACCCACGACCTCACGCGCATCGTGCCCGGCACCTGCGCCTGCGGCAGCCGCCATCCGCGCATCGCCACGCTCACCGGGCGCACCGACGATATGTTCAAGGTGAAGGGCTGCAACATGTTCCCGGCCCAGGTGGAGGAGGTCATCAAGGCCACCGACGGCACCAGCTCCGAATACCAGGTGATGATCGAGGCCGTCGATGGCCACGACGTGCTCACCGTGCTGTTCGAGACGCCGCTTGAAGGCGAGGCGCTGGCGCGCTGCGAGGAGGAGCTCGCGCTCATCTTCAAGGCGAAGCTCGGCTGCACGCCGGAGGCGAAGGGCGTGCCCATGGGCGAGCTGCCGCGTTCCGAGAAGAAGACCAAGCGCATCTTCGACAGCCGCTACTAAGCGCGCCGCATTCGAAAGGGGGCGAGAGCCATCATTACGAGCTTGAGTGAGAAGCAGACGATCCTCATCGTTGATGACTCGATGCTGAATCGCGCACTGCTTGCCGACATGATCGGCGATGCCTACCGCATCATCGAGGCGGAGGACGGCAAGCAGGCCGTGGCGGCGTTGCAGAAAGAGGGCGCGGGCATATCGCTCGTGCTGCTCGATTATGTCATGCCGCAGATGAACGACTTCGACGTGCTGGAGGTCATGAATAAAAACGGCTGGATCAAGGACATCCCGGTCATCATGGTGTCCGCCGAGTCCGACGCCGCCTATATCGAACGCGCCTACGAGCTGGGCGTGACCGACTTCATCAACCGCCCCTACGACGTGAACATCGTCCGCCGCCGCGTCATGAACACGCTCATGCTGTACCAGAAGCAGCGCACGCTCATGGGCATGGTGGCCGATCAGGTGTACGAGCGCGAGAAGTCCAACAACCTCATGGTGTACATCTTGTCGCACATCGTGGAGTTCCGCAACGGCGAAAGCGGCATGCACGTGCTGAATGTGCAGGCCATGACCGAGATGATCTTGACGCAGCTCATGCGCCTGACCGATCAGTATCCGCTGACCGCCGAGGACATCTCGCTTATCACGATGGCCTCCAGCTTGCACGACATCGGCAAGATCGCCATCCCCGAGGAGATTCTGAACAAGCCGGGCCGTTTCACCGACGAAGAGTTCGCCATCATGAAGACCCACTCCGCCGTGGGCTCCGATATGCTGGACGATCTGGAGCTGTACAAGGACGAGAAGCTAGTGAAGGTCGCGCGGGACATCTGCCGCTGACACCATGAGCGCTGGGACGGCCGGGGGTACCCCGATGGCCTCGTGGGTGACGACATTCCCATATCGGCCCAGGTAGTTGCCCTGGCCGATGTGTACGACGCCCTTACGAGTCGCCGCGTTTACAAGCCGCCGTTCAGCCACGAAGAGGCCCTGCGCATGATTCGCGAAGGGGAGTGCGGCGCGTTCAACCCGCTTATTCTGGAATGCCTGACGGCGGTGGCGGGTGATTTGGAGAAGCGCCTGAACCACGGCATCACGGGCCGCGAGATTTCGATTGACTCGTTGC
>ERZ773169.2217-NODE-2217-length-14777-cov-4.420323_pt1 | contig 14777 bp, 10 predicted proteins | sample MGYA00580536_ERZ773169 | MGnify/ENA primary metagenome ERZ773169 (study PRJEB29015, sample SAMEA2737814) | human gut metagenome | biome: human gut; feature: human-associated habitat; material: faeces | place: China | collected 2012 ...
GCAAATGACTCTTAATCATTGGGTCGAGGGTTCGAGCCCCTCCCAGGTCACAAGCTAAAAGGCCTTTTACAGCGTTTGCCTGTGAAAGGCTTTTTTATGATATAAATCGCCAATGGTTATGTAAATAAGTTTATTCCGGGAATTCATTTTCAACAACTTCGAGTATTTCCTGCGTACGAAGAAGAAATCACCCGCCGGCGCAAGACGAACACCGAGTCCAACATCCGCCTGCTGGACGTGCTCAAGCGCATCATAGAGAAGTCCAAGTGGCTGTCCAAGGACGGTCATGTATTTCCGGTACCGGGCACAGTAGATGCAATGTCATATTGAAGGAACTTGGCAGGCAATGCGGTTTCAAGATACGGTTGACCTATCATGTTGCCCGGCATGAGACCGTTTCTCTCTTCGATAGTGGTGAAGGCTCTCCTGCTCCCTCTGCATTGCATGTACGGGTGGTTTTGCCCATATCCACGTCCGCCGGTATTGCTTCTTTTCCGACAGCCGACCATCCTGTCACTTTCCTGTCATCCTCCTCAAAATCAACACCGCCGTATAAACTGCATGAAAGCCCGGGCACGCTTCCTGTTTCCAATCCCATATCTGCTCCTTCCGCAACATCACGTATTGCCGTTCTCATTTCATATCCTTGAATATTTCTCCAAACATACCAAAGACAGAAAAGCTGCATGGAATCTAAATTCTCACCGGACAGACAATAGATAGAAGGAAGGAATCCGTCATCCTCATTTCTTGCGGCAAAAATAGTTGTTTTTCAGGCCGGTCCCGCAAGGCGGCCCTTCGGACTGGTTGCACGTGAAAAAATCTTCCTCACGCTTCGCGTGAGCGTATTTTTTCACGGCAAGCCTTGCCGGAGACCGCCGAAAAACAAACTGGAGGAAGCACAAGAAATAAGAATGCCTACCCGTGTAGGCCATGTATAACTCAAAAAATTATAAAGCTATGGCAGACAAGAGCGCAGAAAAGGAAAGACTGTTCAACGAGTGGTTCACTGCATCCTATGACAGGTTGAGAGGGACGTTACGCCGGTACGGAATGCTGGACGAGGACAATTTCCATGACACCTACCTTTTTGTAAGAAGGCAGGTGCTGGTTCCCGGAAAGGACATAACGGACTATGACGCGTATTTCATCGGATGCTACAAAAAGGCGGCCCTGGTAAAGATTAAAAGGGAGAACCGGTATGCACACCCTGAAGATGATTTCTTCCTCCGATGTGGCGAAGAGGCAAAATTCCTTTCCGAGGACGACCTGAATGGGTGCGAACGGCTGGTAAGAGACATACTGCGTTTCGTAAGGCAGAAGTTCTCCTACGAGGAATACCGGATGTTCATGCTTCGGTTCTATGAGGCGCAGTTCTCGTTCAAGGCGCTGGCGGAATGCATGGGTATCTCAGCATCGGCCATATCGCAGAAAGTATGCAGGATAGTGGACGCGGTACGTACCCACAGCGGTTTCGCATGGAGAAGCCAGATGCTGGCGGTGGAAAGCTTCATGTATTGAAAAACGAAAACAGTTCAACCGATAAAAGAAAGACAATTATGGCACTGATAGTATACAACAGGGAAAACTCCCGTCCGCAGGAAGTCACATACAAGGGAAAGCGGACCATCAACCTTGACAGCAGGGGAACCGTCTATCTGTCAAAGACGATGTCAATCGAATTGGGAATCCTCGGCGGCGGACGGGTGAACTTCGCCCACGACGACGAGACGGGTGACTGGTATATCTGCCGGGCCGACGACAGCGAGGGGTTCATCGTCTGGAAGGATAAAAGATGCGCAAGGTTCTCGGCCGGGTTTATCGTGCAGAGGCTCATGCGGCAGGCGAAGGTGGAGAGAAAGAGCGTGCAGTTCATGATGGCGAGGATGCCGGTAGAGATTGGCGGGGTGGCCTATTACAAGATACTGCTCTCGAATCCGATACTCAGATAGAGGCATGGGCCGGAGGAGTCCGGCTGTATATGACATGATGGAGACAGGCGCATCCGACGGGACAGGAGCCCGGAGGGTGTGCCTGTTTTTATGCGCCGCCATGTTTACACACGGACATGCGGTTGTCACCGGCCGGCATAAGGTCACTCCGGCAAGACCGGGAAACGGCATTGCCGGCGGATAATGATACCGGTACGGGATGTGCCGCCATTACAGGAACGGACCGTTCTACCGGTACACGGGCAGCCCGCCCCAATTTCAGAATAACATAATGACATAATAAAATAAGGGCCTTTTTTTATAACGGAATCCCTGTATCTTATTGCCATACCGGAAAAATGTTTTCATGTCCCGCCATGTTATGCCAATGTTGTCACCGGATCATAATTTATTATAAGGGAAATACTCAGTGTATGAATATTTTATGAATAAATTAAAGTCGTTCATCCAGTGGAAAGCCTCCCGGTAGCAGCTGTCAAGCAACTTTTCGGTGTCGGAAGAACGGTACAGTATCTTGCCGCCCAGCCGGGTGAAGGCAAGCAGGTCGCTATGTTGGTGTCGGAGAATGTAACCGACCATTAATGACTGCAACCGGCCATTGACGGTTATAACCAACCATTAACGGTTATAACCGGTCATTAATGTCAGACAGGATGACTGTCAGACCGGGATGGATGACTATAGAAAATATATGTACGCCACTGACGGATATACTTTCATTGCCACCTTTCAGACTAAGAATGGAAACGGTTATCAGAAACCATTGATACTAATATTTCCTGTGTTTTAAAGGTTGGATTCAGTGTAATAGCCGGCTACAGGGACAAATGCTCCCATGGGTCTTTCACCTCGAAGGTTATTTTGTTCACCCTGTAGCTGCTTACAATATATAATTTTTAAGAATCAACTTATGGCTTTGACACGGCTATGTGTCGTGATCGGTTGACATGTAATGGAAACCGGTCATTATTACTGCAAAGTAATAGCAAGGGTATGTTTCCGGATTCCCGAAAACCCTTGCTCCCCAGCGCCCGGTGGTTGCAGGGAGGGCAAATCCACTCCCGCCGGTCGCAGATTTTGGAATGAAAAATGAAAGAAGTACGGACGAAAAAGAAAAAACATATGACAAAGGATATGAATGAGATGAAGAAAAAACGCGGCCGTCCAGCACTGGGCAGGACGCGGAAGCCGACCAAGGGAGTGACAGTGAAGTTCTCCCCCGCCAGCTACGAGGCTCTCAGATTCAGGGCAGGGAAGTCCGGCCGGAGTCTGGCGGTCTATATCAAGGAGGCGGCACTGGCGGCCACCGTTACGGCAAGGCATACGCCTGAAGAGAACGCGCTGCTGCGCAGCCTGGCGGGAATGGCGAACAACCTGAACCAGCAGACAAAGCTCTTGTACCAGACAGGCTTTTACAAGACAAGGCTGCTGATAGACGGGCTGCAGGAAAGCTGAAGCGGATCATGGATGATTACAGGCCGAAAGAAGGATAGCCTCATGATAAGAAAGATCAAGAAAGGCCGTTCGTTCGGCGGCTGCATACGCTACGTGACGCAGAAGGACGATGCGAAAATCATCGCCTCGGAAGGCGTGCTGTTGGGAACGGCGGAGGAGATGGCACGGAGCTTCCAGCGGCAATCAAAGAAATCTTCAAAAGATCACAGTTTGAAGAAAATTTACTGACTTTTATAGACGATGATGAACAAAGAAGGTGCATCGTTCATTACGACACACCTTCACTCTACGGCATAGTAAAAAGAGCGTTATTTCAACTCTTTAATGCGAATATTACGGAACTTGACAGGAGAGCCATGACCTAAGAAACCGATATGTCCTTTCTTATTGAACAGGCCCGGATGTCCCTTATGATCGGCAGTACCGTTCTTTGTCGCTTCACGGATATTGCCTTCCATGATTACCACCCCGTTGACCGTTACCTTGATGTTATCCCCATTAGCTACAATTTCTTCATAATTCCATTCACCCGCAGGTTTAAACGCACTATGATGTTCCGCCTTAGCCGGGATAATTCCATAAACGGAACCGTGATGCTGCAAAGGAGTAATATCCTTATAAATCGGATGTTCACAATCCAGAATCTGGATTTCCATACCAACATAAGCGGCATCCCCTTCCATCGGGGTACGGATACCGACACCGTTATTAGCACCCGGCGTCAACTGGAATTCGAAACGGTACACGAAGTTGCCATACTCGTCTTTCGTATACAGGTTTCCACCATAGCTCTTGCTCGGTATCATGGAAATGCAACCGTCTTCCAAGGTATAATCAACCGTGTTACCTGTCCATTCATGCATATTCGTACCGTCAAACAAAACCTTAAAACCTTCCTTCTCTTCTTCGGCTGAAAGTTTGAACGGTTCCTTGCGTTCGAATTCTTTTACATAAATATTCCGGTAATAAACCTTGCTGCCATGAGCCTGCAATTCAATCTGTTCGACCGGGAAGATCGGGAGCTTGCGATCCCAATAGTTTTCCAGAATCACATCATCCACCACTTTCTCTCCGTTCAGTACGACTGTCACACGGTCACCGACCATCTTGATGTAAAAGCTGTTCCATTCACCCAGCTTATTATCGGCCACTTTCGTCGGCTTGCTCTCGTTCATCTGGTTGTTGTATAATCCACCGGAACCGACTTGCGCTCCTACGTTTACACGCGAAGTATCCCATATCTGCACCTGAGGCGTACCACGCAAGTAAATACCGGCATCCGCTTCAGGACCGGCCGGATCAAGCATCCAGTCCACATACATTTCAAAATCACCGTATTGTTTTTCCGTGCACAGATTGTCCCCCTTGCCATTGAATATCAGCATACCGTCTTCCACGCTCCAGCCTTTACGCATGACCTCATCGGCTTTCGCCTGCTCTTTGGCCAACTGTCCCGGTTTCATCTTCGCACGGGCAATCGGATTCTGTACTAAACCTTTCCAGCCGGTCAAATCCTTACCGTTAAACAAAGAAACGAATCCTTCGCCTTGCGGCATCTCGGCCAGATGTTTCTTGATCGCTTCTTTTTGATAGCCGGCATCCGGATTGTCAAGCACCTCCATTACCTTATTCAACAAAGCACGGACATTTGCCCCCATATACTCCTTATTACCCAAAGCAATATTCATGACTGCATTGGCGGCAGCCTGCTGTACAGGTTTCTGATCCAGAAATTCACCGGCATACAGCATGCCCAAGAATGTTCCGGTATTTTCAATCTGTTGTAAAATCGCGATCTTCTGTGCATCCGTTTTGGCAATTTCCATTGCCTTACGCAAGCTTAACAAACGGTTTTCACCTGTAAATGCCGGATTGGAAACCAGTTTCACATAAGTAGTGAGAGCCGGATCAAAATAGTTGGACGACGCGCTTTCCTTACAGATCGTATATAATTCGTCCGCCACTTCAATACCCTTCCAGTTCAACAGGGCTTCGAAGGCTGCATCCCTTTTGACACCCGTATTAGAACGGAAACCTTTCACGACTGTCGCCAGCGCATCCGGTTGTCCGGTAGAAGCCAACACCAGATAATACAAATAATCTTTATTGCCGGCCTGCAACATACGACGTGTCACCGTTTCGACCCGGTCGGCAACCGGAAGAGAGGACAATGCTGAAATAACAGCCCGCTGCATGGGAGGAACAGCCAATGCGTCAGCCGTTTCCAGCATACCGCACATATTGGTTATATCACGTTCTCCCACTACATCCTTCAAAGCCACATAAGCCGCGGCTTTCACTTCTGGAGAGCCTATCTGTATCTGATCAAGTACGGTATTGATATTGGCAGTAGCTTTGCGCATGGCCAACAATTCAAGTCCGGCTATTTTTCCCGCATTAGCAGCAGAAGAGACGGCCTTTGCCACTGCCCCGTCGATATCTCCAGGGAAGGCAGCCAAAGCATCCTGTCCCAACAGGACGACTTGCTTGTCATTGCTCTTCAGCAATTCGGCCAACGAAGGAATATAGGACTTATCGCCTATCTTCACCAATGTCCAGGTTGCAGCCTGCTTCACGTCGAAGTTCACATCACCGAGCTGCTCCAACAGGATCTGCTTGGCAGGAAGATCGAAACGAATTTCCAGATTCTGGATAATGTCATGTTTGACAGGTTTCTTGGCCTCGCGTCCGATCCAGTTCAAGATGTCTATTTTCAGTTCCGGTTTGGCTTTAGGAACCATTTTCATAAGTTCTATATACAACTCCTTATCTGCAAAACCGGAAGCATAGCTCAAAGCCGCATTCCGGTAGTTCTTGCTCGGATCTTTCATGGCAGCAATAACCTTCTTAGATACTTTAGCCGGTTCCTCGGCTGCTAAAAGTATTTGCAAGGCAGCTTCCCGTGTCTGCTCCTGTCCGGCTTTAGCCGCTGCTTTCTGCAATTTCTTTGCAGCTTTCATCACCGCATCACGATCACTCTGGACCAATCGCTTCAACAAAGCGATATAAGCTTCGTTGGCACCAGTCACTTCCATCGTGTAACCGGCATTCTCGGCCGCTTTTGCTAACACTGGCAATGAATTAGAACTTCCGACACAACTCAAGGCATACAAAACCTCTTTCTGCATATTCGGATCGGCTGCTCCCTGCAATGTCAACAGGAGCGTTTCCGCCTCTTTCACCCGGGCATCGGCAATCGCACGGATCACATCCTTTTGTGTTTTAGAAGAACCGGTACGACTCTTCAAAGCAGCAACCAATGCCTGACCTGCTTTTTGACTGCCATTAGAAGCCAGCGCACGAGCGGCAGGACCGCTCAACGACTCATCGTTCAGATAAGAAGCCAGTACATCTATACATTCGTCTTTCCCCAACATCTGAAGTTGGCGGATAATGAATGCTTTCGTTTCTCGCTCGTTTACCATTTCCAAAGCTTTCAGATAAGCCTTCGCAGTCACTAACCGGGCATTCTCCTCCCCTTTCGCCATGACATAATGCGTAAGACCGCTCAAAGCGTAGTCGACATTTGCGTTACTGCCTTTGCCCGGAGCATTTATCATGTTTACCAACATCAGAACACCTTCTTCGCCGGTAGAACTCAAATCACCAATCAATTTATTGTACGCCGCTTGTTTCGCCGCAGGCATCTGAGCCAACACATCGGCAGCGGTCGTTTTGGCCGTACGGTTGGCCGGAGTCTGCGCCATCAGCATGCTTCCGCAAAGCAACAGGGCAGCTATTGAAATATATGCTTTTCTCATATTATTATCTATTTATGTAATTGTCAATTGTTAATTATCAATTGTCAATTCGTTATATATTCCAGGGTGCTCTCATCGGCTGGTCCAGCAAACGATTTGCAGCCTCGTCGTCAATAAATTCAAGTTTTACAGGATCGAAATTCAGCGTCCGGTTCAAACGCAGAGCCACTGCTCCCATATTGACAATAGTAGCCGAACGGAAACCATTCTTTTCGTTCAGGGCGAAAGGCTGGCGTGTCTTCACACATTCTATAAAGTCCGTAACCTGAGGTTCGGGTTCGGGGAAATCGGCAAGTTTCCTCTCCCAATCGGGAATATCGCATACAAAATTTTTATATACATTACCCTTCGGTCCGGCAATATACGGCGTATTCGGATCACCGAAGTCCCCCCCCCAAAGGACAATCTGACAACCATCGTCATACGTGTAGGTAATGGAACGCCAAGTACCGACAGCATCCGGATGCTGTTGCGGGGCATCAACCTCCACTTTAATAGGACTGGTATCGTCTTTACCTAGTATATATTGTACGGGGTCGATGTAATGCTGCCCCATGTCTCCGAGCCCTCCACCGTCATAATCCCAGTATCCGCGGAAAGTCTGGTGTACGCGATGCAGGTTATAAGGCTTGTAAGGAGCCGGGCCGAGCCACATGTCGTAGTCCAACTCTGCCGGAACCGGTTGCGGTTCGAGATATTCTTTTCCTACCCAGAAAAACTTCCAGTTGAAACCGGTATGCGCACTGATCGTCACCTTCAACGGCCATCCCAACAATCCGCTTTGCACCAGCTTCTTCAACGGTTTGACAGGAGTGCCCAGTCCATAGAACTGGTCTGTAAAACGGAACCATGTATTCAGGCGGAACATACGTCCGTATTGCTGTACGGCCTCCATCACACGCTTTCCTTCACCGATCGTACGCGTCATCGGCTTTTCACACCAGATGTCTTTCCCGGCTTTAGCGGCCTCGACAGACATGATACCATGCCAATGAGGTGGAGTGGCGATGTGCACAATATCGACATTCGAGTCCAGAATCAAATCGCGGAAATCATGATAAGCGGCTATTTTTTCCTTCACCAGTTTCTTTCCCAATTCAAGGTGATTTTTATCAACGTCACAAACGGCAACCAAACGTGTACCGGCATAATTGACATGGCCTCTTCCCATCCCTCCGGTACCAATAATACCTTTAGTCAATTGATCACTCGGAGCGATATACCCATTTCCCAATACGTGACGCGGCACAATCGAAAAGAGCGCAACCCCTCCAAGGGTTTTCAGAAAACCTCTTCTGTTTGTTCTCATAGTAAAAAATAATTTATATAGATTAGCGTAACTATTTAGTCAATATTAAGAAGTCTAATTGTAAAAAATCAACACATTACATAATTGAAAAACTAAACTTTAGCCTATAAGTTAACTAAAAAAAATCGTACCGAAGTAAAGTTTATAAGCTAGTGATAATGATTGACTGGATAGTTACAGATTATCATCCGATTATTAATTGTTTAAAAATATAAATAACATCTGATAAAGACATTAATTATCTAATAATCCTTGCAAATATTCACGTGTTTTTATCACATAATCATGTCTTGCACCATTCAATTCACATTCAATAGTCAATGCTCCCTGAAATCCTTGCTTCTTCAGTTCTGCGATGACAGCCGGAAAATTCACCTCTCCGGTAGGAATGGGTACTTCAGCTCCCAATTCATACGGATTGTTCGGGTCCGGATATCTACCGTCTTTAGCATGGAATTCCTTGATAAGGCTGCCGAACTGCTTCACGGCATCAAGAGAATTCGCTTTTCCGTACATCAATAAATTAGCCAAGTCGCAATTGATAAACACATTACCAGTAGCGATGTCTTTAATGGCACGAATCAAAGTCGTCGGCGTTTCCTGTCCGGTCTCAAAATAGATCATCACACCGCGCTGCTTGGCATAATTCGCCAAATCCTGCATGACCTTGATAAAATCTTTATATTGTTCGGAAGAGGGATCTTCCGGTATAAAACCGAAATGAGAGTGCATAGCGGGAATTTCCGCCATTGCACAGAAATCAATCATTTCATGATATACTTTAATTTTTTCTGCCCGTTCTTCTTTTGGCACCAGACCAATCGTAGCTGGTCCCTGGCGAAAATTCCAAACACAATGGCTTCCGGGCACACCGACAACCGTTGTTACCTTTATATTATGTTTCTTGGAGGCCGCCTTTACTTTTTCAGCAAAATCTTTTGTAAACTTGTTTTTCTGATAATTAAGTTCACAAGAACCAAATCCCTGATCATGCAGATCCTTAAAGCTTTTATCTACATCGCCCAAGTCATATTGGATAACCCCAATCGTTATCTTATCCTGAGCCATCATTCCGGAACACACAAACAGCAATGCAAAAATCAATAAAGAGAATTTAGTTTTCATCATCTGATATAGATTAAGTTATAAATAAAGAAAACTAAAAAGAGGGACAACCAAAGGGTTGTAAGTCTTTTTGGCCTCCCTCTTCATTTATGAAAAAACAAAAGTAATAATTTATTCCATTGTCGGATTAAAAGTTCCGCCCCAATTATTGTTTTGTTCGAGATTCGGATTTTGGTCGATGTTACTTTTCTGAATTGGGAAAAAATAGAAAGACTCTTCAATCACGAACTCACGTTCAGCTGCTTCCGTATAAGGTACTTGACGAATCACATAACGAAAATCACCGGTAGTCAACTCATTATTATTAATTTTGGCTCTAGCAGTGTTCAGATCCATATCCGTACCATCCGGATTGATAGCAATCGCTTCAAGTCCATGTTTAGTCCAGCCAGCCAATTTCATCATATTACGTGTACGACGCAAGTCCCAAAAACGATGCCCTTCAAAACACAATTCAATATTACGTTCATCCAAAATAGCCTGACGAATCTCATCACGATTACCGACTTTCAATCCATAAAGTCCATCGTTCCCAGCCTCGATTCCGGCACGTTTACGAATCTGCTTTAACATTTCAACTGCAGTTTCCGAATGTCCGGTTTCATTAGCTGCTTCGGCATAGATAAACATCACCTCAGCAAAACGCATCAGGATATAATCAATATCATACGTCATCACTTTATCCTGAGTCAATGTTAAATCTGCTGCTTTGTAAATATAAAAACCTGAGAAAATATCATTGTTCACGGCATTCGTATGTGCATTCGGATTTACACCATATTGATCATCAGGACTACTGATACCCAAAGCATTATATTGCCTATAATTCGCAGGCTTTCCAGCCACTGGATATTCCCGACCATTATATAAACAAACATTATTGAAACGCGGATCACGATTCTGCCAGAAAGATTTCAGTAAAGCCTGTTCGTCTCCAACATAATATTTACTACTCGGATCATCATACTGTTTTCCATCCAACATAGGAAAGCTTTTTACAAACTCCCAAGTCGGGTTACTATAAGATTTGTCACGGCTGACAGAAGCAGGACGAGTCGTGTACTCCCACGCTGAAGTTTTATTCGGATTTGAATTTACTACAGGAAAAACAACCTCCGGTCCTTGTTCCTGTATCCAAATATCTGAATAATTCGGAGTTAAAGCGATACCTTTAGCCACACAAAAATCATAAGCTTCTTTTGCTGCCACATAGGCTTCCTCCCAATAAGCATTGCCGTATGGATTGTTCGGATTGAACTGCGGAGAAGCTTTCAACAACAAAGTTTTTGCTTTCCATGCTTTGGCAAAACACTGGTCGATACGTCCGTAATCAGCTGAACTTCCAGCAATCTTCTCAGGCAATAATGTGATGGCATGATCCAAATCTTCAACCATAAACTGGAAACACTCTGGAGTAGAGTTACGTTTTACACGTAAATCATCCATATCCTTGTCTTGAGGAACCTTTATATAAGGGACACCACCATGATGCAAAACCATCCAATAATATGTATAGGCACGCATGAAATAAGCCTGGCCCAACAAGCCATTAGCCGTTTTGCTATCCAATACACCTTCTTCCAAACGTTTGATAGCCTCGTTAATATGGCGAATCGTCGTGTAATTCCACTTTTTATAAGCGCCACCTGTTTCTGTAATAGTACCCAAATACCATGGTATACCTGTCACTTGTTCTGAGTTATTGTCTGCACCAGCACTCCAGTTTCCAAAGCACTCCGAATAAAGATTGTTCACATACGCCGTAGCCAAGTTAACGTCATCCCAAACCATCGACTCATCGTAACTATTCAAGTTGTCAATATCTAATGTATCACAACCGGTTGCCATTCCTCCCAATACGAAAGCTGCACTTATTATGGCATATTTGATTTTATTCATTTTCATATTCTTTCTGATTTAAAATTAGAATGAGAAATTAAGACCAAAAGAAAATGTTCTCATCAACGGATAGGAATCATAATATTCTTGTTCCGGATCCAAAAATTCCGTTACATCCGAAATACAGAACAAGTTTGTTGCATTGGCAAATACTTGTGCGTGCGTAAGTCCCAACGGACGAAGAATCGCTTTTGGCAAATCATAGCCGATATTCAAATTCTTCAAACGCAAGTATGCCCCATTACGCATCCAGTAACTTGTATTTCCTGCACCTGATTCATACCAACCATTCCCTACAATGCGTGGATAAACACCATTCGGATTCAAATCTGGATCATAGACTTTATCACTTGTCCAAATTGGGAAATAAGGACGAACGGCACCACCATGCTGATAGAAACCACCATCAACTCCACCGACAAAACGATCATATTTGCCAACACCCTGAAAATGCACGTCTACCGTGATACCTTTCCACTTAATATTACCACCAAAACCATAATTAATACGCGGTGTTCCATTTTCACTCAACAAGTTATACGCATCATTTCCATCAATACGTCCATCAGGACCTTCCGTATAACCATCTCCACGAGTATCTTTATACAAAATACCACCCAAATATGGATCACGACCATACTGTTTAAACCCCTTCGCTTTCAAGGCTTCAACTTCAGCTGGATCGGTCAACAAATGATCAGCAATCAAACCGGTCAAAATACCGTCAGCCTTTCCTACCGGTGACAATGCATGTAACGCTCCACCTTCCTGATAAGTAGCTGAAACATCCAAGACATCCCATTTGTCGCGAGCAAAACCTAAATTCACGTATGCAGAATAATCGATCTCACCATTAGCAGCCTTATCCATCCAGGTCAGAGCGATTTCACCTCCTCGCCAAGAACGTTCAGCGTAGTTTTCTGGAGCTAATGTCTGCCCATATGTATTAGGGATCGTCACGGTACGTGCTCCCAAAATATCGGTTTCTTTACGATAGAAGGCATCGACCGTACCAGATAATCGGTTATTGAAGAAACCGAAATCCAAACCACCATTAACAGTCTTAGATGTAGCCCATGTTAAAGTCAAGTTCGGCGTAGCACCAGGCGTAATCGTATTAGCTAAATTGTTACCAAACACATAATTCCCCCCCTTATTATATTTCTGTAGATAAGAGAATGCTGCTATTTCTTCATCATTCACATCCAAGTCATTACCTGTTGTACCATACGATGCACGCAGCTTTAAATTACTCAACCAATCGGTCGTATTTTCCATAAAAGATTCTTCACTTAAACGCCATGCAGCCGATACAGAAGGGAAAAAACCCCAACGATGCCCATCGGGGAACAATGTGTTACCATCATAACGGAAAGAGAACTCGGCTATATATTTTTGATCGAATGTATAATTAAAACGACCAATCCATGAAAGACGTCCACCGGTATATTCTTCAGCGTCACCCCAACGACGTTCGGCATCGCTCGAATAATTAAACATCTGGTCTAAGTTGGAAAGTGGTTGTTCCCCTTTAGCCTGTATCCATTCCCCCCCGTTAGAAGCCTGTTCGAATACAACCATCGCGTTAACATCATGTTTACCAAATGTATTGGCATAGTTCACAAACCAATTGAACTGCTCGGTCCACAATTGTTTAGCACGATAATCCAAGTTTTCATAATTTTGAGAGAAGTTGAACGTATTGAACTCATTCAAATTTAAAGGAGCCGGCAAGAAACGATTTCCTTCAGGATCTGCCTGCTGAAATTTGTAGTTCTTCTGGAAAGTCATGAAACGTTTCCGATTGTAGTCATGTCCAATATAGCTCCCCATAATCTTCGTACTCAAGCCTTTCGTAATGAAATCCAAGTTAAAATCGAACGAAACGATCCCATTCATATTGCGCCGACGAGTTTTCAGATAACGGTTACCGACAACCTGATCTACAGGATTCCACCCTTGCCATGAACCATAATCCTGATAAATCGGATAATCTGTAATTGTAGCAGAAGGTGTCCCGTCCAAATTAGAGTAGAACGGCGTTGTCTTCATTGCATTGAATGTACAACGGTATAAATCATACACAGCCTGATCGTCGTCATCCGAGAATGGCCAATAGAAACGCTTGTCATTAGACTGATTTGCATCCAAATTGACATTCATCTTGATGTATTTGCTCAATTCTACCGTTAAATTCGAGCGCAAAGAAAATTTCTTATTTTCCAACGATACATAAGAGCCTTCTTCTGCCAAGAAAGACCCCATTACATAATATTGCACTTTCTCGCTTCCGCCTGTCACACTCAAAGAATGTTTTGTGTTCCAAGGATTCTGCCAAATATAATCGTTTACATTATAATTGATGTTGTTGTCACGGAAGTAAGCATATTCCGCCTCACCGTTCGGCTCTTTCGTGCCTTGAAAACGGGCTACAGCATTTTGGTAATCCAAATCATCAATAGCCGTCCATCTATCCGCAAACAGTTCTTGGGTAGGTTTGCTAAAAGCATAGGATCCCTGATAATTAAACACAGGTTTTTGATTCTTAACACCTCCTTTTGTCGTGACCAACACAACCCCATTACCAGCTGCCGATCCATAAATAGAAGCGGACGCGGCATCTTTCAGGAAGCTCATCTGATCTATTTCATACGGTTCCAAATTATCAAAAGCCTCTTTATCACGGATAACACCATCGATAACGAACAACGGATCGCCGAATCCACCACGCATACGGATCTCAGAAGAAGCTCCCATCAGACCAGAATTACCGGTAATAGTTGCTCCAGGAGCACGTCCAGCCAATGAATTGGACAAGTTAGTATTAGGAATCACCGACAGTTCTTCCGACTTCACATTCGAAATGGATCCTGTCATATTTACTTTTTTCTGCACACCGTACCCAACCACAACAACCTCGTCCAATTTCTGAGTATCTTCATGCAAGGTGATCTGGTATGTATTTTTATCTTTCGTCACTAAAATTTCTTGATCCAAATATCCGATATAAGAGATAAGCAAAGTCGCTCCATCCGGAATCTCTTCCAATGTAAATTCTCCGTCAATATTCGTTATCGTACCGACTCCAGCCCCACCTTTCAGGACAATATTCGCACCAATGACCGGCAAACCGGTATCGTCGACAATAACACCTGATATTTTTTTCTTCTGCTGTTGGAGTGCTGTCACAACAGGTTCGGAATGAACACTCCTTTGAGAATTATCATCCTTCAGAAATACACGATTATTTACTATTTTATAAGAGATCCCTGTATT
>ERZ773169.2219-NODE-2219-length-14759-cov-2.951714_pt1 | contig 14759 bp, 10 predicted proteins | sample MGYA00580536_ERZ773169 | MGnify/ENA primary metagenome ERZ773169 (study PRJEB29015, sample SAMEA2737814) | human gut metagenome | biome: human gut; feature: human-associated habitat; material: faeces | place: China | collected 2012 ...
GATCAGCGGACGGTAGACCGGCAGCTCACATACTTCATTGGTAGCGATCAGGGAATTCATGGTCTGAGATGCCACCTGGCCAATGCTCTCACCGGTGATCAGACCCAGGCACTCGGTCTCCTTCGCGATCTGCTCTGCGATCCGCATCATATAGCGGCGCATGATAATGGTCAGTTCCTCATGAGGACATTTCTCATAAATATATAACTGAATATCGGTAAAATTGATCACATGCAGATAGATCGGTCCGGTGTAACGGGCAACGATCTTCGCCAGATCCACTACTTTCTGCTTCGCACGCTCACTGGTGTAAGGCGGTGCATGGAAATATACCGCATCGATCTTGACGCCTCTCTTGGCGATCATATAACCTGCCACGGGAGAATCAATACCACCGGAGAGAAGCAGCATTCCCTTGCCACCGGTACCTACGGGCATTCCTCCGGGACCGGGCAGGATCACGGAGTAGATATAGATTTCTTCACGGATCTCAATGTTCAGCATAATATCGGGATGATGTACATCCACCTTCATATTGGGATAAGCCTTCAGGATAGCTTCTCCCATATCCATGTTGATGGTCATGGAATCCTTGGGGTAATTTTTCCGGGCACGTCTCGCTGCCACCTTGAACGTCTGATTGCAATCGGGATATACTTTTGCAATGTAGTCAATCACGGTCTCACACAGCTTCTCAAAGCCCTCATCCTGTACGTGCACTACCGGGCAGATTCCGGAGATTCCAAAGACTCTTTGTAAGTGTGCCACAACTTCATCGTAGTCAAATTCTGACTCTGCATCTACGAAGATACGGCCCTGTGTCTTGTGCACCAGGAATTCTCCCTCACACTTTTTCAGTGCATACTTAATCTGGCGTACCAGAGCATCTTCGAACAGGTAACGGTTCTTTCCCTTAATGCCAATCTCGGCATATTTTATCAAAAATGATGTAAACACGTTCGTTTCCTTTCTGAGTGTTTCTCAAATCGCTTATCTGCGACTGTATCTGCGTAACATAGGTACTATATTGTACAATGCCTGGAGACATACGTCAATCTCTTCTTCCGTGGTAAATACAGAAAAACTGAAACGTATGGTGGAATCCAGCAGGGATTTATCGATGCCGATGGCTTTCAGTGTAGCAGAAGGCTGCGGCTTGTGTGCAGAGCAGGCGCTTCCTGCAGAAACATAGATTCCCTTGTCCTCCAGTGCATGCAGGAGCACTTCACTTCTGACGCCGGCAAAAGATACGCTGACAATGTGTGCCGCCGTTCCCTCACCGTACGGTGCATCCGGCAAAAGTCCGTTGACCTTCACCTGATCCAGTCTTTCCACACCTTCAATGAATCGTCTCTTGCAGGCGCAGAGTCTGGCATGATCCTCATCAAAATGACTATAGAGCATTTCCGCTGCTTTTGCAAGTCCCGCAATACCGGGCACATTCTCGGTACCGGAGCGGAGGTTCTGCTGCTGTCCGCCACCGAATACGATGGGCTGGATCTTCACCCGTTCCCCTACATACAGCAGTCCGACGCCCTTCGGTCCGTGGATCTTGTGTCCACTGACGGACAGCAGATCAATGTGCATCTTCTTGGGATAGATCCGGGATTTTCCGAATCCCTGTACCGCATCCACATGGAACAGCGTATCCGGGTTCATCTGTTTGATCAGAGCTCCGGCTTCCTCAATGGGCTGCAGGGCTCCGATCTCGTTATTCGTGTGCATGATAGATACCAGAATGGTCTCCGGTGTCATGGCTCTGCGTAAGTCTTCCAGCCGGATACGTCCGCAGGGATCCACCGGCAGATAAGTGACACGATACCCCTGGGTCTCCAGATAACGCATGGTCTGCAGGATAGCGGGATGTTCGATCTGCGTCGTGATCAGATGATTGCCTCTGCGGCAATTCGCCAGGGCGCAGCCGATCAGTGCCATATTATCGGATTCCGTTCCCCCGGAAGTAAATAAAAGCTCTCTCTCCTCCACCTTCAGAATCCTTGCCAGAGTCTCCTTGGCATAGCGGAGGTATTTCTCTGCCTCCACTCCCTTCATATGCAGGCTGGAGGGATTACCGTAATCTTCACACATGATCTTCGTCATCAATTCGGCTACTTCCGGAAAAGTTCTGGTCGTAGCGGAATTGTCCATATAGACTTCCATTCTCTTCTTCTCCTTGCTATCTATCTCTTCAGTAACTATTCAGCGCCCTATTCGCCAAATCGACTCTTCCGGGCTTTCCTTTTGCTCTGAATAATTACTATATTCTTCTTATGATTAAAATATGCCGCAGGCAGGCGATCCGTGCCGTCCGCTGTCTAATTTTCCAACTGATACATCAGCCATGCGATAGTCGTAAATCCGGCCGTCTCCGTCCGCAGGATCCGTTTCCCCAAAGTGATCGGTTGAATTCCCGCCTCCGTGGCAAGTCTTATCTCCTCCGGATCAAATCCGCCCTCCGGGCCGATGAAAATAGCGATCTGCTGTCCGGGTCTTGCGCTTTCGATGAGCTGTTTCGTCTGTGGCATTCCTTCCGCCAGCTCGTAAGGTACCAGTTTCAGATCCATTTCAGAAGCCGTTTTCACCGCCTGCACATAACTCACAACCGGTGCCACCGTCGGGATCACACCTCGTTTGCTCTGTTTGGCGGCTGCTTCCGCAATTCCCTGCCAGCGCTTTATTTTGCTGTCCGCTTTTTTCTCATCCAATTTCACCACGCAGCGTTTCATAGCCACCGGAATGATCTGAAAGGCTCCCAGTTCCACAGCCTTCTGGATAATGAGTTCCATTTTGTCTACCTTAGGCAGTCCCTGGAACAGGTAGATCTTCGCAGGAAGCTCCACACCATCTTCCTTGATAAAACGTAGTTCCAGACGGACACAGTCCTCTTCCAGTGCAAGGATCCCACAGCGATATTCCTTCCCGTCGATTCCATTGCTGACAGCCACTTCTTCGCCGGGGCGCATCCGCAGTACATTTTTGATATGATTCACATCGGTTCCCCGGATGATAACGCTCTTCGCTGCCACGTCGATCTGTTCCGGTTCTACAAAAAACTGATACATAGAAACTCCTATTTTAAGCGCTTAATTCTTTCTTGCGGTAACGCTGACCCATTCTCCCTGGTAGGTCACTTCCAGTACTTCCAATCCAGCGGCCTTCACAGCCTCCACCACGGTCTGCTCCTTGTCATCAATGATGCCAGAGGTGATGTAGATACCGCCCTTCTTCAGCTGATGTACGATGACAGGAGTCAACGGTACCAGTACATCTGCCAGAATATTGGCCACCACGATATCATAACACTCATAGCCTACCTTGTCCTGCACTTCTTTGTCTGTAATGATATTGCCGATCATCATGTCAAACTGTGCCGGATCGATTCCATTCACTTCGCAGTTCTGTGCCACAGCTTCCACAGCACAGATATCCAGATCGGTTCCCACGGCATGTTTTGCCCCGAACATGAGGGATAAAATTGCCAGAATACCGCTGCCGGTGCCGACATCCAAAAGCTCTGTCTCAGGAGTGATGAACTTACGCAGCTGACGGATACACAGCTGTGTGGTCTCATGCATACCGGTGCCAAATGCCGTACCGGGATCGATATGAAGCACCATCTTGTCAGTATCTTCCGGTTTGATATTTTCCCAGGAAGGGATCACCAGGATATCATCGATATAGAACTGGTGGAAATACTGTTTCCAGTTGTTGATCCAGTCAATGTCCTCCGTCTCATCTACCACAACAGATGCCTCGCCGATATCCATAAACTGGCGTAAGTCTTCCAGTTCCCGCTTTACATCCGCAAGTACAGCTTCGGTCGTGGTCTTCTCCCCGGCCACTTCCAGACTGCCGTCCTCTTTTTCCTCTACAAAAAAACTTAAATAGGCAATGCCGTCATCCTCCGGTCCGTCCGGCAGGATATCTACAAACATCTGCTCCTTCTCCATGGCGGTCAGGGGCACCTTGTCTTCGATCTGTGCCCCTTCCAGTCCGAGATCGTACAGGGTGCTGATAATAATATCTTCCGCTTCCGTTACCGTCTTTATTCTGAATTTAACCCACTTCATTGTTCTTTTTTTCCTTTCTTTTCCATTGTTCCAACACAGCATATATCATTGCAGCCACTATTGCAATAAAACTGTCGATTTCCAATACGCTGACCGCATCCAGCTTCTCTCTCCAGGTGTACCGGTTCAATGCCTGTCCGTCCACAGTTGCTTCATGTACCACCAGTTGCTGATTTTCCGGTACATGCGCCTTTTCCGTAATAGTATATACTACCTGCGGCAGATTCTCGGAAATACTTTGATTCACGATCCGGTATTCATATACAGCGCCCCTTTTCAGCCGGGTCTCGATGACGGCAGGGAAAAATGTTGTCGATTCCATGGCATCATAAGGAATTACACCTTCATATATCTTCTGATCCTCTTTCCATATCTCCAGACCCAGAAGTCCGTTCCGTTCTTCCTCCTGATTATAGTTCACCGCGATTTCCAGTGTTTTCAGAAAATCTGTCTCCGCAACAAAATACTGCGAAGCATATTCTCCCACCTGCAGGGGCTCTGTATATCCATAATCCTCACTTAAAGAACTGTCCTTTTTATCTTCACGGATTCCTCCATACGGCCATACAAACAGCATGGAAAGTATCGATGCCAGCAGGACTCCTCTTTCCACCCATTTAATCATTTCCTGTTTCCTCCGTTATGTTCACCTTTAAAATATCAAAATCCGTATTCCCATCCATATACTGGAATCCATAATGTCCCATATTTTCATAGGTTACGGTATATTTATCCGATTCCTCCAGCAGATGTCCGAAACACTGGAAATACCAGACTCTTTTCCCCACCAGTTCTTCCAGATCCGGCACCTCTTCCATGGTATAAAAGATCTGGTCCGGCATATAGCATCCGAATAGCTGTCCGAAGCGGGAATCCGTATCGTAGACGACCACATCTCCCGGCTCCATATTCTCCGCTATAAATGCTTTCGTCTCTTCCAGATATGAGATTGTACCATATTCTTCATGATAAGAGATTCCGTAGGCCGACACTCCCATCCACACAGTGAAGGACAGACAGGCGATCCATTCCTGTAAATTGATCCTGGATAAAATGATAGCCATTCCCAGCCAGAACAATCCCATGCTATGCATAACATGGCGGTAGGTAAAAAAGTGGGACGCGTGTAATGCCAGCAGCGCCGCCATCAAATAGCTTACTGGGAAAATACAGGTACACAGAACCGCAAAAACACCGTTTCTTCTCCCCAGCCGCTTCCAGAAAAGGATCGCACAGACCAGTGTCAGTACAAAAAGAAGTTCTCCCATTTTGGTCGCATACTTCACTCTGGTTCCGAAAATGAAATCAAAAAATTCGTAAATACCGAATTTGGACTGGTTTGTCGGGTTTCCATCAGAAACCAGCAGATGAAAGAAATCGGATTTTATCAGCCATGCCACAAAAAGCAATACAACGGAACCACCACAGACAAACGGCTTCCAGATCTGTTTTCTGTCCTGCTGCCAAATCACCGCCACCAGATACAGGTAGATAAACAGGTAACTGAACGCGGTAAAGTAATGACTGAAAATACCGCAGAAGGTCGTCAGAAACAATATCGTCCACAGGGCCTTACTGTTCAGACGCTCCCGCAGGAAATAAGCGGTCAGTCCGCAGACGGTAACTCCAAACACCGTCCAGGAATACATTCTGTTGTTCACACTGATCTTCATCATTGCAGGTGTCAGGCTTACCATGATCATATAAAGGGCTGCTGTCTTCGCTCCCCACTGCCTGCGGATCACGACAGGCCCCAGCAGCATGGACAATACCGTTCCCAGCAATGCAAACATTTTGTAGGCAATAATGCCGTCTCCTGCCAGAAACGACCACAGCCGCAATCCCATATACCATACCGGCACATCCGTATCATGGGCCGCCAGTACCACGCGAATGATTCCCATCATCGTATTGTCATGGGCGGTGCGATAACTGTATGCTTCATCATAGTCGATCCCCTCACTGAGACACAGGGAGAACAATACCGCCGTGCACAGAATGAGAATCAGCCATAAGCCAATGGTTGCAATTTTATGTTTCTTTTCCGAAGTCATTTTTTTCATCTGCATCAAATCATTAATCCTGTCTTCTCTTTACTCTTCTCTATCATATGATTCAGCTTGCGGAACGGCGGCTCCAACGCCAGACCAAGCAGCAATGCTACGATCAGGAACAGTGTCATTTTTCCTACATTGATCCAATAATCCACGCCGTACATTCCTGCAATACATTCTTTAAACGCTTTCATGCCAAACTGGAACGGCAGGAAAGGATAGATCCACTGGAATACCTGCGGAAGAACCTCGATAGGGAACGTTCCGCCGCTTCCCGCCACCTGGATGACCATGACTACAATAGCCAGTGCCTCACCCACGTTTCCAAAAGCGAAAGTCACAGAATACATAAAGCAGTTGAATGCCGCACTGGCCACGGCTGCCGCCAGCCAGTATAAAAACCTGTGCTGACACTGTATCTCAATATAATAAAGGTTCCCAAGAACAATAAGCAGTGTCTGTGCCTGTCCGATCAGGAAAAACAGCAGATATCTGCCAAAATATCTCTCATGCGCCTTATAATGATCCCCCGATTCAATGGGTTTCACACCCACGTGAATAATAGCCACCAGGAACAGCGCTCCCACCCAGATTGCCAGGATCGTATAGAACGGCGATGCCGCAGAGCCGTAATGATCCACCGGATAAACAGGTACCGTCTCCAGTCTGACCGGAGAAGATACGAAGTCTGCCACCACCGTCGGATCGGCAGCCATAGCGCTTAAAATATCCTCATAGGTCTCCGCACCGGTGATCCGTTTTATATTATCTGCTATTTTGCTGACCTTGTCCAGCAGTTCCTGTGCGATCACCAGGGAATCCTGCAGGCTGACATTACCTTCCTGCAAAGTCTGCTGATACTCTTTCAGAATATCGGAAATTTCATCCATATTCACATCCGTACCGTTCATCATCGCTGCGGCATTCAGGAAAGCCTGCTGCATGGATTTGCCGGTAGCCCGGAAAGAAGGTCTGACATTGTTATTGTAATCACTCATCAGATTATTCAGCTGTTTGTTGCAGATCTGGATCTGTTCCCGGATCTGTGCCCGCAGAGTATTGATATCATGATCCACATCTCCCTTGCTGTCTTGCAGCTGTTTCAGATCCGCTTCGATCGTTTTCAGAGACTGGTTGATCTCCTGAATCTGAGCATCCTGTCCGGTGATCAGGCTTCCCAGCACATCCATATTGGCCTGCATGCCCTGTACCAGTCCGATGGCCGTGCCCAATCCGGTGTCCGTGGTGCTTCCCACATTGTTGCTGCCCATCTGCTCCAGCAATCCATCAGAAAAGACCGACAGATACTGCAACGCTTCCGTGACCATGTCCATACTGCTGCTCACCATATCTCCCATAACGTCAACCGCATCGACGCTGGAATTGATCATGGTCTGCATACCGATCATGGTATTTCGTCCATTCTCCAGCATATTATCCATATCCGGAAGCATATTCTGGCTGGTCTCCATGATCATCTCCGCGGAGGTCATAATACTCTGGAAGGACTGTAACATAACCACATAATCCTGCAACTGTGCCTGCATGGTATCCAGAGATTCTTCCACACTGGTCTGCCCGCCGGCATTCACCACCGAAAGGGCATTTCCCGCTTTCATCACCGCTTCTGCCACAGTACTGATAAAGGTGGCATTTACCTGTTCCTGCACAGCATTTTTCGCTTTGCCCGTGATTTTGGGGGCAATACCATTCTTTTTCTCATTTTCATAGTAGTAAATGGTGGGATGATCCACTTCACCGTCGATAAATCCCAGCATTTCCTGAGTAAAAGTCTCCGGAATAATCAATGCCGCATAGTAATCACTGTTCTTCACACCTTCCAGTGCTTCCTCCGTGGTCTCCGGGAACACCCAGCCGATAGTGGTATTGGCTCCCAGAGCCTCCAGCACACTGTCTCCCACGTTCAGAGACAGCCCCATGATCTCCGCCCCGGCATCATCGGAAGCCACGGCTACTTTCAGCTGACTGGTAGCTGCGGGCTCGTAAGGATCCCAGTTGGAGAAAATGTTGAACCAGGCATACAGTGCCGGGAGGATGCTGAGTCCCATGATAATAACGACCGCCACCACATTATTGCTGATCCGACGGATGTCGGTGGTAAATATTTTCCAGATATTATGCATACTATTCACCATCCTCCCAGTCTTCGGTCTCGTCTTCGTTTTCCTCTTCGCTTTCGTCTTCCGGATTCTCTTCGGTTTCATCTTCCGGATCCTCTTCGGTCCCGGTCTCGGCCGGGGAATTCAGGCCTTCACCAATCAGTTTCCGGGTCTCCCGGATGATCTGCGCCGCCCGGTCAAAGTCTGTCGGAGTCACCGCTTTGAGATCGCCTTCTTCTCCTTTGAGCTCCATGATCTTCTCCTGCAGATTATAATCCATATATTCCACAACGATCAGATAGATTGACAGGGCGAACAGCGACACGATCCACAGGATCAGGAAGATGACCTTGTTGCTGCCAGTCAGGAACAACAGTGCCAGAAAAAACAAGGGGACGATCCAGATACATTTCAGACCGATCTTTATTCTTTTTCTATTCTTCTCATGAAGGGCCTGCTCGTAATCCAGAACCTTCTGAAAAATTTCTTCGTAATTTCTCTCCATGATTTTACCTCTCTGCCTGTTCGGAACTTCATTCACAAACCCACTCCTGCGGAGTTTTCGTTTTCATGGTTCTGAACAGGTGTCACATTAACTCAGTGTCTTCCATACGCTCTTCCACAAAATGGTTCAGTTTTACGAACGGGATCCGGATCACCAGGCCGATCAACAGTCCCTCGATCATAAACAGGCTCAATTTTGCCAGTGCTTCCATATAGGCAGTACCGTACATACCCGCCAGTGCCTCACGCATGGCCCGGATGGCATAGGGGAAGGGAAAGAAAATATAAATCTTCTGGTAGGTGTCCGGTAGCAGTTCGATCGGGAAGGTACCGCTGGAACCAGCGATCTGCAATACCATAACAATAACGCAGACGGCCTTGCCCACATCTCCGAATGCCAGTGTCAGAGAATAGATCAACAGGGAAAATGCCGTAGCCGTAAAGCTTGCCGCCAGGAAAAACAGCCCCGGTTCCACAATGTTTACTTTTAACAGCCACAGATCTCCGGCCACAATGATGGCTGCCTGAATCTGTGCCAATAAGAAGAACAGCAAATATCTGCCGAAATACAATTGATAGCTCTGTACATTTTCAAGCCCTTTCGGAGAGGCTTTTACTTTCACCAGTGCCACCAGGATCGTAGAACCTACCCAGATCGCCAGTGTGGAATAGAACGGTGTCATGGCAGAACCATACGTAGCCACCGGATACATGGCTATGGTCTCCATGGTTACGGGAGATGCAAAATATGCCCCCAGACTATCCGGATCTCCTCCAAGGAAACGCACCAGAATATCCATCATTTCCTCTTCGGATGCACCGTCCAGCTTCTCTGTCAGATCTGTAAGTTTGGCGCTGATATTATCTACCACATCTTTGATCTGTCCCAGACTCTCACTGGTTCCGGACACAGTGTCACCGACACCTTCCATGACAACTCCGACATTTTTCACCGTATTGCTCAGGGTATTTACCAGATTGGTCACCTGATTCAGAGAATCTGACATATTTGTCAGAGCCTTCTGCATCTGGGGCACCAGATTATTCTTATAGATTCCCTGCATATTACTTACAGAAGTCTCGCAGCTGTCAATGGCGCTCCTTAAATTATTCATGGCATTGTTGACATTGACCTTTGCATTCTCCGCAGCCTTGTCGTCCGTGGATTCCAGAACGCTGCCCACTACGGTATTCATCAGATCCAGTTCCTTCTGCATGGCTTTCAATGCTTCCATAGCCGCATCAGTTGCCGCCGCGTTGATATTGCTGCCGGTGCCGCCGTTCGCAGCATTACCGTCAGAGACGCTTTCCAGCTTTTGTTGGATCAGTGCCGCCAGCAGTGTATTTACTTGTCCGTTCAGCGTATTGGTATCTCTTGCCACCCGGTTCAGATCTCTCGTCATCTGGGCGGTATCCTCCGCCAGTTTGCTTTCATCCAGAGCCTTTTTGATACTTTCCAGAGAGTTATTGATATTGCTCATGGAAGTATCGATGTTGTTGCTGAAATTGCCCAGGGTGTCTCTGGTAGAAGACAGATCCTGACTGCTCTGGTTCAGACTGGCTGTGGTGCTGTCCAGTTTCTTCTGCATCGCGGGAATCTCATAGTTGACATGGGTGATGGCAGACTCCAGCCGCGCATTGCCTGCCTGAAAGGAGTCGATCATGGCACTGTATTCCTTCAGATTGTCATTCAGTTCCTCCAGTTTGGAACAGAATTCCTCTACATAACTGTCCCCCTGTACCTGATCCGACACCGTATTGCCCTCTTCAAATACCGTGGTAGCCGCCACCTTGATAAAGGTCTCATTGATGGTATTCTGCAGAGTTCCTGCCACCGTATCCGTGATTTTGGTGGCAATGGCATTGCTCTTCTGATTCTGATAATAGATCAGCGCCGGATTCTCAAAATCATCCGAAAATACATTGTACATACTATAAGTAAATTTATCGGTAATGACGACGGCTGCATAATATTTTCCGGCTTCCACGCCCTCTTTTGCTTCTTCCTCGGTATCCAGAAAGATCCATTTTACACTGGTGTTGGAATGCAGGCTTTCCAGTACGGATTCTCCCATATTTACCACCGATCCGTCTTTCAGCGTATAGTCCTGATCCAGGGATACTACCGCCACAGGAATTCCTCCGGTATTGGCATAGGGATCCCAGTTGGCAAATATATTAAACCACGCATACAGCGACGGTATCACACACAACCCGATAATAATAACCAGCGCAAAAGGCTGCTTCACCAGTTTTTTCAGATCTCCGGTAAAAATCTTCCAAATATTTTTCATATAGCTTCTAACAACTCCTCATCCGTATCCATTTGATTGGTTTTGGTCTTTTCTCCCCGGACCGCCGCTTCACACAATCCCAGTATCAGGAAGAAAAGCGGCGCATTCAGCACCTGCTGAAAGCTGATCAGGGAATGTATCCCGTAGGTAAGCAGTAACAATACTGCGAGAAAATTCTTCCTGTATGTCTGCAGCGCCGTGATAAAAACAGCTGCATAGGCAGCCACACCCAGCAGTCCCATATTGACCAGTGTGGTGAGCCACTCATTATGTGCATTGGTAAAAACAGAGCCTTCAAAATATCCTTTATCAAAAAGCACCGTGCCTCCCGGCAACAGTTCTCCCAGATACGATGCAAAACAATCCGGGCCTGCTCCCAACAGCTTCTGATGCAGATTTCCTTTCCGGAAACCCATCCATGCCATCTGCCACAATCTTCCCCGGCGATTGCCCCATTCCGCAAAATCAATTACCGACAACCGATGCAGATACCATGCCAGCACTACCGCTATTCCTGCCAGTGCACAACACAATACTCCCTCTTGCAATATTTTTTTCTTATTCTCCGGAATCCTGCGACAGGCTCCCCAAAGCAGCAGACACCCTACTGCAACCGGAATCCATCCCTGCCAGGCTGCCAGTTTTTTGGCGATGCCATCCTGCAGGAGAATGTCAAACGTTCCCAGATATAACATCCATTTACCCCAACGGCACATTCCCAGCGCCACCGCTGCAAGAAAAAGGAAATATACTTCCCAATGTCCGGTTTGCTTCCGGTCGAGCCAAAAGCACAACCCCATGACTGTGCATGCCACGATCACACCGCTGTCACTTCCCTGTAAAAGCAGAAGCATCATGGCCAACATATTGCACGTTCCTGCCAGCAGTGTGGGACCTTTTTTCCCCGCTTCCACTGCCCGGTGAAACAGCGTCATGGAAAAGGGAAACATCACACTGTAATACCCGCTGAGCCAGTTGCTGTTCCCCAGCGTGGTCAACATATGGGTAAATTCCCAGTCCCCCACAACGTAACCCTTGAGAAGTCCCAGAGGATCATAGCCCAGCTTCTGCAACAGACCGATCAGGGTGACCGCCACAAAAGCCGCCTCTCCTAACCATATCGCCGTTTTACAACTACCTCCGTACTTCGCCGTCAGTAAAAAACCTCCGATCATCAAACAGATCGTGACAGCTCCCATGTACCATTCCCGCTCTCCGTTCCACGCGATACTGCCATAGGGGCTGCAGATTGCAGAGAGTAACGCACAGATTCCGTACAGGCAGACCGCCGTCGTTACCGCATGTGTTCTGCATTTATCGACCGATTTTTTCACTACTTCAGCCAGAGATCTGGCAAAAATCCGATGTTCCCCTGTCCACCGGCTGCTTACAGCAAAGACACACATTGCCAGCAATGCGATCCCCTGGCAAAGCAGTGAAACATTGCGATACAGGTAATATTTGGTATCACCCAGTTTATAATATCCATTCCAGGGAATATAATAAAGAGGCAGCACTGCCAGAATAACGATCAGATAACTCTGACATACAATTTTCAGAAATTCCTCTTTCCGGTTCTCCATCCTGCAGGCTCCTTCGTGTCACAGACAGCATAACTACTTGAATTGTAAGCGTTTCTGCCCATTCTGTCAAACCGTTCACCCTGCCTTTTGACAAAAAAACAAACTGTATTCTATATCATTGGCCTTCAAAGATACCTTTAACTTTTTCCCAACAAACCAGTAGCCCCGGCTGGGTGTAAGAATAAGCAGTGCTGTAAGCAGACGTCGGTACCATAGCGTCCCAAGGGACGCTATGCGAGGGTACTTTCCTCACTTATGTACCGCTACGCTCTGCGATAGAGCGCGAGCGTGCCGCGTTTCTTACCCCAGCCGAGGCTACGGGGAATTTTATTTATTAACTTTTACTTCCAAAACTTTTTCTTCTTGCCGTCCCTGGAGTCATTCTCCCTGGTCTCTCCCTCTCCGCTTTCCGTTGCTTTCTTCACTGCATTCAGGGAATCTCCGGTCAGTGCATCGAACTGCTTCAGCAGTTCCTTAGCCTCCGGTTTTAATTTATCGGGTGTCTGTACCACCAATGTTACATAGTGGTCACCGCGGACATCCTTATTTCTCCAGGAAGGAACACCCTTGCCGCGCAGACGGATCTTGGTGTCGGTCTGGGTTCCGGCCTTTACATCATATACCACCTTGCCGTCTACCGTATCGATCAGCACTTCGCCGCCCAATGCCGCTACTGCAAAAGAAATAGGTACGGTAGAGAAAATATCGAAATCCTGTCTCTGGAAGATAGGATGACGACCTACGATCACTTCTACCAGCACATCGCCTCTGGGGCCACCGTTGACACCCGGTTCACCCAGTCCCGGCATACGGGTAGACTGTCCGTTGTCGATACCTGCGGGAATATCCACCGCATAACGTTTTTTCATAGGAATATATCCGGTACCACGGCAATCCGGGCATTTGTCCTTGATCACCTTACCGGTACCCTGACAGTCGGGACAGGTCTGTACATTACGCACAGTACCGAAGAAAGACTGCTGGGTAAATACCACCTGACCCTTACCACCACACTTGGTACAGGTCTCAGGGCTGGTTCCTGGCTTCGCACCGGAGCCGTTACAGGTCTTACAGGTTTCCTTTACCGTAAGATCGATCTCTTTCTTGCAGCCGAAAACTGCCTCTTCAAAAGTGATATGAACACTGGTACGGATGTTGGCACCTTTCATGGGGCCGTTATTTCTGGCACCTCTGCTTCTGCCGCCTCCAAAAATGTCTCCGAAAATATCTCCGAAGATGTCTCCGAAGTCTGCACCGTTAAAGTCAAATCCACCGGCGCCGCCTGCACCACCGTCAAATGCCGCAAGGCCGTACTGATCTGCTTTTTAAAGGAGGAACGAACATGTCCTATACATTCTCCCGCCGTGACTTTATGAAATATACCGCTCTTACCGCTGTTGCCATTGCAGGTTCCGGCATGCTGACCGGCTGCTCCAACCCGAACCGTCCTACCGGTGTGCCTGGCAGCACCCTGAAGCCGGGCGACGGCATCTGTGAAGCCACTCTGCTGAACAGTGCTGGCAAAGAACCGAGTTATAATTCTGCTACCCAGACCCTGACCTGCAACTTCAAGATCGTCACCAAGATCGAACTGCTGGAGATCACTGACAGCCATTTCCAGGTCGATGTTACGACTGATGCGGGCACGAAGCACTATTATTATAATACCACTCCTAAGCCCAGTCTGGGCGATACCGCTAACCCCAAAGCTCTCAAGGACAGCGTCACCGAGGCCACTCTGACTCTCAAACTGAATCTCTCCGGTGCTACCAAAGTAGCTGTGCTGTATACTCCCAAGCATGGCGCTACTGGTGAACCCAATGATTCCTACAATGATATCTACGGCACTTGGGATATCACCGAGGCTATCAAGGGTTCGCTCTGACCTGATTTTACTTTTGCATTAAAGACCCGCGCCATATGGTGCGGGTCTTTTTGCGTATGCGGGCCATTTGTATCCAAGTTTTGGGCGATATCATGTAAAATGCACAAAGTTTTTTAGTGGATTTATGCCTTGTGCACAGGTTTCTTTTCCGGTACAATAGGGTTATAAAAATGTGCAGGAGCATCGCAGCGATGCGGTGCTTTTTGCATTTGAGGGGCAACCCGGAAAACCTGAAAAGGAGTGTTGTTT
>ERZ773169.2224-NODE-2224-length-14743-cov-10.914011_pt1 | contig 14743 bp, 14 predicted proteins | sample MGYA00580536_ERZ773169 | MGnify/ENA primary metagenome ERZ773169 (study PRJEB29015, sample SAMEA2737814) | human gut metagenome | biome: human gut; feature: human-associated habitat; material: faeces | place: China | collected 2012 ...
TGACCGTTGCCGCCATGCTCAGCGCGGTGGCCTTTATCCTGATGTTCATCGAGTTTCCCATCCCGATGCTCATTCCCAGCTTTGTCAAGATGGACTTTTCCGACCTGCCGGCCCTGCTGGGTGCCTTTGCACTGGGCCCCGTGTACGGCGTAGTGATCAGCTTCATGAAGAACCTGCTCCACATCGTCATCAAGGGCACCTCCACCGCCTGTGTGGGCGAGCTGTGCAACTTCATGCTGGGCGCGGTGTTCTCGGCGGTGGCGGGCTTCATCTACAAGCACCGCAAGAGCCGCAAAACGGCCATCCTTGGTGCCCTTGCCGGTGCCGCAGCCATGGCGGTGTTCAGTGTGCCGTCCAACTACTTCATCACTTACCCGGCCTATGTGGAGTTCTACCACATGCCGCTGGAAGCCATTCTTGGCATGTACCAGGCCATTCTGCCTTCGGCCAACAGCCTGATCAAGTGCCTGGTCATCTTCAACATGCCCTTCACGCTGGTCAAGGGCCTGCTGGATGCCGTGCTCTGCATGCTGATCTACAAGCCGCTGTCTCCCATCCTGCACGGCCGCAAGTGATTTTTGCTTTTCTCTTTTCTCTTTTCTTTCTTCTTTTCTTCTCAATCAAACAGCAACTCCCCGGCTGGGGCTGCCCAATTGCAGCGGTCCCGGCCGGGGAGCTGTTTTATAATGGAAAAGAATCTATCAGGCCAGTGCGCCCTTGTCCAGCCATTTGCCGCGGGCCAGCCGGAGCAGGAACAGGGCACCGCGGGTGCACAGCTCGGCGCACATGGCAAACCACACGCCCACAAGCCCGAAGCGGGGAGCCAGCAGCACGGCCAGCGTGAGCCGGATGCCCCACATGCTCACAAGGTTCAGCACAAAGCAGCCGGTGCTGTCACCGGCACCCTGCATGGCACCGCTGGCCACGATGCTGGCCCCGAACATCGGCTCGGCAAAGGCTTCGATGCGCAGCACCTGCGCACCCAGCGCAATGACGGCGGCGTCGGCGGTGAAGATGCCCATCAGGGCCGGAGCAAACACATACAGGCCCACGCCGGTCAGCGCCATGATGGCCATGCCCATACCGGTGCACAGCCAGGCAATGCGTTTGGCCATATCCCGCCGGTGGGCGCCCACGGCCTGGCCTACCATGGCAAGGGAGGCGTCCTGGACGCCGTAGCCTGCCATGTAACACAGGCTTTCGGCGCTCACGCCCAGGCTGTTGGCCGCAATGGCGGTGGTGCCCAGTCCGGACACGATGCGGATCAGCAGCACCTGAGCAGAGGAAAGGGCGGCTCGCTCTGCAGAAAGGGGCGCACCAACCCGCCACAGATTCCGCAGGCAGGACCGGGTGATCTTCCAGGAGCCGGGCTTGCGGATGCACAAAGGGCCCTCTCGCAGCAGCAAAAAGCCCAGGGCGCACAAGCCGCCAATGGCCGTAGCCAGGGCGGTGCCCAAAGCAGCTCCCGGCACCCCCCATCCGGCACCCCATACCGTAAAGGAGCGTCCGGCCACCACCATGGTACGGGTGGGGTTGATCAAAAAGAAATTGAAAACGATGTCCAGCAGGCAGGTGGCTACGCTGATAAGGCCCGGGGTCAGGGCGTCACCAGTGGAGCGCAGCATGGAGGAGTAGGTGCCTGTGGCCATGGTAAAGGGCAGGGCAGCCGCCCAGATGGCAAAATAGGCCGAGGCATCCGCCTGCAGGGCCGGGTCGGCCCCCAGCCAGCCGGGCAGATACCGGCTGATGCCGATGCCGAAAGCGGCTGCCGCCAGACCGACGAACAGGTTGAACAGCATGGACTGCCGCAGCACGCCCCGGGCATCCTCCTGCCGGTCGGCACCCAGATACTGTGCCACCTGAATGGAAAAAGACATATACAGCCCGGCCAGCATGCCGTGCAGCAGCCAGGTGCTGGAGCTGACGATGCCGATGGATGCAGTGGCCGAAGCTCCGATATGGCCCACCATGGCAGCGTCGATGTACTCCATGGCCGTGACCACGATCTGCTGCAGAATGGACGGGATGCTCAAGGTCAGCACGATCTGGGCCGTCTGCTGCAGCGGTACCTGCTCGCCCTGCCGCATTTTGGCCGAGAGTTGTTCAAGGGTAATGGACATGGATTCCTCCTTACGGGTCAGAAAAACGGATAACGAGTCCGGACACCTATTATAAAGGCGGATGGTACAAAAGTCAATCTGCTGCCTTTTTGTGCCCGGTGATTGATTTTTTGGGTGCGGCGTGATACACTCAACAACACAAGGCATGAATTGCAAAAGAAATGAGGAGAATAGAAATATGATCGAATCTCTGGTGTCTGTCGTCGGGCAGCGCGGGGTGGATGCCGCAGCGTTTCTGCTTGCATTTGCACTCACCGCGCTTACCGATTCGCTGTTCCACAACAAGCTTCCCCACGACCATGGCCGTGAATTTGCCGTCAATGGCGGCCTGTCCAAGGGCAAGGCCCGCGGTTCCGGCCTGATCTTCGTGCTGTGCATCGCGTTGGTGTCGCTGGCATTCCTGCCGTTCCGGGTGGAATATGTCATCTACACCGTGCTGCTCATCGCTTCCATGCTCTCCGGCTACTTTGACGATGCCGCCGAAGAGGCCTGGAACGAGTACAAAAAAGGCATCATCGACTTTGTCATCGCCGTGGTGGCAGGCGTGACCTACCTCAACTTCAACGGCTGCGGCGTGCAGTTCCTGCAATGGAGCTTCACCCTGCCGTATGCCGTGTATCTGCTGCTCATCGTCATCCTGATCTGGGCCAGCATCAACGTGGTCAACTGCACCGACGGTGTGGACGGCCTGTCCGCCAGTTTGGCGGTGGTGACCATCGGCACCTACCTGATCGCCTACCACGAAGAGCTGGCCGACTACAGCACCGCCGGTGTGGTGTTCATGGGTGCGCTGCTGGCTTACCTGTGGTCCAACGCAAAGCCCAGCACCCTGCTGATGGGCGATGCCGGTAGCCGCGCCATGGGTTTCTTCATCGCCATCCTGTCGCTGAAGTGCGGCCACCCCTTTGCTTTCCTGCTGGCAGCCATCGTGTTCATCGTGGACGGCAGCCTGGGCATCCTGAAGATCAGCCTGAAGCGCTTCCTGCACATCTCCATCCTCAAGAACACCCGCACCCCGCTGCACGACCATGTGCGTAAGAACAAGGGCTGGAGCGACGAGCAGGTCGTGGCCCGCTGGCTCATCCTGCAGTGCGTGGCATCGGCTCTGCTGCTGCTCGTGGTGCACGGCTGATAAACCATCATAAAAACAAAAGCAGCGCCTGACGGAAATTTCAAACCGTCAGGCGCTGTTTTTTGCATCCGAAAATTGTCGTTACAGCCCGGCCTTTTTGGCGGCAGCCTGCACCACATGGCCCACCAGCACCGAGGTGGTCACGGTGCCCACACCGCCCGGCACGGGGGTGATAGCATCCACGACAGGCTCTGCCTCGGCAAAGCGCACGTCACCGCACAGCTTGCCCTCGTCGTTCAGATGGATGCCCACATCCACCACGGTCTGGCCGGGACGCAGGCAGTCAGCACCCACGGCGCCCATCCGGCCCATGGCCACCACGACCACATCCGCCTCTTGGCAGATCTGGGGCAGGTCCTGGGTGCGGGAGTTGCAGATGGTCACGGTGGCATTTTCCCGGTCCAGCATCATGGCGGCGGGCTTGCCCACTACCAGGCTGCGGCCTACCACCACGGCGCGTTTGCCAGAGAGGGGAACATTGTAGTGCTTCAAAATCTCCAGGCAGGCCTGCGCGGTACAGGGAGCATAACCCAGATCGGTGTTGGTGAACACACCGGCCAGGGAACCGTCGGTAATGCCGTCGATGTCTTTTTCCGGAGCCAGTGCGGCACGCACGGTGCGGTCATCAAACTGCTTGGGCAGCGGGCGGAACAGCAGACAGCCGTGGATGGCATCGTCGGCGTTGATCTCTGCGATGACCTTCAGCAGGGCGTCCTGTGCTGCGTCGGCGGGGAGCAGATACTGTTTCACTTCCACGCCCACCTTGCCGCAGCGGGTCATCACGCCGCGCTCATAGGAAAGATCGTCCTCGCGCGCACCCACGCGCACCACGGCCAGCGTGGGCACGACGCCCTTTGTCTTGAGCTGCTCACACAGAGCAGCGTTGCGTTCGTTCATGGCGGCCACTACGGGCGCGCCCTTCAGGATGCTTGCCATTTTGTATTCCTCTCATTTCAGGTAATGCGGTATGGCGTGTGGGGAGCTTTCTCCCCGCCCACCGTCGGGTCAGATACGCAGTTGCTTTGTGACCTGCGTAAACACGGCGTCCGCCTTCGGGACATACTCGCTCAGCAGGGCGTCGGCCTGTGCATCCAGTGCGGCGGCATGGACCTGGTCGGCCATCAGCTTTGTGTTGATGAACACGTTCAGGCTGGCGGCCTGCAGGGCAGCCTTGCACAGTACGGCGGCGCAGCCTGCATCGGACACGGCCAGCGCGCTGCCCTTGGCTGCATATTCTTCCACAAGTGCAATGCCTTCGGCGCACTTGCCCATGATCTCCAGCGGCACGGCACAGGCAGCATCCAGTGCGGTTTCCAGCACAGCGGCCTTGTGAGCCGCCTGCTCCGGATTGTCCTTGGGCAGGCCATAGGCGGCGGCCAGCGGCGCAAAGGCTTCGGCATCCGCCTGCACCAGTGCTTCCAGCTCTGCGCGCAGGGCACCGGCCCGCTCGTTCAGGGTCAGAAGGTCCGCTTCCACGGCGGCATACTTCTTTTTGCCCACCGTCAGGCAGCCCACCATGTTGCCCAGTGCCACACCGGCGGCACCCACCAGTGCCGCGGTACCGCCGCCGCCCGGTGTGGGTGCTTTGCTGGCCAGTTCTGCCAGGAACCGGCTGCAGCTTTCGTTCATCATGTCCATGTGTACAAACCCCTCTCTGTCACAAACGCGTCCAGCCGCTGGTCGTGCTCATCCACGGCAGCGTGTGCAACGCGCTGAACTTCCAATGCAATGCCGATCTTTGCCGCTTTTGTGCAGCGGGGCAGGTAGCGGTCGTAGTAGCCTTTGCCCATGCCAACCCGGAAGCAGTCTGCATCAAAGGCAGTGCAGGGCACCAGCACCAGATCCAGCTGTTCCGGTTCCAGCAGCACCGACCGTTCCAGTACCGGCGTGCGGATGCCGTACAGCCCTGTCTCCCAGCCGTCCGGGCCGGGCACGGCGGCGGTGAGGGAGCAGTTTTCTCCGCACACCGGGTAGGCCAGCACCTTGCCCCGGCGGGCCGCTTCGGAGGCAAACCCGGCAAGGCCGGCTTCACCCCCAAAGGCCGCATACAGCAGGATGGTCTGGGCATTCTGCACGGCGTCCAGCTGCCACAGCCGGGCACACAACGCCGCGTTGGCGGCGGCCCGCTGCTCCGGCGAAAGGGCCCGGCGGGCCGCTTTGCCGGATGTGCGCTGGGCCTGCTTTTCCTCGGCGATGTCCACGCAGAACACCTCGTTTCATCTGTGATCGTGGAAAGCTGAAAAATCCACAAAATCGACAATGCATTTTTATACAAATATAATAAACACTTCAGTCCAAAAAAGCAAGCCTTTTGGCGAAAAGAGGATTGAAGGTTTTGCAGCTTTCTGCTATGATAATACAAAGCAATGCGGCCCAGTGTGCAGGAGCCGGGTGCTTGAACAAGACGTCGATCTGTCTGTATCAAGAGAGAGGTAACTGAAATGTACAAAGAAATGATGGATACCATCGGCCTGGTCAATACCGTAGACCCGGAGCTGGGGGCTGCCATGAACCGGGAACTGACCCGTCAGCGCCAGAACATCGAGCTCATTGCCAGCGAGAACATCGTCTCGCCCGCCGTCATGGCTGCCATGGGCAGTGTGCTCACCAACAAGTACGCCGAGGGCCTGCCCGGCAAGCGTTACTACGGCGGCTGCGTCTATGTGGATGAGGTGGAGAACATCGCCATCCAGCGCGCCTGCAAGCTGTTCGGTGCCAAGTACGCCAACGTCCAGCCCCATTCCGGTGCACAGGCCAACCTGGCCGTCTACTTCGCCCTGCTGGATCTGGGCGATACCGTCATGGGCATGGATCTGTCCCAGGGCGGCCATCTGACCCATGGCTCCCCCGTGAACATGTCCGGCAAGAACTACCACTTTGTTTCCTACGGCGTCAATGCCGATGGCGTGATCGACTACGCCGAGCTGGAAAAGCAGGTCAAGAAGGTGCGCCCCAAGCTGATCGTGGCCGGTGCATCCGCTTACCCCCGTGCCATCGACTTTGAGAAGATCGCTGAGATCGCCCACGGTTACGGTGCATTCCTGATGGTGGATATGGCCCATATTGCCGGTCTGGTGGCCGGCGGCCAGCACCAGAGCCCGGTGCCCTATGCCGATGTGGTGACCACCACCACCCACAAGACCCTGCGCGGCCCCCGCGGCGGCCTGATCCTGACCAACAACCCGGTCATTGCCAAGCGCATCAACTCGGCCGTGTTCCCCGGTACCCAGGGCGGCCCGCTGGAGCACGTCATCGCCGCCAAGGCTGTCTGCTTCGGCGAGGCCCTCAAGCCGGAGTTCAAGGAGTACGCCCGCAAAATCGTGGAGAACGCTCAGGCTCTGGCCGCAGCTCTGCAGGAACGCGGCGTCAAGCTGGTGTCCGGCGGTACCGACAACCATCTGATGCTCATCGACCTGCGTGACGAGGAGTGCACCGGCAAGGATCTGGAAGCCCGTCTGGACAGCGTGCACATCACTGCCAACAAGAATACCGTCCCCGGCGAGACCCGCAGCCCGTTCGTCACCTCCGGCGTGCGTCTGGGCACTCCGGCGGTCACCACCCGCGGCATGGGCGTGGCCGAGATGAAGGTCATCGCCGACTGCATTGCCGACTGCATCTGGCACTACGACGAGAAGAAGGATGAAATCAGCGAGCGCGTGCTCAAGCTGACCCGCGACTTCCCGCTGTACGAGTAATCCTATCCCAGAAAGAAAATGAAGCCGCTGCGCAGAAAAATACGCAGCGGCTTCATTTTTTTGCTGTTCAATTGCTTACTCTTCCAGTGCCTGTGCCATGGCATCGTCCGCTTCCTGCTGGGTGATGGTCTGCACCTTGAAACCGAAGTAGACGATGTGCCCCACCCAGACAATGACCATAATGGCGCGGCCCACGGGCACCTTGTCCATCAGGATGAACCCGGGGAGCATGATGGCCGTTACCGTGCCGATGAGGAGCGCCTTGGCCTTGCGGGTCATGCCGCGGCGGCGGAAATAGCTGCCGATGTACTTTTTATAAACGGTCGTGTGGGTGAACCAGGTGTGCAGCCGCTCGGAGCTGTTGGCAAAGCAGAAGGCCGTGAGCAGATAGAACGGCACCGTGGGCAGAATGGGCAGTGCAATGCCGATGGTGCCCAGCGCCAGGCTGATGCAGCCGAGAGCAACAAAAAACGCTTTTTTGAGAGGATGCATGACAAAGGTCCTTTCTGTGTCCGGTGAGATGTCGGGTGTTAGAATGAACTAACTTTTGAGCAAAAAAGAAACGCCGTTCCAGAAGGAACGGTGCGTTTGCAAGAACAAACTGCATGGAGTGTATCATAAAAAATCCGTGTCTGTCAAGAGAAAATTTTTCCGGAAACGTTGTGTTCTGCCGCCGGGCGTGATAGGATAAAATGGAACAGAACGAATAAGGAGAACGGTATGGAACAGATGGGACTGCTGCATTTGTATTACGGCGACGGCAAGGGCAAGACCACCGCCGCCATGGGCCTTGCGCTGCGGGCGCTGGGCAGCGGAAAAAAGGTGGTCATCGTGCAGTTCCTGAAGGGCGGCAAGAGCGGGGAGATCCCGCTGCTGGAGCAGCTGGGGGCCACGGTCTACCGGGGCAAGGCCGGGCAGAAATTCGTCTTTCAGATGAACGACGCCGAAAAGGCCGCCACGCGGGACCTGCAGGACCGGAACCTGACCGTTGCCATGGCGCAGGAAGCGGACCTGTTGGTGCTGGACGAGGCCGGCAGCGCCTGGGAACTGGATATGGTGGACAAGGACCTGCTTCGCCGGGCGGTGCTGCAGCGTCCCGCCGGGCAGGAATGTGTGCTCACGGCCCATGCCGCCCCGCAGTGGATGCTGGACGCCGCCGATTATGTGACCGAGATGAAGTGCATCCGCCACCCCTATCAGAAGGGAATTGCCGCCCGCAAAGGCGTCGAATACTGACCTTTGCACCGCACGGCTTGCAATTTGCCTACCGGTGTGATATGATGAAGCTGTACATTGTGCGCGCATTTCTGAGCAGCCCGGGCCGCAGGCCCAAAAAGGGGGAACGCTCCGCACTGCTGCCGGGGCACCCCGACAGCATTTTATTTAAAGCTGCGGTTAGTATTCCCTAACGTGCAGCGGCCCGCCGAACGCGCGCGGAAACCATCATGGAGGGAACAGACAATGATCGAAACAGTGGTAAAGGTAGACGGTATGATGTGCGGCATGTGCGAGAGCCATGTCAACGATGCCGTGCGCAAGGCATTTCCGGAGGCAAAGAAAGTGGCCTCTTCCCACACCAAGGCCCAGACGGTGATCCACTCGGAACAGGCTCTGGACGAGGCAAAGCTGCGGGATGTCATCAACGCCACCGGCTACGAAGTCAAGGGCGTATCGAGTGCACCGTACGAGAAAAAAGGTTTTTTCTCGTTTTTGAAAAAATAAACCCGGAAACCATTTCATGAGGGAGGCGCATCTGCATGAGGATCCTGGTGTACGGAGCCGGCGTGCTGGGCTGTGAACTGGCCCATGTGCTGCTGCAGAACAAAAAGAACGACGTGACCCTGCTGGCACGCGGGGAGTGGAAGGAGCGCATCGACCAGAAGGGTCTGGTCATCCGCCAATGGGTGCAGCGCAAAACCACGGTGGACCGGGTGCGCACCATCGACGTCTTGGCCCCGGAGGACTTCTACGACCTTGTGTTCGTGGTGCTGCAGGCCGGTCAATTGCCGGATGTGCTGCCCGTCCTCAAGGCCAACCGGAGCCCCTACTTTGTATTCGTGGGCAACGACCCCCATGCAAAGCAGGTTCTGGAAGCTATGCAGCGCCCAGCCGACAAGGTCGCCTTTGGCTTCCAGAACACCGCAGGCCGCCGGGAGCGCGACCGGGTGGTCAGTGTGCACACCGGTGTGGGCATGACGGTGGGCGGTGCCACGGCTCCGCTTTCCGGCACCTTCCGCATCCGGCTCAAGACCGCCTTTGACGGCACAAAGTATAAGCTGACTTTCTACAGCGATATGGACGAGTGGCTCAAGTGCCACATTGCGTTCATTCTGCCGGTCTGCTATGTGTGCTATGCCTGCAACGGGGACCTGACCCGCGCCACCAAACAGCAGCGCGCTGCCATTCTGGATGCCGCCTATGAGGGCTGTGAGATGCTCAAGGCTCTCGGCATCCCGGTGAACGACGCAGAGAATACGGACTACTACAAGCCCGGCACGGCAGGCCGCCGCAAGATGGACGCCATGGTGCTTGCCATGGCCAAGACTCCGCTGGGCCGCCTGTGCGCCTCCGACCACGCCATGCACGCAGTAAAGGAGATGCAGTACCTGGACGAAGCCTTTGAGGCTTTGCGCAAACAGGCCGGAACGGCCATGCCCATGTGGGAAAAGCTGCGCAATGAAATGCCTGCCTGGAACACCCTGCAGAAATGATCCTTCGGGCGCAAAGCCCCGCAAAAGCCCCCGGCTCTCACGATCGAGAGCCGGGGGCTTTGCTGTGTCTGTCCGGGAAGAAGATCATGCCTGATCCAACAGTTCCTCCGGGTCTTCCAGCACCTCCTCAATGGCGCTGTCATCCGGGTCGACCTCGCTGTCGGCGCTTTCCGTCAGGCCCAGCAGTTCCTTGAGCCGGTCACGCATCAGCACAAGGTTCCGGTCAAGGTCGGCGTCCTCATTGAGCAGGTCCTGTACCATCTCAGGCTTGTCGGTGATCACATCATCCACGCCAAGGCTCAGCAGGGCACGGGCGTCCTCCGCACGGTTGACCGTCCAGGCGGACACCGTCTTGCCGCGCAGATGGATCTGCTGCACCATGCCGGAGGTAATAAAGGTGGATTCCACGCTGAAAAAGTCGGCGGCAGGCAGGTCGTAATAGGTGCCTACGCCCAGCGCCAGAATATACCCCGTCTCGATCTCGGGGTCCAGCTCCTTTACCTTGCAAAGGGTCTCGTAGCTCTGGGAGGTGATCACGCAGTCCTTTTCAAAGCCTTTTTCCCGGATGATGCGCACGGTCTCAGCTTCCAGCTCCGGGGTGGCGGCATTGGGCTTGATCTCGATGTTCAGCTGGATTTTCCCCTTGCACAGGTCCAGCACCTCTTCCAGTGTGGGGATCTGCGTACCGGCGTACCGGGCACTGAACCACCGCCCGGCATCCAGCTCCCGCACCTGTGCAAAGGTCAGGTCGTAGATGTTGGCGTTGCGGCCGGTGCAGCGGCGCAGGCTGGTGTCGTGGGTCACCATGACCACACCATCCTTTGTCATCTGCACATCCAGCTCGGCCCGGTCGCTGTGGTGGTCGATGGCCAGCTGAAAGGCGGGCAGGGTGTTCTCCGGTGCAGCCGTCGAATAGCCGCGGTGTGCCGTGACGATGGGAGCCGCGCCGCCCAGCATGGTGCGCAGCTCATCATCCGCCGGCAGAGCAATATAAATAAAGGAAAGGCCGATTGTGACCAGCGTGACGCCGACCACCGCAGCGGCCAGCAGGCGACGGCCCTTCGCACGGACGGGCTTCCCGTTCTGGGTATCCTCCGGCGCGGCATCACCCTCCCGCAGACGGCGGTACAGCAAAAACAGGATGCTGCACTGCGCAATGGTGATGGAGCAGTCGAGCAGGAACTGGAAGAACGGCACCTCGACCAGCAGGCTGGCACGGGACAGCGCCACCATGGCAGCGGTGTTCTGGAGCCCGATGCCCAGAATGACCGCGTACAGCGGTGCCAGTACGCACAGGGCCAGGCTGCCCGAACGGAGGACTGCCGAGAGATTCCAGCGCAGCAGAAGCAGCGCTGTGCGGAAAATTCGCTGCCGCACGAACCCGACGCTCTCCCGGACGGCCTGCCACAGGTTGCGGCGCTCCAGGACAAACAGGGGCAGCACCAGCGCACAGGAGAGAAACAATAGAACCAGCAGTACCACGATCGCCAGATACAGCGCATGATAGCGTGTGGTGGCGCGCAGTACGCCCAGAAGGTACTCCGGTACGGCAAACTGGGTGACGTAGTTGGAGGTCAGGAAAAAGCTGGTGAAGGGGATGAGCACGGCGCTGTATACGAGGACCGGCCAGTTCTGCGGAAGAAACGTGTGCCGGATGTCCACCAGCGCATCCCGCAGCAGGGCAGGCAGCTGCACCGGTCTGCCGCTGCGGGCCAACTCCAGCCCGTGCAGCAGCACCGAAAATTCATACAGCGCCCAGAATGCTGTCAGCAATGCAATGACCACAAGACACAGGATGATGGCCGGGGAAACAAAAATGTCCGAAGCATTGCTGTTGTTCAGGTAATGCACGGGCGCGAACCGGAGTGTCAGCGCCCAGAGCTGCTGCATCAGCGGGATAAACAGCAGGTTGGTTACGACTGCATACAGTCCGACCAGCGCCGGCAGGATGACCCCGGCATGGTGCAGCAGAGCACCGGCTGAGCGCTGCAAAGAATGATAGGTCTGGTTGAAAGCGTGCAGGGAAGAAGCGAAAGATTTCAAAGTTTGTCGGACCTCTTTTGCGTGGATTTTTGTTGTTTCCCGGGCGGGAGGATAGCATTGTCTGTCGGATTTTACCCGGATTTTATGATTCCGCAGGGAATGTAACATCAGTGTAACACAATTCTGCCCAAAAAGATATGTGCGGATGGAGAACACATTTACCAAAAATGAAAGAAAATTTTTTACACCGGTGCCGGGCGCACCGCAGGGTGCGTCCAAGAGCGAAAAAAGCGCAGGGCGATACATCGTTAAAAAATTATGGATTGGGGCAGGCAGATGTTGTTTTCGATGGATTTTTATAGAAAGTCTTGCATTTTTCAGGAAAAATCAGTATAATAAAACCAATTTTGAAAGCTCACACAGACAACCAGGAGGTCTTATCATGGCTTCAAAGATCAATAAGGGAGAAATCCTCGCCAAGTTTTTCGATGACGGGGAATACACCGCGCTGTTTGCCGATGGTGCGGTGAGTGCTGCCTGCGGCTATGCAGCAGGTCAGCAGGCATACGCTGTCTATCAGAACGGCGAGGCTGTTACCGTCAAGGACGTTGAGAAGAACATCAAGGTCCTGGAGATGGCCGCACAGACCGGCTGCCCGGTCGTCACGTTCTATAACTCGGTGGGCGCAAAGCTGGCCGAGGGCCTGGATGTGCTCACGGCCAATGCCAAGCTGAATGCGCAGATCGCAAAGGTTTCCGGCGTGATCCCGCAGGTGGCGGTGGTTCTGGGTGTGTGCGGCGGCACCAGCGCACTGAGCGCTGCCAATGCCGACGTGTGCATCATGGCCGAGGGCGCAGAGCTGTTCTTCACCGCTCCGTTCACCTCTGCCGCCAAGGGCGACAAGGTGGCCGATGCCGGTACCGCAGCCGCCGCTGCAAAGGCTGGCGTGGCTGCTATCGTGGAGTCCACTGCTGCGGAAGCTGCCGAGAAGGCTGCTCACATCGTGGGCCTGCTGCCGGCCAACAACCTGACCGGCCCTGCGATCTTTGAGTTCGAGCAGCCCACTGCTGCTCTGGCTGCCGGTGCAGAGCCTGCCAAGGCTGCTGCCGCTGTGGTGGACAAGGACAGCACCGTGGAGCTGTATGCAGGCTTTGGCAAGTCGGTCTACACCGCATTTGCCACCGTCGGCGGCAACGCCGTGGGCGTTGTGGCTACCGGCAAGAACCTGTGCCACAACTGCGTGGCCAAGATCGCCCGCTTTGTGCGCCTGTGCGACGCCTTCAGCGTGCCGGTGGTCACCGTTGTGGACACCGAGGGCTTTGTGCCCAGCGTGAGCGATGACATCGCCGGCGGCATCCGTGAGGCTGCCCGTCTGGCCGCCACCTACGCCGACGCCACCACCGCAAAGGTCACCGTTCTGGCCGGCAAGGCTGTGGGCCCTGTCTACACCGCATTGGCTGCTGCGGACCTGCGCATCGCCGTCACCGGCTGCGTGGTCAGCGCTCTGGAGCCCAGCGCAGCGGTCAGCGTTCTGTACAAGGACGAGATCGACGCTTCCGACAACATCATTGCTGCCACCAACGCCAAGGCTGCCGCTTACACCGCAGAGGTGTGCAGCGCTGCCAGCGCTGTGGCCTGCGGTGCTGCCGATATGGTCTGTGACGCTGCCAATGTGCGCTCCAGCGTGGTGGCAGCCCTGGAACTGCTGAGCACCAAGCGTGCTGCCCGCCTGCCCAAGAAGCACGGCAACATGGCTCTGTAAGCATCCGAACGTTTTATCTGATACGATTTTGATTTGGAGGATCCTTCCATGAAGTACTACAATATTACCGTCAATGGTGTTGCTTACAGCGTTTCCGTGGAGGAGACCGCTGCAGGTGCTGCTCCTGTTGCTGCTGCCGCTCCGGCTGCCCCCGCTGCTCCCAAGGCTGCTCCGGCTCCCGCTGCCGCCCCGAAGGCTACTGCCGGTGCCGCAGGCGCTGTTTCCGTCAAGGCTCCCATGCCCGGCAACATTCTGGACGTCAAGGTCAGCGCAGGTGCTTCCGTCAAGGCCGGCGATGTGCTGGTGATCCTGGAGGCCATGAAGATGGAGAACGAGATCCTGGCTCCCCAGGACGGCACCGTTGCATCCGTCAATGTCAACAAGGGCGACACCGTCAACTCCGGTGACGTTCTGGTTTCCATGAACTAAGGGAGAGGTGACAACCATGGCGAAAAAGCCGATCAAAGTGACCGAAGTGGTCCTGCGTGATGCGCACCAGTCCCTGCTGGCTACCCGCATGACCATGGACGAGATGCGTCCGATCCTGCCCGAGATGGACAAGATCAATTACTTCTCTGTGGAATGCTGGGGCGGCGCCACCTTCGACAGCTGCATCCGCTTCCTGGATGAGGACCCCTGGGAGCGTCTGCGCATCCTGCGCAAGGAGCTGCCCCACCAGAAGCTGCAGATGCTGTTCCGCGGCCAGAACATGCTGGGCTATCGCCCCTACGCAGATGATGCCGTGGAGTATTTTGTGCAGAAGTCCGTGGCAAACGGCATTGATGTCATCCGCATCTTCGACGCACTGAACGATCCCCGCAACCTGCAGACTGCCATCAAGGCAGCCAACAAGGAAGGCGCTCATGTGCAGGGCTGCATCAGCTATACCCTGAGCCCTGTGCACAACAACGAGTACTTTGCTGCCTACGCCAAGACCCTGGAAGAGATGGGCGCAAACTCCATCTGCATCAAGGATATGGCCGGTCTGCTCACTCCCTATACCTGCTATGACCTGGTCAAGAAGCTGAAGGAGACCGTCAGCATCCCTGTGGATATCCACAGCCACTACACCGCTGGTCTGGCTTCCATGTCCATCCTGAAGGGCATCGAGGCAGGTGCTGACATCATCGACACCGCCATGAGCCCCCTGAGCCTGGGCACCAGCCACATGCCCACCGAGAGCCTGGTGGCTGCTCTGCAGGGCACCGATTACGACACCGGTCTGGACCTGAAGCAGCTGAATGTCGTGCGCGCATACTTTGCAAAGCTGCGTGAGAAGTACATTGCCAACGGCCAGATCAGCCCCAAGAGCCTGGGCGTGGATGCCAACACCCTGCTGT
>ERZ773169.2237-NODE-2237-length-14655-cov-7.012877_pt1 | contig 14655 bp, 12 predicted proteins | sample MGYA00580536_ERZ773169 | MGnify/ENA primary metagenome ERZ773169 (study PRJEB29015, sample SAMEA2737814) | human gut metagenome | biome: human gut; feature: human-associated habitat; material: faeces | place: China | collected 2012 ...
GGAGTCAAGAGGGGACAGGAAACCATGTTTGGTGTCCTGTCCCCTTTTGCCCCTGCCGGTGGGCACCGGCATCTCCGCCGCCAGACGGCGGCATTCCCGCCGGTGAACACCGGCTCTCCTGGGCCGCCGAAGGCGGCCACTTCCCACGCCATGTCATGGCGAACATCCCTCGTCCCGGGAGGGCCTATCTCGCCTGCGGCGGCAAGCCGCCGGAACGGCGGAAAATTTCGCGCCTGCCTGCGGTAAGGCAGAAAAGACGTTTACAGATGCTTCGAAAGAAGCTCGCGGTATTCGTCCTCCGAGCCCGGATTGCCGACAACGGCAAGCGATGCCTGCGCCGGGTTGAAGATCCGCCGCGCCAGCTCAAGAATATCATCCCGCGTTACGCTGTCGTAGCCGGCGAGCACATCCTCGATCTTCGAGACCTCGCCGCGGATCAGCTCGCTGCGGCCGATGGTCATCATGCGCGTGCCCGTGTTCTCGAGACCCATGAGCAGCGTGGTCTTGGCCTGCTCGCGGGTACGGGAGATCTCGTCCTTCGCCGGGCCGTCCTCACAGAACTGATGCAGCTCCTGCAGAATGCGCTCGAGTGCGCGGCGCTCGGTCTCCTCGCCGAGACCGGTGTAGATCGACATCAGACCCGTGTCCTGGTGCGGCGTGGTGAACGTGTAGATCGAGTAGCACAGGCCGCTCTGCTCGCGGATGCTCTGGAACAGGCGCGACGACATACCGCCGCCGAGGATGTTGCACAGCAGGTTCATCGTGAAGCGGTCCTTCGACAGCGCGGACACGCCGGGGAAGGACAGACACAGGTGATTTTGCTCGATCTTCTTGCTGCGGAGCACGAGCGAGGGCTTGTATATCGCCGGGGTGATCTGGTTGCGGCCCGAGCCGGTCATGACAGAGAACAGGTCTGCGATATAGTCGAGATCCTCGTCGGTGAAGTGACCGGAGACCGCGATGACCGTGTCCTCCGGGCGGTAATACTCGTGCATGTATTTGTGCATGGTCTCGGTCGTGATAGGCGCGAGCGTCTCCTCCGTGCCGAGGATGGGGCGGCCGAGCGCCGAGCCGTCATAGCACTTTTCGAACAGCTTGTCGATGGCGACGTCCTCGGGGGAGTCCTCGTACATATCGATCTCCTCGAGCACAACGCCGCGCTCGAGCTCGATGTCCTCCTGCGCGAAGCGCGACTCGAGGAACATATCCGCGAGCAGGGAAATGCCGGTCTGGAGACGGCTGTCGAGCACCTTCATATAGTAGCAGGTGCATTCCTTGTCGGTGAAGGCGTTGGCCTGACCGCCGAGCGCGTCGATGGCGATGGCGATATGACGCGCGGAGCGCTTTTCCGTGCCCTTGAAGATCATGTGCTCGATGAAGTGCGAAATGCCGTTCAGCTCCGCCGGCTCATAGCGGCTGCCGTTGCCGACCCAGATGCCGACCGATACCGTGCGCACATTGTCCAGACGCTCGGAGATGATGCGCACGCCGTTTGGGAGAACTCGTTTTACATACATAATATCCGCTCCTATATTTCTTTCTTCCCGTTTGTCCTGCGGGGGAGTGAGGCGGCGGCGCCGCCAAAAAAAGCAGGGGAGCATAACCGCGGTCATGTTCCCCTGCTGCGATTATTTACTTGTTAATAATACACCCGATTGCCGTTTTCGTCCAGATAGTATCTGTCTCCGTCCGAGTCATAATAATCGCCGGTGGAGGCGTCGTAGCTGCCGCCCTCCTCGACGAGCGACTCCGGGTCGACCGTCGTCTCGGTCTTATTTCTGTCGGCGGCCGGAGAAGAAGTGCCGGTCGTGCTGTCGGCGGGGTCATCGCTGTCCGTGCTGTCGTCGCTGCCGGCGGAAGCGGCCGTGCCGGGCGTTACATCGTTGTAGATGTACTCGTGCAGCTCGTCGGCCACGACGTCCACGTCATACATGATGTATTCGTTGGACGAGCCGTAATACTTCCATTCGCCGTCGAGCGGAAAACGGACGTGCTCCACAGCGGGGACGCCGTTCTTGACCGCGCCGACGATCAGGGGCGCAATGTCCGCCGGAGCGAGCGAGGTCGTGACGTAGGGCATGAGTCGGTTCATGATGCCGAGCAGGCCGTTTGCGTCCATCGAGCTGATCTTCGCGAACATGGCGTTCAGCACGACGCTCTGGCGCTCGACGCGGCTCCAGTCGTCGCCGGTGTTGCCCTTGCGGATACGGCCGTAGCACAGCGCCTGCACGCCGTCCAGCGTTTGCAGGCCGGTCTTTTCGACAGGGGAGAATTCCTTGCCCTGCTCGAGGCCGTAGTCGCGGATGACGCGGTTGAGCTCGGTCAGCTCAGCCTCGGAGGCGACGTTGATCTCGATGCCGTCCAGCGCGTCCACGATCTCGACGACCTGCTCGAAGTTCACGGCGATATAGTCCTCGATGTCCGTGCCGAAGTTCTCGTTGATCGTGCGGATGGCGAGGCTCGGGCCGCCGCGGAAATAGGCTGCGTTGAGCTTGTCCTCTCCCACGCCGTCGATCTCGACGAGCGAGTCGCGCATCAGGCTGGACAGCTTGATCTTGCCGCGCGTGTTGTCGATCGTGACGATCATCATGCAGTCCGAATGGCTTTTTTCGTCCCCCGGACGGGTGTCCAGACCGAACAGGGCGATATTCGTGATGTTTTCGTCCGCCTGAATGCCGGCCGAGAGATCCTCGCCGGAGAGCGAGGAGTCATAGTGATAGCCGAAGACAGCGCGGTATCCGTACAGACCGATCGAGCCGGCCGTCGCGAGGATGACGACGACGGTCAGCAGACGGACGAGAATGCGACGGAAGCGTTTGAAAGACATAAGCGACCTTCTTTAGTCCTGAACGAACGGTGCAAAGGACAGCTCGGTGAGCTGGTGAACGCGCAGGGTGTTGGTGTAGTTGACATGGCCGACCGGCATGCCTGCGGTGATGGTGATGATGTCGCCGACGCGCAGGTCGAGGGTCTGGATGGCAGCCTGCTCAGACAGGCTGTACAGCTCGGTGCCGGAGGACGGGCGCTTTGCGACCAGAACCGGCTTTACGCCCCAGGACATGGACAGACGGTTGAAGGTCTGCTCGCACGGGGTAGCCGCGACGATGAGCGTGCCCGGGCGGTAGGTGGATACGGCGCGCGCGGTCGAGCCGGACTCGGTGAAGGCAACGATGCACTTCGCGCCGAGGTCAGCGGAAGTCGAGCAGGTCGCGTGGGAGATGGCGAGGGTCTTCATGTCGCCGGAAACGTGCATGTTCTGGAACTCCAGACGGGTGACGCGGCGGCGGTCATAGTGGATGGTGCGCTCGGCGTTCTCGGCGATGCGGCTCATGGTAGCAACGGTCTCTACCGGGTACTTGCCGACCGAGGTCTCGCCGGACAGCATGATCGCGGAGGTGCCGTCGTAGACTGCGTTCGCGACGTCGGAAACCTCTGCGCGGGTCGGACGCGGGTTCTTCGCCATGCTCTCGAGCATCTGGGTCGCGGTGACGACGCGCTTGCCGCGGGAGATGCAGGTCTTGATGATGTTCTTCTGGATCTCCGGCAGCTCCTCGAACGGAACCTCAACGCCCAGGTCGCCGCGGGCGACCATGACGCCGTTCGCCTCGTCGAGGATCTCCTGAATGTTGTTTACGCCTTCCATGTTCTCGATCTTGCAGATGATCTCGACGTCTTCCTTGCCGTGTGCCTTGAGGATGGCCTTGATGTCGCGGACGTCCTGTGCGCAGCGGGTGAAGGAAGCGGCGATGAAGTCGATGTCCTGCGTCAGGCCGAACTCGATGTCCTCGCGGTCCTTGTCGGAGATAAACTTCATGTTGAGCTTGATGCCCGGAACATTGATGGACTTGCGGTTGGAGAGCGGGCCGCCGTTGAGCGCCTTGCAGATGATGTCGGTGCCGTCGACGATCTTGAGCACCTCGAACGCGACCAGACCGTCGTCGATGAGGATGCGGGTGCCCGGCTGAACGTCGTTCGGCAGACCTTCGTAGGTGATGGAGACGATGGTGTTGTCGCCCTCGATGTCGCGGGTGGTCAGGGTGAACTCCTGACCCTCGACGATCTCGATCTTGCCGTCCTTGTAGGTCTTGGTGCGGATCTCCGGGCCCTTGGTGTCGAGCATGATGCCGACCGGCATGCCGAGCTCCTTGCGGGCAGCCTTTACCGCGTCCATGCGCGCCTTGTGCTCCTCGTGGGAGCCGTGGCTGAAGTTCATACGGGCAACGTTCATGCCCGCCTTGATCATTTCGGGCAGGATACCGTCGGTCGCAGGACCGAGGGTGCAGATAATTTTAGTTTTGCGCATCAGTCATATTCCTCTCTGTATCAGATAACTAACGAAACGTGTATAACATTATATCAGACCTATTCTAGCACTTTTCGTGCGGTTTGGCAATCGTCCGCGAAAACGGCAGATTGTTTTCGTGCTTTTCGACAAAAAAGCAAATGCTGCGTGTCGGCGGATTGGGCAAGACCGCATAATCTCCTTCATGAAAAAGGTAAAAATGCACGGTCTCCGTCCCCTGCGCCGCGGCGGCGGCTTCGCTCTTGTATTTTACCCGCCCTTACGATATAATAAAAGTATCTGAGCGAAATACAGCACAGCGGCGGACGACACGAAAACGCCGCTTTGAAAGGAAGAAAACATATGAATAAACCGGTTCTGGTCATTATGGCGGCAGGCATGGGCTCGCGCTACGGCGGCCTCAAGCAGATCGACCCCATCGGTCCGAACGGTCAGATCATTCTGGATTACTCGGTCTACGACGCGCACCGCGCAGGCTTCGAGCGCGTGGTGTTCATCATCCGCCCCGAGCTGCACGAGGCGTTCGAGCAGGCCATCGGCGCGAAGGCGCGCCGCTTCATGCAGGTCGACTACGCCTACCAGACGCTCGACCGTCTGCCGGAGGGTCTGAAGGCGCCCGAGGGACGCGAAAAGCCGCTCGGCACCGCGCACGCGGTCTGGTGCGCGAAGGAGCTGACCGAGGGCTGCCCGATCGCGGTCATCAACGCGGACGATTTCTACGGCGCGGACGCCTTCCGCAAAATGTACGATTATCTGTCGAAGGCGGAGGACGACGATAAGTTCCGCTACTGCATGGTCGGCTATCAGGTCGAGAACACCCTCACCGAGAACGGCACGGTCTCGCGCGGCGTGTGCACCGAGGACGAGAACGGCCTGCTCGCGCACATCATCGAGCGCACTTCCATCCACCGCGACGCGGACGGCGTCATCCGCTATGACGCGGACGGCGACGCACCGGCCGGCGAGATCGCGCCGGGTACGCCGGTCTCGCTCAATCTCTGGGGCTTCACCCCGTCCTTCCTGCCCTCGCTCGACGAGGGCCTGCGCACGTTCTTTGCGGAGAAGCTGCCGGAAAATCCGATGAAGGGCGAATATTACCTGCCGTTCGCGGTCGACGCGCTCATCAAGGCAGGAAAGGCGACCGCGAAGGTCCTCAAGACCTCCGCGCGCTGGTACGGCGTGACCTATCGCGAGGACAAGCCGGTCATCACGGCTGCGGTTTCGCAGATGACGGCGGACGGCGAGTACCCGGAAGACCTGTAAAAAGGAGAGCGGCATGGATTTTTCGACTGAATTTGTCGCGCTGCGCGACCGGCTGATCGAGACCCAGGACAAGGCGTTCCGCACGCAGACCAATGTCGAGGTCGCGGGCCGCATGGCGGCGCTCTGCTCCTCGTTCACCATCAAGAGCGCGCGCAAGATCCTCGGTCTGATGCCGACGGGCGGCGTCGGCCACGCGCACGAATACCGCCTGCTGTTCGCCGTGCCGAAGCTCGGCGCGGACGAGCTTGCGGACTGGTGGACGTATGCGGAAAGGGTGTTCGAAACGCTCGTTGAGCCGGATGAAAACCACGATTTCTCCATCGTTTCGGTCATCCTCGCCGCCGGCGAGCTGGAAAAGGACGTGCCGAAGCGGCTGAAAAAGCTCGCGCATGAGCAGCAGTTCGAGGGCGGAAAGCACGGCTGGGGCTCGGTGCGCATGGCGTGCGTCGACCTCGAGGCGCATAAGCTCTGCGTGAGCCGCATGGGAGACTCGCTGAAAAATATCATGAAAGCTGTGCTTTGAGAGCGGAAAACTCTTGAAATACAGCGCGAAATATGATATAGTATCATGTACGCAATCTGACGCGGACACTGTTCCGCGATAAAAGAAAAATGTAATGGAGGAAAAAACACATGACTACCGCACAGATCGCTCTTTCTGTCATCATGATCATCGCAAGCCTGTTCCTGATCGTTGTCGTTCTGCTTCAGGAGGGCGCACAGCAGGGCCTCGGCGCCATCGAGGGCGGCGCAGACACCTTCTTCGGCAAGGGTAAGGCTTCCGCAGCCGACCGCATTTTTGCCCGTCTGACCTCGATCGTCGGCGTGATCTTCGTCGTCGCAGCGATCGTTCTCAACGTCGTTCACTAAAATGCCGGCGCAGACCATTCAGCGTCTGCTGCTCTTTCTGTTCGTCGCATTTGCCGCGCTGACTGCCTTTCAGCAGCTGCGCTACGGCATGATTTGCGGCCGCAGTGAGCAGGAGGACCGGCAGGATGACCCCAAGGCGAAGGCCTGCCACGCGCAGGCGATGCTGTACGCCGTGCTCGCGGCGGTCAGCCTGGTCGCCAACATCATCGTCGGCGCACTGACGCGCGGATAACACATAAAAAAGAGGATGCAATGTGAAAGCGTTGCATCCTCTTTTTTTCAGCTGTCGAAAGGCTCCGTTTTTTTTCAGACGCCCGCGCTGCCGTATCAGCATTATGAAAACGGACTTTATCGACCGGCCGGAGAAGAATTTCCGTTCCGCTTGACCGTTTGAGGTCAATTTTTCCGGTATCCGCGCTATGGGTGAGGGGACTTTTCCCCTCGGCATGGCAGACAGAGCGATGCGTCTGACGGAGCGGGAACAGGATGCGGCGGCCGGTCAGGTGAGAGTTCGTTCTGTCAGACACAGGGAAAACTGCGATCTGACCCGACAGGTCTTTTCGTGCTGCCCGCCGTTTTTTTCTTGCCGGGAAATCGGGATTTCTGGCCGGGAAAAGGCGGTTTTCCGCCCGGAAAGTACACACAGAACAGGACAGCAGAGTACAGCACAGTACAGTAGAGTACAGCACAGCAGAGCACAGCACAGTACAGCAGAGCAGAAAAAGTCCGCCATTCCCCGAAGGGAACAGCGGACCTGATTTCTGGTTTCTGGATGCTGCGGTCAGATCGAGTTGATGTCGATCATTTCACAGTTTTCGATCTTGATGTCGCCCTCGAGGCAGCGCAGCAGCGCGGAAACGGTATCCATCGAGGTCAGGCACGGGATGGCGCGCTCGACCGCAGTGCGGCGGATATGCACCGAGCCAAGCTCCGGATGACGGCCCTTGACCGAGGTGGCGATGACATAGTCGATCTTGCCGGACTCGATCAGGTCGATGATGTTCGGGGACGGCTCGTCTACGTTGCGGATGGCGTTGGTCGCGACCATGTGGCGGTTGAGCACGTTCGCGGTGCCGCTGGTGGCGTAGATGTCGAAGCCGAGCGCCTCGAAGCGCTCGCCGATGCGGATGGCCTCCTGCTTGTCCGAGTCGCGGACGGAGATGAGCACAGCACCCTTCTTCTTCATCTTAAAGCCTGCGCCGGTCAGACCCTTGAGCAGCGCCTCGCGGAAGCTCTTGGCAACGCCGAGGACCTCGCCGGTGGACTTCATCTCAGGGCCGAGCTGGGTGTCGAGGTCGCGCAGCTTCTGGAAGGAGAATACCGGGACCTTGACGGCGTAGTGGTCGCTCTCCGGGTGCAGGCCGGTGCCGCAGCCCATGTCGCGCAGCTTCTCGCCGAACATGCAGCGGGTCGCCAGATCGACCATCGGAACGCCCGTTACCTTGGAGATGTACGGAACGGTACGGGAGGAACGCGGGTTGACCTCGATAACGTAGATCTGGTCGTTGTACAGAACGAACTGGATGTTGACCAGACCGAGAACGGCGAGGTTCTTCGCGAGCGACTCGGTGTAGCGCACGAGGGTGTCCTTGTGCTTCTTCTCGATGTTGATGGACGGGTAGATGGAGATGGAGTCGCCGGAGTGAACGCCTGCGCGCTCGAAGTGCTCCATGATGCCCGGGATGAGGATGTCGTCGCCGTCGCAGATGGCGTCAACCTCGATCTCGCGGCCCATCATGTACTTGTCGACCAGAACCGGGTTCTCGACCTTGTTGCGGGTGATAACCTGCATGAACTCGCGGACATCGGCTTCCTTGTACGCGATTTCCATGCCCTGACCGCCCAGAACGTAGGACGGACGGACGAGAACCGGATAGCCAAGCTCGTCGGCGGCCTTGACGGCCTCCTCCTCGGTCATAACCGTGTGGCCTGCCGGACGCGGGATGCCGCACTTCTCGAGGATGACGTCGAACTTTTCGCGGTCCTCAGCGGCGTCGATCGACCATGCCGGGGTGCCGAGAATCGGAACGCCGAGCTTTTCGAGGTGAGCCGCAAGGTTGATGGCGGTCTGACCGCCGAACTGAACGATCGCGTAGTCCGGCTTCTCCGCCTCGACAACGCCGGTCACGTCCTCCGGAGTCAGCGGCTCGAAGTACAGACGGTCAGCGGTGTCGAAGTCGGTGGAGACGGTCTCCGGGTTGTTGTTAATGATGACGGTCTCGCAGCCGAGCTTCTGCAGCGCCCAGACCGCGTGAACCGAGCAGTAGTCGAACTCGATGCCCTGACCGATGCGGATCGGGCCGGAGCCGAGAACGAGGATCTTCTTCTTGCCGGACGGGGGAGCGACCTCGGTCTCCTCGTCATAGGTGGAGTAGTAGTACGGGGTCTCTGCCTCGAACTCCGCCGCGCAGGTATCTACCATCTTGTAGACCGGCAGACGCTTAACATCGGAAATATCCTTGCCGGACAGCTGCTCGATGGTCTTGTCGAGGAAGCCCATCTTCTTGGCGCGGATGTACAGGTCGGAGTCGATCTTCTCAGCCGACGCCAGCTCCTTCTCCATGTCGATGATGTTCTGGAACTTGTGCAGGAAGAATACGTCCATCGTGGTGATGTCGTGAATTTCCTCAATGGTCATGATGCCGCGGCGCAGCGCCTCGCAGATGTGGAACAGGCGCTGGTCGTCCGTGCGGGAAACGCCCTTCTTGATCTCGGCGTCCGACTGCTTCTGGATGCGCGGCGCGATCATGCTGTCGAGCTTGATCTCACAGCCGCGAACGGCCTTCATCAGCGCGCCCTCAAAGCTGTTGTCGATGGCCATGACCTCGCCGGTCGCCTTCATCTGGGTGCCGAGGGTGTTGTCCGCGTAGACGAACTTGTCGAACGGCCAGCGCGGGAACTTGACGACACAGTAGTCCAGGGTCGGCTCGAAGCACGCCTTGGTCTTGCCGGTAACAGCGTTGGAGATTTCATCCAGACCATAGCCGACTGCAATCTTTGCGGTTACCTTTGCAATCGGGTAGCCGGTCGCCTTGGAAGCCAGTGCGGAGGAACGGGAAACACGGGGGTTTACCTCGATGACCGCATATTCAAAGGACTCCGGATTGAGCGCGTACTGCACGTTGCAGCCGCCCTCGATGCCCAGCTCGGTGATGATGTTGAGCGCGGAGGTGCGGAGCATCTGATACTCCTTGTCGCACAGGGTCTGGCTCGGCGCAACTACGACAGAGTCGCCGGTGTGTACGCCGACCGGGTCAACGTTCTCCATGTTACAGATGGTGATGGCGTTGCCCTTGTGGTCGCGCATGACCTCGTACTCGATTTCCTTCCAGCCTGCGATGCACTTCTCGACCAGAATTTCGTCAACACGCGAGTACATGATGCCGGAGGCCGCGATCTCGCGCAGCTGCTCCCAGGTGTAGGCGATGCCGCCGCCGGTGCCGCCGAGCGTGTACGCCGGACGGATGATGACCGGCAGACCGATCTCGCGGGTGAAATCGACCGCGTCCTCGACCGTGTGAACGACCTTGGAGGCGATGATCGGCTCGCCGATCTTCTCCATGGTGTCCTTGAACATCTGGCGGTCCTCCGCCTTTGCGATGGTGGTCGGGTTCGCGCCGAGCAGCTTGACGCCCATCTTCTCGAGGAAGCCGTTCTCGCACAGCTCCATGGCGAGGTTCAGACCGGTCTGACCGCCGAGGTTGGGCAGCAGGGAGTCCGGGCGCTCCTTCTTGATGATCTCCTGAACGGCCTCGACGGTCATCGGCTCGATGTAGACCTTGTCTGCCATGGCCTTGTCGGTCATGATGGTCGCCGGGTTGGAGTTAACAAGAACGACCTCCAGACCCTCTTCGCGCAGTGCGCGGCAGGCCTGCGTGCCTGCGTAGTCGAACTCGGCCGCCTGACCGATGACGATCGGGCCGGAACCCAGTACCATTACCTTATGAATATCCTTGCGCAGCGGCATTACTGAGCGCCTCCTTTCGACTTTTCAATATTTTCGATGAACTTATCAAACAGATACGAGGTATCCATCGGGCCGGGGCATACCTCGGGGTGATACTGCACGGTGAATACCGGACGGCCGATGTGCTCGAGACCCTCAACGGTGCCGTCGTTCAGGTTGACATAGCGCACGCGGGCAATCTGCGGGTCAACCGACTCGCCTACAACGGCGTAGCCATGGTTCTGCGAGGTGATGTAGGTGCGGTCCGCGTCGATGTCCTTGACCGGATGGTTGACGCCGCGGTGGCCATACTTCAGCTTGGTGGTCTGGGCATCGATAGCCAGCGCCAGCAGCTGATGGCCGAGGCAGATGCCGAAGATCGGCATGTCGGACTTCAGCAGCTCCTTGAGGTTCGCAACGATCTCGACGTTCTCCGCCGGGTCGCCGGGGCCGTTGGACAGCATCACGCCGTCGTACTTGCCGACTACGTCCTCCGGCTTGGTGTACGCCGGAACGACGGTGACCTCGCAGCCGCGCTTGCACAGCTCGCGCTCGATGTTGTACTTTACGCCGTAGTCGAACAGCGCGATGCGGTACTTGGTTTCGCCCTCAGCCGGGTAAACGATGTTCTCCGCACAGGTAACGGTCTTAACCGCATCCTTGACAACGTAAGCCTTCATTTCCTCGATGGTCTGCTCGTCCGGCTCAAAGCCCTCGGTATAGATCACGCCGTTCATAACGCCCTCGCCGCGCAGCTTGCGCGTCAGACGGCGGGTGTCGATGCCGGCGAGACCGACGACCTTCTGCGCCTTGAGGTACTCGTCGAGCGTTACCTTGCAGCGCCAGTTGGACGGATATTCGCACATCTCGCGCATGATGAAGCCGGAAACCCAGCTCTTGCGCGACTCGTAGTCCTCGAAGTTAATGCCGTAGTTGCCGACGAGCGGGTAGGTCATGGTAACGACCTGACCGTAGTAGGACGGGTCGGTCAGGACCTCCTGATAGCCGGCCATGCCGGTGTTGAATACGACCTCACCGATGCTCTGTCCTTCGTAGCCGACTGCGGTGCCCTCGAACAGGGTGCCGTCCGCCAGCAGTAAGTATGCTTTTTTCACTATATCCACACGCTCCTTAATTCTTCGATTGAAACCGCGGTTTCAATCGAGGGGACATACCGCGCTGAAAGCGCGGATATGTCCAGAACTGCGCAAAGCTCCGACGAGCGAAACTTTGCTCCGTACTTGTATAAAAACCGTGATACATGCTCCCGGTTTTTATGAATTTGCAAGGCAAATTCTATTTTATGCGCGCCGATGGCGCGGTTTATATTATTTGATGGCCGCTACGATGTCGTCGCGCATGCGGATCGCTTCTGCGCGGGCGGCTTCCTTGTAGTCCTCGCCGTTGTTTCCGGTCTTTTTCCACGCGCACATGATGCCGCGGGAGGAATTTACGATCGCGCCGAGGCCGTCGTCGTTGAACGCATTTGCAATGTCCTTTGCGGTCGCGCCCTGCGCGCCGTAGCCCGGTACGAGGAAGTAGCTCTTCGGCAGCAGCTCGCGGATGATCCTCTGCTCCTCGGGATAGGTCGCGCCGACGACCGCGCCGATCTGGTTGTAGCCACACGGGGTGTCCAGACCTTCGCCCCACTTTGCGACCATCTCAGCCATGCGCGCGTAGAGCGGCTTGCCCTCCATGTCGCGGTTCTGCAGCTCGCCGGAGGACGGGTTGGAGGTCTTGACGAGCAGGAACAGGCTCTTCTCACGGCTGCGGCACTCCTTGAGGAAGGGCTCGACGCCGTCCGTGCCGAGGTAGCCGTTTACGGTGACGCTGTCGCAGCCATAGGGCGCGATCTCGGTGTCGCCGACACGGGTCTTGCCGAGGTACGCCTCTGCATACGCGGAAGCGGTCGCGCCGATGTCGTTGCGCTTGATGTCGCCGATGACGTACATGCCCTTGGCGTGCGCGTAGTCGATGGTCTCCTTGAGTGCCATCGCGCCGTAGGAGCCGAGCAGCTCATAATATGCAGCCTGCGGCTTGACCGCCGGGACGATGTCGCACAGCGCGTCGATCAGACCGCAGTTGAACGCAACAACGCTCTCGGCTGCTGCGCGCAGGGTCTCGCCGTGCAGCATCATGTTGCGCCCCGAAATATGCTGCGGAATGTATTCGAGACGGGCGTCCAGACCGGCTACGGTCGGATTGCCTTTTTCCTTGATCTTTTCTACTAAGGTTTGGATAGACATTTGGTTCTTCCTTTCTCATAGTGAGTGTATCATGCGGCTGCAAGAGACAGCGGGGATGCTGCCTCAAAGAATAGCAACGTTATCTTCTCCGTCCACCTCGCGGAGGCGGACGCAGACCCTTTCCTCGTGCGAGGTCGGCAGGTTTTTGCCGATGTAGTCCGGGCGGATGGGGAGCTCGCGGTGGCCGCGGTCGACCAGAACGGCGAGCTGGATGCGGCTTGCGCGGCCGAAGCAGGAGACCGCCTCGATCGCGGCGCGCACGGTGCGCCCGGTGTAGAGTACGTCGTCCACGAGAACGACGGTCGCGCCCTCGATGCGCGCGTCGGGGGAGGGCATCGGCGCGTCCTGCCGCGGCATGTCGTCGCGCCACGGCGTCACGTCCAGCTCGATGACCGGAGGAGTCGTGCCCTCGACCTCACCGAGCTTCTGCGCGATGCGCTGTGCGAGGTAAATGCCGCGTGTGCGGATGCCGGCGAGCAGGAGATGCTCGGCGCCCTTGTTTTTTTCGATGATCTCGAACGCGATGCGGGTCAGCGCACGACGGATGCCGTCCGCGTCCATGATCACGGTTTTCTGACCTGCCATGCGACACTTCCTTCGAGAATAAACATGCAGCGAAATGAATAAACTTACGAACCGATATAAGAAAAATGACTTTCCGCACGATAAAAGACGCAGAAAGCCGCACTGAAGTTACACCTGTCCCCTGTTTCGGCTGACGGCGTATGCACTGTTTTCTGCCTTGTGCGGCTCACGGGCCGCTTCTTAAAGGCGGATTTTTCCAAATCGTACCGTGAACGGAGCCACGGTGTTCTCTATCATTATACTGTATGTGAGCGTTTTTGTAAACAGTCGATTGCGCAAAATATTCCGGATTTTGCAGGTGGATTTTGTCAGCGCTGACGGAGGAAGAAAGCGGGCGCGGCGGGACATAATAAGGGAGCGGCGCGGAGAGCGGCGCTGAAAAAAAGCGAAAAACGGAGGAAGAAGTATGCAGGTATCACCATTTGTATCGGGTGTCGCGACGGGAGCGGTCGCGGGGGCAGTGATGAGCATTGTGGCGGCGAGTGCGATGCTGAACCCGTCGCTGCGGCATTCGGCGCAGCACGCAGCGAACCGGGCGGAGCACGCAGTGCACCGTGCGGTGAGCAGGATGGGATAAGCCCGCCCGAGGGCAGGCGTCCCTTTTGCTTTACCGTCGGATGACGGCAGACCTTCCGCCGATACAGCGGCTCGCCGCTGGAGGCGAGAATGGCCCTCCCGGGCCGGGGATGTTCGCCATGGCATGGCGTGGGGATTGCCGCCGCCCGGCGGCGGGGGCAAAAGGGGCAGGGACACCAAGGTTTCCCTGCCCCTCTTGACTCCCCAACCTTTCCTGGGGACGCGACTCCCTTCGGTCGCGCGTCTAAAAGCGAGGGGCCCACAGGGACGTCTGGTGCTCCAAGGCACAATCCTTGATTGAAGCGGAGCTTTTCGCAGCGGAACGCTGTCGTTCTGCACAGAATGGCCGCGCACTGTTATGCGCGGCGCCTTACGCAAGGGAAATTCAGGGCAGTAAAGCGTCCAAAAATCTGCCCGACGCACGGAACCGAGCTCCCGTACCCCGTTTAGCCGAGCATCTTCGATGCGACGGCTCAAAGGAAGGTCAGGGGAGTCAAGAGGGGACAGGAAACCATGTTTGGTGTCCTGTCCCCTTTTGCCCTCCGCCGTGGGCACGGCGTCTCCGCCGCCGAAGGCGGCAATGCATACGCCATGTCATAGCGAATACCCTCTGCCCGGGAGAGCCGTTTTCGCCTCCAGCGGCGAGCCGCTGTATCGGCGGAACCGCCTGCCGTCAGCAGACGGTTAAGAGAAAAAAACCTCTGCTGAGGGCATAAGAAAAAGGCTCCCTTTTGTCAAGAGAGCCTTCTTTTCTTGTTTTACATCAGCGTACGCTGCGGATTTTCGGAATTACTCCTCAACCTTTACGTAAACGCCGCCGTTACGGCAGGACTCGGTAGCAGCCTTAGCCATGAGAACCGGACGCA
>ERZ773169.2244-NODE-2244-length-14592-cov-14.920135_pt1 | contig 14592 bp, 13 predicted proteins | sample MGYA00580536_ERZ773169 | MGnify/ENA primary metagenome ERZ773169 (study PRJEB29015, sample SAMEA2737814) | human gut metagenome | biome: human gut; feature: human-associated habitat; material: faeces | place: China | collected 2012 ...
TTAATGGGCTGAAAAGCCTGTAAAATAAGGAAAGTTCAGGAAATCTCTCCACAAAGCCCGATTTGTCGAAATGTTTGGTGATCCCGTAAGAAATAGCATGGGGCTTCCGACTGAACCGATGACTACGGTTTGTGCGATAATAGACGGAGACCGTGGTAAGAACTATCCCAAGCAGGATGAGTTTTCAGACACGGGATACTGCCTGTTCTTAAATGCAAAAAACGTAACAGCGACGGGCTTTTCCTTCGAAAACCGCATGTTCATCACTAAAGAAAAAGATAACGCCCTTCACAATGGCAAACTGGAACGCGGCGATGTAGTGCTAACGACAAGAGGAACACTCGGAAATTTGGCGTTTTATGACGACAGTGTCCCGTTTGAAAATGTACGCATCAATTCCGGCATGGTTATTCTACGCATGAATAAAAGCGTAATGACAGAGGTCTTCTTTATGGAGCAATTTAAGCTACAGCTTCAATCCATAAAGGGGAAGATCGCCAGCGGCTCTGCACAGCCTCAGCTCCCAATATCTACCATGAACAAAATAAGGATATTGCTTGCGCCAATGGCATTGCAGGAGCAGTTTGCAGCCTTCGTTGAACAGGTCGACAAATCAAAAGTTGCCGTACAGAAGGCGTTGGACGAAGCACAACTACTGTTTGACAGCTTGATGCAGAAATATTTTGGGTGAGGTGAAGCAAAATGGCATGGTTTTCATCGTTAGACGCAACCGTGCAAGTTGCGGTAATAACAATCTGTGGCTCGGTATCGGTAGCCATCATAACCGGAATTTTTGGACTCATAAAAAAAGATAATTCGAGCAAAGGCAAATCTGATTCTACTACCATCAATCAGACATCGTCCGGCAGCAATAATACATTCATCGGAATCCAGAACAATCACAAAGGAGGGAAAAACGATGAATGACAAGACAGAAATCAACCAAAATGCAGGACTTGGCTCACACGGAAATACGTTCATCGCAGAGCAGTATAATGGATTATCCGTGGCAGACGCTACGCATATGGCCCTTTCCATGTTTCGAGAGTATTATCCACAGTTGCGGGAAGAGCTACTATCTGATTTGCGCAAAATGCTTGAAGAGAAGCTGAAAAATATACCATCAGAGAATATTGTTCCGCCATCCCCAAGAATTGCAGTACCAACTCTACAAAACGCAAGTATAACGGAAGATATAGAAATAAGAGAACTGTATGCCCAACTACTGGCTAACTCTATGAACGAGACAATGAAAGATGGAATTCATCCTGCCTTTGTAGAAATTATTAAGCAACTTAGTCCTGATGAAGCTAAAATTCTTCGTTACATGTCTTCAAATACAATTATACCGACCATTACCCTTCGGTGTGTAAATAAAAAAGAAGAAGGTTACGATGTTGTAAAAAATTTTTCTAATGTCGGAGAGCTAGCCAAATGTGAATATCCATTTGAAGTCGGTAAATATTTCGATAATTTGATTCGCCTTGGGCTACTTAAAAACGCTATGCTTGCTTCACTCACAAATAAAGCCCTATATGAGCCGTTAAAGGAACACCGATATTTAGAATCGCAAATCAACACGATTACGCATCGGGTACATCCATTCAACAAGCCAAAGTTTGAGGAAAGTTATATCTCAATAACCGACTTTGGAAAATCTTTTTGCGAAATTTGCTTATGTACTACAGAAACAATTACGCTAGGATTTACTCCAAATCCGTAAATCTAGAGTAATAAACGTGAGGTGAAACCCGATGACCAACTTTGATACATTCCTCTCCATCCCGCAATTTTCCTCCTTCGCCCCTGTTGCCGTCTCCGCTGAGCGCATTCTGCCCATCGACCCCTCCGCCTGTGTGCTGAACTGCCGCAGGGCGATGGAGTTTGCCGTGAAGTGGATGTATTCCGTGGACAAGGCGCTGGTCATGCCTTATCAGGACTCTCTGGTGAGTCTCATGAATACCGAAGACTTCCGGGACATCGTGGGCGCGGACATCTGGCGGCGGATGGATCTGATCCGTCGCATGGGCAACAACGCCGCCCACACCGGCAAGAAAATCACCGAAGAGCAGGCGGCGCTGTGTCTGGAAAATCTCTATATTCTTCTGGATTTTGTGGCGTACTGCTACGGCGAGAACTACACCGAAGGACATTTCGACCATGCGCTGCTGACGCAGAAAAGCGAAGTTTCCGCCGAGCCGGTGCAGGAAGTGCCGGAGGTGGAGCTCGCCGCGCTGATGGCGGAAAACGCTGCGCTGAAGGAGGAACTCACCGCCCGTCGCGCCGAGCAGCAGCAGACCTATGTGCCAAAGCCCCTCGACCTGTCCGAATACAAGACCCGCAAGCTGTATATCGACACCATGCTCACAGATGCGGGCTGGACGGAGAGCAAGGACTGGCTGAATGAGGTAGAGCTGCCCGGTATGCCAAACAAGTCCGAGGTCGGCTATGCAGACTATGTGCTCTACGGTGATGACGGACGCCCCTTGGCAGTGGTGGAGGCCAAGCGCACCTGCGTGGACGTAGCTAAGGGCCGCCAGCAGGCAAAGCTCTACGCCGATCTGTTGGAGAAAAAGTATCACCGCCGCCCGGTCATCTTCCTGACCAACGGCTTTGAGACCCGCATCACGGACAATCTGTATCCTGAGCGGAAATGTGCGGCCATTTACTCCAAACGTGATCTGGAGAAGCTCTTCAATCTCCAGAGTATGCGGACGAGCCTGAAAAATATTATGGTGGATCGCAAAATCGCCGGTCGCTACTATCAGGAGGGCGCGATCAAGGCAGCCTGCGATGCCTTTGCCCGGAACCGCCGCAAGGCGCTGCTGGTCATGGCCACCGGTTCCGGAAAAACGAGAACTGTCATCGCCCTATGCGATGTGCTGCTCCAACACGGCTGGGTGAAGAATATTCTCTTCCTTGCTGACCGCAACAGTCTGGTGACGCAGGCCAAGCGCAGCTTTGTGAATTTGCTGCCCGATCTCTCCGTTACCAATCTCTGTGAGGAGAAGGACAACTACACAGCCCACTGTGTGTTTTCCACCTATCAGACCATGTACAATGTTATTGACAGCGTGCAGGATGAAGAGGGTAAGCTTTTCACCTGCGGACATTTCGATTTGGTCATCTGTGACGAAGCTCACCGCTCCGTTTACAACAAGTACCGGGATATTTTCAACTACTTTGATGCCCCGCTGGTGGGACTGACGGCCACGCCCAAGGACGAGATCGACAAGAACACCTATGAGATATTTGAACTAGAAAACGGCGTACCCACCTATGGCTATGAACTGGCGCAGGCGGTGAAGGACGGGTATCTGGTGGATTTCCTGTCGGTAGAGACGAAGCTGAAATTTATTGAACAGGGCATCGTTTACGATGAGCTTTCCGACGAGGACAAGCAGGCCTATGAGGACACCTTCGAAGATGAAAACGGAGAATTACCGGAGCGCATTGCATCCTCGGCGCTGAACGAATGGATTTTCAATGAAGACACCATCCGACAGGTACTGAACACGCTGATGACCCACGGTCTGACCATCGACTACGGCAGTAAGCTGGGCAAAACGATCATCTTTGCAAAAAATCACACCCATGCGGAGAAAATCCTCGCGGTTTTCAATAAAGAATACCCGCACCTTCCCGGCTTTGCCAAGGTCATTGATAACTATATGACTTACGCCCAGAGCGCGATTGACGAGTTCTCCGATCCGAAAAAGCTGCCGCAAATCGCCATTTCCGTGGATATGCTGGACACCGGCATCGACGTGCCGGAGGTGCTGAATCTGGTGTTCTTTAAAAAGGTCATGAGCAAAGCGAAGTTCTGGCAGATGATTGGGCGTGGCACCCGTCTGTGTCCGGGGCTGATGGATGGTAAGGATAAGGACAAGTTCTATATTTTTGACTTCTGCGGCAACTTTGAGTTCTTTCGCATGAACAAGGGCAGACCTACCGCCAATATGATCGCCCTGCAAGGCGCAATCTTCCATCTGAAGGCCCAAATTGCCTTCAAATTGCAGGACTTGGCGTATCAGACAACGGATCTGATTGCCTTCCGCAAGACGCTGGTGGAGGACATGGTGCGCAAGGTGCGGGAACTGAACAAAGAGAACTTTGCTGTCCGCCAGCATTTAAAATATGTAGAGCGGTATGCAGAACCGGACAGCTATAACGCTCTGACCTATGAGGATACCTTGCTCATAGGGCAAGAGCTTGCGCCGCTTATTACACCGGAAGAGGACGATGCCAAAGCGCTGCGGTTCGACGCGCTGCTATACGGCATCGAGCTTGCGTACCTGGCGGGAAAGAAGTATGGCAAGGCGCGGAGCGATCTGGTTAAAAAGGTCTCTGCCGTTGCAGCTGTGGCAAATATTCCGGAGATCATGGTGCAGGCTGAGCTGATTGACAAGATTTTGCATACGGACTATGTGGAGACCGCCGGAATCAATGAATTTGAGTACATCCGGGAGAATCTGCGCGACCTCATCAAGTATATTCCGGTCAGTAAAGTGCGCTATGATACGAATTTTGATGACGAAATTCTGTCTGTGGACTGGAAGGAATCTGAGCTGGAAAACGACGATCTGAAGAACTACAAGGCCAAGGCGGAATTCTACGTGCGTCAGCACATGAATGACGCCGTTATTGCCAAACTAAAGGGTAATGTCCCTTTGACTGTGGAAGATGTGCAGGCGCTGGAGAAAGCACTCTGGAGCGAGGTCGGTACGAAACAGGATTATGTGGCTGAGTACGGCCAGAAGCCGCTGGGCGAGTTCGTGCGAGAAATCGTCGGAGTTGACATGAACGCGGCAAAGGAGGCGTTTGCGCAGTATCTGAACGATGCCAGCTTGGACAGCAGGCAGATTTACTTCGTAAACCAGATTGTGGAGTACATTGTTCATAACGGCATGATGAAAGATATGTCCGTTTTGCAGGAAGCACCGTTTACCGACTACGGCAGCATCGTGGAAGTGTTCACAGACCTGTCCGTGTGGGCAGGCATCCGACAGGCGATTGAACGGGTCAATGCCAATGCGCTGGCGGCGTGAATGCGGTGGAAGATAGGGGGCCGAAAGAATGAATGCACAAGAACGAGAAGCGTTCTGGAAAACTTTATGCGCATTACCCGGACTTGACCTATCACAGGATGCAAAACAACTGATGGCAGCGATACGGTTTCCGAAACTTTTATTTCGCTATCGTCCTGTCAATCTTAATAGCTTGGAAGCACTTCGTACAAATAGGCTCTATTTTTCTTCGGCAAACTATTATGACGATCCCTTTGATACATTTTTACATATTGATATTGACTCTATTCACCAAGAACTTCTGACAGCATTTCAAACTCGTGAAAGCACAGAAGCAGTCACAGAAGGTGTCAAGGACATTCTTGGCGGCATGCTGACTGAAGAGCAGAAAGCCTTTTTTACAGCTGACAATGTGACAAAGATGCTTTCAAATGGACTCGTCGAAAATTTTCTTAGTTCTGCGCTTGCATTGCGAGATGAGATAAAGAAAGACACTTGGTCTATTTGCTTTTCCGAGAATGGTTTTAATGAGGTTCTCTGGCTAAAATACGCAGACCAACACAGAGGCTTTGTTCAGATTTATGATCTTGAAAAGAAAGAAAACTATTTATGCGGGAAACAGGAAAAATGTCAAAACTGTGGAATCAAAAATTTCGGCACACCGTTATATCCCATCTACTATTCGAACGCTCCGTATAATGCTACTAATTTCGCAAAACTTGTAATGCTGAACAAGATCGGCGAAATTTCTGATACGACAATTCTCAAATATCTGTATGATAGCGTGGGGAATGGTACATGGGAAAGAGAAAGAACAACGCTGATCAAGAGGAAATGCCATGAATACGATGAAGAATGGCGTATGATAACTGCTTGCCCAATGAAGCCGCCAGTTATGATGGAATGGGTTCCAAGCGGGATTATCCTGGGTTTAAGAATGGGAGTAAAGGAAGAAAATCTTGTTGTCAGCATGGCAAGAGAAGCTGGAATCAAAGATATTTATAAATCGATCATTGATTCAAAAAACAGGCTAAATGCCGTACCAGTGACACTTAAGTAGTGCAAAGGCGCGTATAACAATTACCCTTACTAACCTTATTGACACAGAGAAAATCGCCCGAATCCGTTGCGCTGCAATAGATTCGGGCGATTCGTTTCCATGATTCATCCCTCTCGGATACCTACGGTCGCCATTCTTATTTTCGTCATTATGTACTACCCCCACCCCTGCCTCTTAGCCAAATCATCCATCGCCGCACAGAACCGCTCCCACCGTGCCAATGTTATCTGTGACGGATCGACATTGTGGATGCCCACGATATCACCGCACTGCGGAACGATATAGCTGTTGCCCGCGGTCAGCAGACGAAGCCGCGCACGCATGGCGCCTTCTTCGCCGATGGCCTGCAGGTAATCTCCGTCGTCCAGAATACGGAAAAGCGGTGCGAACTTATGCTTTTGCAGGCGGAATCGTCCGGACTTTACGATGTTGTCTCAAAATGTATGCCCGCCCATAGTTTTAGGCTGTTTCTGAGAACCAAACGGGTTTCTATCTGTTCATGCCATTTATGCTCTGATGCTCCTTATTACCATGATACGGTCGATGGACCGTCCTGTCACCCACCCGAATTTCCGTGAAGACTGTCCGCCCAATTTCAACACCGGACAGCTTGACCATACAATAATTCTGCTTATGGACCATTCGCATACACAAATCGTCAAACTGTCCAGTATCAGCAAGTCCGCGCTCATCCACAAGAAAAAACGGAGAGGCACTTTGATTTACAAACGACAAAGGTCAACTATTATTATTGTCGATATTCTGCAACGTCAGCATTTATAAACATTGACCAGAATAACATTTGCTGTTAAATCGAGCGTGTGAGAAAAACTCTGTGAATAAGATTCTTCTATGATAATTAAGGGCGATGAGCTTATGGATTAGGCTTGTCGCTCTTGTCTTATATATAACAGTTGTATGCAGATATGTCAAGAGCAGGCGGTTTCCCGCCTGTCTTCTTAACCGGTCTTCCAATTATTCAGGTAAACGTCCTTCGTACATATACACCTACACAAATAATGTACCCTGACCTGAACGACTGAACTGTATCCAAACCTAGTCGCTGCCTAAAGATTACGAATATAATTTGTAATCGCGGTGTCCTCGCGACTGTGGCCGAGCGCGATGCTGATGATGCCGACCGCACGGCGGTCAAGGCGTTTTCTGCGCTCACTCCCGCGGCAGATATAAATTTCGGAGCGGTATTTTCCGTCGGAACAGCGTATCTTTTTATGGTAATCCAGCTGTTCGATTGGGCGCGCGTACTGCTTATAAAGGAACGTTGCGTAATCCGCGCGATAGCCATGGACATCGCAATTTGAGCTGACATACTGCCACACTTTTTCGCTCGGCGGCGTGGCTTTCATGCGCCGAACGACCGCATCTATGTGCGGCCCGACGATGGGAGATAGGCGCGTTTTCCCGCCTTTGTCGCGGCGATGCAGGATAAAGTAATCCTGCTCCGGGAAGGTTTTCAAACCCACAAGCAGTGCTTCCGCAAGCGCTTCATTACCTGCTTCCTGCGCTTCAGCGAATGCCGTTTCGGCCTTTGTGCGGTCGTATAAGTCACTGCCCGTCAGCCGTTCCAGCACATTGCGGCGGAAGCCGCAGGCCTTGCAGAAATTGACTAACTCTTCATTTGCTTTCTCTGAAAAATGCGCGTCGCGCTTCTTGGTTCCGCGGCTGCGCGTGATATTTTCCTTTAATCTTCTCGGCGGCTGAAAGCGATTTTCATCGTCCAATTTTATCTGGTACAACTTATTCAGCGCGGCCGCCTCGGTCTGTATCGTCCATGCGGAAAGCCCCTTATCCACGCGAGCTTGCAGCCATTCCGGCACAAATTTTTCGGCTTTTTTCAGCGTTTTTACTTCGGGATGTTCCCTTTGCAGCCATTTGATAAAGTATTTTATGTGCTTAAAGTACGTCTGGTAGGTCGAAAAGCTGTAAATTTTTCTTGCAAAATCCTCTGGATTTTCGAGCTTATCGAGGCGTTTGCTGTCGCCAAATGCTTGCATTTTTTGCAGTCTGTCATACGCCTGCTGATGCAGTGTGCGGCTATTCCTTCCGTCTTTTTTCTTGTGTCCCATATAAAAATTTCCCTTACTGTATCTCAACTGTATCTCACTTTTGATGTTAAAACATAAGTCGCCCTCTGAAAAAAATCATCAGGCATGCACTCTTTTACGTCTTATGCACGACGGGATAATTCTTTTTTCCGGTTTATCCTGACCGGCCCGTTTTATTAGATTTTGGCTGTTCTTTTAGCAGCCGAGGTAGAGTCGGGACTCTATCTCACCGGTACTTTTACGGCGTACCGGGCACGTTTTTACGTTGGTTTTCTCTCCTGCATTTTCGGTGATAGCCTGTATTTTTCTACGCTTTCGCAACAAATGTTTTCACTAATTCAGCTCGGATACTTCCTTTCTTTTTAGGGATGGAGAAACGTTCATATGGGCAAATCTATATATAAAAAGACTCTTATCAGAATACATCTGATAAGAGTCTTGAACTTTTAAATTTAGATACAGTACTCCTACAAGGGAGCGAAAAGAGACAATACTCACCAAGTGAGCTAAGACAGACTTTACATATATATTATACGATATTTCCGCTTGAAAGGCAAGCATTTCCCACAAAGATAACCTGCTATTTTCATAGGTTATCAGTTTACCCGTTCATACAAAACGGGTAAACTGATACTTTATCTTCCCAGCGTGATACTACTGCCCTTAAAAGAAATATTCCGCCTTAAATTTCCACCAGAGACGCAAAGCACAACCGCAGCGTTTCCGACTCTTCCCGCTTCACATTTCTGATCTGTTCGTCAATTAGGGAAAAGACTTTTTCCGGATACTGTACAGCCCATGTCGATCCCAGGTGCGCCTTCAGTTTCAAACGATCCGTTGAAATATATCGTGATGCTTCTTCACGCATTCGAGAAGCGAACGCTCCTGTTTTCTCGACAATGCTCTTATCATATGGATCTTCAGCAATGGCTGCAAGCATTGCGGTTTCCAATGCGCCCTGCTGCTCCTGTGGAATGACGACCAGCAACGCCGAAAAAGTTTTTTCCATTCTAAACTCGTTCGTATAACTGCAATCGTTCCACTGATTGTTTTTAATGGTGCCACACGGTACTTTCAGAAAAGCGGATGCTTCTGTTTCGATTTCACTGACCTCTCTGTTATCTCGATCGGCTACAATGGCGATCTTCTCAAAGGCATCTGACATAACGAGCGGTTTTTGAATTTTATCGTCAAAGAATTTCCCGAAATTATCTTTTCCGCCTACTGCACAGATCAACAGATAGTCGTTGTTCTTTTTATACCATGTGACTTCTTCATTTTGTTCTGTTGCTCGAATGGATACGCCCTGCGGCGGTTGACGAACAAACTTCCATCCTGCTGTTCGTTCCAGATAGTAGCTGAGCAAGATTGCATCGGTTGCGCCTTCACAAAGAATCAGTTTATTCATAGACGCACCTCGAAGCCGAACGCTTCCCTGTTTTTAAAGACCTCTCGCCCCTGAAGGACGCGAGAATATGTCTTATGGTTTTCTCTTCTTAATGTGACAACGGTAATAGCATCTTCTTTTGACTGGATATCATAATCCTGTGTAGCAAGTAAACCGTCAATTGCTTCGATGCTGTGGGTTGTAATAAAGACCTGCACATTAAATGTGTGGCAAGCCTTGACAATAAAACGAAAAATATCATTATAATATTTTTTGTGGATTGCGGTTTCAATCTCATCAATCAGTAAAATTCCGTCAGTCGCTCCAATGATCGCATTCGCCAATACAAGAACTTTTTTTATGCCATCGCCATACGTAGACAGCGGCATTTTGCCAAGCCGTTTATGCTTCAGATACTCTACCGGTCGATTGCTGACGTCACTTCTGAAAATCATTATATCTTCTATTTCCGGATCAAACAATTGCAGCGCATTCAGACAGATTAACTTATAAGCATCATTTTTTATAATTCTGTTTACAATATTCCCGTTAAGATGCTCAAATGGCGATACATAACTGATCTTGATCTGCGGTTTCAGCCGAATTAATGTACCGGTCACGCGAGTCAATCGGTTCAATCGAATACTTTCCGTTAATGTCTGTTCACCGATCATATAAACCGAGCTGCCATCAAAAACATCGGTTTCCGTTTCTCCATTTGCTTCTGCAAATTCTCTGCGTGCTATACGATCCAGCTCGTTTAGGTCTATCATCTCTTTTGACTCGGTTCCCGAAAGCACATAGGAAACAGGCTGACTGTCATACTCTCCCGAAAGTTTGATTTGCAATTTATCATCGTCTTTGGGAAACATACAAATAAAGCTGTCATACAGCGAATTAGAAAAAAAGGTCAACGTGCGATCACGCAGTCTGGCAATGTTGTAAATATTTGCAGGACTTCCCGAGCGTAGAAACTGAATAGCTTCCATTACGCTGGTCTTGCCGCAGTTATTGTCACCCACAATTACATTGATTGAAGTCAAATGCTCTATATTCAAATCCCGTATTCCACGAAAATGGTCAATCCGAAGCTGAGTTAATGTTTTCATAGTCAAATATCCTCGCTTTCTTCAAAGCAAACCAGAAGACGCTTACCCAGTGCTTCTGCAATCTTCTGTAATGAATCAATCGTTGGGCGCGTTACACCATTTTCTATATTGCTGATATTAGCCTGTGACAAACCAGTTCTGTGCGCCAGTTCTTTCTGTGTTACCTTTTGTTTTTTTCTTTCGCTGACAATCAGCTGCTGAATTTCTTTATAAACATCATCGCGCGGAAGATCTTCTTCAGAATCAGAAAAATCAGAAGTATTTATTTTAGAGAATGCTTCATCTAAATATTTTTGGAAATCACTCATAGAACACCTCAAAAATATCTTTTATTAGATATATTATATCCAATTTTTTTAGATATTTCAACAGAAATATAATCTGAAAAGTATATTTAATTAAAGGTTATAAAGTTAAAACATTATAATTTTCCAAATGCAGAAAAGCCCCGGTGCTTCATCGCCAGGGCTTCGTTCTTACATTTTATGCTTTTTCGGTTATATTCCCTTAATCAAATTCCATTACAGCATACCTAATACTACCACTTTTATTGTATAATCTGGTTTTAAAATAAATATTTGTCCGTAGCATATCACTTTAATTCATCCTGCACTTCAATTTCAAGTTACGCATTGTATCACTATTTGATTTGGTTTGCAACCCTTATTCTACTTTTTTTCGCCTTTTGAGGCACGAAAAAGATAATTTACTTGACATCCCCTAGTTATCATGGTATTCTTAATTACAGAAAACAAAAAAAGAGCCGATGCCTAGGAAACATCAGCTCTTTGATAAACGGTATCCGCCACTTGGTGCAACCAACACCAGCGAGCGGTAAGATCTCACTACCCTGAGACCAATAACGCGCCAAATGGCGCATACCGCTTACTTGTATAACTATTATACAATCAACAAGCGGTTATGTCAATACGACGCGCGTTTTTCGACAAAAATCAATTTTTCTTCCTTGTACGACACATTTTACTTGTGCAACATTACGAATTTTCGATTTTTAGTGCGAATTTAGACATGGTTTTTCAATCGTCTGGTGTGAGAGCATCAGACGATTTTTTGTTTCTTCTGCAAAAAAACTTGACCATCGGAAAGGAGGGAAGGCAATGTCCGCGACCGGTTACACGACAATTTACAACGAAGTCCTGCGCGACAGCACGCTTTCCCTCGACGCGAAGGGTCTGTTCGCCGTCATCAAGTCCTTTGTCGGCCTGCCGGGTTTCGCGCTGAGCAAACGCCGCCTCGGCTATGCCTGCTCGGACAGCGGCTACCTGCTGAACGCGGCGTGGAAGGAGCTCAAGCAGAAGGGGTACTTGCAGCACTATTTCTCCCAGTCGGAAAATGGTGCGTTCTGTCACGTCTACAATCTGATGCAGCACCCGTCCGCACCGGTGGAGTTCGTCTATTCCCCGGCCATCGACCGCCCGAACGGCGACGTTGTCTGCATTTCCGATGCGCAGCGCGACTACACGAATATTTCCACCGCCATTTTGCGCGACAAGTCCATTTCTCTCGCGAGCAAGGGTCTGTTCGCGCTCGTCAGCCATCTGATGAAGATTCCCGGCTTTGTCCTCCGTCCCGAGGGAATCCGCGCGTTCTGCATGGAGAAGATCAAACATTTCTCGACACTCTGGAAGCGCTTCAAGATTTCCGGTCTGCTCAAGCAGCACCGCCATCCGGCCGGTGAGGAAAACCGCTGGACATACGAGTATGAGATCTGCGAGACGCCCGATCTGGAAACGCCGTACCTCACCAACCATCACGTTGACGGCTCGATCTCCACGATTTCGACCATCGGTGACTTCCTCGAGAAGCTCAAAAAGCGCATTCCTCATATCCGTAAGAACGTGTCCGTCAAGAAGAAAACCAAGCCGCGCGCCGTCCGCCGCAAGGAGCGCAGACAGCTCGAGCGGCAGCTGAACGCTGACGCACTCCGCAAGCGGTTCGGAAACGATTTGACCGGAACGGTCGTGACGGCGGTCTATAATATCAAACACGCGCAGCGCCTGTTCATCAAGGGCGCTGAGATCGCGCAGGAGCGCCGCGAGACCGTCGCGCAGATGATTTCCCCGGAAAGCGTAGAACGCTTCCTCGACAGCACTACAATCGACTATGACCGCATCAAAAACCCGGCCGCCTACTTACAGACCGCGCTGTTCGACTTTCTCGAAAAGCAGTGCGGCACGGACGCCGACGAAGCACCGGACAAGCCGCTTGCCGACTGGGAACAGGCATGGCTCGCGCAGAAGGCCGAGGCACGCCGCCGCCGCGAAGAAGCGATCGCCCGCGGCGAGTATCAGGATTAAAAAAACCAGCCATGACAAGCGTCATGGCTGGTTGTCGTGCACGGAAAACGAAACCTCCCGGCTGCGGCACGAAGGACGGCTCCCCGGCCGCCCTTTTTCTTTGTCCGCCGCACCATTCCCCTGTTTTTACAGGGTAGGCCGTTTATGGGTCATATGGAAACAGAAGCCATGGTTTTTGAAAGCGTGCAAATTGGCGGCATCTAATAAAATCTTTACCGATTTATTCTTCTTAAATCAAACCTTTCGTCTAAAACCTTCGGCGAAAGAGACGAAAGAGCGAAAACAAGAAGAATTTTCTAACGATTTTGCAAACGGCAGTTATAACGTTATAACTTTTCAACATCAGAACGTCTTGACGTTATAACTTTACGGGTATATAATCAGAGCAACGAAAACCGCGAAGAAAGAGAGGGACGACTATGTCTGCAATTTTTGCGCTGGCCAACCAGAAGGGCGGCGTAGCAAAGACCACGACAACGGGCATTCTGGCGGCCGGTCTGCACAAGCAGGGCTTCAGCGTACTGACGATCGATTGCGACCCGCAGGGCAACCTGTCCATGTCGATGGCGGCCGACAACCAGAGCGGCGCGACCATGTACGAGGTCATGAAGGGCACGGTCACGGCACGCGAGGCCATTCAGCACACCGCCGCCTGCGACATTATTCCGGCGAACACGATCCTCGCAGGCATCGAGCAGGAGCTGCACAGCGTCGGCAAGGAAATGACGCTCCGGGAGAAGCTGCGCGACGAGGAGAGCGGCGTCGCGGACGATTATGACTACATCCTGATCGACTGTCCGCCCTCGCTCGGTCTGCTGACCGTCAACGCGCTGACGGCGGCCGATTATCTGCTCATCCCGACCATGGCCGAGACGTTCGCGGCCTCGGGCATCACGCAGCTGTACGACACCTACCGTTCGGTCAAAAAATACACCAACCCGGCGCTCCGCATCGACGGCGTGCTGCTCACGCGCACCGAGCGCACCCGGGTCACAAAGACCATTCAGGAGCTGACCGGCAAGATCGCGGAGTACATGGGCGCGGACGTCTACCGCACGACCATCCGCAGCAATGTCATCATCAAGGAGGCGCAGGCGGCGCAGGAGAACGTGTTCGACTACGTCGAGGGCAAGTCGCAGACAAAGGGCGAGCGCGTGACCGAGTCGAGCCGGAATTTTGTAGGCGACTGTCTGGCGTTCGTCAAGGAATTTGTGGAGAAGGAGAGGGAGCAGTAATGGCAAGACCCAGTGCAGAAGAAATGTTCAGGAATATGATCGGCCGCAGGGACACGTCCGCCGCGAAGCCGGTAGAGGAGGCCGCCGCACCGGCCGCAGAGAAGAAAAAGGCATCCACCGTGCAGGTGACGGTGCGTCTGCGCCCGGAGCAGCATAGACAGCTCAAGGAGGCCGCGTTCCATCGCGACTGCGATATGTCGGAGCTGGTACGGCAGGCGCTCGACCAGTTCTTTGCGTAACGCTGAGACTTTGTAAAGTTACAAAGTTATAACTTTGTGCAGCTTTGCCGGGGTCTCCCGGCGGAGAAGGGAACGCCGTACCCACGGCGGAGAGGAATGCCGCCGCCCGGCGGCGGGGGCAAGAGGGGGATAAGACACCGAATGGTTTCTT
>ERZ773169.2245-NODE-2245-length-14590-cov-9.174475_pt1 | contig 14590 bp, 8 predicted proteins | sample MGYA00580536_ERZ773169 | MGnify/ENA primary metagenome ERZ773169 (study PRJEB29015, sample SAMEA2737814) | human gut metagenome | biome: human gut; feature: human-associated habitat; material: faeces | place: China | collected 2012 ...
AGAGAAACGGTGGCATATATGCAGCTGCCAATAAAAGTAAGCAGCAAAATTATTTCCTGAAAACTCAAGCGTTCACCTCCCTCATAATTTGGAGGTGACAATCAAGAGTAAATTATATCAGAAGGGGAGAGGACTGTCAAAATAAGCTCTCCAATTCCTCAATGGCGGTTTGTTGGTACAATACCGAGGTATGAAACGACCGCAATATGTTTTCCGCCCGAACCTCAATGAACCGCAACACCGCCGCGCGTGGGCGTTGCTGCAGCAGATGCCGCCAGCCAAACGCAAAGAGTTTCTGGTACAGAGCATCCTTACGGCAGAACAGACAAATAGGCTGGAGAAAAGCATCCGCAAGGTGGTGCGGGAAGAGCTGCAGGCAGTCAACATAACCAACGCTGTTCCCAGCTCACCGCCAGACGATGCGATTCCGACTGCAGCGATTTCTTTTTTGGATTCACTTTAGGGGGTGGTTCCAATGCGCTGATTATGGGACAAGGGGATAAAAATGGTGCCGCAACATGGACTTTTCATACAAATCGTGGTATACTGACTTCAAACTATCTGCACAGCAAATTGAAATATAGGAGAACAGCGATATGTATGATTATCTGGTAGTCGGCTCCGGCCTGTACGGCGCTATCTTTGCGCATGAGGCAAAGGCACACGGCAAGAGCGTGCTGGTGATTGATAAGCGCCCCAACATTGCGGGCAATATCTACACCGAGAACATCGAGGGTATCAACGTCCACAAATACGGCGCACATATCTTCCATACCAACAACAAAAAAGTCTGGAATTATATCACCCAGTTTGCGGAGTTCAACCGCTTTACCAACTCGCCGGTTGCCAACTACAAGGGCGAGCTCTACTCGCTGCCCTTCAATATGTATACTTTTAATAAGATGTGGGGTGTGGTCACGCCGGAGGAAGCTGCCGCCAAAATTGAGGAGCAGCGCAAAGAAATCACCGGCGAGCCGAAGAACTTGGAAGAACAGGCCATCTCCCTTGTGGGCCGCGACATCTATGAGAAGCTCATCAAGGGCTACACCGAGAAGCAGTGGGGCCGCGATTGCAAGGATCTGCCCGCCTTCATCATCAAGCGATTGCCTGTGCGCCTGACCTTTGACAACAACTATTTCAACGCGCTGTATCAGGGCATCCCCATCGGCGGCTACACCAAGATGATTGCCAACCTGCTGGACGGCATTGAAGTGCACCTGAACACTGACTATCTGGAAAACAAGGCTGCACTGGATGCACTGGCTGACAAGGTGGTCTACACCGGCCCCATTGACGCTTACTTTGATTATAAGCTGGGCACGCTGGAGTACCGCTCTGTCCGCTTTGAGAACGAGCTCCTCGACAAGCCCAGCTTTCAGGGCAATGCTGCGGTCAACTACACCGACCGCGAGACGCCGTGGACCCGTATCATCGAGCACAAGTGGTTCGAGTTCGGCAAGGACGAGAACGGCAACGACCTGCCCAAGACCATCATCAGCCGCGAGTACTCCTCCGAGTGGAAGCCCGGCGATGAGCCGTACTATCCGGTCAACGATGCCAAGAACGGCGCCTTGTACGCTGAATACAAGAAGCTGGCCGAGGTCGAGCCGAAGGTTATCTTCGGCGGCCGCCTGGGCGAGTACAAATACTACGATATGGATCAGGTTATCGCCGCCGTGCTTGACCGCTGTGAGGCAGAGCTGGCATGATCCGCGTTGCAATCGTCGAGGACGAGGCAGCGGTCCGCGAACAGCTGGCAGGCTATGTGCAGCGCTGCACACGGCAGTATGGCACGCTGTTTGAGGTGACGATGTTCACCGATGGACTGGAAATTCTGGAAGAATACCGGCCTGTCTATGACATTATTTTTTTGGATGTGGAGATGCCGCAGCTGGACGGTATGGAGACGGCCCGCCGTATCCGCGCTATGGACAGCGAGGTGCAGCTGATTTTCATTACCAATATGGCGCAGTACGCCATCAAGGGATACGCGGTGGGGGCGCTGGACTATGTGCTCAAGCCGGTGCCGTACTTTGCGTTCTCGCAGCAGCTGCAAAAGGCCGTTGGCCAGCTGACCCGGCGGGCGCGGCAGTATCTGGCCGTGCCGGTGGACGGCGGTATGCGCCGCGTGGACGCCGCCGAGGTCTACTACATCGAGAGCGATGGCCACCGCATCAACTTCTATACGGAAAACGGAGATTTTTCCGCCCCCGGCACCCTGAAAACGTGGGAGGAAAAGCTGGAAAACAGCGCCTTCGTCCGCTGCAACAGCGGCTATCTGGTCAATCTGGCGCACGTGTCCGGCGTGCAGCAGAACACGGTGCAGGTTGGCCCGCATGAGCTGCAGATCAGCCGCCCCAAGCGCAAGGCGTTTCTGGCCGCGCTGGCGGATTATATCGGGGGTGGCGGCGCATGATTCTGCCGGATATTCCGCGGATTTACACCGCGTTGGCGGAAATTCTGGGCGCGGTGCTCTACGCGCAAGCCGCGCCGTCCCGCACCGCAAAGCCGGTATACTGGGGCATTACGGCGGGCTGCGGCGTTCCTCTACCTGACCGGCGCTGTACCGCTGCTCTGGTGGATACCCTGCATGGCGGCGGCGCTGCACAGCGAGCTGGCGGCGATGGATAACGTCCTGCACCGCCAGTATGAGCAATACAAGCAGAGCAAAGAGAACATCCGCCTGATTAACCGCCGCTACCATGAGCTGAAAATGCAGATTGCGGCCATTCGTGCCGAGCGCGACAAGGTCAAGCAGGACGCCGCACTGGCCGAGATGGAAGGCGACATCCACCGCTATGAGGCCGAGAACAAGACCGGCAACCCGGTGCTGGACACCCTGCTTACCGCCAAAAGTATGTACTGCCAGCAGCACGGCATCAACCTGACCTGCGTGGCAGACGGCACGCTGCTGAATTTTTTGACAACTGGGGAGATATGCACCATCGTCGGCACGGCGCTGGACAATGCCACCGAGAGTGTGCTGACCGAGCAGGACCCCGAAAAGCGGCTGATTCGCGTGGCCGTCTACGCGCAGAACGGCTTTGTGATGCTGCAGTTTGAAAACTACTGCGCCCAGCCGGTGGAGCTGGGGCCGGACGGTCTGCCGCGCCAGAGCAGCCACGGCGGCTATGACCTAAAAAGCGTCCGCGCCGCCGCCGAGACCCACGGCGGCACCGTGACCCTGCACTGGGAGAACGAGTGGTTCACCCTGCGGGTACTGCTGCCGCAAAAGAATGAACTGTGAAAAAACTCCGGAGATAGCTCCGGAGTTTTTTTGATGGCGCAGATTGCACAAACAGGCAAGACGGAAAACTGGCAAAATGACCAATAAAAATTGACATACTCCGACGGAATCGACAGATTGTGAAGCAAAACCGACAATTTATGTATTTTTTGTGTTTTTTCTGTAAAAAAACGCTATAATAAAGAAGCAAAATTCGGCGAGGCTGAAAAAGAAGGAGAAAAAGGTATGAAAACGTTCCTCTGCGTTGTGCGGCGGGTATTGGCGGTTCTGCTGGCGCTTATCTTTGCGCCGCTGGGGGCTGCCTGCCTGATTGCCATTCCGCTGTCCAACAACTATTCGGCTATGGTCAGTATGGCCATAGCAATGCCGACCACCGCCAAAAGCGGCGGCAGCAATCCGCAGTATTTCACCAGTGACTATTCCTCCGCCGCGGCGGTGCAGGAGGCCTCGGCCCAGCTCTGCCGCGAAATTGAGCAGGAGGGTATGGTTCTTCTGCGCAATAATGGAGATGCCCTGCCGCTGGCCAAGGGCGCAAGCGTGACCCTTCTGGGCGAAAGCGCAGCCGACCTTGTCTATGGCGGCGCAGGCGCGGGCAGTGTGGATACCTCCACTGCGCCCAACCTGCGGCGGGCTATGGAGGCCGCAGGCTTTACTGTCAACCCGGTGCTGTGGGACTTCTACACCACCGGCGCGGGTGCCTCCTATAAAAAGGAAGTGCCCAGCATTACCGGGCAAGGCCGCTTTGCCGCCAACGAGGCCCCGCAGAGCGCCTACACGCAGGCTGAATTTGACAGCATGGCGCAGTACAATGATGCTGCAATCGTGGTGATTGGCCGCAGCGGCAGTGAGAGCGTGGATTTGCCGACAGAGTACCTCTCCTTCACACAGGAGGAGCGCGACCTGATTCAGATGGCAACCGAACGCTTTGACAAGGTGATTCTGCTGCTGAACGTGACCAACCCCATCAATATGACGGAGCTCAGCCGGTATGACATTGACGCTGTGCTTTGGGTGGGCGCACTGGGGCAGGAAGGGGCCTATGCCATCGGCGAGGCACTGAACGGCACGGTGAACCCCAGCGGCCACTTGGTGGACACCTGGGCGGCTGACGCAGCCTCTGCCCCGGCCGCTGCAAATCTGGGCGACTACACCATCACAAACAGCGATGTATTTGCCGGTAACAAGTATATTGTCTACGCCGAGGGTGTCTATGTCGGTTACCGCTACTATGAGACCCGCTATGAGGATGCCGTTCTGGCACAAGGCAATGCGGGGAATTTTGACTACGATGCACAGGTGGTGTACCCCTTCGGCTACGGCCTGAGCTATACGGACTTCAGCTGGTCGGATTACAAGATGACCGAAACGGCGGACGGCTTTGCGCTGAATGTCACCGTCACGAACACCGGAAAGGCTGCGGGCAAGGAGGTTGTGCAGGCGTATCTGCAGAACCCGTATACGGAATATGACCGTGCCAACCGCATTGAAAAACCGGCGGTGGAGCTGGTCGGCTTTGCCAAGACGGATATCCTGCAGCCCGGCGAAAGCCAGACCGTCCAGATTGATGTGGACAAGAGTGCCCTGAAGGTCTTTGACGCCTACGGCGCGGGCACCTACATTCTGGAGGCAGGGGACTACTACCTGACGGCTGCCTCCAACGCCCACGAGGCTGCCAAGAACATTCTGGCCGCCAAGGGCGCAGAGGTGGACGGCAATGCGGCGATGACCGCGCTCTATAATCAGGCGCAGACCGATACCAGAACCTTTGCAACGGCGGAAACCGGTGCAGCCGTCACCGCACAGATGGCGGATGCGGATATTACGACCTACGACGCTGACTTTACCTATCTGAGCCGCAGCGACTGGAGCGGCACCTGGCCGACCACCTACCAGAATGGCAGCTGGGAGGCCCCGGAAGCCGTGCTGACTGCGCTCGAAATTACCCGCCCGGAGGATGAAAGCGCCGAAATGCCGACCTTTGATGAGGCGGGCAACCTGAAGCTGTGCGACCTGATTGGCGCGGACTATGACGATACCCGCTGGGAAACGCTGCTGAGCCAGATGAACAAGAAGGACACTTACAATCTGATTCGCCGTGCGGGCTATGGCACGATGGTGGTCGAGAGCATCGGCGCGCCCGGCACGGTACATAAGGATGGCCCCGCAGGCATTTCCAGCACGCTGGCGGGCGGAAACCTGCACTGCATGGCGTATGAGCCTGCGGTGGTGCTGGCTTCGACCTACAATGTGGAGCTGGCGTCCCGCCGCGGCAAGCTGGTGGGCGAGGATAGCCTCTCCAGCGGGGTGCAGGTCTGGTATGCCCCGGCTATGAACATCCACCGTGCAGCCAACAGCGGCCGTAACTTTGAGTATTATGCCGAGGACCCGCTGCTTTCCGGCGTGTTCGGCGCAGCGGAGACTGCCGCCTTCCAGAGCAAGGGCGGCATTGTCACCATCAAGCATTTCGCCTTCAACGACCAGGAGACCAACCGTATCGGCGGTGCGATGTTCGTCAATGAGCAGGCCGCCCGCCAGCTGTACCTGAAGCCCTTTGAGATGAGCGTTGTGGACGGCGGCGCTGTGGGCATTATGAGTGGTATGAACCGCATCGGCTGCCGCTGGATTGGCGGCCATGAGGGCATTATGACCAACATCCTGCGTGGTGAGTGGGGCTACAAGGGCTTTGTCATTACCGACCAGACCTCCTTCAACAGCTTTGATTACTGCGACATCCGCGAGGGTCTGGCTGCGGGCAATGACCTGTGGCTGAACACGGCCCACAATATGTGGGCGCTCAATGACAGCGAGCTGACTGCAACGGTTATGCAGAACGCCCGCACGGCCGCGCACCGCTATCTGTACGCGGTGGCCAACTCCAACGCAATGAATGGCGTGGATGCCGATACCACGGTCAAGAACATCATCCCGGCATGGCAGTATGGCTACGTGGCGTTGGTGGTCTTTGTGGCGGTGATGTGGTTCTTCGGCTTCAAGGCGGTGCGCGCGCTGTGGGCCAGCAAGCGCTATCTTGCCAAGAAGGCAGAGCGCAAGGCCAAGCGCGCCGCAAAGAAGGCTGCCAAGGCCAACAAAGCGTAAAAACAGCAACTTGCACAATACAAGCCTATAAAACTTAGCTAAAATGCGCAGGAAAACGCCTGCGCATTTTGGCTTTTTTGCAAGTTATGCTTCAAAAACAACAGATTGTGCAAAAAAGCAACTTTTCCGGAAAAAATGATTATAATAGAATCTGCAACGAAAGGATACTGATTGCGCAGTGCCTTAGAATGCAAGGAGGAAAAAGCAAATGCAAAAGAAAAAACTGACCCCGCTGCAAATCGTGGGCCATGTACTGCACACCGCTATTCTGGGCGTTCTGGCAGTTGTCATGGCGGTTCTGCTGTTTGCGGCCAACGTAATCCTGCCCGGGTATGCCCGCATGGTCAATGCCATGCTGGGCTACAAGAAGTCGTGGGATAACAGCAAAGTGCAGACGGATGGCCTGAACCTTGACTACAACACGTCTGATTACACGGCAGACAATATCGGCGCAGCGGAAGCCGACCTGACCGACCGCATCAACAGCGAGGGCGTTGTCCTGCTGAAAAATGACGGCGGCCTGCCCCTGGCAGAGGGTACGACCGTCAGCCTGTTCTCTGCCAACAGCAACCAGAATGCAGGTGCCGGTTTGATGGGCGGCGGCACTCCGCTGAACACGGCACTTGCCTCCCACGGGTTGAATGTGAATGAGACACTATGGAACTTCTACAGCGCGGGTGCCGGTGCAGGCTACGGTCTGGCCAGCGGCTCCATCAGCTTCGGCGATGCCGAGGACTTCCGCATCAATGAGTGCCCGCTGTCCGTTCTGCAGGGCGAGAGCGGCCTGCTGGACAGCGTGCAGGGCACGACCCCGGTCTATGTGCTGAAGCGTGTGGCAGGCGAGGGCCGCGATATGCCGCGCTCCATGTACAACCACGCAGACACGCAGGAGGATAAGGTTCGCAGCTATCTGGAGCCGGACACCACCGAGCGTGAAATCCTGCAATACCTGAACGACAACTATGATAATACCGTGCTGATTATCAACTCTAACGCAGCGCTGGAGCTGGACTGGCTGGCAGACTATCCCAACATCAAGTCTGTGCTGTATGCCCCCACGATTGGTGCCAGCATGGCAGACATTCTGACCGGCAAGGTCAGCCCCAGCGGCCGCACGGTGGACACCTTTGCCGCCGATGCCTCCGCATCCCCGGCCGCACAGAACTTTGGCGACTATGCCTACTATGATGAGAACGGCAATATCACCAAGTACAACTATGTCACCTACGAGGAAGGCATCTACGTCGGCTATCGCTACTATGAAACCCGCTACGAGGACACCGTTCTCGGCCAGGGCAACGCGGGCGATTACGACTATGCCAAGGAGGTCATCTATCCCTTCGGCTACGGCCTGAGCTACACCAGCTTTGACTGGAGTGACTTCAAGGCTGATTGGAGCGGCGATACCTGCACCGCACAGGTTACGGTGACGAACACCGGCGACGTTTCCGGCAAGGACGTTGTGGAGGTGTATGTGCAGAGCCCCTACACCGACTATGACAAGACAAACGGCGTGGAGAAGCCCGCCGTGGAGCTGGTTGGCTACGGCAAAACCGCAGAGCTTGCCCCCGGCGCCAGTGAGACCGTGAGCGTCACGTTCACCAAGGATCAGCTCAAGGCGTATGACGCCAACGGCGCAAAGACGTACATTCTGGATGCAGGGGATTACTACATCACCGCAGCCAAGGACGCCCATGAGGCTGTCAACAATGTGCTGGCTGCCAAGGGCAAGACCGCAGCCGATGGCATGACAGCGGACGGCGATGCCGCCTTCACGGCTGTGTACACCCCCGCCAATACCGAGACCGATACCACGACCTACGCAACGGACAGCCGCACGGGCGCGGCCATCACCAACCAGTTGGACGCTGCCAAGGGCGATGCTGTTTACCTGACCCGCAGCGACTGGACCGGGACCTTCCCCAAGCCGGACGGCGAGCCCAGTGACGTCATCAGCACCTGGGGCAACGAAATCAACGGCACCGATGCAGACGGCAACTCGGCTTCCTATCAGTACAAAAAGACTGCGGATGCTGCGCTGGTGGCGCAGCTGGATTCTGCAGATTCCGGCAACCCGACGGTAGGGGACACCTACAGCGATACCATTACCTACGGCGCCAAGAATGGTCTGAGCCTGATTGACCTGCGCGGCAAGAGCTATGACGACCCGATGTGGAATGACCTGCTCGACCAGCTGACGGCAGAGGACTACTATAACATCATTACCTGCTCCGGCTACGGCGTGCCGGCCATCGACAGCGTCGGCAAGCCCTTTGTGATTGATGCAGATACTGCCAGCGGTCTGATTTACGGCGGTACCGGCGCTATGTTCCCCAATATGATGACGCTGGCACAGACCTGGAACCAGGACCTGGCACTGGAATACGGCACGATGATTGGCAATGAGGCGGTTATCGGCGGCTGCGACGGCTGGTATGCGCCCTCTATGAACATTCACCGCACGCCGTTCAGCGGCCGTAACGGCGAGTATTATTCCGAAGATCCGTTCCTGTCCGGCACGGTAGCCTCCAAGGAGGTATATGGTGCTGCCACCAAGGGGCTGTATGCCTACATCAAGCATTTCGCCTTCAATGACCAGGAAAACCACCGCGGCGACCGTGAAGGCCAGTACGGTGCAGCAACCTGGCTGAATGAGCAGTCTGCCCGCGAAATTTACCTGAAGCCCTTCGAGATGTGCATGAAGCTGGACGATATCACGCTGAACTATGTCGAGAAGCAGGCGGACGGCAGCTATCAGAACGCAGAAACCACGATTCCTGCAGCTATGGGCGTTATGACGGCCTTCAACCGCATCGGTGCAACCTGGACCGGCGGCAGCTATGCGCTGATTACCGGCATCCTGCGCACCGAGTGGGGCTTCAACGGCGCAGTCATCACCGATAACGCGAACACGGGCGTATTTATGCTCGGCCAGCAGATGATTGAGGCAGGCGCCGATATGAAGCTGACCTATGATACGTCCGCGGCCCGCTGGGATAATTACGACGCCAACGACCCGGAAACCTACCATTACGCCCGTGAGGCACTGCACCATGTGCTGTACACCACGGCCAACACCAAGGCAATGAACCACGCTATGCCGGGCAGCGTCTACAAGGACGGCCCGCAGATCGCCACGGTTGTGCGCACGGTGGTCAACATCCTCTGCACGCTGCTGCTGGTGTTCTTTGCCTACCGCATCTTCCGCGTCTGGAAGCCGAGCAAGCGTAAGCTGGCAAAACTGGAAGCCAAGGCTGCTGCCAAGGCCAACAAAGCGTAAAAACAGCAACTTGCACAATACAAACCTATAAAACTTAGCCAAAATGCGCAGGAAAACGCCGGTGCATTTTGGCTTTTTTGCAAGTTATGCTTCAAAAACAACAGATTATGCAAAAAATGAGTCATTGGCGCATTTCTCTGCTACAATAGAATCAACACAAAAGCATGGTACCGGCTTGTAAGTGTTATGAGAGGAAAAAGCAAATGACGAAGCAAACAAAGGTTCGCAAGCCGCATCCCGTATTGCACGGGATTGGGCTGGTGCTGTCCGTGATTTTGTTGGCCGCGGTTCTGATCAGCACCTATGTTTTGTCCACATTGGCAACCGTGATTGACAGCTTTTTCGGCGCGCCAAGCGGTCACTATTCTGACGCAGAAATTGCAGACACCAAAGTAAAGGCCGAGGCACTCGCCGCCGATGTGGAGGCCGAGGGCACGGTTCTGGTGCAGAACAACGAAAACACCTTGCCGCTGGCCGCCGACAACAAAAAGGTCAACGTGTTCGGCTGGGCATCCACCGCATGGCTGGGCGGCGGCTCCGGCTCCGGCGGCGTGAACGCCGTCAACACCGATCTGCTGGCCGCCCTGACCGCTTACGGCATTGAGTACAACACCGAGCTGACCGATATGTACAAGGACTTCCAGCCCGGGCGTGAATACGCCAAAACGCTGAAGAGCCGTCCCGAGCAATCCGGCCGCCTGTACGAGCCTGACATCAGCAACACCACCTACTACACCCAGTCGATGCTCGACAACGCCAAGAACTTCTCCGATACGGCCATCGTCGTGATTGGCCGTCTGGCAGGCGAGAGCAACGACGCCACCAAGCAGCAGTACAAGCGCACCGAAAAGGGCGGCGACATTGTGGTGGACGACACCCGCACGATGCTGGAGCTGACCACCGAGGAAGAAAATCTGCTGACCTACGTCGGTGCCAACTACGCCCATGTGGTAGTGCTCATCAACTCCACCAACGTTATGGAGCTGGGCCAGATTGAGACCATCCCCGGCGTGGATGCCTGCCTGATTGCCGGTTTGTCCGGCTCCGAGGGCGCAACCGCCATCCCCGCCGTGCTGTGGGGCGACAAAGAACCCAGCGGTCGCACCGCTGACACCTGGGCGTATGATCTGACCACAGCCGCCAGTTATGCCAACGCCGGTATGGAGGGCGTGGGCGCTTACGCCGATGCCGAGGGTCTGTACCCGGCGGACGGCACCGTCAGCGGCAACCTCGATACCTACGATGCCTATGAGCAGGTCTCCTATGTAGATTACGCCGAGGGCATTTACATCGGCTACAAATGGTACGAGACCGCTGACGCAGAGGGCTACTGGGACGGTGTTTCCAACGAGCACGGCACCGGCTATGACGCCGTTGTGCAGTATCCCTTCGGCTACGGCCTGAGCTACACCAGCTTTGATTGGAAGGTGACCGATGCCTCCGCCAACGGTGCCACCCTGACGAAGGACGGCGATGTGACCGTGAAGGTCACCGTCACCAACACCGGCGACCGCGCCGGCAAGGATGTTGTGCAGCTCTACTACACCGCACCCTATATTGCAGGCGAGATTGAAAAGTCCAGCGTGGAGCTGGGCGCGTTCGCCAAGACGAAGGAGTTGCAGCCCGGCGAGAGCGAGGAGGTTACCCTGACCGTTCCCGTCTCCGATATGGCCAGCTATGACGCCTATGACGCCAACCACAACGGTTTTACCGGCTATGAGCTGGACGCAGGCGATTACATCTTTACCGTGCGCCACGATGCCCACGATGTGGACGATGACGCCGCCGCAACCATTACCTGCAACCTGCCTGCCAACGTCCAGTATGCCGAGGACACCGTCACCGGCAACCCGGTTTCCAACAAGTTCACCGGCAGCGATGCCATTGACGGCGTCAGCTTGGACGGCAGCGACTCCAACCAGAACATCACCTACATGACCCGCGCTGACTTTGCGGGCACCTTCCCCAAGACCAACACCCCCAGCCGCGCTATGACCGACAACGTCAAGGCACTGAACCTTTACACCGCTGACATGGCAGACGGCTACATCAATGAGGCCGACGAGGCCATCACCACCGGCGCAAAGAACGGTCTGAAGATAGAGGACAACGGCAAGACCACCGACCTCGGCTTCCAGCTGGGCGCTGACTTCAATGACCCGCAGTGGGATGCGCTGCTCGATGAGCTGACCGTGGACGAGATGGAAAATATGTACATCAACGCCTACGGCGGTCTGGCCGAGCTCAAGAGCGTCGGCAAGACCAAGAGCAAGGACGCTGACGGCCCCTCCCAGATTGGCGGCTTCACCGGTATGGGCGCTGGCACCGGCTTCCCGAGCTCTAGCACGCTGGCCCAGACGTGGAACGGCGAACTGGCCCAGGAGGAGGGCCGCACCATCGGCACGCAGGCTTTGCAGAACGGCTATACCGGCTGGTATGCGCCTGCCACCAATATGCACCGCAGCCCCTTCAACGGCCGTAACTACGAGTATTATTCCGAGGACAGTCTGCTGTCCGGCGTCATCTGCGGCAACACCGTGCATGGCGCCAATGACGCTGGTGTCTACACCTACGTCAAGCACTTTATCTGCAATGACGGTGAAAGCGGCATCTACCGTGATTCTGTCTACACGTGGATGACCGAGCAGGCTCTGCGTGAGATCTATCTGCGTCCCTTCCAGATGCTGGTCGAGGACTATGACGCTGTCGGCCTGATGAGCAGCTACAACCGTATCGGCGCTGTTTGGGCTGGCGGCAGCGAGGCGCTGCTGACCGGCATCCTGCGTGACGAGTGGGGCTTTGACGGCGCTGTGATTACCGACTACTGCGACCATCACAGCTATATGAACGGTGACCAAGCCCTGCGCGCAGGCGGCAGCCTGTGGATGGCTGGCTTCATCGGCGGCAAGATGGCCTTTGAGACCGGCTCCAACAGCTATCTGCAGGCCCTGCGCCGCGCTGCAAAGCAGACACTGTATATGTATCTGCACGTCCGTGTGACCAACCGTGACTATGCCGAGAGTATCGGCGATACCGCCGCGCTGCGCCACGACTTTAAGCCCGCTGTGCTCGGCTGGCGTCACCTTGTTGCGCTGATCGACCTTGTTGCCGTGGCACTGTTTGCACTGGCGATCCGCGGCATTGTCCGTGATGTCAAGCTGTACAAGGCCGCTAAGGCCGCCAGAGCCGAAAACAAGAACGCATAAAAATAACCCCCGCAATACCGCACAATGCAAGTGCATGACCGTGACTTGAAATTGCGCGGTATTGCCTAATAAAAAAGGAGTGCCTACCCTTGAAAAACGCAGAAATCATCCAACAACTGAACCTTGAACAAAAATGCGCACTGCTCTCCGGCGAGACGGTCTTTACCACCCGGGGGTATAAAAAGGCGGGTATTCCTTCCATTACCCTGTCCGACGGCCCCAACGGTGTGCGCAAGCAGGCCGGGGCTGCGGACCATCTGGGGCTGAACCCCAGCGTACCCGCAACCTGTTTCCCCACAGCAGCCACCGTGGCCTGCAGCTGGGACCCCGCCCTCGGCGAGCAGGTCGGTCAGGCAATGGGGGAGGAGGCCGCCGCACAGGAGGTCTCCGTCCTGCTGGGCCCCGGCCTAAACACCAAGCGCAGCCCGCTTTGCGGCCGCAACTTTGAGTATTTCTCCGAGGACCCCTACCTCTCCGGCAAGATGGCCGCAGGCTATGTGCGCGGCATCCAGTCCGAGGGTATCTCCGCCTGTCCCAAGCATTTCGCCGTCAACAGCCAGGAGCTGCGCCGTATGGCGTCCGACTCCGTGGTGGACGAGCGCAGCCTGCGCGAGCTGTACCTGACCGGCTTTGAGATTGTTGTCAAAGAGGCACATCCCAAAACCATTATGTCCAGCTACAACCTCATCAACGGCACCTACGCCAACGAGAACGCCCATCTGCTGCAGGATATCCTGCGCAAGGACTGGGGCTTTGACGGCGCGGTTGTCACCGACTGGGGCGGCAGCAATGACCATGCGCTGGGCGTAAAGAACGGCTCTACGCTGGAAATGCCCGCCCCCGGCGGGGATGCCGTCCGCGAGCTGCTGAAGGCAGTGGAGACCGGCAAAATCACCGAGGCGGACGTTGACGCCCGTCTGGATGAGCTGCTGACGTTGGCTTTTGACACCCACGCCGCTGTGGAAAATCACAGCCGTGAGTTTGACGCCGACGCCCACCATGCGCTGGCCCGCCGCGCCGCCGCGGAGAGCACCGTCCTGCTCAAGAACGAGGAAGGCCTGCTGCCGCTGGCCGCCGGTGCCCGCGTGGCCGTTATCGGTGACTTTGCCGAGACACCCCGCTATCAGGGCGCAGGCTCCAGCGCGGTCAACTCCATCAAGGTGGACACCTTCCTCGAATGTCTCAAGGAAAGCGGCTTGAACAGCGTTGGCTTTGCCACCGGCTTTGACCGGCAGGGCAAGCCCGATGCCGCCAAGAAGGCTGAGGCCGCCGCGCTGGCTGCCAAGGCGGACGTGGTTCTGCTCTGCCTGGGCCTTGATGAAATCAAGGAGAGCGAGGGTCTGGACCGCGCCGATATGAAGCTGGCGGACAACCAGATTGAGCTTCTGCAGGCTGTACAGCAGGCAAACCCCAACACCGTGGTCGTGCTCAGCGCGGGTGCATCGCTGGAAACGCCGTGGCTGACCCACTGCAAGGCGCTGGTTTACGGCGCACTGGGCGGTCAGGCCGGTGCAGGCGCTATGGTCGATGTGCTGACCGGCAAGGTCAACCCCAGCGGCAAGCTGGCGGAAACCTGGGCCAACGCCTATGAGCACACCCCCGCCAAGGACAACTTTGCGGGCAAGGGCCGCACCGTGCAGTACCGTGAGGGGCTGTACGTGGGCTACCGCTACTACCAGACCGCGGGTGTGCCCGTGGCGTTCCCGTTCGGCTACGGCCTGAGCTACACGAGTTTTGCCTACAGCGAGTTGAAAGCCGACG
>ERZ773169.2258-NODE-2258-length-14525-cov-3.570007_pt1 | contig 14525 bp, 17 predicted proteins | sample MGYA00580536_ERZ773169 | MGnify/ENA primary metagenome ERZ773169 (study PRJEB29015, sample SAMEA2737814) | human gut metagenome | biome: human gut; feature: human-associated habitat; material: faeces | place: China | collected 2012 ...
TCGAGACCGGCGGCGCGTACACGCCGCTGCTGCCGGGCACGGCCGATGCGGCGCGGTGGCGCTTTACGGTGCGCGCGGCGCAGTTTTCGACGCGCCACGGCAGCGTGACCGCCGTGCAGACCTTCACCGTACCGGAGCGTGTCAACGGCGAAGTGCGTGCGCTGACGCTCTCGTCCCCCGACGGGATCGACGGCACGGTACGGCTCACGTTCGAGGCCGTGCTCGCACCATGGGAGGATTATGTCAACCATCCGGCGTTCGCGCGGCTCGGCTTTCAGAGCGTGCTGCGGCGCAATGCACTGCTGCTGCGCCGGCTCGGGCGCGGCGGGAAGCCGGAGACATGGCTGTGCGCCGCGTGCGACCGACAGGCGGACTTTTACGCCGAAGGGGCGATCCCAGGCTGGCTGCGCGCAGGGTATGTGCAGGTGCGCGTTGCGGTGCACACGCCGCCGGACACGCCGTGGCGCGTGCGCTTTGCGCTCGGTGTGGGCGCGCACGAGGACGATGCGTTCGCGGCGGCACAGCGCGCCGCCCGTCGGCGATTTGTCCTGGGCGTGAGCCGGCGTGACGAGCGGGAAAACGAGCTGTTCCCCTCCTTTCTGCTGGAAGAGTTCGCGAGCGCCCAGGCCCGGGCCGGCGCCGACCGGGCCTTAGCGGCCGGCGATGAGGAGCTGGCCTTGCGTTGGGGCCGCCCTGACCCTGCGCGCTTCGGACTCCCCGAGCCCTTGGCCGCCAGCGCCCGATGCGCCGGCGAAGGCGACTTGCCGCAAGCGCTTGGCGCCGCCTTCGCCCCGGTGACGGGATGCGAGGAGCTTCTCCGCCCGTCGCGGGGCAGCCTGCGGTCGCTTCTGCTTCTTCGCTACCTTCCGCGCACGCCCGAGGGTCTGCCCGTGCTCTCTCCCTCGGCGATCGAGCAGTACCTCCACTGCCCCTATCGGTGGTTCGTGCAGTCGTGCATCCGACCCGAGGCTCCCGACGAGAGGTTCGGGCCGCGGGAGCTGGGCAATTTCGCCCATGAAGCCTTTGCCCGCTTCTACGACAGGCTCGCCGAGGAGGGCGTGCGACGCGTGGACGCGGAGAACATCGAGGCCATGGTGCCCCGGTTCGAGGCGCTCGTGGACGAGCTTGTCCGCGAGCAGCCCGAGCGCCGAGGGGGCTCTCGCCTTGCGGCGACGACGCGCGAGGAGCGGCAGCGGGTGGCGCAGCTCAAGCGCCAACTGGTTCACAGCCTGCGCCTGCAGGCCCAGATGCCCCCGGGCTACGAAGTGGTCTTCTGCGAGCATCCCATCGAGGTCGCCGACGGCGTGGACTTTGCCGGCGTCCGGCTGCGGGGGCGCGTCGACCGCGTCGATGCCGACGCAGAGCGGGGACGTTTCGTGGTGATCGACTACAAGGGATCGTCCAAGGACTACGCATCCGGCCTGAAGGAGGGCGACGAGCCGTCCGTGCCGCATCACGTGCAGGGGCTCATCTACGCCCAGGCGCTTTTGCGCACCGACCTCGGCCTCGCCTGCGCCGGGGCGCTGTACTTGGGCTATCGGGCGCAGAGTCCCAAGGAACTGTTGGCGGGGGCCTACGACGGTGCGGCCTTCGACCCTGCGGGCCTGTCTTCCAGAAGCTCGGCGGTGGCCATGAACTTCTCCGCCTACCTGGATGCCATCGAGGCCTTGGTGGCCGATCGATTGGCGGCGCTTTCCGAGGGGGCCATCCCCGTGAGCCCGTCCGCGCCGAAAGCTTGTGAATTCTGTCCCGCCTACGATTGCCCCGGGAGGCTCGCGTGAATCTCGATACCTGCAAAGAGGGCCAGCGTCTTACCATCACCACCTTCGACCGCCCCCTCATGGTCGCCGCTGGCGCCGGCTCGGGAAAGACCTTCACCCTGACGAGGCGCATCGCCTACGGGCTGCTCGCCGGCGAGGAGGCGCCCGGCGGTCTGCAATCCATCGACGAGGTGCTCGCCATTACCTTCACCGTGAAGGCCGCCGCGGAGCTGCGCGACCGCATCCGCGCTCTTCTGCGCGAGGAGGGGCTTGCGGAGGAATCGCTGAAGGTGGATGATGCCTGGGTGTGCACCATCGGCTCTATGGCCGCGCGCATCCTGCGCGAGAACGCCTTCGAGGTAGGCATCGATCCGAAGTTCGAGGTGATCGACGAGGCGGAGGCGAGCTACCTTCGGGCCGAAGCCACCGAGCAGGTGCTCGCCCATCTCGAAACGGGGGCCGATCCGCTTCTTCGCGCGGTCATCGACGAGTTCGGGCTGAGGGGGCACGGGCCCTTCGACAAGAGGCTCTTGGAGTATTCCCAGGAGGTGGTGGCCCGGGTGCGGGCCGCCCACAGCCGTTACCGGGAGTTGGAGCGCTCGCTCCTGTCTCTGGCGGACAAGCTCGGCCTGCTCCGGAAGGAGGGGGCCTGATTGAAGCGCCTGCTTCTGGCCCTGATCCGGGGCTACCGCACGTACATCTCTCCCTCCCGTCCCCCCTGCTGCCGGTTTATCCCCACCTGCTCGGCCTATGCCCTGGAGGCGGTGGAGAAATACGGGGCGTGGAAGGGGGGCTTTCTCGCCCTGCGCCGTATCCTCAAATGTCAGCCCTTCCACAAGCAGGTTTCCATTGAGTACGATCCGGTCCCGTAAGGGGCTCAAACTGAACTTGGAGGCGCGCAAATGGATTTTGCACAGATTATCCTCTCCCCCTTTGTGTGGCTGCTGACCTTCTTTTACAATTTTTTCGGCAGTTACGGCATCGCATTGATCTTATTCGCGGTCGTTGTCAAGCTTATCCTGTTCCCGTTTGCGCTGAAGGGCAAGCGGAGCATGATTCAGATGAACATGCTTCAGGGCAAGATGCAGAAGCTGCAGAAGCAGTACGGCAGAGACCGTGAGCGCTATAATCTGGAGGTCCAGAAGCTTTATGAGCGGGAGAAGGTCAACCCAATGGGCGGCTGCCTGTGGTCTTTTCTCCCTCTGCTGATTCTGATTCCCCTGTACGCCATCATCCGCCAGCCCATCAAGTATATGATGGGCATCAACGATGTGGAGATACTCAACCAGATTGCCCAGGTGGTGGACTGGAACTCCATTGCGGTGAGCAACGGCTGGATCAAGGAGGCCGGCGAAGCTTTCTCCAATGTGGGCTATAACCAGCTTTACCTGTCCTCCCTGATTACCCCGGAAAACCTGGAGGCGGTCAAGGCCGCTGTGGGTGAGGTGGGCAGCCGGATTTTCGCCGTCAACTTTGATTTCCTGGGCCTGGTGGATCTGGCCCGTATTCCAACTCTGAAATTCTGGACCGTGGCGGGCGGCTTCGCCCTGTTCCTGCTGCCCGTGGTGTCCGCCGGCTCCAGCCTGGTGTTTTCCTTCATCTCCATGAAGACCAACGCCGTCAACCAACAGGCCGCCCAGGCGGGGAACAACGCCAGCATGAAGTCCATGATGATTATTTCCCCCCTGATTTCCCTGTGGATCGGCTTCTCCATGCCCGCCGCCCTGTGCCTGTACTGGATTGCCCAGAACCTGCTGAGCATGGTGCAGGAGTTCATCTGCGGCAAGCTGCTCAAAAAGGACTACGAGAAGGCCGCCGCCGCCCGGGCCGAGCAGGAGCGCCTGGAGAAGGAGGAGGAGAAGGAGGAGCGCCGCCGCAAGGCCGAGGAGCGCGCCCGCCGGATCGAGGAGGCCAAGCTCAACAAGGGCAAGAAAAAGAAGACCGAGAAGAAGCACGACGAGGACGAGGACAAGATCCCCGGCTCCGTCAAGGAGCACAGCCGCGTGGGCCTGCGCCAGTATGCCCGCGGACGGGCCTACGACCCCTACCGCTACAGCGAGGAGGGTCCCACCGCCTACCCCGGAGAGGCCCCCATCTTCCCGCCCAGATCTGACTCCCGCGCGCTGAAGCGGGAGGCCCATGAGATCGAGGAGGAGCTGCGGGAGATCCACACCGACGAGGCCATTGAGGACGCCATTCTGGAGGAAAAGGCCCTGGAGGCCCCTGTCCAGGAGGAGACGGAGGTTGTCTCCGCCGGGGAGGAGTCCGAGGCTGAGGACGACACCGACAAGACAAAGGAATAACGGCCCTGCCGTGGATTCATAAGGAGAGATGCCCATTATGCTGAAATGGATCGAGAGCACCGGCAAGAGCGAGGAGGCCGCCATCGAGGCCGCCCTGCAGAAGCTGGGCATGGACCGGGATGAGGTCTCCGTGGAGATTCTGGAGCGGGCCAAGTCCGGATTTTTAGGCATCGGGAGCTGCCCGGCCAAGGTCAAGGTGAGCTATGAGGCCCCCGACGAGCCGGAGGAGCGCCCCGCTCCGGCGGAAATTACCCATGCCGAGGCGGAGCCGGTCAAGGCGGCGGAGCCCGCCATCCGGGAGGAGGCCCCCTGCCCCGCCGCCCCTGTGGCCGAGGGGGAGAAGGCGGAGCGCATCGACGCCTTTCTCACCGGCCTGCTGGCCCAGATGGGGGCCGAGGCCAGACCCGTCATCCGCGTGGACGAGAACGGAACCTATCAGGTGGAGCTGGTGGGCCGGGAGCTGGGCGGCCTGATCGGCCGCCGGGGCGAGACCCTGGACGCCATCCAGCAGCTCACCGGCTACGCCGTCAACCACGGCCAGTCCAAGCGGGTCCGTATTCATGTGGACGCCGAGGGCTACCGGGCCAAGCGGGAGGAGTCCCTGGTCCGCCTGGCCCAGAAGGTGGCCGGTAAGGTGGTCAAATACCGCCGCAACGTCACCCTGGAGCCCATGAACGCCTATGAGCGCCATGTGATCCACACCGCCCTCCAGGAGACCCCGGACATCACCACCTACTCCATCGGCACTGAGCCCAACCGCCGCACGGTGGTGGCGTACAGCCGGGGCGAGCACCGCTGACTCAGAGAGAGCGGCGCTTTGCGGAGACAGTTATGACAAATGGAAAGGGCGCCCGTCGGGGCGCCCTTTTTCCACAAGCGAGGAAGTATGTGTGAATAAAACGGAACTGCTGAATAAGCTGGCCCGGGACAACGGGGAGCGGCTGCTCCTGGCCCGGGCGCTGGACAAGCTGGAGCTGGCCCGGCAGCGGAACATACCGGCCTGTACCGGCTTTTTATCCCCACAGGAGCGGGTGAGTGTGGAAAACCTGCTCAACGCCTGCGGCCATCCCCGCCACCTCTTCTTCGGCGGGTACGAGGGAGCGGAGCGCACCGTGTGCGCCTTCCTGCCCGACTGGCAGGAGGCGGAGGACTGGCAGGGGGACGGGGAGAGCTGTCCCGTCCGCGCCCTGCAGTGCACCTGGAGCGGCGGCCAAAAGCTTACCCACCGGGATTTCCTCGGCTCCATCCTTGGCCTGGGCCTGGACCGGGAGAAGGTGGGGGATCTGCTGGTGGGCGACGGGCGCTGCGACGTGCTGGCGCTGGAGGAGGTCGCCGACTTTCTGGTGTTCCACATGGAGCAGGCGGGGCGTGTAAAACTCAAGTGTTCCCTTCTGCCCCTGGACCGGCTGGAGCCCCCGGCGGTGGAGACCAGAACCATCCGGGACACCGTCAGCTCCCTGCGGCTGGACGCGGTGGCCGCCTCCGGCTTCTCCCTGTCCCGGGGCAAGGCCGCCGACCTGATCGCCTCCGGCCGGGTGCAGCTCAACCACCGGGAATGTGTCAAGCCCGACCACGCCGTGGCCCAGGGGGACGTGCTGAGCTGCCGGGGGCTGGGCAAGTGCGTGCTCACAGAGGTGGGCGGCCCGTCCAAAAAGGGGCGTATTCTCATCGTATTGGAGCGGTATGTATAATGGAACAGGCAAAAATCGACCGGATCAATGCCCTGGCCAAAAAGGCCAAAAGCCCTGAGGGCCTCACCCCGGAGGAGACGGCGGAGCGGGACCGGCTGCGGCGGGAGTATATCGCCGCCTACCGGGCCAGCCTGGTGAGCCAGTTGGAAAACACCTATATCGTGGAGCCCGACGGCACCAAGCATAAGCTGGGGAAAAAGCCGTGAAAAAAGGCCGCCCCTCCGTTGGGAGGGGCGGCCTTTCCGGCACATCGGAGGTCAAAAAACACGTATCGCAATCCACGTGCCCAGGGCGAGCTGCGCCAGCAGCAGGGCGGGCAGGCCGTACCTGAAATACCAGTGGCGGGTCTTGTGCCGAAAGGTCCACATGCCCAGGAGGGCCCCCGGCGTGCCGCCCAGCAGGGCTACGCAGAAGAAGGCCCTCTCGGGTACCCGCCAGCGGTTGTGCCTGGCCTTCCACTTGTCCACACCCATGAGGGCAAAGTCCAGGAGGCTGGCGCACAGCACCCAGAACAGAAAATACTTCATGCCGGGTCCCCCAGGGCGGCCACAAAGCCGCCCCGCCGCTTGGTGGTCTCGTACCAGAGCCTTAGATCGATGCGCAGTGCGCTGCCGCTGTCCAGAATGACCGCCGTGGTGTCCTCCAGAGCGGTGATGGTGACCCAGTGCCAGTAATCCAGCTCCTTCACCCTGCCGTTGTGGAGGTTGAGGAAGGCCACGGGACAGTCCCGCTCCAGGGCGCGGCGGACAAAGGCCTCGACCTGCTCATAGGGCGGGCGCTTGGTGCGGGCGGAGGGGAATACGAACAGGCCGGGGGTCAGAGTGAGGCCCCGGGCGGCGGCAAAGGAGGCCATGCCCTCCGCCATCTGCTCCGGCCGGTTGAGACCGTGGGAAACAGGGGTCACGTGCTCCCACACCCGGCACATCAGGCCGGTGAAGGAGGCGCGGTCCATGGCCCCCTCCGGGTAGAGGGGGGCCAGCTCCGGCCGGGTCCGGGCCAGATAGGAGAGGATGACGGCGGCGGCGGTGGGTCCGCAGCCCGCCCGCTGCTGCCACAGATCGGGAAACCAGTCCTGATCCGCCCCGTGGGTCACGGCCCCGTCAGGGCCGGTGATATCCATCCACGCGGGATGGGCGATGGAAACATGCGCGCTCAAGGTCACATCTGCCTTTCTTTTTGGGTTGACTGTGCCCAGTATAACACCCGCCGCCCGGCCCGTCAAAGGTTGTCTTTCCGCCGGGGGCGTGCTATACTGTCCGGGTACGAAACAAAAAGGAGTGTACCGCCATGTCCCAGCTCTCTCTCACCGAGGGAAATGTCAGGCGGGCGTTAAGCCGCTTTGCCATCCCCTTCCTCGGTGCTTCCCTGCTGCAATTTCTGTACGGCGCGGTGGACCTGATCGTGGTGGGACAGTTTGCCGACCAGGCGGGCATCGCCGCCGTGTCCACCGGCAGCCAGGTCATGCAGGCGGTGACCAATTTTATTATCGGCCTGTCCACCGGCGGTACGGTGCTGGTGGGGCAGTACCTGGGCGCCCGGCGGGGGGAGGACGTAAACCGGGCCATCGGCACCCTGTTTTCCCTCTTTGCCCTCATCGCCGTGGTCCTGGCGGCCGCCTTCGCCCTGTCCACCAACGCCATTGTGGCGCTGATGCAGGTGCCCGCCGCGGCGGTGGCGCCCGCCCGGCAGTACCTGTTTATCTGCGCCTGCGGCCTGGTGTTCATCACCGGCTACAATATGGTCAGCGGCGTGCTCCGGGGCCTGGGGGACTCCAAGCGGCCCATGTACTTCGTGCTGGTGGCCTGCATCATCAACATCGTGGGGGATCTTCTGCTGGTGGGAGTGTTCGGCCTGGGGGCGGCGGGGGCCGCCCTCGCCACCGTGGCTGCCCAGGGGGTGAGCCTGGCCCTGGCCCTGGCGGTACTCCGCCACCGGGACTTCCCCTTTGATTTTAAGCGGCGTTCCTTTCGGATTCAGGGGGACAAGGCGGCCCGCATCCTCCGCCTGGGCCTGCCTGTGGCGGTGCAGAATGTGCTGGTTACCCTCTCTTTTCTTATCATCACCGCCATTGTAAACCACATGGATGTTCTGGCCCAATCCGCCGCTGTGGGCCTGGTAGAGCGCATCACCGGCTTTATCATGCTCTTCCCCATCGCCTTCCAGTCGGCTATTTCCGCCATGACCGCCCAGAATATGGGTGCGGGCCGCCCCGACCGGGCCCGGCAGGGGCTGAAATACGGTATCCTGTTTTGTCTGGCGGCCGACATCGCCATGTTTGTCCTGGTTCAGCTTGTCCCGGGGCTGGCCATGCGGCTGTTCACCCCCGATGCCGAGGTGATCTACCACGGGGTGCTCTACCTGCGCACCTACAGCATCGACTGCATTCTGGTCACCTTTGTGTTCACCCTCAACGGTTTTTACAGCGGCTGCGGCCGCACCGGCTTCACCCTGTTCAACAGTTTGGCATCCACCTTCCTGGTACGGGTACCGGCGGTATTTTTCATCAGCCTGCTCCCCGGTGTCACTCTGCTGCACATCGGTGTGGCCGCGCCGGCGGCCTCCGCCGTCCAGGTGCTCCTCCAGCTCCTCTACTTCCGCACCGGCCGGTGGAACCACTCGGTTCTGGGGGAGGCGCAGACATGACCGCCGAAGTGCTGGCCTTCCTGGGAGGCGCTCCGGGCCCCATTTCCCTCTTTGAGGCATGGGAGGAGGCCGTCCTGGCCTGCGGGGAGAGCACCATGAAGGTGTCCAAAACCCAGATTTCCTGGGGAAACCCCCTTCAGTTTGCCGTTCTCTCCCAGCCCCGGCGGGCCGCCCAGCGGCGGACCGGGGCTCTGCTGGCCACCCTGGGGCTGGGCCGCCGGGTGGAGCACCCCCACATCCTCCAGGCCGTGGAGCCCTATCCCGGCCGCTGGACCCACCATCTGCTCCTGACCGCACCGGAGGATGTGGACGGGCTGCTGGCGGCCTGGCTGGCCGAGGCCTACCGCTTTGCCAGGGAAAAACAGAGGCGCGCCTGATCCCAGGCGCGCCTCTGTGCGATTGGCAATAAACCCTCCTGCTAAAACGTTCGGAGGGAGGGATAGTGTGAAAGGGAACCGTCAGGGTTCCCTTTCGCGTTTTATCAAACAACTTTTTGAAACTTCAAAAAAGTTTCAAAAAGTTCAGCAGCCTGTCGAAAAAACTTTTTCGACAGGCTGGCAGAGGCGCGCCTGATTTCAGGCGCGCCTCTGTTTGGATGTGTCAGGGACGCAGACCGCTGCCGCCCTGCATGGTGATGGTCTCACCGGAGATATACTTGGCATCCTCTGAGCACAGGAACACAGCGGTGCGGCCGATGTCCTTCTCCGGGTCGCCGAAGCGACCGGCGGGGATGCCCTTGATGGTCTGCTCGTATACCGCCGGATACTCCTCCCGCCACTTCTTGAGGGCGTCGGTCATCACCAGGGGGCAAATGAGGTTGCAGTTGATGCCGTCGGGGCCCCACTCGGTGGCGGCCACACGAGTCATGCCCCGGATACCCTCCTTGGCCGCGGCGTAGGAGGACTGGCCGGGCTTGCCGAACAGGCCCGCGCCGGAGGCGAAGTTGACCACGGAGCCCTTCGTCTCCTTCAGGTAGGGGTAGCAGTGCTTCATATAGAAAAAGGCGGCGTACAGGCCGGAGTAGATGGCCTGGTCAAACTGCTCCTTGGTGTGCTCGGCCAGAGGGACGCCGGAGGCCGAGTTCTGGGCGTTGTTGATCAAAAAGTCGATGCGGCCGAAGGTGTCCGCCGCCTGCTTCACCACGGCCGCCACCTGCTCCTCCACGCCGCCATCGGCCTGGCAGGCCAGCACCTTCACGCCGTAGAGCCGCTCCAGCTCCTCCTTGGCGTCGTCCAGCTTCTTGGTGTTCCGGCCGGTGATCACCAGATTGCAGCCCTCCTTGGCGAAGGCGGTGGACAGGCCGTAGCCGATGCCGCCGCCCTTGCCGCCGCCGGTGATAATCGCTACTCTGCCGTCAAACTTACCCATATCGTCTCCTCCTTGAACTTTCTAGTTTTATTTTGATACTATTTGTATCATACTCCTTTCGACGGCGGATTGCAAGAGAAAACTACCTCTATACGGCGGTTTTAGGGAACATATGTTTGCATTTTAACCCAGGCTATGCTATACTGGCTTGGGAGTATACCAATAAGGAGGGTCTGCCATGAAAACGCTCTCGCCCAAGCAACAGCAGATCTATGACTATATCGTTTCCTTCTCCGGCCTCCACGGCTATCCCCCCTCGGTGCGGGAGATCGGGGAGTATGTGGGGCTCAAGTCCCCCTCCACTGTCCACTTCCACCTGAAGGGGCTGGAGGCGGCGGGGCTGATCACCAAGGCCGAGGGAAAGACCCGTGCCATTACCATCAGCGGCCCACACCCGGGCGCGCCGGAGCCGGCGGGAGAGGAGCCCGACCAGGTGCCTGTGGTGGGCAGTGTGGCCGCCGGAGCCCCCATTCTGGCCCAGGAGTGCATTGAGGACTATCTGACCTTTGACACCGGAGGACTGACAGGGGAGCACTTCGCCCTGCGGGTACGGGGGGAGTCCATGAGGTACGCGGGCATCCTCCCCGGCGACCTGGTGGTGGTACACCAGCAGCAGGACGCCCGCAGCGGGGAGATCGTGGTGGCCCTCTTTGAGGATGAGGCCACGGTCAAGACCCTGCGCCGCAGGGACGGACACACCTGGCTTATGCCGGAAAACCCGGACTATGAGCCCATTGACGGCGACGGCTGTACCATTCTGGGCAAGGTGGTGGCCGTGGTGCGGAGGTACTGAGGTTGAGTCCTGTGCCGAAGCCCGGTTGGATGAAACAATGAATAAGGGATTATACTGCTCATGTCCGCCCGCAGGCGGAAGAAAGGAGCCTGACCGATGGGAAAGAACGACCGCTTTCAGATCATCTATACCCAGGGGATCACGGATATCACCCGTATCCTGCTGGACACCCGGACGGGGGTGCTCTATCTCCAGACGGTGAGCGGCTATGCCGGCGGCCTCACTCCCCTGCTGGACAGCGAGGGCAGGCCCATGAAATGGCTGCCGGAGGAGGGAGAGGCATGAGACTGGTTACCTGGAACGTCAACGGCCTGCGTGCATGCCTGGGCAAGGGCTTTCTGGACTTCTTCCAGCGGGTGGACGCCGACGTGGTCTGCCTCCAGGAGACCAAGCTCCAGCCCGACCAGATCGCACTGGAGCTGCCCGGCTACCGGCTCTTCTGGAACAGCGCGGAAAAGAAGGGCTACTCGGGCACGGCGGTGTTCACCCGGGTGGAGCCCCTGTCCGTCACCTGCGGCATCGGCCTGGACGCGCACGACCACGAGGGCCGGGTCATCACCGCGGAGTTCGACGGCTTCTTCCTGGTCTGCTGCTACACCCCCAACGCCCAGAACGAGCTGGCCCGCATCGACTACCGGATGCAGTGGGAGGACGACTTCCGGGCCTACCTCATAGAGCTGGACAAAAAGAAGCCGGTGGTGCTGTGCGGCGATCTCAACGTGGCCCATGAGGAGATCGACCTGAAGAACCCCAAGAGCAACCGGGGCAGCGCGGGCTTCTCCGACCAGGAGCGGGGCAAGATGACCGAGCTGCTCTCCAGCGGCTTTACCGACACCTTCCGCGCCCTCTACCCCGAACGGACGGGGGCGTACACCTGGTGGAGCTACCGCTTCAACGCCCGGAAGAACAACGCGGGGTGGCGCATCGACTACTTTATCGTGTCCGACCGCCTGCTTCCCCGGGTGAGGGACAACATCATCCACGCGGAGGTGGAGGGCAGCGACCACTGCCCCGTGGAGCTGGTGCTGGACTGATCATCCAAAACGGAGCCCCCGCCGGCGCGCGCCGGCGGGGGCCTTTTCTCTTACCGCCCGTCACTCCTTCAGCCCCAGCAGCACCTGCCCCGCCGCCCGGGCAAAAAGCCGCGCCCCGGCCAGGGCCTCCTGAAGGGTGTTGCCGTGGGTGCCCACCTCCACCAGCAGAGAACCGTTGGAGAGCTGCTGGTTGTACCGGGAGGAGCGCATGGTCATGGGCCGGGCCAGGGTGGGATAGAGGGTGTTCATGCTCTCCTGGATGCGGCAGGCCAGGGACAGGTTCTGCATCCAGTTGGGGTGTTCTCCCCCCTCGCTGGAGCCCAGCACCAGCATGACCTGGGCGGTGTCCACCCCGTCGATCCGGGTGACGGCCTTGTATACCGTGCCGTCCTCCCCCACCAGGGCGTCCCGGTGGACGTCCAGCACGATTTTGATGGAGGGATATTGCTCCAGGTACCGCTGTACCGCCTCGGCGGAGCGGTCATAGGCCCCGTTGTACTTGGGGTAGTCGTATAGGGTGCGGTCGTGTACCACGGTGAGGCCCAGCTCGGTGAACACCCGCTCCATCTCGTCCCCCACCCGAACCACGTTGTAGTTTTCGTCCAGAGTGCGGGTGTTGTTGTCCGAGGGCTCGTAAATGTCGGTGCCGTCGGGCGTGTAGGCCTCGCTGCCGTGGGTGTGGACGATGAGAATCTGGGGCCCCTCCGCCGGGAGGGCAATGTTTACGGGGGCTGCCGCGGCGGCGGCCAGATCCACGTCCAGCCCGGTGCGGTTGTAGAGGTACAGGCTCCCGGACACCTCATAGCCCTGGGTGCTGGTGGGAACCAGGGTACGGGCGATGATGTCCTCCGGCGCGGCAGTGGTCTCGGGAGGCGGCTCGCTGATGTCGTCGTGATCCTGGGCGGGCTGCCCGGCGGGCAGATCGGGGGTGGCGGGCGCGGAGCCGTCCAGATGGCCGGCCACGGCGTCCCCATTCCCCCGCAGCAGAGGAGACTGGTCCACCACCAGGCGGGCCCAGCCGCTCAGGCCGGACAGGGGACCGTCGTCCTCCGCTACTTGTCCCAGTTCTGCGGAGAGGGCGGCGGAGACAAAGCCGGGGTCCTGCCCCAGACTGCGGAAGGCATTGGCGGCGGAGCCTCCGCCGCTGCACACCAGCAGGGCCCATACCGCCAGGGTGGCCAGAAAGAGGGCGAGACTGCGGCGGAGCAGGCGGCCCCATTGAATTCTGGGCTTCATAGTTCATCATCCTTTGTAAGTAAGATGTCCCCCTCGGGGGCGGATATGGATCTCTATGCGCCCCACAGGGGGAATATGCCAGAGGGCCTGTCTTGACTTTTTCAGTCAATTCGATATAATGCTTTTACGATCGAATGCAGAGGGGGCGGTCCGGGTGGAGAGCCGCGGAGAGGTGCTCAACCAGTTTCTGGTGGAGGTGTTTGGCCAGATCCTGAAGGCGGAGGCCGCCTGCCTGGCCGGGAAAGACCTCTCCCTGCGGGAGCTGCACCTGATCGACGCCGTGTGCCGGGCGGTGGATCAGGGCGGGGACAACCGCTCCACCGCCATTGCCGCCGCCCTGGGGATCACAGCGGGCACCCTGACCTCCGCAGTAAACCTGCTGGAGAAAAAGGGGTACCTGCTCCGCCGCCGGGATGAACGCGACAAGCGGGTGGTACACCTGCTGCCGACCGAGCGGGGCCGGGCCGCCGACGCGCGCCACCGGGACTTTCACCGGCAGATGGTGGCCCATGTCCTGGACGGACTGACCGACGAGGAGGCGGAGTGCACCCTCCGCGCCCTGGGCCGGGTGGCCGAGTTCTTCCGGCGCGGCGCACCGGAGCGGGGATGAACAAGACCCACATCGCAACGATGGGAGAGAGGTTCTTTATGAGCAAAATAGCCATTGCCACAGACAGCAACAGCGGCATAACCCAGGCCCAGGGCCGGGAGCTGGGTATCTTTGTGATGCCCATGCCCTTTTACATCAACGACGAGCTCTTTCTGGAGGACATCACCCTGAGTCAGGAGCAGTTTTACCAGCGTCTGGAGGAGGGGGCCGACGTTAAGACCACCCAGCCCGCCCCCGGCGACGTGCTGGAGCTGTGGGACCGGATTCTGAAGGACTATGACGAGCTGGTTTACATCCCCATGTCCAGCGGCCTGAGCAGCTCCTGCGAGACGGCGGTGATGCTGGCCCAGGACTACGGCGGAAGAGTACAGGTGGTCAACAACCAGCGCATCTCCGTCACCCTGCGGCAGTCTGCGCTGGACGCCCAGGCCCTGGCCGCCGCGGGCCGGAGCGCCGCGGAGATCAAGGCGCTGCTGGAACAGACCAAGTTTGACTCGGACATCTATATTACCGTGGACACCCTCAAGTATCTGAAAAAGGGGGGCCGCTGCACCCCGGCTGCCGCCGCCATCGGCACGGTGCTCAACCTCAAGCCGGTGCTGCGCATCAAGGGCGAGAAGCTGGACTCCTTTGCCAAGGCCCGGGGCTGGAAGGCCGCCAAGAAGACCATGCTGGACACCGCCCGCAGGGTGATGGAGACCGACTTTGCCGGCTGCCGCGGGCCGGAGGATCTTCACATCGCCGCCGCCTTCACCGGAACGCGGGAGGAGGCCCAGGAGTGGCTGGAGGAGCTGGAGGCGGCCTTTCCCGGCTAACCCATCCACATGGACCCCCTCTCCCTCTCCGTGGCCTGCCACATCGGCCCCGGCGCCCGGGCGGTCACCCTGACCAAGGCCCTCCCCATCTGAGCCTGCCTAACAGAGCCGCCGGCATAGCCGGCGGCTTTTGCTATGCAAACGCATAGCAAAATTGGCCATGTTCCGCTTACAGCGGCACGGCCATGGGATGACTGCACGTGGGCCGGAACGGCCCACGTGCGCAAACACTTCGTGCACCTAGGGCTTGTTTGAAAAATGTCAACATGCCC
>ERZ773169.2266-NODE-2266-length-14469-cov-2.910989_pt1 | contig 14469 bp, 8 predicted proteins | sample MGYA00580536_ERZ773169 | MGnify/ENA primary metagenome ERZ773169 (study PRJEB29015, sample SAMEA2737814) | human gut metagenome | biome: human gut; feature: human-associated habitat; material: faeces | place: China | collected 2012 ...
TCACTGTTGTAAGCGGAACCATTGCATTCTTGCTCGTTGCCCCGACAGGAACTTCCACATCACTTCCTTCCAGAAGTTTCAGCATTCCCTGCTGTACAGACTCACCGCTCACATCACGCTGACTGGAGTTTTTCTTCTTTGCGATCTTGTCGATCTCATCAATAAAAATGATTCCCTGTTCTGCCTTTTCTACATCATTATCTGCTGCCGCAAGCAGCTTGGATACAACGCTTTCGATATCATCACCGATGTACCCTGCCTCTGTAAGAGAGGTTGCATCCGTGATCGCAAGCGGAACATCCAGAATCCTTGCCAGTGTCTTTACCAGATACGTCTTACCGGAACCTGTTGGTCCGATCATCAGCATGTTGGATTTCTCAATCTCAATGTCATCCATCGAATCTGTTGCCACTCGCTTGTAATGATTATATACCGCAACCGACATCACTTTCTTTGCATATTCCTGTCCTACCACATACTCGTCCAGTTTTGCTTTGATCTTGTGCGGAGCCGGAAGATTCCTGATATCTACTAACGGCTTGTATTCTTCGCCTTCTTTTTTCTTCTTGATCTTCTGCTGTTTTGGAATACTCTGCTCCATATCAGACATATTGAATACCTGTACTCCCGGAATATTCATCAGCTGACTGTAATCGATCGGTCCATTCGACATTGCATCAAAACTCTTCTGCATGCAATCATTGCAGACACAGATATGGTTCGGAAGTTCGATAATCTTCCCCGCAGCACTCTCCGGACGTCTGCATATAAAACATACTTTTTCATACTCATCATCATTTTGTTTCTTATCATCCGAATCTGACGTCTTCTTTGTTGTTTCTACTTCGACGTCTTCTACTTTTTCGATTTTCTGATTGTTATCGTCCTGATTGGTCATTATTCTCTCCTTCTTACTTTTTGTCGTATCTTTCACTCTGTTTTATCCTGGTTCTATGATTCTTCCTGGTTCACCAGTTCCAGAAATGTCTCTTCGGAAATAATCGGGATCCCCAGTTCATTTGCTTTCTTATTTTTGGAAGATGTGCTGGTTACATCATTGTTGATCAAGTAATTCGTTTTGGACGTTACCGATCCTGTCACCTTTCCTCCCAGACTTTCAATCAATTCCTTCACTTCACCTCGGTTTGCAAAATGTGTTACGCTTCCGGTGATCACAAAATTGACACCTTCAAAAATCTGTTTCTTTGTTGATGTCTCTTCCGGGATTGTCAACTCTTCTAAAAGCTTTCTGAAATTCTCCACATGCTTTGCATCTGAAAAATATCCGGTGAATGCCTTTGCCAGAACTTCTCCCACGCCCTGGATCTCATTTAATTCTTCTTCTGTAACCATCAAAAGGGCTTCTACATCATATTTCAACTCTCTGCAGATAACCTTTGCATTGGCAAGTCCGATCCCTGCGATTCCCAGTGAATAGACAACTCTTGGCAACGTGGTTGTTCTTGCTTTTTCCACACTTTCGATCAGTTTCCTGTACGATTTTTCTCCAAATCCTTCCATTCCCTGAATCTCGTCTTTGTAGTGGTCCAGATGGAAGATATCGGCAAATGTATGGATATATCCTCTGGAAATGAATTTTTCCAGTGTTGCTTCCGACAATCCTTCTATATTAAGTGCATCTCTGCTTACGAATAATGCAAATGCCTTCACATGCTTTGCCTGGCATTCCGGATTCATACAGTATAATGCTTTCGCATTTCCTACCTGTCTGATCTTCGTCTCACCCTGACAGACCGGACATCTTTCCGGAATATCTTTCACACCGCTTCTTGTCAGATTCTCTGCAATCTGCGGAATGATCATATTTGCCTTATAAACTTCGATCTTATCTCCGATGCCAAGTTCCAGTTCTTCCATAATGCTGATATTGTGAACACTTGCACGGCTGACCGTCGTTCCTTCCAGCTCCACCGGATCAAAGATTGCAACCGGATTGATCAGTCCTGTCCTTGACGGACTCCATTCTATTTCACGCAGAATCGTTTCCCTGATCTCATCCTGCCATTTGAATGCGTAAGAATCTCTCGGGAATTTTGCTGTTCTTCCCAACGATCTTCCATACGCTATATCATCATATAATAGCACAAGTCCGTCAGAAGGGAAATCATTTTTACTAATCTCTGACGAAAATTTAGCAACTTCATCTTCTACTGTATCTCTGGTCACCATATGATATTCTACTGTCGTGAATCCCTGTGCTTTCAGCCATTCCATCTGACAAGCTCTGGAATTCTGAAAATCAACTCCATCTGCCTGCACTAACGTGAATGCATAAAACATAACATTTCTCTTTGCCGTGATCTGGTTATTGAGCTGTCTGACTGAACCACTGCATAAGTTTCTTGGATTTTTATATTTTGCATCCACATCTGCAATCTCTTCATTGATCTTCTCGAAGTCATGATATCCGATCACCGCTTCTCCTCTTAAGATCAATTCCCCCCGGTAAGCGATCTGCACCGGTACATTTTTGAATACCTTCGCATTGTTTGTAACTACTTCACCGACTTCTCCGTTACCGCGTGTGACCGCTTTATAAAGCTTTCCGTCACGATAAGTCAACACGATCGTCAATCCGTCCATCTTCCAGGACATCAATACTTTCTGACTGCCAACGAAGTTCTTAAGCTCTTCTACTTCTTTCGTCTTATCCAGTGAGAGCATCGGGCTTTCATGCCTTTCTTTTGGGAGTTCACTGACAACTTCATATCCGACATTTACCGTCGGACTGTTCGACAATGTAATTCCCAGTTCTTTTTCCAGATTCTGCAGTTCATCATACAATCTGTCATATTCGTAGTTGCTCATGATCTCCTGCGCATCCTGATAATAAGATCTGGATGCTTTATTCAGAAGTTCTACTAATTCCAGCATTCTCTCGTTCTTTGACTGTCCCATATAATTCCTTTAACTCCTGTTCTGTTAATTCTCTTACCTGTCCCGGTTTCAGATCTCCAAGTTCCACGTTCATGATCCGTATCCTTTTTAACACATCCACCTTATATCCGAGTGCTTCGCACATGCGCCGTATCTGTCTGTTCAATCCCTGTGTCAGAATAATGGAAAATGTATATTTCCCGGTCTTTTTTACTGTACAGGGTCTGGTCACCGCATCCAGATTCTTTTCTTTATCTCTGATGTGTACTCCCCGGCTCATCTTCTCAATGAATTCCGGAGTAACTTCTTTGTTTACTCTGACCTTATATTCTTTCTCATGTGCATATCTTGCGCGCATCATGCCGTTGATCAGATCTCCATCATTTGTCATGATCAGAAGCCCTTCCGAATCTTTATCCAGTCTTCCTGCATAAGTGATGCGTACCGGATAATTGAGGAACCGGATGATGTTCTTTTTCTCCCTTTTATCTTCTGTACAAACAATCCCGGCAGGTTTGTACACTGCCAGGACCGTTTTTTCCGTTTTGCTTTTGACCACTTTTTTTCCGACACGGACCTCCTGTCCGTCTTCTACTTTCATGCCGGGAGCTGCTGTCTTTCCATCCACAGTCACAATTCCCGACTCGATCAGCCTGTCTGCCTCCCTTCTGGAACAGACACCGGCTTCGCTTAAATACTTGTTCAGTCTAATCATTCTGCAATACCCCGCTGATACTGTTATCCTGCACAAATGTATTACCGTTATACAGGAACAGAACACTTGTGATCTTATTTTTCTTCATAACTTCTCTGATATCATCATAATAATATCTTGGATCAACCACTATGATTTCTCTGTAATATGCCGTCAGAAACGGAATTACACTATTCGCATAGGAATCTTTTACAAGCAACAGTCTGTCTGTTGTATCTGCCGTCGTTCTGATATCCAGGACGGGATAATTACCGCCAAGAAATAATGCATATTTATCCTTTTCTTTCAACTTGGATGTATCGTATAACGTTGCTGTTTTCTTTTTTTCATTCACGTTATTTACAACTACCTGTGGTGCTGTTTTCAGATCATCCGGTGCGTATATATAGATCGGCTCATTATAGTCTGTTTCATATCCGCTTGTCGCCGATAAGGTTCCGTTAAATGAATTCGTCACTGCATAGGATTTCATAGCCGGTGCTTTCGATGTATCCAGTTTCATAGCCGCAGCCAGCGCCTGATATCCATAGTAAGCACCAAGCGTCGTCCAGTGATGATCCGTATGATAATATATCTCTTCTGCTCTGTGCTTTTTCAATGTATCTTCCACATTTACCCACTGAAAAGCTGTCCCGAGCGAAGCCTTTATTTTCTGGAACTGTTTATCCTGATCTTCTGTCACTGCGCAATACGGAAGTTTGTCCGACTCGATATTTGCAGCATTCGGTACCAGCATCATATACATCGGGATATCTTTATATGTCTTCTGAAACTTTTTCATTGCATCCAGATTTGCTTTCAATTGTTCTTCATCCGGCCTGGCTATATCCTCTAACAGATAATGATCTTTTCCTTTAAATACACCATTTGCCTTACGTTTTCCTGCGATCAGATCAATACGGCTCTTTAAAGCTACCCAGAAATCTCTTCCCGCAAACTGATCCGATACATAAGATTCATACTGTTTCATCCATCTTCCGCTTTCAATACCGGAAATCGTAAGTCCTGGTCTTTGTTCCAGTGCCCGGTTTTCTTTTGCCGAAAATTCCCTGTCAGCAGTTGCAATATTTACCACGCAGAAGATAACCATCATTACAATAAACAGCAATGCAATTACTTTATTTCTCTGTTCTTCTCTTTTTCTTTCCCATTTCTTTCTCGACTGTCTCATCTTTGCTCCTAGAATCTGAAATACAGGAACGGATTATAGGTCTCCGTTACCAGATATGCAATACAGACAATAAACAACGCAGCATATACCACACTGTTAATGATTGTTGTATTCCATTTTTTTGATCTTAACATATGCTCGTATCTGAAATAAACCAGCGGCGTAGAGCCAAATATCAGGATCAGCCACAGGATCAGGTTGCTTGTAAGAAGATACATACTCTCTCTGTCTGCAAAGCCATGTGCACCTGCACCAAACATCACTCTGATATAATCTGCTGCCTGTCCGAATGATGAGCTGAAAAACAATACCCAGCCGATCACAACCAGAACAATACTGTAAATATGACGGACTACATCCGGAAGTCTGTCCAGTACCGGTGACAGGAGATATTTTTCAATGATGAGGAGCACCCCATAATAGAGTCCCCATGCCACGAAATTCCATGCGGCTCCATGCCATAATCCGGTCAAAAACCATACGATCAAAAGATTCCTGATATGTTTGATCTTCGATACCCTGTTTCCTCCCAATGGAATATACACATAATCCCTGAACCAGCTGCTCAGCGAAATATGCCATCTGCGCCAAAACTCCGTAATACTCTTAGACACATATGGATAGTTAAAGTTCATATTGAATTCAAATCCAAACATCTTACCGAGTCCGATCGCCATATCCGAATATCCACTGAAATCAAAATAAATCTGGAACATATATGCAAAAGCTCCAAGCCACGCCGTCATCACGGCTATATTACCTTTCGCAAGTCCGCTTACCTCTGTAAAAATCATACCTGAGGTATTCGCCAGTAATACTTTCTTCGCAAGTCCCCGGATAAAATACATGCTTCCTTCTCCGAATTTTGTCCTTGAGACTTCTCTGGACGCAAGCTGTTCATCTACATCTGCATATTGCACGATCGGTCCCGCAATAAGCTGCGGAAACATCGTTACATATAATGCAAAATTAGGAAGATTCGTCTGCACTTTTACATTTCCCCGATATACATCAATGATATAGGATAATATCTGGAATGTATAAAAGGATATTCCAATCGGAAGCGGCAGTGCATGATAAGAAATATGTACCGGAAGTATCCCGTTCAATGTGTCCAATACAAACCCTTCATACTTAAAAAATCCAAGTACTGCCAGATTAATGATAAGGTTAAAAACCAGGCTCCGCTTTGCAGCTCTCTTATCCTGCAGATTCCTCGCAATATCCAGTCCGCTGAAATAATTAAACAGTATGGACAGTAACATCAGAAACAGATATACCGGTTCCCCCCATGCATAAAACACCAGACTCGCCAGCAATAAGATCACATTCCGGAATCTTACCGGCAACAAATAATATAAGAGCATCACAGCCGGCAAAAATGTAAATAAAAAAACAATACTGCTAAATAACATCTCTCTAATTCCTTTTTATCAAATACTCTTCTTAAATGCCGCATCGATACGGTCTGCATCCTTTGAAACTGCCAGCAGCACATAACGTCCTCTGGTCTCAATAATTGCAGCATGTATCAGCTTTGTTTGTTCTACACCATAACCTTCAAAATTCTTTTCCTGTGTATTTACACGACTTTCCACTGCCTTTTCAACCGTCTCGATCTGACTTTCGTTTTTTACCTTTATTACGAGTATTTCATTCACACTCATAACGTCATCCGGAATATACAGACTGATTCCTTCATAATCATTGGCATTCAGACTGTAATATTTTTTCAGATCCTGTGTTGTGCCTTTTTTCATTCCTTCTAATTTTACGGCTTTTGTGATATTCTTTTCAATCGTATCTACGGATACGGTATTATCCCCTTCCCGGGTCACAAGAAATACTACATAAATGATCAGGAGGACTACCATCAAATATTTTAACAGGTTAATCCTGTCTAATTTTCCGTTTTTCATTATAATTCTGCAACCTCCGCCATATGATTTACCCATTCTTTATAATAACCGGTTGACATATGGATTCCATCACCGGCATAATACTCCTGTTTCACCAGCTCTGTATTATCAATAAATGTTACTTTCTCTTTTTCACATAATTTTTTTAATTTCTGATTGAACTCCGGAATTTTTGCATAGACAGAATTCTGATCAATTGCAATCTGCGCTGTCGGAAGTATACTGTTAACATATATTTTCGTATCCGGCAGTGCTTTTTTCAGATCTCTGATCACCGGCCTGTATGCTTTTATGAATCCATCCGCCTCTCCATTCTGCGCTCCGACATCATTCATCCCGTAAGAAAGGAATAATACTGACGGTTTCATCTCTTTTGCCCTGGCGATATGATCTGCCAGTTTTTCATTATCCCCCGCCGACATACCGGCTCCACGGTCTGCCTGTACATTTGCCTGATCCAGCACACCATATTCGTACAATCCCTGTGTGATGGAATCCCCCAGGACCAGACAATCTGCAAATTTTTCGCTTGCCGGCTGTTCTTCTGCATCCTGTTCTGCCTCACGTTCCTGCGTTTCTAACTCCTTAATCTTTTTATCTGCCTTAGACACATCCATCTCATCCATCGTCTTCAGGATCTCTGTGCCCTTCTTTGTATCCTTCTGTGGATTACTGAGCCTGCGCGCCACCGTAATCCCGCCAATCACCAGAATAACAACCGCAACGATCACTGCAGTCTGAAGTACCCGGTCTTTTTCTTTCTCACTTTTTATTTCACTTTTCTGCTCCTCAGGATTCACCTCCTGAGTCTCTTCTTTTTCTTCATAAATTGAAGTTTTACTCTCTATATCCACGAAATCTTCTCCTCTTTCGTTTCTCTGTTGATCCTAAATATGTATATCCAATTTATTTTACTGTTTTTCTTTTTGAATGTCAATTTATATCCTCTTTTCTGTCGTCTTTTGTGCTATAATGTTGAATACATTTCATTATACCTGAAAGGGGAAAATGATCATATAGATTAACAGGAGGTTTTCCTTATGAATGTATACCAGTTATCAGCCAAAAATTGCATGTCACATCTGCTCTTAAAAGACACTTTCGACAACTTTTCTTTCATAGAAGGCGAGATCACGACCTTCAACAAATTTACCATCAGCGGCTTTCTCCAGGAAGACTTCTTTGATGAAAAACCTGAAGAAACCTACTCCCGCTGGAATAAAACCCGAGACTTCTGCTTCCAGATCATCCGCGGTAAACGCACTCCATTGGGATTCAAGATTGTCCTTGCGCTTCCGGAAGATCAGGTCCCGTACTTTCTGACCGCCCACGGTCTCACCGGATACCGCCCGGAAGAGATCCGGGGGCTGTACCTGAACTTCCACTACGATGGACATCACTTACAATGTATCACCGGAACTTCTCTGAACACTTTCACCATGGACAAATCCATCGAAAGAGAATGGGATCAGGAAGTAAAAAACATTTTAAAATCCAGATCCATTGAAGGTGACTACTGATCTGCAGTTTCCGATATAAACAGAGCCGTGCCGCCATGGATTTCACTTCCACAGCCGCACGGCTCTTATTTTTCATTCCGCCAATCTTAACTTCAAATCTTTACTTTGTAAGCAGCATCATGATCTCATTACTTCTCTGCACAAACGCAGTCATCTCTTCCGGACTGAGCGGCTTATGCGCCAGCATTGCCAGATCATATAACTGTTTGCAGATAATACTTGTGTTCTCACTGTCTTTATGTTCAACTACATACTGAACCAGCGGATGATTTGCATTCAGAATCAGTGTACTTGTTGTACCCATATCCATTCCGTTCATGCCATACATTTTCATCATTTCCTGCATACGACGGTTTTCTTCGGATAACGTCATCATAGAAGCAACATTTTCATCTTTCAGTTTCTCGATTTTAACATCCAGATTCTCGTTTCCAAGCTCTTTGCGGAAAATCTCTACCAGACTGTCAGATTTCTTCTGGAATGCTTCCTTCTCTTCTTCGGCAACTTCTTCCTTTGCACCTGCTGTTACATCGGCGTCGATTCTCTGGAACTTGATATTCTGATTACGCTGCTCTAACTGTGTGATAAACGGCGAATCAATGTTGTGTCCTAAGATTACCGCATCCATGCCCTGGTTCTTGAACATGTTGATGTACTGGCTCTGCTGGATCTCGTCCGTCACATAATAAATAACTGTCTTATCCTCTTCTTTGTTCTCAGTATTCTGATCATCTGTCTTGGCATTCTGATCTTCTACGGTTCCTCCATTTGCCTCGATGCAATCTTTCAATGTCAGATATTTGTGATCCAGATTCTTAAACAGAACCGCGTCTTTCATCTTGTCACAGAACTTTTCATCTTTCAGGCATCCGAACTTGATGAACGGACTGATATTATCCCAGTATTTCTCATAGTCTTCTCTCTTTGTCTTGCACATTCCGGAAAGCTTGTCTGCAACCTTCTTGGAAATGTATTCAGAGATCTTATTCACAAATCCGTCATTCTGTAATGCGCTACGTGATACGTTAAGCGGCAGATCCGGACAATCAATGACTCCCTTTAATACCATCAGATATTCCGGAATGACTTCTTTGATATTGTCCGCGATAAATACCTGGTTGTTGTATAACTTAATTGTTCCTTCAATAGAATCATACTCTGTGTTGATTCTTGGGAAGTACAAAATTCCTTTTAAATTAAATGGATAATCCATATTCAGGTGGATCCAGAACAGTGGCTCTTTGTAATCCATGAATACTTTGCGGTAGAAGTTCAGATAATCTTCATCACTGCATTCATTCGGATGCTTTGTCCACAGTGGGTGGATATCACTTAATGAAACCGGACGTTTTTTGATCTTTACTTTTTCTTTGGCAGGTTCTGTCTCTACCATTTCTTTCTCGCCGTTTTCATTCTCTTTTTCTTCCATCTTGGCATCTTCGTGAATATGCTCGATTACTTCATCATCATCTTTCAGATCTGCTTCGTCGATCGTCTCATATTCAGGCTCTGCATTTGCCTTGGAAAGGAAGATTTCTACCGGCATAAAGGAACAATATTTTTCCAGAACTTCTCTCATTCTGTATTCATTTGCAAACTCCAGACTGTCCTCATTCAGATACAGTGTCATAGTGGATCCGACTTCCTGTTTGCTGCCTTCTTCCATCTCATACTCTGTTCCGCCGTTGCTTACCCAGTGTACCGGCTTTGCCCCTTCTTTATAGGAAAGGGTATCGATATGTACTTCGTCAGCTACCATGAATGCAGAATAGAATCCAAGACCGAAGTGTCCGATCATATCATCCTCTGTTGTCTTATCTTTATATTTTTCAAGGAACTGTGTTGCTCCAGAAAATGCGATCTGTGTAATGTATTCTTCTACTTCATCGGCTGTCATTCCAAGACCATTATCTGTAAATTTCAGGGTCTTTTCTTCTGGATTGACTTCAACTTTGATCGCCGGTTTATAATCATCCGGCAACTGGTATTCACCCATCATATCCAGTTTCTTCAGTTTTGTGATTGCATCACATCCGTTGGATACCAACTCACGTGCGAAAATATCGTGATCGGAATATACCCATTTTTTAATAATCGGGAAAATGTTTTCACTGCTGATTGACAAACTACCTTTCTTTGCTGCCATTGTAAATCACTCCTATTTCTACTTTTTATATTTCTATCATATCATTTTTCATCTAAGTGATATGATAATACTGCTTATTTTAAAAGTCAATAGAAAATTAGCACTCTTTCAAAAAGAGTGCTAACAATTCTGTGAAATTTATAAACCGTTTATAAACTTTACTCTATACTTTTCAATGATTCTACCATGTCAATCTTTTTCAGTTTAAAATACATTACCCAGTTTACGAACAATGAGAACCCTATCGTAAATAAAAAACTGTAGATATAACTCTTCAGATAAATACTCCGGCCAAACATTGCCGCATCCACTTCTACTGTCTGAATTACAAACAGATGCAGAATCTTACCGAATACAACACCTGCCACGGATCCAATCAACGTCAGCAGGATATTTTCACGGAATACATATTCTGCTACTTCCGTATCATAGAATCCAAGTACTTTCAAAGTCGCAAGTTCTCTCTGGCGTTCTGTGATATTAATGCTGTTTAGATTATAAAGTACCACAAATGCCAGCATTCCGGCTGAGACGATCAGTACAATGATCACCAGATTCAGGCTGGCCAGCATATCATCCAGCTGATCTCTGATATCAAGCAGGTATGAGATTGTCAGTACCTGATCTTTTGACAGGATCTTTTCTCCCGCCTTTTTCACCTGGTCCTCCGAATATCCGTTCTTCGCCCGGAACATGATACAATTATATTTCACCGTCTTTCCAGATACTTTCTTGTAATACTGCGGTGTAAAATAGATATAATGTCCCATGTAATTTTCACAGATATGCGCAATCTTTACAGTGACACTCTTCTCCGTTCCCTTCTTCACTTTGATGGTATCCCCTTCTTTTACATTCAGAAGTTTCGCCGTCTTTTCACTGACAATTACTCCATCACCGGTGAGTGTATACGATTCTTTCGTCTTCCTGTCATGAAAATCCACATACTTTTCTGCAATCTTTGGATTACCTAATATGCACTGGTACACGCTGAGTTTTTTACCGCCTCCGGATGCGGTCACACTCCGCATATCTTCCTCCATATAACTCTGAATATCTGAATCTGTTTTCAGATACTCCTTTAGCTCTTCTTTCTCTGTCTTTGTCACATCATCTTTATAGAATATATGTCCATCATACAGCTGAATCTCTTCATACTGAATATCTGCGATCTCATATACAGAATCCCTCACTCCATATCCGACCAGCATCAGCGCCATACAACCGCCGATTCCGAATACGGTCATAAAGAAACGCTTTTTATAACGCATCAGATTCCTGATCGTGGATTTCCAGGTGAAATTCATCCGTTTCCAGATGAATCCGATTCTTTCCAGGAAAACTCTCCGCCCGTTTTTTGGTGCCGGCGGACGCATCAGCACTGCCGGTTCCGCTGCAAGTTCCTTATAGCAGGATGCAAGTGTTGCTCCCATAGTACATGCGATCGAGGCAGCGGATGCCATCACAGCATAACTCATGTGGTATGGTACATATATCTTCGGAATATGAGGATACATGATCTCATATGCATAGATAATAATATACGGAAGGATTTTCTCTCCCACCAGTACTCCAAGAACACTTCCTCCTGTCGTTGCAAGGAATGCATATCCCAGATATTTCGATGCAATGGAAAAATTTCCGTATCCCAAAGCCTTCATGGTACCTATCTCTATTCTCTGTTCCTCTACCATACGTGTCATACCGGTCAGACTGATCAATGCTGCAACAAGGAAGAACATAACCGGGAATACTTTTCCGATCGCACGCATACGATCCGCATTTTCTCCGAATCCATCATATTCTGTCAGTGTACTTCTATCATATAGATACCATTTTGGATTCTTGATCTGACTGATCTGCTTACCGGCATCAGCAAGCTTTTTCTCGCCTTTTGCAATTTCTTCTTCTGATGTCTTCTTTCCTTCTTCATATTCTTTCCTGGCATCGGCAAGTTTTGCTTCATTTTCCGCAATTTCCACTTCACCATTTTTCAACGTCTGCTCCTGCGCTTCCAGCTCTGCTTTTCCTGCATCTAACTGTTTCTGTCCGGATTCTATACTTGCCGCTGCACTGCTAAGTTTTATTTCACTTGCATCCAGCTGCGCTTTTGCCTGATCCAGCTCTGCTTTCCCATTCGTAAGCTGCTGTTTTGCTGTGTCCAGTTCGCTCTTCTTTGTCTGGTAATCCTGTTCTTTCGCATCCAGTGTCTGCTTTGTTTCCTGTGCCTGTGCTTCCAGCTCCCGGATTTTCTGCGACAGCTCTTGATCCTGTTCTGTCTCTCCTGACACCTGTGCTTTTAATGCTTCTATGTTCTTCAGAAGTGTCTGATATCCATCCCATCCCTGGTCAAGTTCTGTTCTGTATACAGCCAACCCCTGTTCTCCTGTCTGGATCTGTGCCTGTGCTTCTGCATACCGCGAATCATAAGCTGCTTTTCCCTGTTCGTACTGCTTTTTCCCCTGCTCCAGCTGTTGAAGGCCATTTTGATATGTTTTCTTTGCCTCATCCAATTCCTGCTGCTTCGCCCGGATCTTCGCCCTCGCATCTTCCATCTGCGACTTCCCGCTTACGAGTGTTTCCTTTGCCTGTGAAATCTGCGTCTCTCCGTCTGTGATCTGCCTTTCTGCGTCTGAAAGTTTCTGCTCTGATTCAGCTTTTCCGTCATCAAGCTTTTTCTGTGCCTTTTCAATCTTTGTATTCGCTTTATCTAACAGTTCTTCCTTACGGATTTTTCCTCTTTCTTCTGTGATTGCTTTCAATCGTTTTTTTACTGTCTTTACTTTCTGTTTATATGCACCGGTATATGCAGTCAGATCTTCCGCCCCCTGCACCCGCACATACATTTCCGTATATACATCCAGATGAAATGTTTTCTCCGGCACTACTACAAATCCGCTGACTGTACCCGTTCCGATTGTTGTACTTCCGCGATTCAATGCTATATAACACGGTGAATTCCCTTTTCCGACAACCTTAAGTTCATCCACCTTCAGGGTATCCGTCACCTTGTCATCCGTCCCGGACTTAAGCCTGATCGTCTCTCCGACTTTATACTTCATCTGATCATCTACCAGACATTCTCCCACTTTTTCCGGCATACGGCCTTCACTGACCGTAATCTTGTTCATATCTTTCACCCCGGACATCACGTGGAGTACATATTGCTTCTTATTCTTTATATTCAGGAAATCCGCACTGTAGGCTCCTTCTGCCTTTCCAACTCCTTTTACATTTCTGACCGCCTTCACATCATCTTCCGTAATTCCAAGTGTACTGACCGCCTTGATATCCATCAGATCTGACTTATCAAAATACGCATCTCCGGTAATCTTCATAGATGGCTCAGATGCCCGGATACCGGAAAAGAATGCAACTCCCAGCGCAACAATAAAAAGAATAGAAATAAAGCGTCCGAAACTATGGCGGATCTCCATATAAAAATTCTTACGTGTTATCTTTTTTGCCATCTGCCGTCCCTGCCTTTTACCATTCTATGGTCTCAACCGGAACTGGTTGCGGATTCTGTATGATCTTATCCACCCGGCCGTTTTTAATCTTGATCACCCGGTCTGCCATTGGCGCAATTGCCGAATTATGTGTGATCAGAATCACCGTCATTCCACTGTTCCGGCAGGTATCCTGTAATAATTTCAAAATGGATTTTCCTGTATTATAATCCAGTGCACCGGTCGGTTCATCGCAGAGTAACAGCTTCGGATTCTTTGCCAGTGCTCTTGCGATCGACACTCTCTGCTGTTCTCCTCCCGACAACTGCGCCGGAAAATTATCCAGTCTTTCTCCCAGTCCGACCTCTTCTAGAACTTCTTGTGCATCCATTGGATCCTTACATATCTGAAGTGCCAATTCTACATTCTCCAGTGCTGTCAGGTTCGGGATCAGATTATAGAACTGAAAGACAAATCCGATATCATCTCTTCTGTATGCCGTCAACTGCTTCGTCGAATACGTTGCAATGTCCTGACCGTCAACCAGCACCTGTCCCGACGTAGCGGTGTCCATTCCCCCAAGAATATTCAGCACCGTTGTCTTTCCGGCACCACTGGGTCCGACTACAACTGCGAATTCCCCTTTCTTAA
>ERZ773169.2275-NODE-2275-length-14443-cov-11.214901_pt1 | contig 14443 bp, 15 predicted proteins | sample MGYA00580536_ERZ773169 | MGnify/ENA primary metagenome ERZ773169 (study PRJEB29015, sample SAMEA2737814) | human gut metagenome | biome: human gut; feature: human-associated habitat; material: faeces | place: China | collected 2012 ...
TTACAGAGAATAATTCCTAAACAAAAAGCGTTAGTCTTTGTAGAGTTTGAATAATTGATGAATTGTTAAAAGTCCCAGGAAAGAAACGAAAAAACGTAGCTTTCCTGGGGTTTTGTTTTTTGGTGGAAAATGGCAGAATCCGATAATGAACCGGATTCTGATTTTGGTGTTCATCGGGGAGACTTGATCTCGTTTGGAATCGCACAGCAGGGCGATCGGCTTCTGTGTGTGGCGGTACTGTAACGATTCATAAAACAGCTGCCTGCCTGACCCCACAAACCGGCATCCTTTGCGTGGTCTTTGCATATACTGGAAATCAGAACAATGCAAAGACGCACAAAGAGGAGGATGCTGCCTATGCTGGAACAACTTCGACCGTCGCAGAACGAACACACCCTGCTGTCGCCGCGCATCCCGCGTGACACGGAACACGAGCGCTACCACCCGGAGCTGGAAGAGGAGCTGAAGGAATGCCTGTTCTGCCTCAAGCGCAACGAAATGATGTTTGATCTGGAGGTGGACACCGACCTGATCGAGCAGCGCATTTATGAGCGGCAGGCACTGCTGTGCCGCTACCGGTACTTACTGGCCCGTGCACGGGAGCTGGGGCTGCACACCGTGCTGACGAAATATCAGCCGCAGATATGACGGGGCGATTTATCGGAACAAAAATCTTGACAGAAGGCGTCGGATGTGTTATCCTAGTTCAAGATAAATGCATGGTGGGGCAGCCCCCCGGCATGAGGAAATTTTGAGAGTTAGAGAGGTTTCTACTATGGAACGTATTAAGACGATTGCTACTCGTGACCTGACCAAGAGCGTGAAGACCGGCGGCTGCGGCGAGTGCCAGACTTCCTGCCAGTCCGCTTGCAAGACCTCCTGCGGCGTGGCTAACCAGCAGTGCGAGAACAGCAACAAGTAATTTCTGCAAACCCTATGCCGCCTTTGCCGGGCGGCATTTTTTTGTGTATCAAACTGGAATGGAGTAAAACATGGTACATCAGTATCAATTGAACGGTTATAACATCGTGCTGGACACCTGCAGCGGTTCGGTGCATGTGGTGGATGACGTGGCCTATGACGTCATTGCCATGTATCAGGATCACACTGCCGACCAGATCGTCTCGGCTATGATGGACAAATACGGCAGCCGCCCGGACGTCACCGAAGAGGATCTGCGCCAGTGCATCGACGACGTGACCAGCCTGAAGGAAGCCGGCAAGCTGTGGAGCCCGGATGTCTACGAAAACATGGCGTTCGACTTCAAGAACCGCAGCACCGTGGTCAAGGCGCTGTGCCTGCATGTGGCGCACACCTGCAACCTGAGCTGCTCCTACTGCTTTGCCTCCCAGGGCCGCTACCACGGCGACCGCGCCCTTATGAGCTTCGAGGTGGGCAAGCGCGCCATGGATTTCCTGATCGAGAACAGCGGCACCCGCCGCAATCTGGAAGTGGACTTCTTTGGCGGCGAACCCCTGATGAACTTTGACATGGTCAAAAAGCTGGTGGCCTACTGCCGTGAGCAGGAGAAGATCCACAACAAGAACTTCCGCTTTACCATGACCACCAACGGTGTGCTGATCGACGACGATGTCATCGACTTCTGCAACAAGGAGTGCCACAACGTGGTGCTGAGCCTGGATGGCCGCAAGGAAGTGAACGACCGCTTCCGCAAGGACTATGCCGGCCGCGGCAGTTACGACACCATCGTGCCCAAGTTCCAGGAGTTCGTGAAGAAGCGCGGCGACAAGAACTACTACATGCGCGGCACCTACACTCACTACAACACCGACTTTACCAACGACATCTTCCACATGGCGGACCTCGGCTTTACCGAGCTGAGCATGGAGCCGGTGGTGTCCAAGCCCGGTGACCCCAGCGCCCTGACCGCAGAAGATCTGCCTATCCTGAAGGAGCAGTACGAGATCCTGGCCAAGGAGATGATCAAGCGCGACCGCGAGGGCCGTGGCTTCACCTTCTACCACTACATGATCGACCTGACCGGCGGTCCCTGCATCTACAAGCGCATTTCGGGCTGCGGTTCCGGCACCGAGTACATGGCCGTGACCCCCTGGGGCGACCTGTACCCCTGCCACCAGTTCGTGGGCGACCCCAAGTACCTGATGGGCGACATCTGGAAGGGTGTCACCAACACGGCCGTGCGGGATGAGTTCAAGCACTGCAACGCCTACGCCCGCAAGGAGTGCAAGGACTGCTGGGCCAAGCTGTATTGCTCCGGCGGCTGTGCAGCCAACTCTTATCATGCCACCGGCAGCATTACCGGTGTGTACGAGTACGGCTGTGAGCTGTTCAAGAAGCGCATGGAGTGCGCCATCATGATCAAGGTGGCGGAGAACCAGGAACTGGCTGCCCAGGGCATCGAGGTGCCCATTGAGCTGGGTTCCACCTGCAACGCCTGCGCAGACGGCGAAGCCTGCGAATAAGCATGGACACACCCATCGTGGATTTTGTGCGCGGCTATGCACAGTCCGGCACCTCCCGCCTGCACATGCCCGGCCACAAGGGTCAGAGCCTGCTGGGCTTTGAGCCGCTGGACCTGACCGAGATCCGGGGCGCCGATGAGCTGTACGAGCCGGAGGGCATCATTGCCCAAAGCGAAGCAAACGCTACCCGGCTGTTCGGCACACAGCACACCTATTACAGCACCGAGGGCTCGTCCCAGTGCATCCGGGCCATGCTGTGTTTGGCACTGCAGGCAGCACCCCGCACTGGAAAACGTCCGGTACTGCTGGCGGCCCGCAACGCGCACAAAGCCCTGCTGTACGCTGCCGCGCTGCTGGACTTCGACATCCGGTGGCTCTGGCCTGCGGCAGAGAATGCCGGGGCGCTGTGCAGCTGCCCCATCTCCGCACAGATACTGACAACAGCGCTGCAGGAGCTGACCGGGCAGGGGAGTACCCCCTTTGGGGTCTACGTCACCAGCCCGGATTATCTGGGCGGCATGCAGGACATCCGGGCCTTGTCGGCTGTGTGCGACACCTTTGGGATGCCGCTGCTGGTGGACAACGCCCACGGAGCCTACCTGCGCTTTCTGCCCGGAGAGCCGCTGCACCCCATCGCACTGGGGGCGGCTATGTGCTGCGACTCGGCCCACAAGACCCTGCCGGTGGTCACCGGCGGAGCATATCTGCATCTGGGGGAGAACGCCCCGGTGCAGGAGGAAGCTGCAGTGCGCGGTGCACTGGCACTGTTCGGCTCCACCAGCCCGTCTTACCTGATCCTGCAGTCGCTGGACGCCTGCAACCGGCAGTTGACGGAAAGCTATCCCGCCGGGCTGCAGCGGTGCTGTGCCCGGCTTGCCGCTCTGCGCGGGGAGCTGAACACGGCGGCGCAGGCGGCGGGCTGCCCGGTGCCGCTGGCATTGGACGGTCCGGGCCGGGAACCGCTGAAGCTGACGCTGGACGCTGCGGCCCTTGGCGTGACCGGCACCGCGCTGGCGGATGCCTTGCGCGGCGGGCAGCTCGAGTGTGAATATGCCGACCCGCGTTATGTGGTGCTGATGTTCACCCCCTGCAACCCACCGGAGGACTACGCGCGCCTGCGCATAGTGCTCCGGCAGTGTCTGCACGGCCTGCCCGCAGCGGGCAGGCTCCCACAGCCGGAAGAGCTGGCTGGGGAGTTCATGGCACTGGCGCAGCAGGCGCGGGCCCATTGCACCATCCGGCAGGCAGTGTTTGCCCCGCAGGAGCGCATCCCGGTGCAGCAGGCGCTGGGCCGCATTTGTGCGATGCCCACGGTGTCCTGCCCGCCGGCCATCCCCATCGCGGTGAGCGGGGAAGAAATCACCCCGGCGGCACTGGAATTGATGCAGCGCTATGGCGTGACGGAAGTCTCAGTTCTGCGCAGATAAACAAAAAACAAACGGCACGATGCAGCGATGCACCGTGCCGTTTTTCTATGAAAAGAGCTTTATTCGTTCTCGTCGGATGCGGCTTCCATGGCGTTGAACCGCTCCAGGAAGCTGTACTCCACGCCTTCGGATTTATAGCCGGGCATGGTGTCCAGTGCTACCGCATGGATGCTGCGGAAGATGCTGTTCTCGATGTTGGGGTTGTCGCGCTTGAGGCGGCGCAGCAGGGTCTTGACTTCCTGCCGCTTGGAACCACCGCCGCCGTTGTCGCACATGGTGCAGTTCTCAGTAAAGCGGCAGGCACACTGGATGAACTCCAGCTCATTGTAGCGCTTCCAGGCCAGAATATCCTCTTCATGGATGCAGTACATGGGCCGGATGAGGGTCATGCCGGGGAAGCTGGTGCTGTGCAGCTTGGGCGGCATGGCCTGCAGCTGAGAACCGTAGAACATGCTCATGACGGTGGTCTCGATCACATCGTTGAAGTGATGCCCCAGCGCGATCTTGTTGCAGCCCAGCTCCTTGGCCTTGCTGTACAGGTGGCCGCGGCGCATCCGGGCGCAGAGGTAGCAGGGGTTCTTGTCAGTGTTGTTGGCCACGGCAAAGATGTTGCTCTCGAAAATGGTCACCGGGATGTGCAGCAGCGCGGCGTTGGATTCGATCTTCTGGCGATTGATCTCGTTGTAGCCGGGGTCCATGACCAGAAATACCAGCTCAAAGGGCACGTCGCTGTGGCGCTGCAGCTCCTGCATGAGCTTGGCCATCAGCATGGAGTCCTTGCCGCCGGAAATGCACACGGCAATGCGGTCACCGGCCTGCACCAGCTCGTAGCGCTTGACCGCCACGATGAAGGGGGTCCACAGTTCTTTGCGATATTTTTTGATGATGCTGCGTTCGATCAGCTGATAGGGATCCAGAGTCTTTTTCATGGGTTACCTCGTTTTACGGTTGGGTCAGAGTGCGGTAGCAGGCATCGAAAGCCTGTAAAAATCCGGTGATCTCCTCATCGGTGGTCCGGTGGCTCAGGCTGATGCGCCAGGAGGAAAGAGCGTTGCGGCGATCGCGGCTCACGGCGAACACGGCCCGGGAGGGCAGGCCGTCGGACGAGCAGGCCGATTTGACCGAGACGCACACGCCATGCGCGTCCAGCTCCCGCTGGAACACGGTGCCCTTTACATCCTTCACGCTCAGGTTCAAAATCTGCGGCACGGCGGCTTCTGGGCTGTTGATGCGCACTTTGGGGTAGTTTGCCAGTTCGGTGCGCAGGCGGGCGTTCAGGCTGCGCACCCGCTCCACCCGCTCCGGCAGCTCGGTCATGGCCTTGTCCAGTGCAAGTGCCAGCGAGCAGGCCAGCGCCACGGTGGGGGTGCCGCTGCGGTAGATGGTGGTGCTCTCGCCGCCGTGGATGAGCGGTTCCAGCGCGAGGCCCCGCCGCTTGACCAGCACACCGATGCCGTTCAGCCCGTAGAATTTGTGGGCGGTCAGGCTCAGGGTGTCGATGCCCTCAAAAGAGGGAAGCGGCAGTTTGCCCACGGCTTGGGTGGCGTCTACATGCAGGTGGCAGTGGGGATAGTCCTTTAAAAGTGCGGCGATCTCGGTCACCGGCTGCGCCACGCCCAGTTCGCTGTCCACGGCGGTGACGGCCACCAGAATGGTGTCCGGCCGCAGCAACTCCCGCAGGTGGGCAAGGTCCACCGTGCCGTCCTGTTTGATGTCCACAAGGTCGATCTCGTACCCCTGCTCCTGCAGGGCAGTCAGCGTGCCGCTGACCGAGGAGTGCTCCAGCGGGGTGGAAATGATGTGTTTGCCGTGGTGACGCTCCAGCCGGGCGATGCTCTTCAGCGCAAAATTGTTGGCCTCGCTGGCACCGGATGTATAAATGATCTCCGCCGGCTGCACATGAAGGCTGCGGGCAATGCTCTGCGTGGCCTCGTCGATGGCGGTTTTGGCGGCGGCACCGGCCTGATGGCGGGAGTTCGCGTTGCCGGGGCAGCTGCGCTCCACCGCACAGAAGCGTTCCAGCACGGCCTCGTCCACCGGCGTGTTGGCGGAATAGTCCAGATAGATCATAGATCCTCCTGATCTTGCTCGGTATACAGATTATAATAGTAGGTAATATTATAGTGCGCTTTGGACCGGAATGCAAGAAAATTGGCAAAAAAGGTTGCGGGGCAGGCAAAAGTCTGCTATACTATCCAGTAAAGCCTGCCCGGCGGCCCGGTTTGGGTTGCGGGCGGACAGGCTTCTGGCCGGAACGGTTCCGGCGGTTTGGAAGACCCGGACGAAAGGAGAGAGCGGTATGCCGAATATGCATCGACTGCGCTGTTCTGTTTTTATTTTTCCGGGCGTCATTATTGTTCCCAATTCAGGAGGCACTGCCGTTCACCGCGGCAATGCCTCTTTTTTGGGTCGATGCAGGAGGTATACAAAATCTATGAGTGAAAAGATCGATTACTCCAAGGGCGTATACGACGCTCGACAGCTGGGCACCGGACGGATGCTGATCCTGGGCGTGCAGCACATGTTCGCCATGTTCGGAGCCACCGTGCTGGTGCCGCTGCTCACCGGCCTGAGCGTTTCCACCACGCTGCTGTGCGCCGGTCTGGGCACGCTGCTGTTCCATCTGATCACCAAAAAGAAGGTGCCGGCTTTCCTGGGCTCCTCCTTTGCTTACCTGGGCGGCTTTTCCATCGTGGCCCCCATGCTGGCAGACGCTGACGGCAACCTGACCGTGGTCAACACCAAGATGCTGCCCTACGCCTGCGCCGCCGTTGCCTTCTCCGGCCTGGTGTACCTGGTGGCCAGCCTGCTGATCTCCACCTTCGGCATCCGCCGCATCATGAAGTTCTTCCCCCCGGTGGTCACCGGCCCCATCATCATCTCCATCGGCCTGATCCTGGCTCCCTCTGCCATCAAAAACTGCCAGACCAACTGGCTGCTGGCCTTTGTGGCACTGGGCGTGGTCATTATCTGCAACATCTGGGGTAAGGGCATGGTCAAGATCCTGCCCATCCTGATCGGTGTGCTGGTGTCCTACGCAGTGGCACTGGTCACCGGTGCCGTGGACTTCCAGAAGATCGCCGACGCGGCCTGGTTCGGCATCCCCCTGCACAAGGAGGCCATGGGTCTGTTCGCCATCGACGGCAGCCCGGAATTCATCAGCGCTCTGTTCACCATCATCCCCATCGCACTGGCTACCATGATGGAGCATGTGGGCGATATCGCCGCCATCAGCGCCACCGTCGGCCACAACTATATCAATGACCCCGGCCTGAACCGCACCCTGCTGGGCGACGGTCTGGCCACTACCATGGCCGGCCTGCTGGGCGGCCCGGCCAACACCACCTACGGCGAGAATACCGGCGTGCTGGCCCTGAGCAAGATCTACGACCCGCTGGTCATCCGCATTGCCGCTGTGCTGGCCATCATCCTGAGCTTCAGCCCCAAGTTTGAGGCCGTCATCAACACCATCCCCACCGGCATTATCGGCGGCATCAGCTTTGTGCTCTACGGCATGATCTCCGCCATCGGTGTGCGCAACGTGGTGGAAAACCGTGTGGACTTTACCAACAGCCGCAACCTGATCGTGGCCGCTGTCATTCTGGTGTGCGCCCTGGGCTTCAACTCGGTGGGCGGCGTCAGCTTTGCCATCGCAGGCGTTAACATCAACCTGTCCGGTCTGGCCATCGCTGCCATTGCCGGCATTCTGCTCAACGCCATCCTGCCCGGCAACGACTACGAGTTTGACGCTGCCGATGGCTCCGAGGCTGCTTCCAGCAGCAACCTGCAGGTCTGATCTCCCTACAATAAAATAGGTGCGTCCGAGGAAACCCAGCAAAGCGCATAGTTTTCTGGCAAGGTTTTTAGTGACCTTGCCAGTTTTTTGTAATTGAGAATAATTCTTAAAATTATGCTTGACTAACTAGGAATTATTCGCTATAATAGAGCCATAAGAAGGGCTGGTGAGTACCAACACCTGCACTTCGATTTCAAAATGAATCAATCAGAGAATGATGGAGGTCTACTCTTATGAAGAAGTATGTTTGCACCGTCTGTGGTTATATTGCTGAGGGCGAGATCCCTGCCCAGTGCCCCGTTTGCAAGGCTCCTGCCTCCGCTTTTGTTGAGAAGAAGGGCAACACCTATGTCACCGAGCACGTTGTAGGCATCGGCAAGGCAGAGGGCGTGCCCCAGGAGATCGTGGACGGTCTGCGCGCCAACTTTGAGGGTGAGTGCAGCGAGGTCGGCATGTACCTGGCCATGGCCCGTGTGGCAGAGCGTGAGGGTTACCCCGAGATCGCCGAGGCTTACAAGCGCTACGCTTATGAGGAAGCTGACCATGCATCCCGCTTTGCCGAGCTGCTGGGCGAGGTCGTGACCGACAGCACCAAGAAGAACCTGATGATGCGTGCCGAGGCTGAGTGCGGTGCCTGCTCCGGCAAGATGGACCTGGCCAAGAAGGCAAAGGCCCTGAACCTGGATGCCATCCACGATACCGTCCATGAGATGGCGAAGGATGAGGCTCGTCATGGCCGCGGCTTCGAGGGCCTGCTGAAGCGCTACTTCAACACCGAAGTCTGATCGGGTTTCCCCAGTCATCCATTCTGCCCGCTGCACAGTGCGTCCCGCCGTGCAGCGGGCTTTTTGCGCCTTGACACACCCCGGCCCAGCGGCTTATACTGGAACCAACTGCACGAAAAGAGGGAACGGGAATGGACAAACCTTCCAAAAACAAACCGGCAGCGGGCCGCTATGCGCTGCTGGATGAGCTGCGCGGGCTGGACCTGCTCAGCATGATCGGCTATCATGCCTGCTGGGATCTGATCTTTTTGTTTGGCATGTCTGCCACATGGTATACGGGCTGGCAGGGGCACCTGTGGCAGCAGAGCATCTGCTGGGTGTTCATTCTGCTGTCTGGCTTCTGCCTGCCGCTGGGGCATCGCCCGCTGCGGCGCGGGCTGATCGTTTCCGGGGCGGGGGTGCTGGTCACGGCGGTCACGCTGCTGTTCATGCCGGAGGACCGGGTCGTGTTCGGGGTGCTCACCCTGCTGGGGGCGGCCATGCTCATCACCGGCCTTCTGCAGCCGCTGCTGCAAAAGATCCCGGCATGGGCCGGGCTGGTGGTGTCGCTGCTGCTGTTTGCGGCAACCTACCACACGCAGGATGGTTTCTGGCAGCTGGGCCCGTGGCAGATATTGCTGCCGGGTGCCTGGTATGCCAACCTCTTCACGGCGTTCTTCGGCTTTTTCCCGCGGGGCTTTTTCTCCACGGATTACTTTCCGCTGCTGCCCTGGCTGTTTTTGTTCTGGGCAGGGTACTTCCTGCATTTCTGCATGGGGCGGGCCCGCATGGAGCCGCTGCGCCGATCGGTCTGTGCGCCGCTGGGCTGGCTGGGCCGACATTCGCTGGTGATCTATCTGCTGCATCAGCCGGTGATTTATGGGGCATTGCTGCTTCTGTTCCATGTTTTTGAGCAGTAAACCTTGACAAGCCTGCCAACCTATGGTATTCTGTTGATGGTTAGAACAAACTAACCATGAGAAATGCGTCGGCATCGTCCGGCCGCATTTTTCTGGAGTTGAAAGTTAGTGTAAACTAACGAAAGATTGATTGAGAGAGGTCGATTCAAATGAGCAAAGTAGCAATCGTATTCTGGAGCCAGACCGGCAACACCGAGACCATGGCAAACTGCATCGCAGAGGGCGCAGGTGCCAACGCCACCATCATCCCCTGCAGCGAGATGAACGCCGCCAAGCTGGGCGAGTATGATGTGGTCGCCTTTGGCTGCCCTGCAATGGGTGCCGAGCAGCTGGAGGAGAGCGAGTTTGAGCCGATGTTCTCGGATCTGGAGGGCTCGCTGAACGGCAAGAAGGTGGCTATGTTCGGCTCCTACGGCTGGGGCGACGGCCAGTGGATGCGCGACTGGGTGGAGCGTGCCCAGGGCGACGGTGCACAGGTGTTCGGCGGCGAGGGCCTGATCTGCAACGAGGCTCCGGACGATGACGTGCAGGCCGCCTGCCGCAAGCTGGGCGCAGACCTGGCTGCCTGGTAACCACAGACCGGGCGGCTCTTGACAAATGAGGTTTGTTCGTCTAAACTAATAGGACCGGTTTCGGCAGTTTTGCTGTGGACAGCCCTGCACAGAAGAATATGAATACATGCGGCAGGGGACAGGCGGACACAGCAGCGTGTCTGCGGCCCCTGCCGTTTGGTTTTGGAAGGACGGTGTGTATGGCAGTGGTGGTGGCAGTTGGAGTGACAGCCTGCTTTGCGGTGCTGCGTCATGCAGTGCGCCGTGCAGCGGTGCGCTCAGGCCGGAAGCGGGAGTAAAAACAGCAGGAGGAATGGATCTCATGCAGGAGACCCCGAAGAACTTAGACAAAAAACGTGCCGACGAAAAATTGCTGGTGAGCGAGATGATCGCGCTTTACTGCCGCAAACAGCACAAAACACCCAAAGGGCAGCTGTGCCCGGCCTGTCAGGAACTGCAGGACTACGCACTGGCCCGCATTGACAAATGCCCGTTCATGGAGACCAAGACCTTCTGTTCGGCCTGCAAAGTGCACTGCTACAAGCCCGCCATGCGGGAGCAGATCCGCGCGGTGATGCGTTGGGCCGGTCCCCGGATGCTGCCGGTGCACCCGGTGCTGTCCGTGAAACATGTGGCGGTGACCCTCAAGGCAAAACGGGAAGCGCAAAAAACAGATGCATAATCGCCCGGCAGACGGGGCATCCTGTCTGCAGAGAGGTGATCAATATGGAAAACATCGGTGTTACCTGTGATGTCTGCGCATGCTGCCACAATGTGGCCGGCTGCAAATGTGACCTGCCGCAGATCAAAGTGACCGAGCAGTGCACCTGCAATACGCAGCAGGAAGGCACCCCGCACTACTGCCAGAACTACGAGGAAAAGTAATTCTGCACACAAAGAACAGCCCCCGCCGGGACGAGAATGCCCGGCGGGGGCTGTTTGTCTGTAGAAAGGTTACCGCAGCGTCACGTTGCAGGTGGCAAGGCTGCGCACCAGGGTGCCGACGCTGTCCTTCATCTGGATGCCGGCAAAGCCCAGTGCAAAGGCGGCCTGCACATTCTCCAGCCGGTCGTCGATGAACACGCACTCCTCGGCCTTGAGAGAATACTTGTCCAGCAGGGCCTTGTAGATCTTCGGGTCCGGCTTGTTGATGTGCACCTCGCAGGAAGCCACACCACCGTCAAAGCCGTCCAGCACGCCCCGGTCCCGGAGCAGGTCCAGCACATCCTGCGGGATGTTGCTCAGGTAGTACACGCAGTAGCCGTGGCTCTTCAGGCGGCGCACCAGCTCTTCCATCCGGTGCCGGGGCCGCAGGATGTGCAGCCAGTCGTCCAGCACGCCCTGCACCTCAAAGGCACGGCCCGCGGCCCGGGCCTTTTCCAGCATCCGGTGGTTGCCGTCAAAGCGGGAGACGAGCCCGGCATCCAGCAGCTTCCATTCCTCGCTGCCAAAGGTCAGGTCGTAGACCTCTTCCTCGGTCTCGGCGTTGCACAGGCGGTCCACCAGATAGCTCCTGGGGTCAAAGTCGATCATCACGCCGCCCAGGTCAAACACGATACTTTTATACATACAAGCTGCCTCGCTTTATTCAGAGTTGTTGGGGAACAGCTCCAGTATACCACAACCCGGCGGTGCTTTTCCACCGCTTTTTGCATGGACACAGCCCGGGCCGCATAGGCTGGTGGCAGAGAGGGGAGAGGTGCTGTGACCATCCGGGAACTTTGTGAAAAGGAAGTTGTGCAGCTGGAGCAGGGGGTGTGCCTGGGCCGGGCCGATGATCTGGCCTTTGATCCCGCCACCGCCCGTCTGCAGAGCCTGATCCTGCTGGGGCGGCCCCGGCTGTTCGGCCTGCTGGGCAGGGAAGAGAACCTGACCATTCCGTGGCAGGAGATTGAGACCATCGGCACCGACGCAGTGCTGGTGCATACCCAGCTGCCCTCGGCTGCGCCCTCGAAGCCCGGGCTGTGGCAGAGCCTGCGCGCAAGGCTGGGGCTCTGAGCAGGTTTTACAAAAAACGGGTAATTTTTTTGTAAAACAGGGGTGGACATTTTCGGAGGAATGACTATAATAATCGCAGAAGGCTTGTGCAAAAGCACGAACCGAGGAGATTCTGCTGGTAGATGTGGAAAGGATCGGACCCATGAATTCGTTGAAAACTCCCAAGCCGCTTCTGGCGGCCCGCATGGCGTTCCCGCTGGCGGCATCGCTGATCACGGTGCTGCTGGGCGAGTGGATCGCCCGCGGTGCGCTGACGGCGGACACCGTTACGAGCTTTATTTTCCCCCATGCCGAGGCCTATCTGCTGGCATGGCTGTTCCTGTTTCTGGTCTGGCTGCTGCTGGACTGGATCTTCCGGCTGCCGCCGTTGTCTACGCTGGGCATGGCGGTACTGGGCTGCGTACCCTGCGCGGTGAATTTCTATACCCTGCAGCTGCGCGGTGAACCCTTCCTGCCCTGGGACCTGGCACAGGTGTCGGAGGCCGCCGGTGTGGCGTCCGCTGCCGGCATCAAGATCCAGACCAGCATGATCGTCACGGTCGTGGTGGAACTGGCGCTGATGGCGGGCAGCTTTTTCCTGTACCGTGGGCGGCATAAACAGCGCTGGCTGCCCCGTGTGGCGGGCAGTGCGGCCACCGCAGCGGCCCTGTGCCTGCTGATTTTTGGCGTGTATTTGCAGCCGGCCGTCTGCCAGGCCATCGGCATCGTGCCGGACGCCTGGATGCAGGACCGCTATTACCGCTACTATGGTGTTGTCACCGGCTTTATGACCAACCTGTCCAATCTGGAGATCGACAAGCCGGACAACTACTCAGAAGAGACGGTGGATGCCATTCTGGACAATGTGGATGAGAGCCGGAAGTTTTCCACCAGCCCGCTGTACCCCACCAGCTACGCGGCCACCACCGCCAAGGACGAGCAGGTAAAAAAGCCTACCATTATTTATGTGATGAACGAGTCCTACTGGGATGTGTCGGAACTGGAACAGTACGGCATCAAGTTCGACACGGATGTGTCGGCCAACTTGCACGCCCTGCAGCAGACCAGCGCTTATGGCCGGGCCTACAGCCCCAGCTTTGGCGGTGGCACCTGTGATGTGGAGTTCGAGGCTCTGACCGGCTATTCGGTGTCCTTCCTGCCCAGCGGCTCCAAGCCCTATCAGCAGCACGTCACCAAGCCCATGTTCGCCCTGCCCAGCTACCTCAAGACGCAGGGTTACCAGACGGCCGCCGTGCACTGCTTCTGGGCCAAGTACTGGAGCCGCGACACGGCTTACCCCAACCTGGGACTGGATGATTTTATCAGTCTGGAAGACATGCATGGTGTGACCAAGGTGCGCAAACACTATTGGACGAGCGGCCTGGTCACGGATGATTCCATGGCAGACCAGATCATCGGCCAGTATGAGAAGATGAAGGCATCCTCCGACGAGCCGGTGTTCCTGCACGCAGTCACCATGCAGAATCATACCAATTATAATAAGGACAACTACCCCGACGACCAGCGCGTAAAGGTGCTGGAACACCCGGCGGGCATGAAGGCCAGCACGGTGGGCGCGCTGGAGGATTTTGCCACTGGCATCCGGGACGCCGACGCCATGCTGGGCAAGCTGACGGCGTACTTCTCGCAGGTGGATGAGCCGGTCATTCTGGTGTTCTGGGGCGACCACTACAACCCCATCGACTCCAACTACGACGTGTACACCACCACCGGCTATGCCAGCGATTCCAGCGCAGACCCCCGCCTGCACCAGACCACGCTGCTCATGTGGTCCAACTACAGTGACGCACAGGTGGACCTGGGCACCATTGCCGCCTACGACATCTCGCCGGTGATGATGAACCTCTACGGCCTGCAGCAGCCGCTGTACTTCCAGTTCCTGAACCGGCAGCTCCGGGTGGCCAGCCGCGCCTGCACCCGCGGCGTGACCATGAACCTGGACGGCACCACCACGCTGGAACCCACCGAGTTCCAGCAGCGCTGGACCCAGGAGCACTGGATGCTGCAATATGACCTGATGTTTGGCAAGGGCTATGCCCTCACCCGCATGGGGCTGGAAAGCGTGGCAGAGCCCGCCAAAGGCAAATAAGCAAAAATCCGGAAACTTTTTTGGACAAAACAGAGAAAAACTCTTGCAACCGTGCACTTTTTGTGCTATGATAACAAGGCATTACACACGCATCACTATGCCCTTTTGTGCCCTTTTGGGTGGAGGGCAGTCCGGAGCCGTCCGATACGGTGCCGGATCACGGTGTGCGGAGGCAAAACAAATATCTGGAGGTATTTTACTATGGCAGTCGTTTCTATGAAGCAGCTTCTCGAGGCAGGTGTGCACTTCGGTCACCAGACCCGCCGCTGGAACCCCAAGATGAAGAAGTATATCTTCACCGAGCGCAACGGCATCTACATCATCGATCTGCAGAAGACCGTGAAGAAGCTGGACGAGGCTTACAACTATGTGAAGGAAGTTGCAGCTGAGGGCGGCGATATCCTGTTCGTCGGCACCAAGAAGCAGGCTCAGGAGTCCATCCGTGACGAGGCTC
>ERZ773169.2282-NODE-2282-length-14389-cov-24.591600_pt1 | contig 14389 bp, 13 predicted proteins | sample MGYA00580536_ERZ773169 | MGnify/ENA primary metagenome ERZ773169 (study PRJEB29015, sample SAMEA2737814) | human gut metagenome | biome: human gut; feature: human-associated habitat; material: faeces | place: China | collected 2012 ...
AGATGATCGATGATGGACTTGCCTACCGCCGTGATTATCACGAGAATCCTCCCAAAGTGGAATATGGATTGACCGATCTCGGAGCGGAAATGTTGCCAATCGTCAATGCACTTGCAGACTTTGGCAATTACTATAAATCCGTCGTTGATCGGTCATGATCGATATAAGGTGGTGCTCCTATGGATATCGAGGTCAAACGAATGTCCCCTACTGCTGTCGAAATGCTCGACCAACTCAGCGCAGTCTGCAAGCGGTTCGGCGTTGATTACTATGCAGCTTCCCAAAATCAGCGCGATCTGCTGGACAGCATTGCCCTGCACGAATACCAACTGAAAAAAGCACACGAGCAAGGGCTGAAGCGTTCCGAAGTGCCGCCATTTCTTGGTTTGAAGCGCTCTGACCGCAGCAACGATATGCCCGCTTAAAAGTTCGCCTGCTGTGGACAATATTCCACCACGAAAGCATGTACAAAACCCGGAACCTTTTCAGGGCCAACGGCTCAAAAAGGGTTCCGGGTTTCTGTTTGGATGGGATGCCCTGCGGCGCGCGGGGCTTTTTATCTTCTGGTATATCCTGCCATGCCGTGCTCGGCGGGGTCGTAGTATTCCATCAGGGTGATGTAGTTTTCCGGGTAGTGGCAGAATGCCGCACGCAGAACGCTGTCTGCCGGGCTGTTCACACTCATCAGGCTGATGATGTAGTACACCAGCAGCTTCAGCACATCGGTCTCCACCTCATAGCACAGGCCCACGGCCAGCACCGGGATCACGATCTGCCGTGCCTGCAGTGGGATGATAGTCCCCACCCGCTCCAGAATGGGGCGGCTCATGGCAGAGGCCGTCATTACGCAGCGCAGCACTCTGCTCCAATCCATCTGCCGGATGTTCGGCATGCTGCGCAGCCGGGCCATCACGGCCTCGTCGTCCAGGATCACGCCGTCGGCTACCTCTTCCTCCGAACGGGTAAAGGCGCACTGGATCATATCCATGAATGCCGCTTCGTATTTCCGATGATAGTTCTCGCGGCTCTTGCAGAAACGCAGGGCCGCCGCGATCACCGAATCCACATCTTCCCGGGTCGCCAGCTGGTCGAACCGGAGCGGCACGCCGCCCATGCGGCTCTCGATGATGTTCAGATCGTCCAGCTCGTTCCGATAGGTCGTGGCGGGCAGGAAACGGTCGTTGCCGTTGCGGTGATAGCCCCACTCTTCCGGCATGACCCGGGCCACCACGTCGCCGCTGGAAATGAGATTGAAGATGTTGCTCCCGTCCCAGTCCGCTTTCAGCTGGCCGCTGGCAGTGTGGTTGTTGTCGTAGTCTGCCTGCAGCTCCGGCAGGTCTGCCGCCGTCAGTGCCGCCGGGGCTGCAAAGGTGTACACATAGGTGTCCTCCTGCGCGATCTGCGGCAGCTCCCTGCGCACCCGGGCTGCGGCCAGATTTGCCACTGCCGCGCCGCGGCTGTAGCCGCCCAGCCACAATTTGATGGTGCCCAGCTCTCCGGCTGCGGCCTTTGCACAGGCCAGATAGTCCTGCAGGTCTGCAAAGAACTGCTCTGCCGCCGTGACAAAGCCGTAATGCCAGCTGTTCTCCCCCAGATGCAGGTTGCTGACCCACTCTGCGCCATAACCCACGCCGCGCAGCATCGCCACAATGATGGTGGTGCGCCGTCCCTGCTGCACCAGCGTTTTCTGGGCAAAGGCGCAGCCCACCCGGTCTGCCGGTGTATTCAGGCTGCTCTGATAGCCCACGCAGACCGGATTGGCAAAGCCCAGCTCCCGGTAGGCCGCCGCAATGTGGTCTTCGCGGCCCGCTTCCCCCTCCAGCCAGTAGAGGTCATCGCTGCGGTAGGTATTGCCGCATGCCGCCACAAGGCCCAGCGTGGCCAGCGCCAGCCGATGGTCATACTTCAGCGCCGTGTTCTCAAAAAAGGCGTCGGTATAGTAAAAGTCATGGGTCAGATCGGTCTCGCTGTGGTCGCTGCGGAAGGTCATGGGATACCGGTCTTCCGGCACGATGCTGCCCACCACAGCCTGTGTTTCTTCCGGCAGCAGAGCGTCTGCCGCTGCGTGGGGAACCAGCGTGCCCGCCGCCAGCAACGCGGCAGCCGTTTTACAGAAAACTCTTCGTTTCATGGTCTTTTCTCAAACGCCCCGGCCCTGACGGGTGATCTCTCCGTACCACTCCGGGCGGCGGTCCCGGAACACGCCCCAGCTCATGCGGTTTTCTTCCACCTTGTCCAGATCGAAGGTCGCGGTCAGCACCTGTTCGGTATCGCGGGTGCCGTCTGCCACCAGTGCACCGGTCTCGTCTGCAATGAAGGAGGAGCCGTAGAACCGCAGGGCAGACTTCTGCCCGCCGTTGGCCTCGCAGGGCTCCACCGTTTCCAGACCGATGCGGTTTGCCGCCAGAACCGGCACAAGGTTGCTGCCGGCATGGCCCTGCATGCAGCGGCGCCAGTGCCCGGCGCTGTCGCAGTCCAGAATGGGTTCGCTGCCAATGGCCGTGGGGTACAGCAGCAGCTCGGCCCCCATCAGGGCCAGACTGCGGGCCGTCTCCGGGAACCACTGATCCCAGCAGATGCCGATGCCGATGCGGCCAAAGCGGGTATCCCACACCTTGAAGCCGGTGTCGCCGGGGGTAAAGTAGAATTTTTCCTGATAGTAGTGGTCGTCCGGGATGTGGGTCTTGCGGTAGACGCCCAGCAGGGTGCCGTCTGCGTCCAGCACTGCGATGCTGTTGAACAGCTGGGTGCCCGCCTTCTCATAGAAGCTGATGGGCAGCACCACGCCCAGCTCCTTTGCCACTGCCCGGAAGTGCTGCACTGCCGGATTCTGTGCCGTGGGGGTGGCGTAGGCGTAATATTCATACTGCCGTTCCTGACAGAAATAGGGCCGCTCGAACAGTTCCGGCAGCAGGATGATCTTGGCCCCCTTTGCCGCTGCCTCCCGCACCATGGCATCTGCCTTGGCGATGTTGGCCTCCACCTCTTTGGCGCACTGCATCTGCACCACGGCCACCGTTACGTTTCTCATACTGCTTTCCTCCTCATATCGTTTCTGTCAGCCTCTGGGGATCTGCTGGGTGACGCAGTGGATGTTGCCGCCGCCCACCAGAATGCTCCGGGCCGGGATGGGGTACACCCTGCGGCCCGGGAACAGTCCGCCCAGAATGCGTACCGCCTCGGCGTCGTTCTCGTCTCCGAACTGCGGCAGGATGATGCCGCCGTTGGAGATGTAAAAGTTCACATAGCTTGCTGCAAGGCGCTCCCCGGCCTCGCGGGTATCCTCGCCCTCTTCAAAGGCATAGCCCTGCAGTTCCTCTTCGGTCACGCAGATGGGCTTTGCCGGGATGGGCAGTTTGTGCACCGTGAAGTGCCGACCCTTTGCATCGGTAGCTGCTTCCAGCGCGTCCAGACTTGCCCTGCTCAGGGCGTACTGCGGGTCGTTCTCGTCCTCCGTCCACGCCAGCACCACCTCTGCCGGGCCCACATAGGCGCACACGTTGTCCACATGCTCGTTGGTCTCATCGTTGTAGATGCCCCGGGGCAGCCAGACGATCTTCTGTGCGCCGAGATAGTTTTTCAGCTCCTGCTCGATCTCGGCCCGGCTCAGCTCCGGGTTGCGGCCACGGCTCAGCAGGCAGGCTTCGGTGGCAAGGATGGTGCCCTCGCCGTCCGAGTGGATGGAGCCGCCCTCCAGCACAAAGTGCTGTGCATCATAGCAGTCCATGCCCAGTGCTGCGCAGATGGCGCGGGCGGCTGCGTTGTCCTTTTCCCAGTGGGCGTAAAGGCCGTCCACCATGCCGCCCCATGCGTTGAACTGCCAGTCCACGCCCCGCACGGTACCGTGATCGTCCACCACACAGGTGGGCCCCACATCCCGCGCCCATGCGTCATCGGTCTCGATGGTCAGCACATGGATGTTCTCGTCCCCGGCAAACTCCGCCTGCACGGCACCGGCATCTGCCGGGCCGGCCAGCATCCACACCGTCTCACTCTCGGCAATGGCGCGGGCGGCCTGCGCAAAGGCAGGCTGGGCGTCCCGGCCGCCGTACAGCCAGGAACCGGGCCGCACCGGCCAGATCATCACACAGCCGCGGTGCGGCTCATATTCCGCCGGCATCCGGAAGCCCTCGGCGGCGGGCAGGGTAGAAAAAGTATGCATTGCATTCTCCTGTTGTTTTTTGTTTAGTATACCGGATTTTCCCAGCAGATACAATAGACTTGCCACCCGCACCCCTGCATCCGGGCGCATTTTGCAAAAAAATTCAGCCGGTGCACCAAACACCGGCTGAAATGTGCTATAGTAATAGGGATCCCGCGTTACTGCAGCTCGACCTGCTTGCAGTAGTCCACGATGTGGTGGAACATCTGCTCCACGGCAGGAGCCATCGCGGCAGGGCGCTGGACGGCCAGACCCACCACACGGTATTCCTCCGGCTCGATGGGGTAGATCTTCACAGCGGCCTTGCAGTCCCGCAGCAGCATCTGCGGCATGATGGAAATGCCCAGACCGGCTTCCACCATGGCAATGTTGGACTGGTCGTCGATGACGTGGCAGCGGCGCTCGGTGCCGACCTTGTACTTCTTCAGGAACTGGCGCATCTCTGCGTCGGTGGCGTCACACTGCACCACAAAGCTCTGACCGTTCATCAGGGCAGGGGTCATCACGCCGTTTTCCGGTTCGGGCCAGTCCTGCGGCACGATGCACAGCAGCGGCTCCCGGAACAGCTCGGTGAGGTTGAATTCCTCCCGGCAGGTGGAAGAAAGGAACGCAACATCCACCTGACCGGTGCGCAGCCATTCCTTCACATCATCGTAGGTGCCCTGATAGACCTCGATCTCGATCTGCGGGTAGTGGGTCATAAAACTTTTCAGCAGCCCCGGCAGCAGCGACGCGCATACCGAGTTGAACACGCCCAGCCTCACCTTGCCCTTTTCAAGGCCGTTCAGGCGGGCGATGCTCTGCTTGAGGGCCTCGTCGCTGTTGAGCACATCGCGGATGGACGGGTACAGCGAGGCACCGTAGCTGGTCATGGAAACGCCGTTCTTGCCGCGGTTGAACAGAGCAAAGCCCAGCTCCTCCTCCATTACGGCAATGGCGTGGCTGATGGCCGAGGGGGTCAGATGCAGCTGCTGTGCCGCCTTGTTAAAGCTGCCCTGGCGTGCCACTGCATCAAAGATCTCGTAGGAAAAAAGCGTCATGCCCAAAGCCTCCTTCCTTCTGATCCGGTTCGGAGACGCCCGATTCTCTGTGAATCTTTTTCATCTTTGGTTTGCGATAGTTCAATTATCTTCTTGATTGTACTATCCCGCACCTTTTCTGTCAAGCATTTTCGCCCCGATTTTGCACGCTCTGTGCAGATTTTGCCGCAGCAGACGCAGGAAACGCCGCCTTTCCTCCGTTATAATTCCTGTAACGATTTTTTCAAACTGACCGAGGTATTTTTATGACCGCACTTTCCCCGCGCCGCAGTTTCAGCTTCAGCGGCACCGCTCTTAAAACCATTGCCTGCATCACCATGCTGGTGGACCACATCGGCGCGTCCTGCATCGAGGCCGGTATCCTTACGCCCGGGCTGGACGCCGGCACCCTCTCGCAGGACACCCTTTCCGCCTATCCGCTGGACCGGCTGGACATGGTGCTGCGCTTCACCGGGCGGCTGGCCTTTCCCCTGTTCTGCTTTTTGCTGGTGGAGGGCTTTGTGCACACCCACGATGTCAAGCGCTATGTGCAGCGACTGGTGCTGTTCGGCCTTGTCAGCGAGGTGCCCTTTGATCTGGCCTTTTTCCGCACGCCGTTCGCCCCGCAGCACCAGAACGTTTACTGGACGCTGGCGCTGGGCGTGCTGGCTATGGCAGGGCTCAAGCGCTTTGAAAAGGAAAACGGCCTGCCCGGCTGGCAGGGGCTTGTGTGGGCGGGCGGCTGCGCCGCGCTGGCGTTGGCTGCCAACACCGACTACCACGCCATCGGCGTGCTCATCATCTGCACCCTGTACCTGACCCGCGCAGACCGCAAGCGGCAGTGCCTTGCAGGCGCAGTGCTGTTTTTGTTCGAGCTCACCGCGCCGCTGGCCTTTGTGCTGGTCTGGTTCTATAACGGACAGCGCGGCGCGTGCAGTCCGCTGCTGAAAAAGGCCTTTTACTGGTTCTACCCGGTGCATCTGCTGGTGCTGGCAGGTATCACGAACCTTATGCTATAAACAGCAGAAAGCCCGCCGTCCGGAGACGGCGGGCTTTTTACAGCTTCTCACATCGGGAACATCGCACCGGTCAGCAGCAGCATGGCAGGCACTGTGACCAGCATACACACGGTGGAGTGGGCCACCGCCTGACTGGCAAGGGTCGCCTCGGTGCCGGTCTGCTTGGCCAGCACCGCGGCAAGGCTGCCGGCTGGGCAGCAGGCGATGATGGACAGGCCGGTGCGCAGCACATTGTCCAGCGGCAGCAGCCACAGCAGCAGCATGAACAGCAGCGGGAACAGGATGCCGCGCAGCAGGGTGACCCGGTACAGAAAGCCGGTGTGCAGCAGCGCGCGGATGTCGCTGTCTGCCAGCAGCACACCCACGATCATAAGGGCCAGCGGGGTGGTGCAGCCGCCCACCGCACTGCAGAACTGCTGCACCGGTGCAGGCAGGTGCCAGCCGGTCGCCAGCAACACCAGCATGGCCACGGTGGCAATGTTGGTGGGGGTGATGAAGGTCTTGAGCCGGATCTTCTCGCCGGGGCGGAACAGGCACACCACATAGGTAAAGAACCATACATTATAAGAGGCCATTGCCATGCCCGCAAACACGGTGCCCCGTGCTGCGCCCAGCAGGGCACTGCACAGCGGCAGGCCGATAAAGCCGCAGTTGGGCATGGCCGCCGTACCCACCAAAACCGCATACTTTCCCGGTGTGTCGTGGTGCAGCCAGCTGCTCACACGGCACAGCGCCGTGGTTACCACAAACAACAGCAGCAACAAAACGAACAGGATGCCGGCCTGCGTGAGCAGTTCCGGCTCACCCTCCACCGCAGCGCCTGCCAGCATGGTGCAGGGCAGCAGGAGCTTCATGATAAAGTCGGACAAAAACTTGCTGTCCCGGTCCTTGATGATGCCGCTGCGCGCCCCCACATACCCCAACAGCACCTCCAGAAAGATCACGGTGATCTGACCCGCCAAAACACCAAACGCCATTGGTTCCTCCTTTTTTGTTCCGCAAGCCGCATTTTTCCTTTACAAAGGAAAAAGCCCATTGATTTCAACGAATCAACGAGCTTTTTCTTGGCGGAGTAGGAGGGATTTGAACCCTCGCGCCGTTGTTTAGACGACCTACGCCCTTAGCAGGGGCGCCTCTTCGACCTCTTGAGTACTACTCCAGAGCAAAGTGTGTTACACTTATTCAATAAAAATGGCGGAGAGAGTGGGATTCGAACCCACGGTACGTTGCCGTACGGCAGTTTTCAAGACTGCTTCCTTAAACCACTCGGACATCTCTCCTTGTGGACATCCGCTTTACGCCGTGTCGAATGCCTATTTAATTTACCAGATTTGTGCCCCGCTGTCAAGCCTTTCATGCAATTTTTTTCACCAGACGCAAAAAAGAGAAATTTATCACAACCTTTTTTGGTCTTGGCCCATTCAGCCTCTTTACAAGCACACCTTTTTGTTGTATAATAATCACAAGAAAATTTCCTCGCGGTGTAAAGGAGAATATACCATGTCGTTTTCAGAACTTTTGAAGCAGTGCCGCAAAAAGCAGGGCGTCAGTCAGGCTGAGCTGGCTTCCAAACTGGGCGTGACCCAGCAGGCCGTCGGCAAATGGGAAAGCGGCAAATCCTCTCCCGACCCCACCACGGTGGCCCGCATTGCAGAGCTGCTGAACACCACCGCAGACTATCTGCTGGGCCTGTACCGTCCGGTGAGCAATGTATCTGCGCCGGAGGAGCGGTTCTTCGGCAGCTATTCCGAGAGCCTGATCCCGGTCATCGGTACGGTGAAGGCCGGCTACGGCGCCCTTGCCTTTGAGGAGGACTACGGTCAGGAATACGCCCGCGTGAAGGACCCCTCCAACTACTTCTATCTGGTGGTGCGCGGCGACAGTATGGAGCCCCGCATTCAGGACGGCGACCTTGCGCTGGTGCACCGGCAGGACACGCTGGAAAACGGCGATCTTGGCGTGCTGATCTACGGCGACGAGGGCGAGGGCACCCTGAAGCGCTACATCCAGCGCGGCAACTGTGTGGTGCTGCAGCCCTTCAACCCGGCCTACAGCGAAATGGTCATCAAGGGCGAAGACCTGAACCATCTGCACATCGCCGGGCGTGTGGTGGAAACAAAAGCGAAATGGTGAGCCATTCAACCATTTGAATGGCCTCCGTTTCACTCTGGCCATGATCAGCGGAAAATTATTTTTATTTTCGCGTTTGTCGCGCCCTGCGGGGCGCTCCAAACGCATTTTCACGAAAAAGGCCGAAACCATAAAAGCCATCTGCAATTTTGCGCATGGCTTTATTTTTTGACCCTTTTTCCGGTTTTTCCCACTTTGGAGGTGTATTCTGCATGGAACAGACCCTGATGGACAAGCTTACCATTCTGGCCGACAGCGCCAAATATGATGTGGCCTGCACCTCCAGCGGCGCTTCCCGCACTGCCCGGGCCGGAACGCTGGGCAGCTGCTATGCGCCGGGCTGCTGCCATGCCTTTACCGCCGACGGCCGCTGCGTAAGCCTTTTAAAGGTGCTCATGACCAACTGCTGCGCCTTTGACTGCAGCTACTGCGTCAACCGCCGCTCCAACGATATCCCCCGGGCTACCTTTACGCCCCGGGAGCTGGCTGAGCTGACCGTAGAGTTTTACCGCCGCAATTACATCGAGGGGCTGTTCCTTTCCAGCGCGGTGCTGGGCACGCCGGACTACACCACCGAACGGATGCTGGCCGCCCTGCGGCTGCTGCGGGGCGAATACCGCTTTGGCGGCTACATCCACGCCAAGGCTATCCCCGGCACAAGCCCGGAGCTTTTGCAGCAGCTGGGATATCTGGCCGACCGTCTGAGCGTGAACGTGGAGCTGCCCAGCGAGCAGAGCCTGAATCTTCTGGCACCGGACAAGGGCCGCCACTCCATCTTCCGCCCCATGAAGCAGATCGCAGTCTCCGGTGCCCAGAGCAAGCAGGAGCTGACGGTCTACCGCCATGCCCCCAAGTTCGCCCCCGCCGGGCAGAGCACCCAGATGATCGTGGGCGCTTCGCCGGAGACGGACTACCACATCCTGAAGCTCACCGAGGGCATGTACCGGAAGTACAGCCTGAAGCGGGTATTCTACTCTGCCTATATTCCGGTAGCCGAGGACAGCCGCCTGCCTGCGCTGGACACAAAGCCGCCGCTGCTGCGGGAGCACCGGCTGTATCAGGCCGACTGGCTGCTGCGGTTCTATCAGTTCGAGGCGGACGAGATCTTAGATCGGGACAACCCCAACTTCAACCCCTATCTGGACCCCAAATGCAACTGGGCCGTGCAGCACTACGGGCTGTTCCCGGTAGATGTGAACCGCGCCCCCTTTGAAATGCTGCTGCGTGTGCCGGGCATCGGCCCCAAGAGCGCCCGGCGCATCTGGCACGCCCGCAAGCTGTCCAGCCTCGGGCTGGACGAGCTCAAGCGGATGGGCGTGGTGCTCAAGCGGGCGCAGTATTTCATCACATGCAATGGTTTTTCCGGTGCGCACCCGGGCCGCGGCACCGCCGGACGGGAGCGCATCACCCAGGCGCTCATCGACCCCAACGTGTTCGGCGGCAATTGTGAGCAGCTGAGCCTGTTCACGCCGCCTGCGGTGGACGAGCTCATCACGCAGGGCGTGGCACCGCGCGCCGCCCTGCGCATGGTGCGAGAGGAGGCAGTGCAATGTCTGGCGAAGGCACTGTGAACCCGCAGAGAGCCCGCAGGCTCCACGATGCGGATGTGGTCTATCTCTACGATGGCAGCTTTGAGGGCTTTTTGTGCTGTGTATTCGAGAGCTTTGCCCAGCACGAGATTTCCTTTGCGGTGTGGACGCCCCAGCGGGAGACCTCCACGCTCTATCCGGTGAAGGACATCCCCACCGACCACGCCCGGGCGCAGCGGGTGTTCGCCAGCTTTGGCAGAAAGCTGGGGGCTGAGACCGAGTATCTTGTCAGCCGGGATTTCCTCTCCGGGCGGGAGGACAAGGAGCTGCTGCTCATCCGTTTTCTGCATCTGGCCTTTGCCCTAGGCCCCGGCACCGTAAAGCGCACCGGCCACCCGGACGTGGCCCCGCTGTACGAAATGAAAAAGAGTCTGGACTGGGAAGTGGACAAGTTTCAGGGCTTCGTCCGCTTTGAGGAGCACGACGGGATGCTGGGGGCCGTCATCCACCCTAAAAACTACATCCTGCCGCTGCTGCGGCCCCATTTCTGCGGACGGTTCCCGGAAGAGGACTTTCTGATCTATGATGCCGTGCATCAGGCCGTGCTGCTGCAGCAGGAGCACAAGGCCCGGCTGCTGGAGCTGGCCGCACCGCTGGAGCTGCCGCCGCCCAGCGAGCGGGAGCAGCAGTTTCAGGCCCTGTGGACCCAGTTCTACAAAACGCTGGAAATTCAGGCGCGTCGCAACGAAAAAGGCCGCATGAGCCATTGCCCCAAGCGCTTCTGGGCCGATATGGTGGAGATGAAAGATGAATTTTAACAAAAACGTTGCATCTGCGCCGTTGCAACCCCCAAAACCTATGGTATACTATAAGAGATATCCGGCAGGCCTTCTGCCGAACACTCCCGCACTGCTGCGGGGCAACACAAAAGGAGTATTGTAGCGTTATGGTTCGCATTACTATGGAAGACGGCGGCATCATCGATATCGAGCTGAACGAAGAAGCCGCTCCTATCACCTGTGAGAATTTCAAGAAGCTGGTCAGCGAGGGCTTTTACAACGGCCTGACCTTCCACCGCGTGATTCCCGGCTTCATGATTCAGGGCGGCTGCCCGCTGGGCAACGGCACCGGCGGCCCCGGCTGGAACATCAAGGGCGAGTTTGCCGCCAACGGCGTGAACAATCCGCTCAAGCACACCCGCGGCGTCATCAGCATGGCACGCGCCATGAACCCCAACAGCGCCGGCAGCCAGTTCTTCATCATGCATCAGGATGCACCCCATCTGGACGGCCAGTACGCCGCCTTCGGCAAGGTGGTTGCAGGCATGGACGTTGTGGATAAGATCGCAGCGGTCCGCACCGACTGGAACGACAAGCCCACCACCCCGGTCAAGATGAAGACCGTGGAGCTCATTGAGGGCTGATTTTTAAACCTAAAAAATCCCGACACCTTGCGGTGCCGGGATTTTTTGTTTTCGTTGATGCTTGTTTTCAGCAGCCTTCCTTCTCAGCCAGCTTCCGGCCCATGAGCACGCCCATGACCGAAGCCATCATCAGGCCGCGGGTCCAGCCGGAGGAGTCGCCCAGACAGTGCAGGCCCTTGATGTTGGTGTCCAAGTTCTCGTCCATCTTCACCTTGTTGGAGTAGAACTTCAGCTCCGGGCTGTACAGCAGGGTCTCGTTGGCGGCAAAGCCGGGCACCACCATATCCAGCATCTTGATGAACTCGATGATGTTGGTCATGGCGCGGTAGGGCATGGCGGCGGTGATGTCACCTGCCACGGCGTCCTTCAGGGTGGGCTTCACGTTGGACTGTGCCAGCTCCTTCTGCCATGTGCGCTTGCCGTCCAGAATGTCGCCGTAGCGCTGCACCATAATATGGCCTGCGCCCAGCATGTTGGTCAGCTCGCCCACCTTCTGGGCGTAGGCGATGGGCTGGTTGAAGGGCTCGGTAAAGTTGTGGGAGACCAGAATGGCAAGGTTGGTGTTCTCGCTCTTTTTCTCCTTGAAGCTGTGGCCGTTGACCACGGCAAGGTCGTTGTCGTAGTTTTCCTGCGCCACAAAGCCGCCAGGGTTCTGGCAGAAGGTGCGCACCTTGTTCTTCCAGGGCTTGGGGTAACCGATGAGCTTGGACTCATACAGCACCTTGTTCACCTTTTCCATGACCTCGTTGCGGCACTCCACGCGCACACCGATGTCCACGGTGCCGGGCTTATGGGCAATGTGGTGCTCCGCGCAGATCTTTTCCAGCCAGTCTGCGCCGCGGCGGCCGGTGCCGATGACCACGGTATCTGCATACACAGGCCGGACCTGATCGCCGTCCTTCAGCAGCACGCCCTTGCACTCCTCGTTCTCAAGGATGATGTTTTCGCACTCGGTATTGAACAGCATCTCCACGCCGCTGTCGGCCAGATGGTTCTGAATGGCCAGATACAGCTGCTGTGCCTTCTCGGTGCCCAGATGGCGGATCGGGCAGTCCACCAGCTTCAGGCCGGCATGGATGGCGTTCTTGCGGATCTCCTTGATCTCCTCGCCGGTGTAGATGCCCTCCACATGGGGGTCTGCGCCGAACTCAAGATAGATCTTGTCGGTGTAGTTGATGAGCTCCTGTGCAAACTCCTCTCCGATCAGGGTGGGCAGGTCGCCGCCCACCTCGTAGGAGAGGCTCAGCTTGCCGTCCGAGAAAGCGCCTGCACCGGAAAAGCCGGTGGTGATGGCGCAGGTGGGGCGGCAGTTGACGCAGTGGCCCACTTCGGCCTTGGGGCAGTGCCGCTTTTCCACCGGCTTGCCCTTTTCCACCAGAAGGATCTTCTTCTTGCTGCCGCGGCGCAGCAGCTCCACAGCGGTAAAGATGCCGGCCGGACCGGCGCCCACGATGATCAGATCGTACTTTTCCATTTTCTCTTTTTCCTTTACTTAGTCGTTCGTATAAAACTCTCTCAGTCAACGCCTGACGGCGTTGCCAGATTCCCCTTTTTGTCACCTGCGGTGACATTTCTCCCCGGCGCGGGGAGAATCTGTCCCGGCCGGGGGAAATCTGTCCTCTCAGGGGGAGCTTTTTCCTGTGGAAGGATGCGTTTGCATTCTTCACGGTATGAGGAAAACGTCATCAAAACAGCGCATTAAGCTCGCCCTTCGGGAGAGCTGGCGCGGAGCGCCTGAGAGGGTTTATTTCTCGTTCTCCTGCTCCACAGTGGCACTCTCGTCCACCTCATCCAGCTCCACAGCACTGGCTTCGGCATCGGTGCGGGTCACATCCGGGGCAACCACGCCGTCACCGTTCAGGTCTTCGCCGGTCAGGGACTCCAGCATGGACTGGGTCTCCGGGTGCAGCTTGGTAAAGCGGCGCACGGCCAGCACCGTGTACAGGGCGCTGAGCAGGTTGATGGCCCCCTCCACGATGAGGATGATGCCAATGGCCATCACCAGCTTTTCCATGGCACCGAAGGGGTTGATGACCAGCACCACGCCCAGCACCACGCTGAGCACCGGCAGGAACAGGAACCCTTTCCAGCTGTCGTAGCCGCAGCGGCGCAGATCCAGCGCATTCTGCACCCGGCCAATGGCGTCAAAGATGACGAACAGGCCGAACACGATGGGCAGGATGCTCACCACGATGTCGCTGCGGATGATGAGGAAAGCCCCCAGCGCCAGACACACGATGCCGGAGACCAGGGTAAGCTGGCTCTGGAACACCCCGCGCTCCACCGCAAAGTAGCGAACCAGCTGCACCGCTGCGCAGGCCAGCACCACGCCGCCCAGCGCATAGCACACGATGTTGAGGGCCGTACCGGGCTTCATGACCAGAAAAACGCCCAGACCCAGATACAGCAGGCTCATGAGGACCAGATTCCACTTCAGCTTTTTTACCATAGAGTTCACGTTCCTTTCGTTTGCAGGGCCGTCTGCCCGCACCCGGGTCAGTGGTACAGGGGTGCGATGGTCGTTTTGTTGATACGCGCATAGAAGGCCAGACTCATCAGGATACTGACGATCTCAGCGATGAAGAAGGCCCACCAGACATTGTTGACATTTCCGGTCTGTGCCAGCAGCCATGCGGCCGGCAGCAGCACGAACAGCTGACGGCAGACCGAAACGATGAGGCTGAAGATGCCGTTGCCCAGTGCCTGAAACACCGAGCTGAGCACGATGCTGGCACCCGCCAGCAGGAAATGCAGGCAGATGATGCGCATGGCCGGGACGCCGATGGCCAGCATGGCATCGCTGGCCGCAAAGATGCCCAGCACCTGCCGGGGCGCGAACTGGAAGATGCAGAAGCCCACCAGCATGATGCCTTCGGCATAGCACACCGCCAGCTTGATGGTCTTTTTCACGCGGTCCGGTCTGCGGGCACCGTAGTTGTAGCTGATGATGGGCACCATGCCGTTGTTCAGGCCAAAAATGGGCATGAACACGAAGCTCTGCAGCTTGAAGTAGACGCCAAACACCGCCACCGCCGTAGCCGAGAAGGCCATGAGGATCAGGTTCATGCCAAAGGTCATCAGGCTGCCCACGCACTGCATGGCGATGC
>ERZ773169.2298-NODE-2298-length-14327-cov-3.144829_pt1 | contig 14327 bp, 7 predicted proteins | sample MGYA00580536_ERZ773169 | MGnify/ENA primary metagenome ERZ773169 (study PRJEB29015, sample SAMEA2737814) | human gut metagenome | biome: human gut; feature: human-associated habitat; material: faeces | place: China | collected 2012 ...
ATACCTGGGAGACTGCCGTCACACCCGGATAGAATACTTTTTCCCCATCTACGGTCTGGTATACACCATAGTCGTATACGGTGCCGCCGTTCATGGTATAGAGTTTTCCGTCCGTTCCGGTATAGATGGCTGCCAGATGCATTCCATTCCGGTCGGTTGCCAGATAGTCAACCTTCTGGATACCATCCACTTTGATATCTTCGGTCACATCCCGGTACGTAACCTCATCGGTTCCCAGGTCATAATGCGCCTTGATATTCTCAAATACAGATCTGTCTTTTGCAGATGCCTTCAGTGCGTTATACGCTGCATCTGACTTATCGGTATACTCATCGGCATACTCGATATCGTCGGTATTGGCATATCCAACCAGCACTTCACCGGTCTTTAAGATATTGACCTTTCCGACTGCCTCTTTGTTAAAGTAGGTCTCGCCAATGTAGATGTAATCAAGATTTCCATTGGAAGTGATTCCACTGCTCTTGTATCTGCGGTCTGTGGTTACTTCAAAATCTACGGTTCCATAATAGGACTTGAACAGGTTATCGCGTGTCGGACGGGAAGCATCCTCGCCTAAGCCGCCATGCTTTTCATCCTCATGCTCATTTCCCTGATCCCAGTAAAGGTTATAGAAGCCCTTCGGTCCATTGATCTCTTCGATGCGGTACTTGCCTTTTTCAAGGTTTGCCACTGCATCCAGACGTCCCTTTTCGTTGGTCACGAACACATCCTGTGCAATGGATGTCAGCTTTCCGTCCGGTCCATACAGGAACTGGCGGGCATACCGTTCTTTCTGGTAATCCCAGATCCGATAGCTAATGCCTGCCTGGATTACATCCTGGCCGGAATCTGCATCCCTCTTCACCATCACAAGAGATGCCTTGAACGGATGGTCTGTCAGGGTCACAGATCTGCTTCTATTGGAAGAGGCAGAAGAATCGGTGACGGTCACAAACATCGGGTCAACAGTAAAGACATCCTTCGGGGTCGTGGTCTCGACAACGAGATAAGCACCCCACGGAAGTTCCGGAGAACGTAAATTTCCGTAATGGTTTGTGAAGATCTCGGATAACCGGTATTCGTTTCTGACACCAGTTGCCACCCAGCCATCAGAGATGCCGTTCGGTCCGTACCACTCACACGGAGATCCGTTGTTCAGGTTATTGTTCTGGTATGCATAATCATGGTTGATCTCTGCAATGGTGGTCGCATTATCCTCATAGGTCCTTGCAATCGCAGCTGCTTCTGCAGAGAAATCCCACTTCTTCGTTTCGTTGCTGTAATAACTGTCCTTATAAGCTGCCAGGATATCATTGAGGTAGTAGTAGCCTCTGCCCTTTACATAGACGATCCGGTTTGCGGTACGGATATCGTAGTCACTTCCGTATTTCGCTTCAAACGGATGGTTCTCATCAATGTACTGGGTCGTAAACTGGTAGCCGACCATATTGCCGGTGGTATCATAGAGGGCAATGAGCTTATTGTCTTTTACAAGCGCATTTCCATCTTTCTCCGTAAATGCCGGCTGGATGGTTCCGTTCTTGATAAGTGAGAGTTCACTGATCAGGTAGACCGTAAATCCGGCTCCCTCCAGATCCTCATACTCGGTATTTCCGGATCCGGCGGACTCGTTTTTCATGGTCTCTTTCTTGATCTGGAATCCGGCACCTTTGACTACCTGCTGGTTGGATACCTGCTCGGTATCTTTCTGCAGATATACCTGCTCGGCCTGGTAGGTGTCCCCATTTCTTACCTGTCCTTCATATGGGAAGGAATAGTTATAATGGATCGGATTGCCATGCTCATCAGTTGCTGCCGTATATCCCGGTGCAAAGGACAGCCACCGGACTTCGGAAGTCTCACGGTCATCATTACTGGTGGAGTGAATCACGATGGCATCGCGGATCTCCTCTGCCAGATAATAGTCACCAAGGTACAGACCATCGATTTCAAATTCTCCATTCTCGATCGTGGCACTTGCGACCTTCGCTCCATTCTCCAGGGTCACATCCTGCAGTGTCCAGGTATCGCCATAGCAGTTCTGGTCGTCGTCCACGAATACCTGCTGCTCCGTAAGGACTGCAAACCAGCCGTTATGTTTGGCTCCGCCATACATGCCGTCCGGATGCTGGATACCTTTATAGGTCTGCTCTTTGGCAGCCACGTCAAAGGAGTCACATGCCGGGTCTGTATAATCAAGGTAGAGTTTATTATCCCGGATGTAGCCATGCGGATAATCGGTAAAGGTATTGTCACCTGCATCGGTAAAGCCGTTGGATGCATCAGCGTCCTTATCCTCGATCACACGGTAGCCGCCGCCTTTCAGTGGCTGAGCCCATACGAGGGTTCCATTCAAGGTTCCTTCGTAATAGTGGACGGTAAAGTTATTGGTTTCGGATACATAGAGGGAATAGATCGCCCCATCCAGATCTGCATCCCCATGGTGGGTGCCATCCGGGTAAGCAGCATCAATATCGCCATCCACATATCTCTCTGCATCAGAGTCATACTTGGTAAATCTGATGTAGCCATAGGTACGCTCGTCGATAAAGCTATATCCCTGCTCTTTGTTCACATCCGCTTCTGTCTGGTAGTAGCGGTTGTTCTTTTCAGCTGCCGCATTATCATAGGTAGGTACACCCACCTGCAAAAACTCGGTATCATTAAATCCGTGTCTTGCATTCAGGGCTTCTGCCTGGTCTGCAGCATAGCTGTTATAGTTCAGCTTGGTCTTGGTGTATGTTCCGTTAAAAGTAATATCGCTCTCTGAAGATAATCCATCATTGAAGGAATCATTATTGATGGTTGTCCCTACATAGTTGAGCTGATAGTCCATTGCCAGTTTCAATGCATAGTAGGTATCCTGCTTCTGGCTGTTCCGGTTCAGGGTCAGGATTCCGCTTCTGTCCCTGAGATCCATGTTCAGGAGGTTATCCACCCACTCATTTAAGCTATCCCTCTTCTGCTTGGTGGTATCCTGCTCATCGAGCGTATACTTCTCAAGGGAAATGCTCGGACGCATTCCGGACTGCTCATACCATCCGGCTGCATCGTAGCCGTCCTCGGTCGGTGTCTGCTCTTCATTATCAAGGTTTGCCACGTAGTTGGTGTATTTCTCTGCATCATAGTTCTTATAACCATCCACCAGCATATAGGTTGCATACTGGTTGGTGTCTTTGCACAGGTGCAGGTAATGTACCATTTTTACGACGGACAGGTTATCATCTGTCGCATACGGGGCACCGTCCGGATTCTTTTTGGAGGATTCTGCAGTCAGCTTGGAATCATCCCTGTCGGAGTAGTTTCCAAGGTATCCCTTCTTATCCCCGTCTGCCGGTGCGGTCTTCTCTACGATTGCAAAATGTCCTAAGTTGGACTGCGTGTAGTAGAGGGTTCCATATTCCTGATAACCAAATTTCTCTCCGGTCGCATGGTCGGTGGCACTGGTAAATGTGGTACCGCAATAAGCATCCGTTGCATGGAGTCTGTGTACGGTATACATGCCGATGGTCGTATCAGACCATCCCATCAGCTGTGCGATCTCCGGAGTAACACGGACGATCTCATAGTTATCCATGCCCCAGGTGGTGTAATCGTTGATGTCGGTTGCCACATTGGTGTCAACGGTTCTGTTGGTCAGATCATTTGCGGAAACCGCATACGGTCTTTCTACGGTATAGTCACCATCTGCCGGGTAAGTGCCTACATGGGAGCTTACCTCATAGACACCATCGGTCTCGGTATAGGATACCGGGGTGCCGGCCGTGGTCTTTGCCGTATAGGTCGTATCATCATCCGTGTAGAAACGGTATCCACTGTCTTCATATACGGTATAACTGAATGTATAGGATATGGTTCCTTCTGCTACATGGATGTCTGCATCAATGCCTGCCTGGTCGTCTGCGGAATTAAGGATATGCTCCACTCCATCCGCATCCACATACTTATAGGTAAGCGGGCCTTCGATCTGGCTGGTTCCACTGCCGCTTGAAGTGATCGCACTGGTCATGGTGACGGTTCCGCCGCCTTCCACGTTCCAGTTGTTCTCACCGTTCTCGGTGATATTCAGTGTCTTACGGACACGTTTCAATAACTTATAGGTCTTTGCAAAACCGGTCGTCACTCCCGGATCCGTGATATCTTCCAGTTTTCCGGTAAACTTCTCGGTCTGCAGGTTATTGGTACTTAAACTCTGGCTCAGCTTCAGCTCCAGGCGGATCGTGTACTCTTCTGCTGCTGTCGGGGTAAATCCGACCTCATAAGGAGTACCGGTCTTGATCGCCTTAATAGCAGCCGTATCAAGCGGCTGGTTCAGAGCTTCGGTTCCGTTATGATCGAGGACTTTCAATGTGGCGCTTTCAATGGTGTCATAGGCCAGGGCAACGCCGCCGTTCTGTTCCTGCTCAAACTGCATCAGGAGATCTTCGATCCGGATCTTCTTTTCTGCTGCTTCCAGTGTTACTTTATACTGGTAGTATTCAAAAATATCAAAAGCCGTATCATAGAGGATCTGGTTATTACTCTCCAGGTCGGTCTTATTGATAAAGATCTGGTTCTGCCATGGCTCGTTGGTTACGTTTCTCTCTGTGCTGTTCGGGTCCTGGTCATTGGTTCCACCAGCTACCATGGTCTGTCCGTTTTCGAGTACCTTCACGTATGACCCGATGGTGGTCGTATCTGCTACGTCCTTACGGTATCCTTCTTTCGGCAGGTTGATCTCGGAGAGGTCTTTGCCGTTGGAGTCGGACGATGCCGGACGGTTGTACGGGTCAAGCTCGGTCACGGTATAGGTGTAGGTACGATCCATGTACTCGGAGTACATGGTGTCGATGGTATCCTGGGCATCTGCCTGCGGCTGCGTATAGACAGTAGTCTGGGAATCTTTGATGGCCTTAATCTCATCATAGGTCATCTCAACTCTTTGTCCCTTGTAAAGAACTAAAAGCATATTGCCTTCTTCTTCACTTTCTGCCTCTTTTGCATCGTCCAAAGTTTTCTGCCATTTTTCGAGGTAGGTGTCGTAATCAATCAATGCATTGCTTCCATCACGGCACTCAGAATAAAACTCTCGGAAAGTATGTTTGTGAACAAAAGTCGTTGACGCATATCCGTTTTCGTCAGTCGTGATAACTGTACGGTGTGCTCCACCGGACGGCTCCACATCAGCATCCATATACGGAACATGGTCATTTTCCGCAGTAGACTGTCCAAAAGTCGTGATCGTGGAATCCGGGTAGTCCGTTCCATAGGAAGAAAGTGTTCCTTTGTAGATATCGTAGTCCAGGGCATGTCCGGATGCATCCGACTCAACAACTTCAAACTGGATGTTATCAAGAAGCTCATTAGTGATCAGAGACTCCTTGGTAAGTTCTACGTGATATTGAGCAGTTGCTTCTTTCTCCAAATAATAGTTATCAATATACGGTATCTCATACTCATTAAATGTTATATCCGGAGCATCGATATCCCAAGTGATAATGAACTGGGAGTTTGCCGTTCCACATCTCCAAAAATGGATGTTTGCAAGCACACCAGGAAAATAGTCCGGTGTAAAGTTTACAGATTCAAGTGCATCATCATTATGTCCTGCATCCCACCACTGATTTATAAAATTAGAGTAAGAATAAATACTCACTTTTAACAGGAAATTTGTTGGCCCCATAATGCGCTGAGCCGCTTCCTTCATTCCGCCATGTTCCCACGCATAGTCTGGATCAAAGTAATGGCTGTCATTTGGCATGTTATTGATGATGTACCAGATGATAACCTGCGCTGCGGTAAAGTCCAAATCCTGTTGCCTAGTTGACTTATAATATGTATTGATTACCGTGCGGATCAGGTTGTACTGGTAATTGGTCATTCCCAGATCACTATAGGATACCGGTGAATAAGAATATCCGGTTCTGTAGGATCCACCATAGCTTGCGCAAAATGCACCATAGGTCTGTCCGTCATTTCCTCTTGCGCGAAGTTTCAGAACATAACCATGGCTCATAGTCTTACCAAGGGAATCGATTCGACCAAGTTCAGATATGGACATTCTCGTTACACCGGAACCTGTCAAAGAAGTAGGTCCACTTGGCGCCCCTCTGTCGTCAAGATCCATCGGAGCTATGTCAGCTTCCTCATCCGCTCCGGCTGCAAAGGCTTCTCCTAACCAGTCTGGCATATCCCTGTCATAGATATAGAGATGTGCTGCATAATTAAGAGCGTATCCCTCATCCAGCATCTGCTGCAGAACCTCTTCTGTGAATCCGGCAAAAATGGTGCCACGGAAAAAGTTCTGGAGATCCATGCCTTCCTCTACCATGGACAGGATTTCTTCTATATCATCACAGTAATATTCCGGAAGGATCTTCCCTTTCTCATTCTGTACATAATAGTTCTCATTGTAAGCAGGATCACCAAAGTAATAATTCCAGTATGGAGTGCTTGGAAGATCTTCAATAGAAACTTCAACCCCTTCATACATGGAGTTATCAATTTTCTCTTCCGGTTCTTCCTCGGTCACTTCCTCCGCCGGAATTTCTTCTTCGGTCGTTTCACCAGGTTTTTCTTCATCTGCCGTTCCATCCGGCTTCTTTTCCTCTGCCGGATCTGTGGAATCTGAATCCTTGTTTTCTGTATCTGGATTCTTCACATCACTACTTCCTTGCCCCTGATCATCAACCGTATTAGACTCATCCTTGTTAGATTCATCACCAGTTGGTGTTTTAGTCTCTCCCTCCGGAGCTGTGGGGGTACTTTCATCAGATACCGTGGAATCAGATTTTTTATCATTATCCTGGGTCTGATCTTCCCCATTGCCAGAGGTCGTGGGTTCTGGTTGTGCTTCCAAAGTCTCGGATACAGGCGATGCCAAAGATGTGATCGAGGTTGATGGAAGTGCCGTAACTACCATCGTGATCGCTAACATCAGACTCAGCAATCGTTTTGCATGTTTCAACTTTTTCATGTTTTCGCTCCTTTTCTTTTGATATCTATGTGAACTCCTTATATTAGGATAATTATTTTTCTGGTTTCCATTTATTATGTCTTGCAATCTGCAAGACATTGCATTACACTAATTCCAATAGGAGGTGCTTTATTATGAAAGATTCGACAGTTAGTGCTCGCGTTGAGAACAATATTAAAAATGAGGCAGAGGAGATTCTTCAAAAACTCGGTGTTCCTGTTTCCGTAGTAATCAATTCCTTATACCGTCAGATTATTTATCATCATGGTGTGCCATTTTCGTTGACGGTTCCTGCCGATCCAAAGACCATCGACACCATATCAAAGACTGAATTTAATACCATGCTTCAGCATAGCTATAAGCAGGCTCTTGCTGGTGAAGGACGTCCAATCGAAGATGTATTTACCGATCTGGAAAGGAGTTTTAAGTAATTGAACTCCTACAAAATCATCATTACACCAGATGCGGAAACAGATCTTTTTGAAATCAGAAACTATATTGCGGATAATTTATTAGTTCCTGATATTGCTCAAAATTACATCCGCACAATTCATAAAGAGATAAATAAACTTACTTATATGGCTTCAAGTTTTGCTCCCATTGACGAGGAGCCATGGCATTCTATAGGTATACGAAAAATTATTGTTAAAAATTTTTATATCTACTACTTAGTGGATGCTTCGTTTGACAAAGTATATGTCCTGAATGTGATATATTCACAACGCGATCAACTCAACGCATTAAAAAATATGAAACTCAACTTTTAGTAGTTTTCTAAATTTATTGCAAAAGAAAAGCCCCGAACAGTTTTTATCTGTTCGAGGCTTTTCGTCTCTTCACTATTTTTTCATAAGTTCCTTTAATTCATCCAAACTCAGCCAACCGCTACTATTTTTTACGGCTTCTTCCGCTTCTTGCAATTTCTTCAATAATTTTTTTTCTGCAATCTCACGTTCGTCGTCTATGTTATCCAAGAATGCTTTCCATCTTCTCCCGCTAAACTCCTATTGTAGCCCAACTATTACTATTTATATATCGAATAATACCACAATATAGTAGTAGTTTCCGCTGTGGCAAACCGCAGCTCCAACTGATTTGTTATGCGAACTCATCATGTTTGCTTTATGACCTGCGGAATTGTAGAAGTTATCAAACCATCTTGCAACATCACCAGACCCACTTTTCTGAATGATTTCATAACTTGTGTTAAGTGATGTATCATGTGAGAAATTGTCCACAATCTCTTCTGCTCTCTGTGCCGCTACACTGGCAAGTGAATCACTCCATGCCATAGAAGATTTTCCTTCCTCTTCTCTCTTCTGGTTAATATAATCAGCGAGCTCTCTGGATGTAGAGGTAGACTTCTCTGTTGAAGAGCTTCCCTCACTGCTTCCACCGGAACTTGATCCACCAGATGCACTTCCTGTCTGCTCTGCTGATGCACTTCCCCAATGAGTTCCCCACTTGGCATCATAAGCATCTACATTTGCCTGGTTCATTGCATTCATTCTCTCATAATCACCTGAATGATATGCCTCCATAATCTGATCCTCTGAATATACTAAAAAGCTGTCTGCTTCCGTCGGACCGGCAGCAGCACTTCCACCGGAGCTTGCCCCACCGGAACTTCCACCGCTGGACTTCTTCGCGGTCTGGACTACCGGCTTTTCATTCTGCAGGTATTCCGCTGATACATAAGCGGCGCCATCATTGTAGCTGATCCGGTACCAGTTGCTTGAGGTAAGACCGGTAACGGTGACTTCCTGAGCAGTGGAAAGACTTCCCAGTTTTTCATCATCCGCTGACGGACCCTTTCTTACATTCACGCTGGACTTCGCATACATCTGAGTGTCAGCCATGTCTTCCATGGTGTAGCCCAGGGTTGCCTGCTGGACTGCCTGATTGAGTTCGTATCCTTCGGTCTCTCCCAGAGCTTCCACTGCAGTAACAGTGACCTCGATCGGAGCCTGCTCTTCCGGTACTTCCTCTGCTTCTTCCTCTGCCTGTCCATCTGACTCGTCAGCTGAAGCTTCTTCTGCATCCTCGGATTCAGCCGTTTCAGTTTCAGCAGCTTCGGATTCTTCTGCAGGAGCTTCCTCTGCTTCTGCCTGATCCTCTTTCTCTGCCTGATCCTCCGGAGCTACCTCTACCTCGGTGCTGACTTTGAGATTTGCACCGGCAGTAAGGAGTGCTTTTTCATCCTCGGATAAGGTGTCGGCTGCTGTAAGGATGTATTCCTGGCCGTTTGCATCATATGCTTTATAGGTTCCAGCCTCTTCATCTACTTCTGTAATGGAGACTTCATAGCTGACCGTTTCATAGGTCGGCTCCACCGGTGCTTCCTCTTCCGGTTCGGTTTCTTCCACCGCCTCTGTTTCCTGCGGTGCTGTTTCCTGGGTGCTGCCACAGGCAGTGACCATTGCCGCTGTCATGCAAATCGCAAGCAGGAATGATAATGCTTTCTTTTTCATTCTGTTTCCTCCCTGGTGTTTTTCTATTTTTTTGTATTGCAAAGCGCCTTGTATGTTGTGATGTAATCATAACAAACAAGACCTTAAATTAAAATAGACTTTATAGTTTTTTTATTTTCGGGGATTAAGCCATTCCAGAATTTATCATAGATATTTTAGTGATGATAAAGACTGAGCGGGACATCAAATTTCAAAAAATTGTGTCGGATATATACCTTTATAGCCCATTTTCGTCGCAAAAAAAAGGAGGCTATTCAAGTTATTTGATGCCCCGCTCAATCTTTACCTGACGGATGCGTTTTCCCTATTATACTAAAAAAAGGCGCAGAAAACAAGCCTACACCCTTAATATTTCAGGTTTTACCACAATCTCGTGCCAAATGTGTACTTCACCGGCGCTTTTCCCCTTTTAATTGGGTGATTCACGCGGGCCACAAATGCAACGCACCCTGTCTCACCAGTCCTATTTGAATGAAGAAGACCAGATCAACTAAACAATACTAAAACTAAAAAAAAATTACATATAAAATATATACTACCACGTTATAGAAGTCAATACAGATTTCCTTATTACAAGCACTTTTGTACAATTTATTTTAGAAAAAATTTATATTTTAGATTCCAGAAATTCAAGTGTACTTTTTGCATTTTTTCAATCAAGTTCCCCGATTTTGATGCATTTTAGAAAATTCGGGAATCTGATGAGAAATTTGCAATTTCCGTGCGCCTATGCCAGTATAGGCAAAGGCCAAAGTAGCAAGACGCAAAAATAGCCGCCCCCTGTCTGCAAACATGGCGACTATTTTGTAGTTAATATGTTTCGGGGCGAACCGTCTATCAGTGGCACCTTTTCTAATATGATACTACCACTCTCTTATTCTCATGTCAATTTCTGTTCTTCCCCATTGCATCAAAACACCTGTTCTGATATACTATCCACATGGGTGCCACCATTCACGGTAGGCGGTTCGTCCCTTCTTCGCGGAGGGACTTTGTGACCCTCCGATTACATAAGGAATCTCCGTAAAGGATTCCAACCGGAAAGGAGGGCTGAGCCATGAGTATTATTGACTTCATTGCAGTGATCAGCTTCGGCTTGTCCTGCTTCGGTATTGGATATACACTAGGCAAGGATAGTAACAAGACGCAAAAATAGCCGCCCAAAGTCCGCAAAACTAATGAGGCGACTATATTTGCTAAATTAACATAAACGGGCGAACCGTCTATCGGTGGCACCCTTTCTAATATGATATTATCACACGCTCTCACTTATGTCAATTTCTGGTCTTTTCCATTGCATCAAAACGCTTGTTCTGATATACTGTTCTCATGGGTGCCACCATTCACGGTAGGCGGTTCGTCCCTCTTATGGAGGGGCTTTGTGACCCTCCAAACATAGAAACTCGTTCTTTGAGTTTACGCTACCAAGGAGGGGATGCCATTGAGTATTTCTGATCTACTGGCTGTGTTGAGCTTCGGCTTAGCCTGCTTCAGTGCCGGATATGCATTCGGCAAAGATTACAGTAACACAAAAAAATAACCGCCCTCAGTCCTGAGAAAACTAGGCGGTTATTTTAACCAAATAATTCTAGGGGCGAACCGTCTATCGGTGGCACCCTTTCTAATATGATATTATCACGCTTTCTCACTTATGTCAATTTCCACAATCAGAAAAACAGCAGGTTTCCCCACTGTTCTCTGATCATTTCGTAATTCTCTTGAATCTCGGCTTCTTCCCAGTCGCAAGGAGATCATCCAGGCCCTTCCCATCAGCCATGTCCCACTCGGCTGAAAATACCTGAAAATCATTTATCAGCAGCATATCAGCCAATTTATCATGGCACAACATGACCATTTTGTTGACTGCCTTATCTGCATCATAAGCGATCACCGCAACCTTTGCCCCTTTCTTCTTCATGATATCCATGGGAGTAATTCCATTTTTGGATTTTGCAAGAAGTCCAAGACTGTTCACTCCAGGAAGTATAAGAATAGGCTGCTTTAATATGCTGTTCGCATACATCCCTTTCTTTTCCCCTTCTGTGATCCAGAACACCAAGTTGCTGTCCTGACTATCCATAACATAGCCAAGAACATTCCCAGATTCGCAGCCTTTTTGGAAGGTATTTCGTATAAACCCATCCTTGTAAGCTGCCTCATCCATTTTGAAAGAAGTAAGTGGTCGATACTTGCCTTTATGACTTTCAAATTCGACCTTCACCCTTCCGTTGGATGAAATACGGGATGCTCCACCCATAGTTACGTCCACCCGGCCGTTGTCCTCAAAATAGAATCCTTTCGCATCCTGCTTCATTTCTTCCACAGGCAGATCAAGGTAATCCATTCTTAGGCGCAGCCGGAAGATCAGTCCATCCTCGTCATAAACGGGGAAGATGATCCCGGACAGAGAGTTGAATACCCAGGAACCCTTTTTATTGATGTAGGCACCAGGGACTCCCTGCAGGCTATTCCATCCGAGTTTTTCCATGACTTTCTGTGCCATGACTTCTCTCGATATGAATGACCTCTTCATGGACGGCACTGCCTGCCGGAAATATTTCACCGGCATTGAGCAGATCCCATGCTTCTTGATAAGCTCCATGCTCCAGCCCTCATGCAGAAGGTATTCAGCATGAAACTTCTGAAGTGGAAGGATCTCCATTAAAGCTCGATACACCATATCCAGCTTTTCATGAGAAAGTTCTTCCACAGAGTCGATGACGGTAAACCGTCTTGGAGCTGCCTCCTTTCTAGGACCAATTCCAACTTTGTCTTTACCGAACATCTCTTTTCTTTCAGTCACAGACTGAAAGACCGTCCCGGTATCCCTTTGAAAAACGGCAATATAATCTTTGCCATCCAATCCGGCCACAACCGTTCCCTTTGCCTCCAAAGTTCGGTTGCAGTACAGATTGAAGTAACCAGGCTCGTTATCCCGTTCACGCCACCAGCAATAATCTGGTTTTCCGCAAATCGGGCATGGCTCCTGTCTTGTTACAGGTTTTTTGCGACTAGCCATAGTTCCTCCTTCCAAGCAATTCGCTTGCCCCGTTTTTGGTTAAAAAAAAGCCACGATTCCCTTTGATGGAAAATCCCGGCACGCGCATCGTATGATGCAAACAATAATAAAAAATAAAAATTACATTTTGATAGTAATACATTCTGATAGAAATGTCAACAAAAGCAAATGCAGAAATTTCTTCCAAAGCAGGATGCCATGGTATATACTGTAGTTGTCAGAAAGGAGTTGGTATTATGTTGATCTCTAAAATTTCCAAGACAGCAAACGATGTTTCACCTATATCTACACCGGACAATTGGACCTCTTTTTTTCAAGCCATACATATGTTTTCTGATGATTTTATGGAGAGCGGACGGCACGATGATTCAGAACAGGAACACAAGAAATCATTAAGCTGCGACTAAACTGAAATTTCACCACTGGGTCGAATAGCACAGCTCTGCAGCTGCCCTCCGGATCATTGATCCAGAAGGCAGCATACTAATACCAGTTGTCAACAACAAAATTATCAGTAAGGATCGCCCCGCCTTCCCTCCGGACGGATTGCAAAATTTGAAATGGATTTTCTCCATACTCTAATTCCCCAGCAAAAATAAAATACAATCCACGATCCTCAATGTCAGCTTCCGAAAAATTTTCCTGGATGTGGATGGCCTGGATGCTGTTTTCGCAGATGACCACCACCCATGGCATTTTCTCGTCTTTTCCAAGGTAATGTTCCCAAATCCTACAGATCCTTTTCACAGCATCCTTATTCCGATCTGAAAAGTCTACTGTTGATAATACATAGCAATGAGAGTAGCCACCAAAAAATTTCTTTCCTTTCAACTTGTAATATCCATCCGCAATTATCCCATTCACTTTATAATTAACCCGGGCTTGAATTGCCCTATGCGGAACCTCACCTCTCAAAATCAGATGAAACAAATTAAAATTCAAAATACCCATTGCCTCATCAATCCTTAGTTCCGTGCTCCACTTCCATGTACATTCAGAAGCATTTTCCGTGGCAAAAGGCAGATCAGGACTCAAACAGAAAAATACAGGTGTTCTTCTATTTTCCCCTTCAACCTCGTATTGATAATATTGCCTTATTATGATCCCGTACTCTTCGAGCTGCTTTAAGCTCGGCTTAAGAATATCTTCATCCACACTTGTCAGTCTGCTTATCATCGGATATGTTAAAATCCTATATTTATCTAAGCTGTTAATGATCAACTGATGTTCTTCTGTAATCTTTTCTTTATCCGATAATCTTTGATATCTGTCGGAATCACAAAACAGACATTCATTACATACATGTAATACTGATTTTGGATGATACGCATACAGCGGCATAAACTTCTATCCTTTCCTTTGAAAAAAACAAAACGAATTAGCGAAAAAACCATAATAGTTGCACTCAACGGATTTAAGCTTTTTTCCCATTTTTCCTGTCAACCACGGGATTTTTCAAATTCGTTCATTTTGACTTTCAGAAAGTGGGGATTCCAAATTCGTTTTCTAATTTTTTCTGTTCTCTCTTTGAGATACAATAATACAAAAGGGCTGCAAATAGCAATATGTATTTTGCAGCCCTTTTGTCAATTCTAATTATTTTTCCTTGGTCTCTGTTCCGGTCTGGAATTTTTTAATTGCTTCTCCAATTTTTCTCTGTGCGTCTTCAAGCTCTTTAATACAAACTGTTTTTTCAAGCTCTTTCATGGCTGCGATATCTTTATCTTTATAGTTAATAATGATATTTAAGCCTTTGGTAATTTTTTTGGAGATCTCTGCCCTTACTGCCCTACATGTTTTGGATTCCGTTTCACGACCCTTTACAATACCTGTACATGCTTTCTTGATTTCAGCTGCAAGAGGCTCATTGATCACCTGACCT
>ERZ773169.2317-NODE-2317-length-14167-cov-9.737812_pt1 | contig 14167 bp, 9 predicted proteins | sample MGYA00580536_ERZ773169 | MGnify/ENA primary metagenome ERZ773169 (study PRJEB29015, sample SAMEA2737814) | human gut metagenome | biome: human gut; feature: human-associated habitat; material: faeces | place: China | collected 2012 ...
ATATTCATAAGCTCTCTTCTCTCCTCTCTTCTGCTTCCAGCAAAAATGTATTGCAGGTATAGCTTCCGGAAGCACTGACACCAGCGGCCCCTCCAAGGCTGTCCAGATACTGGCTTCCATTTTTTGATGCAGAAATGTACATATAAAAGTTTGTCAAAACATAGTTTTTATTTTCCAGAACATTCTTATAACTGCTGCTAAGTACAAGCCTTGCTCCAAGTTCTTCTGCTTTATTTTCATGTGGTTCGCTTTTGGCAGTCACATCAACAAACTCAATCGTCTTCCTTTCATCCGCAGCTACAAAAGATCCCTTTGTCAGACGGAGGATTGCACGAAATACAATTTTACCATTGTGTTTGATAAATATAATTTTTTTATTTGCATCAAAACAGGATAACAGACAATCACAATTTGGACCATTCCGATAGGAAATACAGCTGCGCAGCGGTACTTCTCCTATCTGCATGACCGGAAGCAGGCTGTCCTCTTCCCAGATTTCCCATCCACAATCCACGCGCAGCAGCTTTTCTTTCCAGATTTCTTCTGTATCTCTTTTTATTGGAAAAGCAATTTCCCGTCCCAGATCTCCTCCATGGTATTTCAGCTCCATGAATTTTCCTAATAACTCAGCATTTACGATTCTTCGAATTTCTTCCTTCTTTTTCGGCTGCCTGTTCAGAAAGGAAGTCATGATCTCTGCGCCGCCTTCATAAATGAACTTCTGGATATTGGATTTATTTTCCGCGACAAAAGCATCCGAAATATTCAATTCTGTCTTTAAATTCTTCCAGGAAGGATCCTGGGCCAGCAGTTTGTCCATCAATGCAGGTAATCCGGAACAGCCATTTAAAAGATTCTGATTATGTAAAAGGAAGTAAACCTGATTATCCCTTGTAAGCTCTTTTAAAAGTTCAGTAAAATCCATTAAAAATATCAGAATCCATATGGCTGTTTCATGCCGAAGATCCAGAATGTTTTTAAAATCCTCCTGCATCCATCTGGAAAGCGGCTTTTTTGACAAAGCTTCTGCCAATCGCTCAATCTGATTTTCCTCTAATGCATCTGTCAGGCAGTCTCTTTTTATCAACTCACGAATCACCCGAAGACGATCATCACTTTTGGAGTATGCTAAACGATCATACAGGTCTATATAGACTGCTTTTACATTGTACAGGATTTTCAATTCTTCAAATACACGAGGCTTCGAAAACAGTGATTCTTCACTCTTTCTCCAGGGAACTACCATATATTCACAATCCCTTAAATTTTGCTCATTTAAAGTATTTAGATTCAGGCATCTTTTATAAACCTCTTCATCCAGAATCAACGAATTCCTGTCAAGGTTTATAAGCCAGTCTCCATTCTTTCGCAAAAGTTCCAGGAAATGTTTCTTTCGTTTCGTAATGGCATACAGGATAAGCTCTGTCTTTTCCAAAGTCAGCTCATAAAGATCCATATCTGGAAGCGGATTTCCATACAGAGTGTTCACATAGGCTGCCTTTCCGTTTGAAACCTTTTCAAAATCTGCATCCGGACCTGTCAAAAATCTTATCAGCTTTGGAATGTCTGCATATAATGATTCGTTCCAAAGCCACAAGTGAAGAAAAGAGGCCTGCCATTCTTTTGGAATCTGAGTGAGAATCACTTCCAGTCCATTCCGAATTTCTTTTGGATGCCGGCTCAGTTCTTCCAGCTGTTTCTTATTTAAGCTTTCCGTTTTTTTACAAAACTCGGATAAATAATTTACAAGTTCCATCAGATCCTGCTTCAAAAGTAATGCCAATGATTCCTCATCCTTGAGCAGCTCATAAAGAAGCTCCGTTGAAAAAGCCGGATTTATCAAAAGCATGCGTATCTTTATCCCCGCCCGGGCAACATCAAACTCACCAATGCAGGTCTCAAGACTTGCTACAAGCTGTTTCTTTAACTCTTCTTTCGGTTCCAGAAAAGCATAATATTTCAGATAAACATATACAATCCGGTCCGGGATTTCCTTATCTGCCAATACTTTTTCAATTTTTTCATAGGGAAATTCGGACAGCTTTTCATTTCCTGCACATTCTACTATCATTCTGATGCGGTCTGGTTCTAAAATAGAAAAATCCTTTTTGTTCATTTTTCCCAAGTAGGTGAGCATTTCCGGATCGTCCATCAGAGAAGAAATCGTCTCCTCATTTAACCCCTCCATCAGACCGGAAAGTTCTTGCTGATTTACCAATCTGGCTGCATTCATACAGAAATCTTCCCCTTTCTTTCCTATCAGTTTCAAGGGAATTGCTGCATTTTTCATTTCCTTGTAAATATTCATGTGCTTTAATATTCTTTCAATCATCATGCTACCTCTGCCCTTTCTATTAATCCGTTAATCTCCGTTAACTCCATGCATTCGTCCTGGTACATATTTTCTGCTAGTTTAAGAAGATACAGAGCTTCCTTTTTTGCCATAGGCTTTTTCGCTGTTCCTGCGAAATCATCTTTTAAATACGAGGAAACGATCTTACAGTAGAGTTTCTTATAGCCATATGAATACCGCCCGTTCTTGTAAAACTCATAAATAGACTGAAGCTCCTTATCCGTTTTCCTGTTTTCCCGTAACATCTGGTTAAACTGCTGTTTGATGTTTTTTTCAGTTTTCCAGCGTTCCATCCGTTTTTTCTGTTCCTTCAGCCATTCTTTCCGTTCCTGATATCTTTTCCGATCCTCTTCTGTCATATATTTCTGATACAGGGTTTCTCTTCGATAAGAATCACTTATAAATGGAAGAAGCAATTTGGAAAGCTCATATGCTTCTGACTGTTCCATCCAAAGTGCTGTACTTTCCTTTAAAAGTAAGGCCGTCAGGTATTCTGGATAAATATCCGGATATTCATAAAAGAACTTTTTTTCTACCATTGAAAACAGTTCCCGGTGTTCCTCTTTTCCCAGAACTGGAGAAAAAAATTCGCACTCTCTATGTTGGATAGCATAGTATCCCAAGGAGAAAGTTTCCTTTAAAATCCTCCAGGGGCTTAAGAATTCGCATCCATCCATTCCAATCTCATTGATCAGAAATTTCAGCATAGGATAGGAATGCTCATTACAAAGACCCTTTATTTCACTTTTTAAATATCCTGCCATAAATTCCCATTTCTTTTCCAAATCTGGCTCTTCATTTTTATAATCCTTTACAAACTCTTCCAGATACTTTTTTCCATCCAAAATCCCATGCAGGATCAGCCGGTTGAAAACCGCGTAAAGTTCCGGCTCACTCTTTTTCCAGAAAACATCCTGGTATCTGCTTCCTGTAAGGTTTTCATAACGTTCCAGATACTTCAGCAAACTTTTCGTACTGTATGTTTTGCCTTTCAGAGTATCTGTAACACACGCTTCAAATTCTTCCGAAGAGAGTTCTTTTACCAGAGGATCCCATTTTTCTTCTGTCAGATCAATGTAGTGCCACTCTTCCGGTTCATTACTTCTAAATGGAAACAACGTAAGAAACGTTTTTACATTTTCCACCCTGAACGTTTCATTCATGCATTTTTCCAGCCGTTCTTTACCGTCGATACGGACAGAAAGTTTCCCATATGTTCTTAAAATCCGTGAACAAAGTACATAAGCTTCTTCTGGATATGTCTCTTTTCCGGGCAAAAATGCCTCTAATACATTCAGCCCAATTTTTTCTGCTGTCAACCCGGAAAGGCTTATCCGATCGGGTCTCTCTACAAAATACATCAGTACAAAATTTAAAAAAGCGGTCTCTTTGTCGGAATATCCAAACATACGCATACGTTTTTCCAAAACGGCATCCGCATTTTTAGCATTTGTGACTGCTAACTTTGCCAGCAGTTTCAGGATATCCAGATCCTTTTTACGATACCCTTTAAGCTTGGTCATTACTTTGCCTACCATCCACACGAAAAGATTCCATTCAGTAAATACGGATATCTTCCGGTTCTTTGAAAAGCTGTCAGCAAGTTTCTGTTTTATGCCTTCCCACAGTATTTCATCATCTGGGAGGATGGACATGGCAAACAGCATTTCTTCTGCTCGCTCAAATGGATACGCATGCATGGCCTGTTTCCACCGATTCTTTTCCTTTTCCTCACAGATATAATTGATACTGATCAAAAACAGGTCTTTCTCTCCAAGAATCTGTTTCATCTTTTTCCAGAACAGATCCTTTTGTGCCCCATTGAACATACAGGTCTCCTGTAAAGGCATCATCCTTGCCAGGGCAAGTCCGAGGGCACGGTATGTCTGCTTTGTCAAGGTCAGATGTTCTCCAATGCGCTCCAGGACTTCTCCCGGATAGTGCAGTCCATAAGCGGTTTCCATGTCTACTTTCGGCTTTTCCAGAAACATGTCATTTTCTTTTAATTGCATATAAATTTTATATTTTTCCTCATTAGATGACAGCTTATAGATCAGGTTCGTCATCTGCCGGTACAGGGTAATATCAAGCCATTCTTCATAAATCTTCCATTCCATCCAATTTCCTCCTGTTTTCCCATATAAAAAGGGGACTGTTCGCCAGTCCCCCAAAATTGTTCTTATGCTGCCAGGATAATCTTCTTTTTCCGGCTTGCATAAGTGATCGCCATTGTAGAATGTTCCATGCCTCGCTGTTTCTGATATTGCTTTACATCTGCATAATTTGCAAACGAAAGGATTTTACCATTTTCCTCTAACAAGTTTTCTTCGTTATCCTCCATATTTTCACTCCCGCAGGAAGCCAGCGTCCAGTTTACGTGGCAGATATAACAGGTCATGCCTGCAAATCCCAGATACTTATGTACATACTCTTCCGCTGCCTCAGCACTCGGAAAATAACGTGCATACTCCAGGGAACGGCAAACGATCCGGTCTTTGTACCATCCGGCAAAATACCGGTTCTTTTTCAGTTCAAGTACATACCCTGTCAGATAAATCTTCTGTAAAGCATTTTCTTCCTCGTCCATCATATCAAGAAGCTGTTCCGCATAGATTTTTTTCCATTTCAATGTGTTCTTCTTTATTCTTTTACGCAGCATTATCTTTTTCCTCCTCAGTTCCAACAATGAGTTTTTCTACCATTCTGTACAAGTTCCGGAAATTTCCAGCCTGTCTGCGGCGTGTCATGCAATCCTGTTCAAATGCCTGGATCACAGCAGAAGTTCTTGCAAACAGTGTGAAGATTTCCTCATCTTTCAGCTGTATGGTAACCTCTTTTTCTTTCCGGTAGCTGTCTTTTTTACAATACTGCCCGCCATTGGCATTATGCATCGCTACACCGGTGCCATTCTGTATCCTGACAACCCACGGATAATTTAAAACTTCTCCTTTGTTGTTGCGAACCTTCCTCTGTATGGAAAATACTGTAACCCTTCCCATGTTGGAATTTTTATCCTCGCAAAAGATCTTTTGCTGGAAGAATTTAAATTCCTGCACATTATTCCATATACGGGAATACACGTATTTTATGATTTCCGGACTCAGATTTGCATAAACACTGATGCTGTCTTCTTTGCTGTAGTCAACCATGACCGCCCGGATCCTGGAATAATCGCTGGCAAAGTCTTCGTGAAGATGCCAGAACTCCTTTGGTTCTGCCATCCGCAAAAAGCTATTAAATTCCAGTAACGTATTCTGTGTCTTATGAACACAGATCTGCTTTGATACATCCGTATTCTGTTCTTTTTCTTTCCTGTTCATCCTTACCTCCTGATAAAACGCAGCAGTTTCTTTGTCAGAAGAGCCGGAAGCTGTTCAAGATCCGTAATATCCAGAAAAGATTCCTCATAAATTTCCTGAATTGCTTCCTTGTCGCTTCCGATCGCAGCAGCCTGAAAGAATACTCCCTGCTGCAGCAGTTTTTTCCGAATCTTCTGAAGGTCCCTTTTTGCCCCTGTGCCTCCATACTGGTTTGCATTAGGTGCACCATCACTGATCACAAACAGCAGTTTCTGCTTTTCCGGTCGTTCCAAAAGACGGCTGCCAGCATACCACAATGCAGTTCCATCCCGGTTGCTTCCATAAGGCTGCATACCAGCGATCCGGAACCGATCCTTTTCATCCGTTTCAAAATCTGCGCAGCAATGCAGATACACTGTTTCGTCTTTCAGGTTCTCATGCCGGTATCCATCTGTATGATGTCCGCACACTAAAACCGGTATTTCTGATTCCATACAAAAATCATACAGGCAAAGTGCTGCAAGAATGGCATGATCCATCCGTTCCCCACACATGGAAAAAGAATTATCAACCAGCACAGCCACACAGATATCCAGATTTTTTCCTGGCTGTTGTTTCTTAAATACTGCCCCAGACGGTTCAGCTATGTTTCGAAGATCTACCCGACGTCCAAGAAAAAGCTTATGTTCCGTGCGTTCTTTCTGATTTTTCAATATAGGAAGCAGTTTCAGGCGAAGTCTCTTTTTTACCTGTTTAAGCTGCCCCTCATACTTTTCTGTCTGTAATTTTAAAAAATCTGATATCTCGGTCTTACGGCAAAGTTTTTTCTGTACCAGGTCATGGCCTTCTTCAAACGGTATCTCCATCAATTCCTTTTGAAGATGTTCGAAAATTTCTTTCTGTATCTTCTCATCAAGCGTCTCTTTCGCCATTTCATAAAGGATTTTTTGCAAGGCATTATCACTGGATGCTTCCGTTTCTGAGGCAGGGATGCCACATTCATTCTGTTTGTCTTCGAAGCCACCAGACTCCCTGACACATTTCGGAAGATTTTCACACAGTTGCTGTAGAAACTTCTGAAGCTCTGCCGTGCGCCCGTTTTCATGGCCTTCCGTTTCCTGATCCTCTCCGTTTCTTTCGGTTTTGTCTTCTGTTTCCGACTCCTGTTCCGTATCCTCTTTTCTGATCTTATCTTCATTTTGCTCAGTCTGTGCCCCTGTGTTACCCTGCTTTTCTTCCTCCGGTTCTTCTTCGGATTCATTCGGGTTTTCCTTTTGCCCTTCACGCTCTTCCTGTTCTGGCTTTTGCTCTTCATTTTCTGTACTGTTCTTCTCTATTTCATCTATGATTTTCGCAAAATATTTCCAGATCATCAGAAGAATATGGTTGGTGGCAAGATATCTCTCCATGTCATCTGCTGCCTTTCCCGCTTCATCAATGACCGGCATAAGCAGTTTTAGTGTATCAATAAGCTCGTAATCCGCACCATCCCAGGCATTGACCCTTGAAGACAAGGCATACTGTGCACACAGGTTCATAAGAATAGATAACCTGTCTTTCTCCGTTTCCAGCATTTCCCTAAGTGTTGGAAGCCATTCCACATTTCGGTCGCGATTCATAAGGATTCCCCTGCGGATGCTTCCCGGAAAAAGGGCGCACATCTTCTCTTCTATGTACATATCATTCAAAAGATTGCTGAGATAAGATGCTGTCTGCAGAAAGATAGAAAGGATTGCTTTATCTTTTCTTTCAAAGTAGACATTCATCGCATCCAATGCCTCTTTTTCCTGTGCATTTTCCGGTACTGGCTCCTTTGGATACCAGCTGCCATTTAACATATGCTCGGCATACCTTTTTCTAAGTGTAGAATCCGTATACCGGTAATGTCCGCATTCATGTCCCAGAATCCCGATCAGGCTGTCACTTTTTAATTCCAGTGTCAGAAAACTTGACGTAATCTGGTTTCCCAGATTTACGGCAACTGTTTCTCCCTGATTCCATCCTGCAATCCCTGAATTTTTATCATCGTATAACCGTAATGTAGTCAACTTTCCACCCGTGATTTCATGCCCAATCGAGGTCAAAAGATCACGATACTGCGGCGTATGAAATACTTTTTCCGGTGTCAGTTTTTCTTTCTCTGCACATATCTGTTTCCGGTATAAAGCCTTTTTCATTCGTTTCCTCCATCCGTTTTTAATCCACAGCACAATGAGGAAGAAGAAAGACGCGTTCCATAGTTCCCTGTTCTTCCCTGTCCATGGATGCTTTACTGAGCAGTGCTGTCCATGCTGACCTCCTGAGATCATTGGAAACCATGTAACTTAACACCCAGTTTTCCAATTCCCGGTATCCGCATACGCCATCCGTAATGTCCTGTTCGATCAAATATTCATGGATCTTGCAGACCGTGGCAGCCATAAAGGACAGAAGTTCTTTGTTTTTAAACCCGGTTCTTTTCATTGCCCTTTTTGCCATTTCCTCTTCTGTCAGGGCTTCCTTTGGCTGAATCAGGTTCATTCGGGAAAGAACTGACTGGTTGAAGTTCTGACAGCCGACATAATCCAGATTGGTGGTCATGATCACAATGGTATCCGGATTTCTCCGTATCTGTTCTCCATTTACCAGATCGGTTACAGCTCCATCGTCAAACAGGGAGTTTAATCTCGTAAGTGTCCCAGGTTTTTCAATCATGGCCGGCTCCTGAATTTCAATCACAGATGGTTCCCTGCATGCCTTTACGATTTCTGACTCTTTTAATAAGAAGTCTTTTTCATTTTTCGACTTTTCATAGCCTTTTTCATAAACTGCTTTCAGGATTTCCTGAAAAGCTTTTTCCCGGCTGATCCCCTCTTCATAAATGCCATTTACCGTTGCAAGAGCTGAAGCCGGATCCATTTCAATGTCTTCCAGACGTGGCAATTCCATTTCCAGATGTGCTGTTCCGCCCATATTTGGCACGGTGGTCGCTAAAAGTTCCAGTTCATCCGTTCCAGGTCCACAGGTGAACACATAATATGGAAGCCCTAAGATCTGGGCGATCATTCTGGCATCCGTTGTCTTTCCAGTACCGGCATCGCCTGTCATCATAAACAGCCTTGCCGGTGTCTTATCCACCATCTGCAGGATTTCTTCAGCTTCCTTACTTACCAGATAGTCTTCCGGAAGCGAAGGAATCCTTTCTTTTGTCCTTTCATTTACATCCCATCTGCCGGAGTAGATCTGTTTTAATTCAAAAAGTGTTCTTTTTGTCTTCTCATTTACAGGCAAAAGCACATGAAACTTTCCATAGATTTCATCGTTTGGTGCATATACCCCGGCCGCAATTTTATATTCCGGAAGCACATCCTCCAGTTCCTCTGCACGGAACTGGCTCTTTTCCAGCGGGATTGCCTGCTGCGGATTTGCTATTACTTCGCAGTACATGGCATCGCAACAGATAAATGCCGCCCTCAGTGCAGCTTCCATGTCTTCCCATTCCTTTTTTTCCTGTTCTTCCAGCATGTAGAAATTTTTTTGGAACTCTTCGTTAAATAAAGGATTATCCGGGACCAGATTGGCATAAGCCAAAAGGGCCAGGTACTGCTCGCCTGTGTTTTTGCCCTCCCGGATTCCCGGAAGCTTCTCGTTTTTTTCTTCTGTCTTTAAAATCCCACTGAAACGTCCGTTTTTCGAATTATAAGTCATTACATACTTTCCCTGATTTCCAGGATATTCCATGCAGAAATAATTTATGGCATCCCTGCCCCTTTGTATACCGGCAGCACCAGAGTCTTTTTCTTTCCGAATCTGAATCAGTGTCAGAAGAGCATGTAACGTAGGCCCATGAAGGCGCGATACTTTTCCCTGCTTCCTGATATTTCGCATGGAACAATCCGCTTCATCATAGCTGATCCGTTTTTTCCCTGCTTTTTCCAACATCATCCGAAATGGGTCCGGAATGGGTTCTTTCATAATCCATGGTGCATAAAAACAAAGATCTGGCATTTTGTTCCCTCCTCTTTCATTATGTGATTTTCTGCATACGAAGGAAAGAAACAGGCAGAGCATTGGATTTTTCCAACGTCTGCCTGTCATTCATTCTTTATGCGCTCTTTTCCTGTTCCAGGATTGCTTCATATATTTTTCGGATACGGTACCCAAACATGGTGTTTCGCCGGCTGATGTAATCCGTCCGGATAGCCTGTGCGATTGCACGTTTGCTTCCCACAATTATAAACCTTTCTCTGGCTCTTGTTACTGCTGTATAGAAAATGTTTCTGCGAAGCATCCACCGGAAACATGGAAGCATTGGAAGGATTGCCATCGGATATTCACTGCCCTGAGCCTTATGTACCGTAATCGCATATGCCAGTGTCAGCGGCCAATAGTCTTCCTCCTGATATTCCATGACCCGGCCATCCCCAAAATCTACACGCATGACCATTTTTTGATCTTTCCGAAAAATCCCTATGACTTCTCCAATGTCGCCATTTGCTACTTCATCGTTGTTTTTTGTCTGCATGACCCGGTCACCTTCCCGGTAAGTATTCCTGCCATTTGTGATTTCCGGATAACCGAAACGCTTTGGATTCGCAATGTCACGCAATACCAGATTCAATGCATCCGTACCTGCTTCCGTATCTTTTCGAAGCGGTGACATCACCTGCACTTCTTCCAGAGAACCGTTTCTCTGCAGTACTTCTTTTCGATAGATCTTCTGTATCTTTCGCGAAGCCTCCTCCGGTGTGGAAGCCGGAATAAACTGAAAGGTATCATCAAACACCAGATCCAGCTGATTCTTATTGATCTTAATGGCATTCTGGCTGATGGTGGAATTCCCTTCCTGTCGGAAACATTCATCTAAGACAGTTACCGGAAATACGCCGGAATCAATGATCTCCTGAAATACTTTTCCAGGCCCTACGGATTCGATCTGATCTTTATCACCCACCAGAACCAGTCTGGCACCGGATTTAATACTGGAAAACAGTTTATCCGCCAGATACATATCGACCATGCTGAACTCATCTGCTATGATCAGGTCATCTGGAATTGGCTGCTCGTTCTTCCATTCTTCCTCTCCAGCTTCTCCGGTAAGCCCTATGGATTTATGGATCGTCAGTGCTGGATACTCTGTACATTCCCGCATTCGCCTTCTGGCGATGCCTGTAGGTGCACATAAAAGGATCACCGCATTTTTATCCAATGCTTCCTGTACAGCAATGATGAAACGGATCACCGTAGTCTTTCCTCTGCCGGGTCCTCCTGTAATGATGGATACCGGGTTTTCAAAGACATTTTTTACTGCCACCTGCTGTTTCGCATTCAAAATAATATCCTGTTCTTTCTGGATCTTTCTTAAAATACGGTCAACATTTACAGCCATTCCCGTCTGCATATGGAGTCTGACTAATGCGGCAGCAGCTCCCAGTTCGGCCTGGAAGCTTTTGCGTGTATAAAACCCTCCATCGTGGCAGACCAGGCTTCCATCTGTATGGATCATATCATTGCCTGTATCCCGGATTGCCCGTTCAGAGACCGGTGAAACATCTTTGTTGTGATTTAAAAGTTTTTCGACACGTTCTATAATGTCCTCTCTTTTTAAATACAAATGTCCTTCGCCTTCTGCTTCTGACATAATATGCAAAATAGCAGCCTTAATGCGAAGGGGATCATCTGCACGGAAATGTTTTGCCTTTACTGCAATCTGGTCAACAGTCAGAAATCCAAATCCATGAACCTCACAGAGCCGGAAAGGCTCCTCCTTCACGATCATAACTGCAGCAGGGCCAAATTTCTCCTGTATTTTTGAAACTTTTGCAGGAGTCACCCCAAAAGGGGACAAATACATCATCAGTTCCCGGATGGAACTGCTTTTTTGATATCCTTCCAGAATATCATCTAAGCGTTTCTGCGTAATTCCTTTTACCTGAAGAAGTTTCTCCGGGCTGTCATTAAAAACATTCAGTGTGTCTTCCCCAAACGTTTCTACGATGCGGGCTGCCATTGCCGGTCCGATCCCTTTGATCAGGGATGACGACAAATAAGTCCGAATACCTTCTTTTGTGGTTGGCATGGTTACTGAAAAATTGCTCACACTATACTGCATTCCATATTTTGTGGGTTTCCAGTCTCCCGTCAGTTCCACATCCAGGCCTTCGTTTGTCGGAAGTTCGGTTCCAAATGCCTGAAATATTCCATAATTTCCATTCTTTTGTTTTTTTACTTCCTCCGGTAAATCTTCATTGGTCATGTAGGAAGCTACCGTATATCCACTTCCTGCATTATAATAGATCTGCCGGATGGCTTTACAGCAAATGCTCATGTTCCAGCTCCTCTCTACCATGAGATCCAGAGATAATTATTGCATCCCATACTGGTGATGAAACCATCCTTCTTTAGTTTTTCCCGGATCACCTATGTCTGTCCAAAAGGATATCCTTTTAAAATTCCAACCCTTCGATATTTCCTTTTTCCAATGGAAATACTGCAGATTCCTTCCCTGTTTACTGAAAAACGGTTTCGATTTTCAGATTCCAGAGTTTTCCGAATCGCCTGGATCCGCTCAAAGCCTTCCTTTTCGTACCATATGGCAGCCTGTGCCCTGCATCTTGCCTGCTTCTCCTGATTATCGAAATTTACCGTTTCCGATCCCTTCTCATGATTTTTCGGTAAATCCTCGGTCTTTTCAGCATCTGCATGTACTTTACGGGCATCTGCATGTTTTTTTTGCTGCTTATTGTCATCATCATTCTCATTCGTTTCCTCCTTGTCCTTTTTCATAATAAATTTTTCATAGAAAAACAATCCTGCTGCAACCGGAATGACTAATGAAAGGGACTGTATGATCACTGCCAGAAATACCGGCCATAAAAATGGTGATACTAACAGACCAAAAATTCCAGTTATCACGCACAGCTGTTTATGTGCAGACAACCATTTGTTCATTTCCTCCATCATAAGCATTTCCTCCTATGATTTGCTCAGTCAAAATCCAGTTTTTCATCATCTGTTTCCATGTACCGGTCATCAATATCCTGACTACGCTCCCGGCTTCTTGCCGAAGTTCCTCTGGATCTTGTCCCGCCAGAATTTGATCTCCGTCTGTCATCCGATGCATCTGTCCTGGTATTGCTTCTGTATCTTCCACCTTCACGTTCCCTGTCATAGTCACGGTCATCCATTTCTGCTGCTCTTTCACTTCTAGTGCTTCTGGAAGCTGAACGCTGGTTTTCTGCACGGTCAGAACGGTTTCGATTAGAAGATGCCCTTGTTTCTCTTTCCGGCTCTTCCCGCTCGTCATTTCCAGATTCTAAAGCTTTCTTACTTTCTGCAAAAGAAATCTCTTCAATCATAAGCCGCATGCCGTAGACATTTTCACCAGCCCGATTCTTGTAGTTGTCATTCTGCATACGACCTTCTACCAGAATCTTGATACCCTTAAACAGATATTTTTCCGCGAACTCTGCTTTTCTGCCAAAAGCCGTACAGCTGAAGAAATCTGCTTCCGGATCTCCTCTTCGTACAAATTTCCGGTTTACCGCCAAGCGAAAGTTTGCGATGGCAAGTTCTCCATTCTCTGTCTGTGTGTAGCGTAAATCAGGCTCATTTACTACTCGTCCCATCATGATTGATTTGTTCATAATTGTCCTCCCATAACTTTATAAAGTTTTCCAGTTTCATTCCAGATGTTCCCGCATACATTTGACTAATGCTCCCATACCATTTTTTCGGATCTCGCGGGCAGCAGAGTCAGCCGTACATAAATTTTTCGCCATCTCCAGTGATTCTTCTCCCGGATGTGTTGCAAACAATACCGGTATCAGATAAAACAGAGATTTTTTGACCAGCATATCATATGCCATCTTAAAAGATTCAGGCGAAGTTTCCTTTCCATCTGGATTACATACAATCTGCCATACTCCTGGATATTCGATAATCCATTCAAGAAGGTGCACTACCTCCTTTTCCATCTTTTTTCGTTTCATAACGCCCTCCTTGCATTCTGAGTTTCCTTGTGTTTTTTTATGATCCTCCTTTCCTTATTTGCTGATCTGTACTTGTTGTCTGCCATATTTTTGCAACAAAAAAAGGCCATTTAGAAATTTTCATTCTAAATGACCTTATTTATTACAAAGGCAGGAGGCTTTTGGCTCCTTAATGTTTTACTCCCGGTCAGATCCGGAACCAGCGTTTCTTATCTGTGTTTACAGATACAAATACAAATCTCACAATCATATTAACACAAGATATTGTTGGCGTCAATCGCACTTTTACTATATTTTGTATTTTCGATTTTCAAAGATTTAATCAACTTCTCTTATTACTTACGGAAATGTAATTTTACCATTTTTATTTATACGAATCTTAAATGTACCACCAAACATTTTATTGTTATTTTTTTATCTCTACAGTAAAAATATCCAATTGCGGTATCTCATCCCTCTCTTCGATTAAATTATTCTTTTGTCATCTGATTTTAATTTCTATTTTTCCTTCCACTGGGCTATATAAATCCAGAGGATCTTCATCA
>ERZ773169.2318-NODE-2318-length-14165-cov-3.733239_pt1 | contig 14165 bp, 15 predicted proteins | sample MGYA00580536_ERZ773169 | MGnify/ENA primary metagenome ERZ773169 (study PRJEB29015, sample SAMEA2737814) | human gut metagenome | biome: human gut; feature: human-associated habitat; material: faeces | place: China | collected 2012 ...
GTACCTGGGTATTCGACAGTGCGGATAATCTGACGGTAAAGTACTCTGAAATATGGGATCCTGCAGTGTCAATGCATGCGCATGAGGCGGAGCAGGTCAATATTGTACTTGGCGGCAAGGTCCTCTTCCGTGTAGGGGAAGAGGTATATGAGTTGCGCAAGGGTACTATTATCCGGATTCCTCCCAACCAGCCCCATGGCTTGGAGAAGAAACTTAGCGCCGAGGATTTTCGCGTGATTCAGCTAATTTTACCCAAAGAAGGTACCATGGAAAGCCTCCGAGTAAAGACCATGGGCCTAGAGGGATGGCCGGCGTTATAAACGCGCTTCCTGATATGGCTCATGCGCTTGTGCGCCATGAATATCACCCCTGATTATTGGGTTACAGAAAGAGATAACCTGGAATTCTATTGGGAGATTCCAGGTTATCTTAATATTCCCAAAATATAAAATCTCATATCTCTATCATTCTATTGCTACACAACACCCTATATAAGGGCAAGATGTTGCGCGATAGAATACTCAAGCTAATAAATAGGAGGGAATTTGGATGCCATTTGTTACAGATCCCTGGAATGGACTGCAATTTTATGAATTATCCCACATGTGGGGGTGTGGCGTTCCGTCTTACCCTGGCGATGACGACGTGATCTTCGACCATGGTGTCAAACACGCACAGTTTGGTGTCCAAGCTTATAAAATCCGAACCAATTTCCACACTGGTACACACATGATCGCCCCGATCCATATGCAGGCACGTGGAGAGGACCTTTCCCAGATAACCCCCTCACGCTTCTTTGGTAACGGCGTCATTTTGGATCTTCGTAATAAAAAGAACTGGGATAAAATTACTGCAGACGACCTTAAGGCTGCCGGCGAGATCCAGAATGGAGATATTGTGGCCATCAATACCGGGTGGCACATAAAGTATTCCGATTCCATGGAGTATTTTGGAGAAGCCCCGGGATTAACAGAGGACGCAGCCAATTATCTGATCTCGAAAAAACCTAAATTTATTGCAATTGATACCCCATTTATTGACTGCCCTGCTGCGACGAGCTTGACACCGCATTTAGGCCGGCCTGGCCCCTACATGAAACGGCTTCTTCCCATCTACAGGGAAAAGACTGGACGGGATGCTCTAGAAGACTATCCGGGGTTTTACCCTGCCCATAAGGCCTTGGCCGCTGCTGGCATCCCTGTCATTCAGCAAATGGGAGGCGATGTGGACGAGATCACGGGAAAGCGCGCAACCATGATCGCTGCGCCATGGAAAATTTGGCGCGGAGATGCCTGTCCTGTCCGCTTTGCAGCGATTTTTGATCCAACCGGCGAAGTCCGCATTGATACTGGGGTTTGACAGGAGGAAGGGAAATGAGTGTACAAATTTTTGACCTGACACACACCTTTGAGCCGTTTATGCCGCAATGGCCGTCTGGCTGCAATCTGAAAATGGAGGTTAAGCGCTTCCACGCCAATGACGGTATGTACAATATCCAATGGGAGGGCATCATGCACCGGGGTACTCATATGGATGCTCCTCTGCATGTGACTGAGTGCACGCCAGACATCACGCAGTATCCTCTGTGGCGGTTCTTCGGCAGCGGCGTTTGTCTTGATATCCCAAAGGGGAAATGGGGGAAAATCACCCCAGAGGATTTGGAAAATGCGGAGCCCCAAATTCGGCCTGGGGATATTGTTATGATCAACACACGTCAGCACCATATCTGGAGTGACAGCGACGATTATTTTGCATATGGATGCGGAGCGTTGGGCTCCACTGCAGATTGGCTGATTGAACGCAATGTCAAAATGGTAGGCTATGGCTGCCAGGCAAACGACCATCCGATGGCAACAAAGCTGGTAGATCACGGCCTCGGACCAACCCGCCCAGACCTGATCGAGGAATGGAAACAAGAATACGGCCGAGATCCACTGATTGATTTCCCCCTCTGGGAGGACGGACATAAAAATCTAATGGTAAAGGGCGGCATCCCGGGAGTTGAAAATGTCGGCGACGATGTGGGTGAGGGCGGTGATTTCGATCAAATTATCGGCAAGCGCTGTTTCTTTGCAGCATTTCCTTGGCGCTTCGTCAATGGAGAGGGATCCGGCGTTCGTGTGCTGGCGATTACCGATCCAGAGAGGACTTTCCGTTTCGAGACTGGGAGGTAAGAAAGTGCGCTGTCGGAAAATACCAAAGTTCGTTTACAGCAAAAATCTAAGCTGATCCTGGTATGCAGCCAGAAGGATATGCCTCATGTATAGGCATCAACGGTTCAATACTGGAAACATATAAGGAGTTGGATTGCGATGAAGGTTATGTATCGTAAGGACGCTGAGCCCTATGTTCCGGCCGGCCACTACGACGTCAAATGTATTCGGCTTCATGATCAAAATACCAGTGGTAGCGAGCACCTTATTGTCGGGGTTTCCTATTTTTTGCCCAATGGAGGAGGAGCCGAATATAAAAAGGTTCCGGAGGACACCAATTTGATTTATTACATTGTCTCAGGGGAGATGACTGTTACCACCGATGAAGGTGAATTTATTCTTCATGCTGGAGATTCCATCTGTTTTCAGCCTGGCGATGGACGTTCCTGCAGGAACACTGGTATGGAAGCAGCCACCATGCTGGTGATCACAGGTAAGTGACTTTCATTCATGGATAATGTACTCAGATTTGAGGCCATACAAACCGTTCTGTGTGGCGGCCGTGGCACATTTTTCGCACGGAGCTAGGCTGTCAAGAAGGAACAAATCGGGATAAAATGTTGAAAAATCATGAGTTTGAGAAGAGGATCAGTATGGATATGTTTTCTCTAGATGGTAAAAATGCGGTGGTAGTAGGCGGTGCCGGAGGGCTTGGCCAAGCGATCGCACAAGGACTTGCTGAGGCCGGTGCCCAAGTAGCGATAGCCAGCCGGAGGGAGGAGTCCCTCCGGCGCGCGGCGGCTGAAATCAAGGAGGCCTGTGACAAGAGGGTGAGTTGGTATACCGTAGATGCCACGGACGAGGAGAGCGTTAAATCTCTCGTGGATGCGGTCATTCGGAATATGGGGCAAGTAGACATTCTGGTCAACGCCCAGGGATTGAACAAGAAGTTCCCGGCTCAGGATTTCGATATGGACGTATTTCAGCAGATGCTCAGCGTCAATGTGGCCGGTGTCATGATGTGCTGCAAGCACTTTGGAAAACAGATGATAGAGCGCGGATACGGTAAAATTATCAATGTATCCTCCGTGCGCGGGAAAATCGCCACCCGGGCCCCTGGCAACGCTGCTTATTGCAGCACCAAGGGCGCTGTAGACATGATGACCCGCCAGTTGGCCTCGGAGTTCGGCCCATACGGTATTACCGTCAACGCCATCGCCCCCACTGTCACTGAGACTCCCATGATGACGGAGGTCATCGAGCAGCGCGGTGGCAATGCCTACCGCAAGCAACAGGCTGATACACTTCCCATGCGCAGGATGGCCGTGCCCCAGGACTGTGTGGGCCCTGCTGTGTTCTTGGCCAGCCATGCCTCCGATTTTGTGACTGGAAATATTATCTATCCAGACGGTGGCCTGACTGCCGTAGGCTAATTGGGAAGAGGGAGCTGACATGGGGGAAAAACTAATTATTACCGCCGCCCTCTGCGGAGCGGGTACGACCAAGGCACAGACTCCATATGTGCCAATTACGCCAGAAGAGATCGCGGCGGATGCCGTGGCCTGTGCAAAAGCGGGTGCCGCAGTGATCCATATTCATGTCCGGGATGAAAACGGTGTAAATTCCATGGACACCAAGCGTTTCTACCAGGTGGTGAATCTGGTGCGGGAGGAGTGCGGTAAGGCCGGAGTGGATCCGGTGCTGAATCTGACCACTTCTGGTTCTAAGTGGCCTGAGGACATTCGGCGAGCTCACCTGCCCATCCTAAAGCCGGAGATGTGCTCCTATGACCCGGGCACCATGAACTGGGCCAACAGCTATATCTTCTCCAACAGCCCGGCCTTCCTGGAGCAGCTGGGGCATGACACCCAGGAGCTGGGCATCAAGCCGGAGTGCGAGATCTTTGACGGCGGCATGATGGGGAACGTGGACTACTACGTGAAGAAGGGCGTGCTGAAGGGCCCTATCCACTATCAGTTCGTGCTGGGCGGGAGGCATGCGGGGTAACGCTGACTCCCTGGCCTTCCTGCTGCCCAAAATGCAGCCAGGTTCCACCTGGTCTATTACTGGCATTGGGCGGGATCATATGCCCTGCATGCTTCTGGGACTGGCCGAGGGCTGCGATGGCCTGCGGGTTGGCTTGGAGGACAACATCCTGATGGAGAAGGGCGTGCTGGCTACTAACGTCTCGCTGGTGGAGCGGGCGGTCAAGTTGGGGGAACTGGCTGGGCGGAGCATTGCCGCACCGGACGAGGCCAGAGAGATCCTGGGCCTGACTAAGCATATCTGAGAAAATGGGAGGATGCCGGCCATGAAGCTGGAAGAAATTCAACGTATTGCGGTGCTGGGCGCCGGTACCATGGGCCCGGGCATCGCCCAGTGCTATGCCATGAGCGGCAGAGAGGTGTGCCTCTATGACATCAGCGAGTCGGCCTTGGTCAAGGCACGGGCTATGCTGCTGTCAAACCTGGACACCTTCGTGGACGAGGAGCTGCTCACCGTGGAGGAGGCGGACGCCACTTACAAGCGAGTCTCCTTCACCACGGTGCTGGCCGAGGCTCTGGACGGCGTGCAGTTTGTCCAGGAGACGGTGGCGGAGAAGCCCCAGATCAAGAAATCCGTTTTTGGAGAGGTGGACGCCATCTTGCCCACGGAGGCAATCCTGGTGTCCAATGCCTCAGCCCTGAACCCCTTTGAGCTGGTGCCGGAGGGCCGCCGCACAAACTTTGCCGCCGCCCACTGGTTTGCTCCACCCCAGATCCTACCTCTGGTAGAAGTGGCTAAGGGGGAGGAGACCAGCGAGGAGACCATGGAGACCATTCTGGCCCTGCTGCGGGCCTGCGGCAAGAAGCCGGTTCGTCTGGAGAAATATGTCCCCGGCTACATCATTAACCGTATCCAGATCCTATTGAACACCGAGGTGTTCTACCTGCTGGAGAATGGTGTGTGTACACCCGAACAGATGGATATGGCGGTAAAGGCATCCCTCATGCCCCGGGGCATGGTGCTGGGCCTGGTACAGCGGTACGACTTTACCGGCCTGGACATCAGCGCCAACAACATTATCAATGGCAGCTATGTGATGCCGGAGACTAGCAAACACCCTGCAGCCCTATTCGACCACGTGGACAAGGGAGAATTGGGCATCAAGACAGGCAAGGGCTTTTACGACTATGCAGGCCGTAGCCGGGAGGAGTTGTGCGCCAAGCGGGATCATTTGCTCTTCCGGGTGCTCCAGGCAACCGGAGACCTGATTGATGCCACCATTTAGGAGTACATCCATGAGAAATGTGGTAATCGTAGACGCCTGCCGTACTGCGGTGGGTTCCTTTGGGGGAAGCCTACGGCCGCTGAAGGCCGACGCGCTGGCCAGGGCGGTAATGATTGCCGCCCTGGAGCGCACCGGCTTGGAGCCAGGCCAGGTGGATGAGATCTTCCTGGGTCACTGTCGGCAGTCCTCCGATTGTTCCAACACCGCCCGGTATGCCGCCCTTCTGGCAGGCATACCGGAGACGGTGCCCGCCAGCACGGTGATGTGTGCATGCGCCTCCGGTATGCTGGCAGTAAATTGCGGCTTCAACGCCATACGCACCGGACAGGATCAGGTAGTGTTGGCCGGCGGCACAGAAAGCATGTCCAATGCTATTTTCTATCTGTCCGACGCTCGCTGGGGAGTGGGTACGGGAACCACTCAGCTGAAGGACTCTCTCACGGAGGCCCAATTTTGTTCCCAGCCCCAGGACATCTATGGCAGGTTCAACATGGGTATTACGGCAGAAAATATTGCCGCTAAGATGGGTATCACCCGGGAAGAGCAGGATCGTTTTGCTCTGGCCTCCCAGGAGAAGGCCCGGGCCGCCATTGCGGCTGGCCGCTTTAAGGATGAGATTGTGCCCCTCACCGTACCCCAAGGCCGGAAGAAGCCAGACAAGATCTTTGATACCGACGAGTTTCCCCGGGAGACCTCTCTGAAGCTCCTGTCCCGGCTGAAGCCCGCCTTCCTTCCGCCTGATGGCACGGTGACGGCGGGCAACTCCTCCGGGCGCAACGACGGCGCCTCTATGCTGGTACTAATGGACGCACAGCTGGCTGAAGAGCAGGGGCTCAAGCCCCTGGCTCGGATCCTAGGCGTGGCCTCCGCTGGCGTGAACCCACGCTACATGGGGCTGGGCCCCGTGCCTGCCACCCAGAAAGCGCTGGAGATGGCCGGCCTGCGGCTGGATGACATACAGCTCATCGAGCTCAACGAGGCTTTTGCCGCCCAGTCCATCGGCTGTATCCGGGAGTTGGGGCTTCAGGATCGGATGGGCATCATCAACGTTAATGGCGGCGCCATCGCCCTGGGGCATCCCATCGGCTCCTCCGGTAGCCGTATTCTGGTGACCCTGGTACACGAGATGAACAAGCGCGGCCTGCGCTATGGCCTTGCCACCCTCTGTATTGCTGGCGGCATGGGCATGGCTACGGTCGTGGAGACTGTCCAATAAATTGTAGGAGGTAAACACCATGAGCTATCGCGTGACAAAGGCTGACGAGGCCAAGCCCTATGAGGCCGCCGGCCACTATAATATGTTGGCAACCCGCCTCCATGATGCCGCCGACGTGGGTGGGCACATCACTTTGGGCCTGTCCCACTTCCAGCCTGGAGGCGGGGCAAAGATGGCCAAGTCCCCGAAGGAACTGCTGTACTACATCGTGGAGGGCGAGATGACGGTGATCACCGATGACGGCATCCAACACGTGCTCCACGCAGGGGACTCCATCCACATGAGCCCGGACCAGGGCCGGGAGAGCAAGAACACGGGCAGTACCGTGGCCAAGATGCTGGTCATCTCTTACTTGGCCTGAGTTGCGGCTGGCAGAAGCAGAAGGAGTGTGTGAAATGAACGGGAAAGAACAGTGGGAATCTGGGACTGTGGCAAAGGCCCTGGCCAAGAACCCAGAGCGCCGGGCCAGCTTCGAGACCAGCAGTGGGATTCCGGTGGAGCGGCTGTACACGCCGGAGGATGCTGCAGGCGGCTATGAGGAGCGGCTTGGCTACCCCGGGCAGTATCCTTTTACCCGCGGAATCCAGCCCACCATGTACCGCGGGCGCTTCTGGACAATGCGGCAGTATGCCGGCTTTGCCACAGCGGAGGAGTCCAACAAGCGGTACCGCTATCTGTTGGAGCAGGGGCAGACGGGCCTGTCCATCGCCTTTGATCTCCCGACGCAGATCGGCTATGACTCGGACGACCCCATGGCCCATGGCGAGGTGGGTAAGGTAGGAGTGGCCATCGACTCCCTGGCGGATATGGAGGTGCTGTTCCAGGGGATTCCCCTGGACAAGGTAAGCTCCTCCATGACCATCAACGCCCCCGCGGCAGTTCTGCTGGCCTTCTATATTGCAGCCGCCGAGAAGCAGGGAGTGCCGGCCTCCGCCCTCAAGGGTACTATCCAGAATGATATCCTCAAGGAGTACGCAGCCAGAGGTACATACATTTTCCCACCGGCGCCCTCCATGCGTCTGATCACGAACACCTTTGAATTCTGCTCCCAGAACGTGCCGAAGTGGAACACCATTTCCATCTCCGGCTACCACATCCGGGAGGCCGGCTCCACCGCGGCGCAGGAGATCGCCTTTACCCTGGCCGACGGCATCGCCTATGTGGAGGCCGCGCTGGAGGCCGGGATGGACATCGACGAATTTGCCGGCCGGCTCTCCTTCTTCTTCAATGCACACAACAATCTGCTGGAAGAGGTCGCGAAATACCGGGCGGCCCGCCGGCTGTGGGCCAAAATCATTAAGGAGCGCTTCCATGCCAAAAAGGACCGCTCCATGATGCTGCGCTTCCACACACAGACCGGCGGCTCCACGCTTACGGCACAGCAGCCGGACAACAACATTGTGCGCGTGGCCATCCAGACATTGGCGGCTGTGCTGGGGGGCACCCAGTCCCTGCACACCAACAGCCGCGATGAGGCGCTGGCCCTCCCGACGGAGGACTCCGTGCGGATCGCCCTGCGCACCCAGCAGATTGTTGCCTATGAAAGCGGTGTGGCTGACAGCATTGATCCCCTGGGCGGCAGCTACTATGTGGAGCGCATGACCGACGAGCTCCAGGCCGCAGCCGAGGCGTACATCGAAAAGATCGACGCCATGGGCGGAGCGGTCAAGGCCATTGAGCAGGGCTACATCCAGCGAGAGATCGCGGAGAGCTCTTACCAGTATCAGCGCCAGGTGGAGAGCGGCGAGCAGATCGTGGTGGGCGTCAACAAGTTCACCATCGAGGAGCCGCCGGCCAAGGGGCTGCTGCACATTGACGCCTCGGTGGCGGCCAACCAGATCAAGAAGCTGCAGGAGATGAAGGCGGCCCGGGACAACGTACTGGTGCGCCAGCGGCTGGACGCCCTGCGCACGGCGGCGGAGGGCAGCGACAACCTGATGCCCTATATTCTGGACTGCGCCAGGGTGTACTGCACCGAAGGAGAAATCTGCGGCGAGCTGCGCAAGGTGTTCGGCGAATACCGTCCGATGGAGGTGCTTTGAGATGAGTGAAAAGAAGATCCGGGTTCTGATTGCCAAGCCCGGCCTGGACGGCCATGACCGCGGAGCCAAGGTAGTGGCCCGGGCGCTGCGTGACGCCGGCTTTGAGGTGATTTACACCGGCCTGCGCCAGACACCGGAGCAGATTGTGGAGGCGGCTGTGTCCGAGGACGTGGACGCGGTAGGACTCTCCCTGCTCTCCGGGGCCCACAACTATCTGTTCCCACGGGTGATCGAGCTGCTGAAAGAGCAGGAGGCTGACGGTATTTTGGTGTTCGGCGGCGGCGTCATCCCGGAAGATGATATTCCAGAGCTGAAAAAGGCCGGTGTGTCCGAGGTCTTTACGCCTGGCACACCCACTGCGGAGACGGTGAAGTTCCTGCAGGATCACTGTGGTGCCAGGGATGACGGATGACTTCGCAGCACTGCTGGAGCGGGGCCGGACGGGTGATAAACGCGCGGTGGCCCGCCTGATCAGCCACATCGAACAGGGTGGGGAAATGGCGCGCTCCGTCCTCACCCAACTCTGGCCCCACACCGGGCGGGCCCGCATCTTTGGCATCACCGGTCCCCCAGGGGCGGGCAAGAGCACGCTGACCAACGCCTTGACCAAGTGCTGGCGGGCCAAGGGCCTGCGCGTTGGCATCATCGCGGTGGATCCCACGAGTCCCTTTACCGGCGGCGCCATCCTGGGCGACCGGGTGCGGATGGGGGATTTGACCCTGGATACCGGGGTGTTCATCCGCTCCATGGGCACACGGGGACAGCTGGGCGGCCTGTCGCCCGCCACGGCGGGAGCGGTCCACGCACTGGACGCCTGCGGCTATGACCTGATTTTGCTGGAAACCGTAGGCGTAGGGCAGTCCGAGGTGGCGGTCATGGAGATCGCCGACCTGGTGCTGGTGCTGAATGTCCCCGGATTGGGGGACGATGTGCAGGCCATCAAGGCCGGTATTCTGGAGATCGGCGACCTGTTCGCGGTCAACAAGGCGGATCGGCCCGGCGCGGATCGAACGGCCAATGAGCTGCGGGCCATGCTGGAGCTGGGAGAGGATGAGAAGCGCCCGCTGCCAGTGCTCCTGGTCTCGGCCTCTCAGGGCACGGGTGTGACGGAGCTCTGCGAGGAGCTGGAGCGCCAGTACCTCCTCCTGGACGGGAACGGAGAGCTGGCCCGCCGCCGCGCCTTGCGCCTGCGCAGCGAGCTTCTGACCCTGGTGCGGGAGGGCATCGAGCAGCGCCTGCTGCGTCCCCTGCTGGACAGCCCCATGTTCGCTCAGAGCCTGGAGCGGTTCCAGTCCAGGACAGAGAGCCCCTATCGTTGGGCGGAGGAATTTGTAACACAAATCAGTGGAGGAGGTCCCGGTTATGAATTGCACAAGAGTTGATCATGTCGGTATCGCGGTCAAGGATCTGGCGGCTTCGGTGAAGTGGTATGAGGAGACGCTGGGCCTGCACAGCAAGGGCACGGAAGTTGTCCAGGAGCAGCAGGTGACTGTTGCGTTCCTGCCCTGCGGCGATAGTGAGCTGGAGCTGCTGGAGAGCACCTCCCCGGAGGGCCCCATCGCCCGCTTCATTGAGAAGAACGGCGAGGGCATTCAGCACATCGCCATCCGGGTGGACGACATTGACGCCGCCCTGGCGGAGTTGAAGGAAAAGGGCGTCCGGCTCATTGACCAGACGCCGCGGTACGGCGCCGGCGGGGCCCGGATCGCCTTCCTCCACCCCAAGGCTACCCACGGTGTCCTGCTGGAATTGTGTGAAAGGAAGTGAGGACAATGACTACGGCGGAAAAGCTGGCTCAGCTTGACGCGCATTCGGCCCGTGTGCTGCGGTGCGGCGGCCCTAAAGCGGTGGAGAAGCAGCACGCGCTGGGGAAGCGGACGGCCCGTGAACGGATTGAATTGCTGATGGATACCGGCACTTTTACAGAGGTGGACCGCTTTGTGCGCCACCGCTGTACCTCCTTCGGTATGGGGGATAAGGACATCCCGGCCGACGGCGTGGTTACCGGTTACGGCAAGATCGACGGGCGCACGGTTTTTGTATACGCTCAGGACTTTACCGCCCAGGGCGGATCTCTGGGCGAGATGCACGCGGCCAAAATCTGTAAAATCATGGACATGGCTCTGGAGGCGGGCTGCCCCGTGGTGGGCCTGTGCGACTCCGGCGGCGCCCGCATTCAGGAGGCGGTGGACGCCCTATCCGGCTATGGGCAGATTTTCTACCGCAACGCCTGCTCTTCCGGACGTATCCCGCAGATCTCCGTCATCATGGGTCCCTGCGCGGGCGGCGCGGTCTACTCCCCCGCCCTGACGGACCTGATTGTCATGGTGGAAAAGGAGAGTCAGATGTTTATCACTGGTCCCGCGGTGGTAGCGGCCACCACGGGCGAGGAGATCTCTGCGGAGGATCTGGGCGGAGCGGATACCCATACCACTATGTCTGGAGTGGCACACCTTTCCGCGCGCAGCGAAGAGGAGGCCCTGGGAGCGGTCCGATGCCTGCTCAGCTATCTCCCCTCCAAGGCAGGGGATCGGCCTCCCCTAATGAATTTTACCGAGCATGAGGAATTACAGCCTCTGCTGGACACGGTGATTCCAGACGACTCCTCCCTGCCCTATGACATGCACGATGTTGTCCGCATCCTTTTAGATGAAGACAGCGTAATGGAGTTGCAGCCCTATTATGCCGACAACATTATCACCTGCTTCGGCCGCCTGGGCGGGCACAGCGTGGGCGTAATTGCCAATCAGCCCTTTTCTATGGGCGGAAGCCTGGACATCAACGCTTCAGACAAGGCCGCCCGCTTCATCCAGCTCTGCGATGCCTTCGGAATTCCGCTGATCAACCTGGTGGATGTACCGGGCTTCCTGCCCGGCGCCGACCAAGAGCACGCCGGCATCATCCGCCACGGAGCCAAGCTGCTCTATGTCTACTCGGTGGCGGAGGTGCCCAAGCTGACCGTGGTGCTGCGCAAGGCCTATGGCGGCTCCTATCTGGCCATGTGCTCCAAGGATTTGGGCGCGGATTTTGTATACGCCTGGCCCACCGCGGAGATTGCGGTCATGGGCGCGGCCGGCGCGGCCAACGTGGTCTTCCGTAAAGAGATCCAGGCGGCGGAGGATCCGAAAGCGGCCCGCCGGGAAAAAATTCAGCTCTATTCCGAGCAGTTTGCCACGCCATATATGGCGGCCTCCCGCGGCTTCGTGGATCTGGTCATCCGCCCCTCGGAGACCAGGGCGCGGCTGCTGGAGGCGCTGGAGCTGCTGATCAATAAGGAGCGGCAGCCCCATCCCCGGGGGAATATGCCGCTGTAAGGAGTTGAAACGAGATATGGGTATTATTCCATACACAGCCATGACCTACGGTCTGACGGCGGTGATTTCCCTGCTGGTGGTGGCCATCATCGTGGGTATCAGCAAGCTGACCAGCCGCCCGGGCCAGACGGACGACGGAGAGGGGGAGCCGTAACATGGAGTTCTTTATGCAGCTGTTTCCCGGCATCGGAACCTTCTTTGCGGTGGAACCCGTAATCGCGGTGGCCCGTATTGTCCTCATTGTATTCGGCTTTGTTTTGGCCTGCCTGGGGTTCAAGCGGACGCTGGAGCCGCTGATCATGGTGCCGATGGGAATCGGCATGATGGCGGTGAACTGCGGCATGATGTTCCTTACTTCCGGAACCGTCGGCAATCTGCTGCTGGACCCGCTTGTCTCCGATGCTTCGGCCATTGTGGATGCCATGCAGGTCAATTTTCTCCAGCCAATCTATAATCTGACCTTTTCCAACGGTCTGATTGCCTGTCTGGTCTTCATGGGCATCGGAGCACGGAGTGAGATCAGCTTTTTGCTGGCAAAGCCCTGGAGCTCCATGATTATCGCCATTTTCGCTGAAATGGGAACCTTTGCCGCGCTGGCGGCGGGCGTACTGGCCTTTGGGCTGACGCCGGAGCAGTCTGCCGCTATGGCTACGATCGGCGGTGCGGATGGCCCCATGGTACTCTTTTCCTCTTTGATGATGGCTCCTGAGCTGTTTGTGCCCATCTCCATCATTGCATATCTGTACTTAAGCCTGACTTACGGCGGATATCCCTACATCATCAAGCTGATGGTGCCCAAAAAGTACCGCGGCATTGACATGTATGTTGAGGTTCCCGAGGTCTCTCAAAAGTCCAAATTCCTGTTTATCATCATCACCTGTACCGTCCTCTGCCTGCTGCTGCCCGTAGCCGCTCCCCTGCTGCTGTCCTTCTTCATCGGCATGGCCGTAAAGGAGGCCAAAATCAACAAGTACACGGAGCTGCTCGAGGAGGGCCTCTCCTATTTCGGCACCTTCTTCCTGGGCCTGATCCTGGGGGTGCTGTGCGAGGCCTCCACCATTCTCAATCCCACTGTGATCATTATTCTGGTCATCGGGATTCTTGCCCTGGCTATCTCCGCGGTGGGCGGCCTGCTGGGCGGCTGGCTCATGTATTTGGTGCACAAAGCCAAGCGCGAGGACTTTAACCCCACCATCGGCATCGCCGGCGTTTCCTGCGTGCCCACCACCGCCAAGCTGGCCCAGCACGCCGCCCAGGATGAAAATCCCTTCGCCGTTATCCTGCCGGTGGCCATGGGTGCCAATATCTCCGGCGTCATCACCTCCGCCATTGCCGCCGGTATCTTCGTCACCACCATAGGCATGGTGTAAAAACGATGCACAGTGATATTTGATTAAGGGAGGAACTTATTATGGAAATCAAAGCACGCATCCCCGGCACCATTGTCGCCATCAACGTCAAGCCCGGCGACACCGTAAAGGCCCGCGATAACCTGGGCACTATGGAGGCCATGAAAATGGAGCAGCCCATCCCCTGCCCAAAGGATGGAGTTGTCAAGGACGTCCTGGTCTCTGTCGGTGACAAGGTCAAGTCCGGCACCGTGCTCTTCACCATCGAGTAAGTCAACCCGCTGCGCGGGCGGACTCTTTGGGGGCGCCCGTCGTTAGTGGATCGGCTGAGAGAGGAGAAAATATATGAAACGGACATCCGCGCTAATTCTTACCGCAGCTATGGTGTTTACCCTGGCTTCCTGTGGCGTGCCGAAGAAGCAGGGAACCACAGAGGATCACTATCGCTTGACCTTCTCTATGCATACCCCCGCAGACACGCCAATTGGGAATCAATTCCAGGCTATGTTTGACGACATTGAGGAGAAGACCAACGGGCATGTGGAGATCAACCTCTATGGCTCAGGCACTCTGGCATCTTCGGCAGATGTAGTGGATATGGTTGCCGACGGAGCCTGTGACATCGGATGGGTCTTTACCTCCTTTTATTATGGACAGTACCCCCTCACAGATGTTATCGCGGTGCCCGGTCAAGGCGTCCAGAGCTGTGTCCAGGGCACACGTGTACTGTGGGATCTGTGGGAACAGTTTCCTGAGATGCGGGACGAGTGGTCTGACTTTAAGGTTTTGGTCATGTTTCCCAATCCGGTCAATTATGTCT